>Ga0193743_1000730_pt1 | contig 25785 bp, 17 predicted proteins | sample L2c2metaG_FD_143038 | JGI IMG/M metagenome (GOLD analysis project Ga0193743, IMG submission 143038) | Soil microbial communities from a riparian zone of the East river system, Colorado, United States - L2c2 | ecosystem: Environmental > Terrestrial > Soil > Riparian zone | place: USA: East River...
TTAAGCGAAAAGAATTCTTCGATCTGGCACAATACTTGATCACTCGAGGCAGCGAACTATCCTGAAAGACTTACTGAGAGAAATTTTCGAATCCCCCACTTTCCGCCGGTCAGTCTGCCGCGACATGTTTAACCGCAGGGTGGATACAGCTCCAACCGTGGCTTGCGGTTAGAGCCGGGACGGATCGCGAGCAGATGTATGTAGATGCGGTTCGCGCCATGTATGAGGGATACGACAAGACCGCCGCGAATGTGAGAGAGCAGAAGTACCTCGCCCGCATGGAGGAGATTCGCCGCAAGTATCCCGAGGATATAAATGCCAGCTTGTTTTATGCAATCGGGGTGGCCTTCAACGCTGGTTCAGGAAAAGAGGGACTTGAGCATCGTAGGCAAGTGCTCGCTATCCTCTTACCCATCTTCCAGAAGTATCCGAAGAATCCGGGGCGCAGCTCACTACATCATTCATGCAGCGGATACCGCCGAGCTTGCGCCTGAAGCGTTACCGGCAGCCCGCGAATATGCGAAAATCGCACCCGACTCTCCGCATGCGCTTCATATGCCGTCTCAGGGGTCTTTGGAACAAATGGACGGAAAGTGCGGTTAGGCGTTTCGATCTGCGGGATCGCGTAGGGGGCGCAGTCCTCCTCTGGCCACGATGTCCGGCATTGCGAAGGAATAGCGTCCCAGCATATTGACGTGATCGTGGATGAGGGGCGAAAGGCGGGCCACGTCTTCGTTCCGGATGGTGAAACCCTCCATTCGCAACTGCTCAAGCGCAGCTTCGATGTAAATCGTATTCCAGAGGACGATCATGTTGACCACAAGTCCGAGGGCTCCAAGCTGGTCCTCCTGCCCTTCGCGGTAGCGTTGGCGCAGTTCGCCACGTTTTCCATGAAAAACGGCTCGGCCCAGGCTATGCCGTCCCTCGCCGCGATTGAGTTGGCTGAGTGTGCCTCGCCGCTTGGCTTCGTCGTCGAGCATGTTTAGCGTGTGGAGCGTTTTCTCGATGCGCCCGAACTCCGCGATGGCTTGCGCCAGCCGCGTTGGGCGATCTCCGACTTGCAGGGTACGCATGATGCCGGTGGCCGGTACCCGTCCGAGTTTGAGGGAACCTGCCAGCCGTAGCATGTCGTCCCAATGCGGGCCGATGCGCCGGAGCGCCAGCCGATGGCGAGAGATGGAGTTGAGTTCACCGTAATCGGCCTTTGGATCGATGCGCCAGAAGCGCGTTCCGCCGATATCGGCGAGACGCGGGCTGAAGCGGTATCCCAGTAAGCGGAACAGCCCGAACACCACATCGCTGTAGGCTCCGGTGTCGGTCATGATCTGCGTCGGCTTCAATTCGGTCTGTTGCTCGAGCACGACCGCCAGGAGAACCAGGCTGTCACGCAATGTGCCGGGAGTGGCGATCGCGTTGAGTCCGGTGAACTGGTCGGACAGCAGGTTGTACCAGGTTACGCCTTTGAGTTGCCCGAAGTACTTGGGATTGGGGCCGGCATGGACGGTGCGGATCGGCACCACGAAACGCATGCCATCGGCGGAAGCGACTTCGCCGCCGCCCCATCGATGCGCCAGCGCAATCCTGTTTTGCGCCGAGACGAGCCGGGCATTGGCCGCGGTCAGTGTGCCGTCGCGGACATAGTGCTGCTTGACCCAGGCCAGACGGTCCCGGCGCAGGGCTGGGTTCTCGTAACGGATAAATGGTTCCGGCCCCGTGTTGCAGGCCTCGGCGGTGAGTACGGCGCACACACTCGTCGTCAAATCGGCTACACGGGCAGTGCGTTCGGTGAGGTGGGTAAAGACTTCGGCAAATCCAGTGCGGGCGGCAATTTCCATTACGATCTCTGGCAGGTCCAATCGCGGCAACCGCTCCGTAATCGCCGCGCGCAACTCGACCAGGGAAGCTGGTTCCTCCAACTTCTCCAACGGCGACAGAATCAACTCCTTCTTGCCGCTCACGGTCTCGAATCGAACGTTGGGATTCTTTGAGAGCCGCTGCGCGACCTCACGATAGGTTCTGTGGAGTTCATTCGACAGCGCTTTCAGAACCGGCTCCGGTTGTGGCGACCATCCCAGCGAGCGGCAGACCACTGGACGCATCGCCTTCCATTCTGATTCACGCAGCAGGTTCGCGCGTGGATCGGCATAGCGCCAACTCCGCTTGGTGAACACGTCGCGCCGGTGTATCGCGGTGGCCAGCCGATCAAGCGTGCAAAACGTATAGGCGCGGATATCAATACTGTCGTCGGCGCGAACGACAAAACGCTGCCAGGCACTGCCGACCACTTCGAGAGGAGCATCCCTGATGGATCGGGTGCGATGCATATTGTCGCGCAACCAATGGCAAGCTTCCACGACCGGTCGACCTGTTGGGTTTGCCTCGAAGGCTACATGCTTGAGGACCCCGGGGAGATAGCGACGCACAGAACCGTACCGTTGATCCAACTCTTTATAGAACACATCATCCGGCGGCCGGATCAATGCGCTAGCGTTCTCCAACGCATCTTCCAGAAGCGTCTTCGGGATACTCTCGAACACCTTCGCGCGAACCCGGTCATCGGGAAGTGACGGATCAATGAGCCAACGGCAAGCAAGTACAAGGGTGGCAGTAGCTTCATCGAGATCCTTCAAGGTGCGTAAGCGGGCCTTCTTGTCGGCTCTTTCAGCATCGCCAAATAGCTCGTCCAGCAGGCTCTCCAATACCTCCAAAACATCATCCTGGGCGGTGGCTTCGAGGCTGTATACGAAGGCCGCCAGCGTAGCCAAACGACGGGCGGATGGCATGCGCGTGATGAGCGAAACCTTGGCGCGGTTGGCGAAATTGGCCAACGACGCGATGCGGCTCTCTGGAATGCGTCGGACCGCTGGAAGGTCGATGCCCAACTCGCGTATCGACTTCAACCGATCGACAGCGGCCCGCATCGCCGGTCCGCTCACTCGGACCGGTCCGGAACGGATCTGGTCGAGCAAGGAACCGCGGCGGCCTTCCGGCACCGTCAACAGATGTTCCAGTCGTTTGCGCTGTGGGCTTGAGATGCCGCGCCCCAACAAGCGCCATAATCGATTTTCGACTCTGGCGCGGACGCGAAGGACAAAGCGTTCGAGCGTACTGCAGCCGGGTAGCAGGATCTTATGCGCCAGCAGCCAAGCGACCGCGCGATCGAAGAGCACGCTTGGTCGCTCCGTCCCGGTCCAGCACAAGACATAGAGCCAACGCGTCAGGCGAAATCCCACCTGCGGCTCGGTGATGTCGCTGTACCCGAAGCTCATCTGGATGCGGGCGGCATGATCCCACCGTTGTTTGCCGGCCCCATAGGCCGGCAAAGCATCGAGGCTCGATATGCCCAACTGGTACGCGAGCGTCTGCAGCACTTCCGAGGGAACCGAGACCGGATCGTCGAGAAACGTCCCAAGATAGCGCACAGTAGACAGTTGGAGCGCGAAGCCGAGTCGATTATGCTCGCCGCGACAGATCCTGATCTGCGCAAGATCGTCGTCGTTCAAATGGAAGAAGCGACTCAACTCGTCAGGGGTAGGAGACGCCGCATAACGGCCGTAGTTTTCACGCTGTGCAGGGGTCAGAAAGCTGATGGGCATCGACGGACAGGCATGGTCTTCTCTCTCAATAGGGCAAGGTCCAGCGATGGAAGAGCGGAGCCGTTGAAAGTCCTCTCACTGAAATAGTGTTTGCATTTTGATAGAAAGACTATCAGGATGTCTTAGACCCCTTGTGATTGAAAATGATCGTCGGCTACGCCCGCACCTCCACCATCGATCAAACTGCCGGCTTTGAGGCTCAGTTGAGAGAGCTCGCGGCGGCTGGCTGTGAAGAGACCTTCCAGGAGCAGGTCTCCTCGGTCGCTGAAAGAAGACAACTTCATGCCGCCATGGATTACGTCCGGGAGGGCGACATCTTTGTGGTCGCCAAACTGGATCGGCTCGCCCGCTCAGTCCTCGACCTGATGGCGATCCTTCAGGCATTGGAGCGCAAGCGCGTTGGCGTCCGCATCCTCAATCTCGGCATGGACACCCAGACACCGACCGGCAAGCTTATGCTGACAGTGATGGGCGCCATCGCACAGTTCGAGAGAGAGATGATGCTCGAACGGCAACGGGAAGGAATCGCCAAGGCCAAGGCAGAAGGCCGCTACAAAGGACGCAAACCCATCGAGGCCGAACGTCGGCACAGCGTCCTCAAACTAGCTCCCGAAGGGGCCCACGCGGGCCGTCATCGCCACCCAACTCGGCATCGGGGAAGCAACCGTATATCGAATTCTCGCTACCCATAAGGCCCAGAGTCACTAACCCGCACTTTCCGTCCAATTGTTCCAAAGACCCCGATATCGCGCACATCGATCTCAAGGTTGCCGAAGCGCGGATCGTAGAACGCATAGCCATACGCCGCATCAACATAAATGAGCCCAGAGACCATTTCGGGATGCGATGTGCCAACGGCGCTCAATTCTTCTCCGCCGAAAGAGTGCCCAATCAACACCGCCTTGGGAATCTTGAGGTAGTCCATCACAGCGACCACATCGGCTCCAAGCCGAGCTGCCGTGTAGTTTGTCGTCGTAGGCTCGGGAACGCTGGACTTTCCAATGCCTCGACGCGTGATGCCGTACACATGGTGTGTTGAGGAGAGCTTTACTGCGAACGCATCGAACGAGTGAGCTGTCATACCGAGTCCCGGGATCAGGATGACTGGGCTTCCTATCCCTCCCCAATCCAGGACTTCGAGCCGCACGGAAGGTTCAACCTCCACGGCCAGAACCTCGTGTTTCGTTCGATCTTCCTGCGGAACTTCCGGTGATTGACAGCTGGCTGTGCGGATCGCCACGGTCAAGACAAGTGCGAATAGGCAGGCTTTCAAATTGCTCTCCTGAGGACTTCAGCAACTTTACACGAAGGCTTCGGCGAGATAACCCGTCCCAAGAAATGCTCTTGTAGAAGTCATTGGATGAACTTTCGTGTTATCCGCACGTAAACGCTGAAGTTCGCAGAGATTTCTGATAGAACCGTTGGAGACTTGCGAACCGAATAGCCTACTCGTTCACAGCGCGATCCTGCTATCCGTGAAGAAATCACAAATGAAGTCATGATCTATTTGTTTGTGACCGGGCTTATGAGGCGATTTAGACGGACGCATAAACCGTCGTTTGTGAGCTCGCGATGAATATGATGAAACTAGTGGCGAGGTAATAATCCATGAAAATGGTCCACTTTAATACAGTGCCCGGAGGCCACAGCGAAGGATATGACGATACCTTCAAGCAGGTCTTTCGGCGTTTTTATACATCGATTGCCGATCCGTCCGCTTCAGCGGAGCATCCACAGATAGCCGATGGATTGCGTCAGATGAGGATTCTCGACGCAGAGCTCCAGAGCTCTACGAAGCGCGCATGGGTGGATCTAAAATGAATCGCCAGGCGCATCTCTTTTTTTGTGTGAGATGTCTCAGGGCAGAGCGAAGGTAAATAAATCGTTCCCAGCGGCGATAGCAAAATACTGTTTGCCATTCACCGAGTAGCTCATGGGCGAAGCATGCAACGGTTGCCCCACGTTGAAGTGATAGAGCGGATGTCCGGTACGTCCATCGACCACTTCAAACTCCTCAGAATCATCCCCAAAAGCCACTAAGCCCGAAGCCGTCGACATGACGCCACCAGAGGAGTGCCCAGGACCAGTTTGAGGATTGATCCATGCGAACTTATCCTTGAACGGATCGAAGGCCATCAGGTATTTCTTCCCCTTTTCGTTGGGCATGTGGCCTGCTCCCGTGGAGTAATAAGCGCGGCCCTCTTCGAAGTCCTCCGTCTTTACCTTGAAGACAGAACAATCATCGAGCGCAAGAAAATAAAAGAGATGGGTTGTTTCACTGAAGGTTGGCGAATACCAGTTCGTGCCACCACCATAACTTGGGCACATGCGCGTCCCTTCGGCGGTCGGAACCAAGTCGGTGTGTATCGGTCGGCCATTGTCATCGATTCCCCTGGCCCAATTTTGTTTCAGCGCGAATTGCTTCGATGCAAGATATTTTCCGCTTGTGCGGTCGAGAACATAGACAAACCCATTGCGATTCGCCTGAATGAGCAGCTTACGCGGGGCACCGCGATACACGGCATCGACAAGAACAGGCGTCTCTGTAGCGTCATAATCGTTCAGGTCATGCGGTGTGAATTGAAAGTGCCACTTCAACTTCCCCGTATCAGGATCGAGAGCAAGGACGCTGCTGGTGTAGAGATTGTCTCCCAGCCGCACAGAGCCATCGAAATCTGGTGACGGATTACTCGTCGTCCAATAGATCGTGTTGAGTTCGGAGTCGTAAGTGCCGGGCATCCAAGTAGTGGCACCCCCGTTTTTCCACGCATCCTTATACTTCCCACTGGTTGGCCAAGTCTCGGATCCCAGTTGACCCGGCTCGGGGATGGTCCAGAAGCGCCAGGCCTCCTTGCCTGTCTTTGCATCGAAGGCAGCAACAAAACCCCGCACGCCGTCGTCTCCGCCGGAGGTGCCGACTAAAATTTTGTCTTTGACTGCGAGCGGGGCACTGGTTGCACCGTAATTGCGATTGTTAAAGGCATAAGGAACATCCCAGATCAGATTGCCGCTTCGTGCATCGAGACAGAGCAGATGTGCATTGTCTGTCTCCATATAGATGCGAGTACCTAAGACGGCTACCCCACGGTTGATGTGGCCGGAGGCATCATCGATCAATCCCTGCGATACCGGACGCTCATGATGCCACAAGATCTTTCCGGTAGTTGCATCCAGCGCGTACGCGTCGTTCGATCCAGTCACAAACATCACTCCTGCAACCACGACAGGAGTGAGCTCGAGAACGCCAGCGTTGCGGCTATGGAAGACCCACTGCGGACTGAGCCGGTGTGCATTCTCAGGTGTGACCTGCATCAGGCTGCTATAACGTCGCCCGGTATAGTCACCGTTGTAAGAGGGCCAATCTTCGTGAATGGAACGCTTCATCAGGTCGGCAGTGCTTACGTCGACAATGCCGTTGCGATCACTTCCCACGGGCATAGAGTTGTTTGTCTGCGAAAACAGAGGAGATGCAAGGCACAACAGAAGCGTCCACGGTATCAAAGCTACATTCACGGGCGTACCGCCTTTATCGGATAGGACAAGTGTCCTATCACCTTCGTGTCAAGCGTATAGACGAAATGACCAGCCGTGAGGAAGAGGATGGAATTTTTCGGACCTCCCCAGGTCAGATTTGCAGGCTGATGCGGAAGAAGAACCGTGCCGAGATGTTTGCCCTCAGGGCTCCATACCCATATTCCGCCGGGGCCGGTCACGTAGAGATTTCCTTTGCTATCGGTCTTCATGCCGTCGGGAACACCGCGCTTACCGGGCACGTTTTCATCCGCAAAGATCGCACCTTCGCTTAGGGTACCTTTATGAAAACGATAGCGTCGAATATTTTTCTGCGCTGAGTCGTCCACGTACAGGAACTTACCATCGGGTGAAAAGGCAAGCCCATTCGGCTGCTGAAGATCTTTGGTCAGCAAGGTTACATTGCCCTTTGCATCAATCCGATAGACTCCCTGAAACGGGATCTCTTGCTTCTCTCCCTTCACAAGATCGAGGGTCGGATCGGTAAAGTAGATGGCTCCATCCGGACCAAGCGTGACATCGTTAGGACTGTTCAGTCGTTGACCGTCATAATGGTCAGCGAGTACCGTGTAGCTCTTCATGTCAGGAGAGAGGCGGATAATGGCGCGAAGTACGCTTGCCGTTACCAGCAGCCGATGTTCGCGATCGAAGGTGTTGCCATCAGGATCGCCAAGCTGAATGAGCCCATCGCTATGCCCATCGGGAAAAAGGCGATAAATCCAATTTTTGGATTCATCGCTCACGACCAATGAGCCTGTAGGCTCCCATACCGGGCCTTCGGTAAAGCCGAAGTCTTCGCCCATGGTGTTGAGCTTAGCTGCCTGATCGAACAGCTTCCAGAAAGAAGGGTTTTCAGCTTTTAGATTAAAGGTCTGCTCAGGCCTATTCTGCTGTGCTGCGAGCGGGATCGCTAAAAAGAGTGCCGCGTAAAGAAAACGTCTCAACGGTTCCTCCGTCGTCCAGGCTTGGGCGGAGCATTCGCAGCCGAGACCGTAAGATAACTGACAAGATCGTCGAGTTCCTTCGCGGTAAGGCGAGTTCCGTAGTCTCGGGGATGAAGAGAGTGGTCAGTGTGATCCACGCTGGTCAGCTTTGATTTATCAAATGTGCGCCAGCGCCCATCCTTTGTCTGCACCGTAATCGTGAAGTTATCCTCTGCGCGCGCCAGCCCGCTCAAGCGCTCTCCGTTGGGTAAGACAAGCTCCACCACGGTTGAAGTGGCTGCGAGCACCGCATCCGGTTTGGTGATGGCAAGCTCTATAGCATCTTGCGAGCTGCCGCTCGCATAGTCCGTCAGATCTGATCCGATGTACCCTCCCTCCCCCTTCACCATATGGCACCGGGAGCAGCCAGCCTGACCAAAGAAGAGAGCATGGCCCGCCTCAGGATCTCCATTGATCTTCGTGGCAGAGTTCTTGCCCTGAAGATCGCGAAGATGCGCGACCAAAGCGTGCACCTCCTGATCCCCTAGAGATCCGAACGCGGGCATCCCCGAACCGGGGACACCCTTCTTCACGATAGATTCCAGATCATCATCGGACAACGCGACAATATTTCTCGTCGTCGCGATGTTAGGCGCGCGCTCCCCACCTCGTCCGTCGGCTCCGTGGCAGCCGGAACAATAGGTTGAGAAGTTACGTGCGCCCGCATCCACATGCGCCTGCTGGGAGGCTTGTGTCGGTGCCGGGACCGATTGAGTTTGAGCTGCGAGCAGAGCAGCAGCCATAGGCAGGACGGTACAAACTGACACCACAAGGCGATTCAAAACACAATCTCCTCAAATAAAAAACTCGTGCAGAAAGGCTATGCGGAGAACAGGAATTCTTTCAAGGTCAAAATTGAAGAGATCTTCCTGATAATCCTCCACAATCAGAATTGATATTTGAGGGCAAGCTGAAGACGTCTGGGCCCCGAACGAACAGCGGTGATACGGCCAAAGGTAGAACTCTGAGCAGTATTGTTGGGATTGCTCAGCGAGGTCAGGTTGAAGACGTTCGAGGCATCCGCCCGGAACGTGAGCTTATGCTCATGCCAGATGGTAAAGTCCTTGGAAGCCGTCGCATCGTATTGCTGATAACCGGGTGCTCGCTCCGAGCCTACCCGAGCAGTACCATAGGCGCCATCGGCGGGGGCGCCATAGGCGCAGACCCCATTATCGACGCCCCTCGCTGTGCAGGATGTAACGGAAGGATCTGCACCAAACCACGTGTTCAGACCTCGGCTGCCAATATTCAAAGAGCGGTAATGGTTCGCGCGCTGAATCTTGTTATTCGTGTAGGCGTTGTTGACGCTGTTATTGATCGTAACAGGGAATCCGCTGTAAGCAACGGCCGTAAATCCAACCTTCCAGCCGCCAACCACTTCGTCTAGCGCGCGGTTCATATTAGCGCCAAACATGCGACCCCGACCCAGGGGAAGCTCATAGCTCATCACACCATTCAGATTGTGTCGCACATCCTGGCTGGTGGGTCCGTACTCTGCATGGTTGTTGTAGTAGTCCTGGTTATAGTTATTCGCGTTTGCAATTCCGGTGGAACCGTAGAAGCCCACCGCGTTGGTCATGGCGCGTGCGTAGGAGTAGTTAAGCGTTCCCGACAATCCATGCCAGCCGCGCTGGCGCAACGTAGCCTGCAGAGCGTTATAGTTCATCATGGCGTCCGACGTCGTGATCACGATCGATCCTGCCTGACCGACGAGAGCTTTATACGGAGCGGGGTTAATAGCTGCACAGGCTGCACTATTTGGATTGGAGGAGACTACGCCGTTGATTAGGCAGGGTTGGCGTAGCTGATTTGCGGAACCATGGTTGACAAGGTGCTGTCCGGCTTCACCGACGTACCCTATGGTCAACGAGGTGGAGTTGCTGAACTGATATTCCGTCGTGAGGCTGTACTCCGAGATAAAGGCCGGGCGAATATTCATTGCCCAGGCGTTAAGGGAAAGGGACGGGCTGGGACTCGCAGGGTTCGAGAAGCCGTCCTGCACCCGGAAATACTGCCCCGCTCCCGTCGCGTTCGGCGGAGCACCTACAGCGACATAGGGTGTTTGAAAGGGCGGATTGATCGTGAGGCGGCGATTGGCCCCGGTGCCTTCCATATAGTTCTGAATACCGTAGCCGCCGCGAACAACCAGGCGCGGATTGACCGAGTAGGCAAATCCGATACGGGGCATAAAACTGGCGTAATAGGGCTTTACCGTGGCCCGGCTGGTTCCATTCACTCCAGCGTAGACAAGCTGGCCGGTCGCCATACTAATGTTGGCCTGCTTATTGTTGACCTCATACATCGGCTGGTCAAATTCATAGCGAATGCCGATGTTGGCGGTGAAGTTGGGAGTGATCTTCCAGTCGTCTTGAGCGAAGTAGGCATCGCGCCACTGCCGCTGCCCCGTGGGTCCCAATGGACCGGTTGCATTTCCGGTTCCTACATAGCTCACCCGATCAAGGTTGAAGTCGGCGATCGAATATCCCTGCGTATTGTTGGCAATACCGCTGTTCGGATTCGAGGTAAAGTTTCCGGTGTAGATGAACTGTCCCAGCAATCCATCATTTCCGGGATACAAACTGTTCTGCTGATAACGAATAAACTGGGCTCCGAACTTGAAGCTGTGATGACCGCGAAGGTAGGTTAGATTATCCGCGTAGGTAAAAGTATTATCCGCAAAATTGGTCGCGGTTGCTGCATTGCCAAAGGTAGAGTACTCCGAGCCATTGGTAGTGGTAACACCAGTCGTGCTGGGAGGCGAGAACGCTTGTCCTGAGAATCCATTCAGCACCTGCGCCGCGCCAATCCCGACGATGGAGTTTCCATTCATACCGAAGACCCCAGTGGGATCCGTCGTAAGTCCGCCGACCATATGGACGCGTGTGTAGCCGATACGAAGCTCATTGACCAAAGATGAATTGAAGGTGTGGATCTCGTTGATCGCGACGCCCTTGACGGGGGTCTTTGGAGAGACCGGAAAGGTAATCAAGAGGACCGGAACTGTGGTGATGTCGTTTTCGCTCTGACTGTAACGAACCGAGAGATTATCCTTTCCTGTCATCTTCCAATCTATCTTGATATCTCCCTGGTCGTTTCGCCGCGTGTTTCGGGTGGGAGCCGAGTAATTATTGGTCGCAGGTGTTCCTGCCCTCGGAGCTTGGTTCGGCAAGGGATAAAGCTCCGGGTGCGCGTAAAGATATTGGGCGACGGGGTTGAGGATGGGAACATTCAGATTGCCGGCATAAGGCTTGTACTGCAAAGAGGAAGAATCGTAGAGCTGAATGAGATTTTTAGGGCCACAAGACGCTCCTGGTGTTGGAGCGCACATGATATTGGGATCGAGCAGTTCGGAGAAGTCTCCGCGCCTCATCTTTGCGCTCGCGACCGTAGCTGTGCCCACGCCACCCTGGTGATAACGACCTCCTTCGTAGTCAACAAAGAAGAAGAGCTTATCTTTGAGAATGGGAGCACCAAGTGTGCCGCCAAAAATCGGCTGAGTATAGGGTTGCCGCGGCGTGATGGTCGCGTTATTTTTGTTGGCCCAGGTGTTCGCATCCAATACACCGTCGGAAAGAAAGTAAAAAGCACTGCCATGCCAGCTATTCGTGCCACTCCTGGTGAGAGCGATGACCGCACCACCATTGACGTTTCCATACTCCGCCTGAGCGTTCGCGGAGACCACCTGCACTTGATCGAGAGCATCTGGACTCGGATTGTAACCAACACCATTGTTCAGGGTCTCGTTGATTTCAATACCATCCAACAGGTAGTTATTCGATTGCTCGCGATTGCCATTTACCGATACCTGCTGGCCGCCTACACCGATGGCAGCGTTTCCTGCAAAGTTTGCAGGGGTCGTACTAACTGAGCCAGGAGTAAAAAGAGTCAGCTGCACGAAGTTCCGCCCGATTAGCGGGACCGCATCGATCGCACTTTTATCCAGAGTCGTGGCAAGTTGACCATTCTCCGTATTTATCAACGGAACCAGCTCAGAACTCACATTAACGGAAGAAAGGTTTCCCTGCACCGAAAGCTGGCTATCAAGCTTCGCGTTCTGTCCGGCTTCGAGCGTGAAGGGCTTCGATACCTGTCGTGCGAAGCCAGGAGCCTCAACAGCGAGAGTATATCTACCGACCTGCAGAAAGCGGAGATTGTAAACACCAGCACTGTTTGTCTGGGCTGAGGTCGAGACATTGGTCTCGACATTGGTGACCGTAATTGTCGCACCGGCCACGACAGCACCTGCCGGATCGGTCACAGTGCCATTCACACTGCTGGTGATTGTTTGAGTGAAGATGCGAGATGGAAGCGCAACGAGAGCCAAGAAGAGCACAAAAATACCGGCACGACGGAACATACGAATCCTCCTTGGAATGAGCGGTACGAATTTCCAGGTGTTTCATATTAGGGCGATTGAAATTAAGTCAGAACATCAAGATTAGAACGGAGGCTGTTCCGGTACAGCTTGTCCATCTGCGCGTGGATCTGAAGCGCCGAAGTTCACCCCCAACGCATCATCGTGCATCGTGACATTGCCACGCCCCATCACCAACGAATAGCGCGGCACGACGTTGACCTGATGACCCTGAGAAGCGAGTTGCTCAAAGACTTCTTTCGGGTAACCATCTTCAATATTCACCGTGCAGCCGGAATTTCCTTTGTTGAAACGAGCTGCATCCATTGCAGCTTGAATATTCATATCGAAATCAACGACGTTGGCGACAAACTGGGCGTGAGCCTGCGCCTGATTGAAACCCGACATGATACCGAAGCCGATTGTGACGCCATCTTTCTGCATCATGGCAGGAATGATGGTGTGAAGTGGACGCTTGTGCCCGGCCAAAGAATTGGGTTGCCCGGGCTCCATATAGAAACCGCTGCCACGATTCTGCAGGACGAAGCCGGTGTGTTCAGGAACCAAGCCAGCGCCGAAGTTTCCTGCATTGGATTGGATCAGAGAGACCACCATACCGTCACGGTCGACAGTAGCCAGGTAGGTAGTATCGCTCTGCAATTTATCAAGCTGTTCTTTGCGATCGGAAGGGAGTACGTTGCAGTTTGCCCTGTCCGTAATTCCCTTCGCGCGTTCCTTTGCAAGTTCCTTGGAGATGAGTTTTTTCGTTGGAATATCTTCGACCCTTGGATCGCCAACATAATGCAGCATATCCGAGTAGGCCAGCGCCTTGGCCTCCATCTCGATGTGCAATGTCTTTGCAGAATCATGTCCCCATTCGCGCAATGGATATAGCTCCAGCACATTGAGCATGGAGAGTGCTGCTATACCCTGAGTATTAGGAGGGGTCTCATAGACCCGCCAGCCATGATAGGTCGTCGAGACAGGCTCCACCCATTCGGGCTTATAGTCAGCGAGATCAGCCTTGGTCATGAAGCCGTTGTTCTCTTCCGACACCTTTAAGATCGCATCAGCGATCGGTCCCCGATAAAATACGTCAGCACCCTTTTCTCCAATCAGGCGAAGACTATTCGCGATGTCCGGATTGCGGAACATCTGCCCCACCTTCGGATAAGTTCCATTCGGAAGAAAGACCGAAGAGAAGGCAGGTCGATCCTTGTAGGGCATGCCATATTGATCCCAATTCGCCGAATCCGTCTCTGTAACAGGAAATCCGTTTGCGGCCAACGCAATGGCCGGCGCCAGGTCTTCAGAGAGAGGTAACTTCCCAAACTTCTTATGGAGCGCCTCCCATCCTGCGACGGCGCCAGGTACAGTGACCGAGTAAATGCTACGCCCGCTCACCTTCGTCACACCCTTGGTCTTCATTGCATCAATCGTTTCAGCCTTCGGAGACCACCCACTGGCGTTGATTGCATAAACCTTCTTCTCTTTCGGATCCCAGACGATGGCAAAGAGATCTCCGCCAATTCCGTTCATCATGGGTTCAATCACCCCAACCGCCGCATTGGCCGCGATCGCGGCATCGACTGCATTGCCTCCTTTGGCCAGAATGGTGGCACTGGCCTGAGATGCAAGAGTCTGCAGCGTAGCCGCGATGCCATATTTATTGATGGTCATCGAAAAAGCGTTATCTCGGGAGGGCTCATGAGGATGCTTGCGCGAGTCGCGAACAAAGCCTCCAGCAGCATTCGGCGCAGGAGTACCTGCGGCGGGCGCAGAATTAAATTGCGCCCACCCTTTTGGAAGGATTGTCAGACAAATAAAAGAAGCGATAATTCCCGATTGAAGAGCACGGAACGACATACTGTCGATACTCCCTTGCGACCATGGTTCGTAACAATGCGTGGTGAAATGCGGCAATATCTGATCTTATGTACGACAAAACTACAGTTGAAGCGTTTGCTTCCCATAAGAGATCTACTCGTGCAGAGCACAAGTAGGATGTCTGGGAAGTCTCAGATACTCTCGAACATTTGCCGGCTATCTTACGGCGAGTTCGAATCCACACAGACTCTCTTACATATCTAGAATGTGCTCCCGATTCAACATCACATATAAATATGCTGTATAGGTGGAATGTCCTATTCCTGCAAATTTATTTTTTAGAGCCGATAGCGTTGGCCGACTTTAGGCACACATCAATGGCGCTCACGGGAGTGCTTAATGTAGGACGAGATAGGACAGATGTCCGTAGACGTCGCCATCCCGTACTTGCTATCCTCGCGTCAATTTTCACCTAGAGATTAGATGTGATGGCACTCCCCCGCAGAGGGAAGAGCCGCGCACCAGGGAACTATGAATCCGCAGGTTCTCCTGATGTCTTGTCGTTTTTCCGTGCTTTGAAAGCTCAGGCCTTCATGCACACATATAGGAAGCAATACGGGAGGCTTCATGAATCGCATTCAACGAATAGCGTTGATGATGGTGTTTTCGTCGATATTTGTAGTATCAACCGCATTTGCTGCAATTACGGGCATCGTATCGGGTACCGTTGACGATCCTTCTGGAGCTGTCGTTCCCGGCGTCGAAATCGTCGCGGTGAATGAGGCAACAGGAGTCACCTTCAGGGTCCATACGGATAGCAGAGGATACTACAGCTTTACCGCGCTCGATGTGGGATCCTACACAATAACCGCGACTTTAGGTGGCTTTCAGACAGAAAAGATTAATCACATCAAGGTCGATGCAAACTCCTCCATTCGCAATGACATCACTCTCAAAGTAGGAAGCGTTAACGAGACCGAGCAGGTCACCAGTAACCAGGTGCAGATCGAAACCCAGAACACCCAACTGGGTGAGGTGATCGAAAGCCAAAAGATTACGGCGGTTCCTCTGAACGGTCGCTCCTACACCGATCTTCTGGCGCTGCAACCTGGCGTCTCCCCTTATACAGCGACCAGCGAAGGCACCAAGAATTCTACCTCAGGCAATCTGAATCCCGGCAATCAGTCGGTCAACGGAGGTCGTGAAGCCTCGAATGGATTCATGGTCAATGGCGGAAACGTGAACGATGGCTACCAGAACGGCGCAGCCATTATTCCGACCCTGGATTCCATCTCGGAGTTTCGAATTATTACCAGTAACTTCGACGCGGAGTACGGTAACTACAGCGGCGGCCAAGTCAATGTAGTTACAAAATCAGGAGCAAACCAGTACCACGGCGAAGCCTTCGAGTTCTTTCGTAACACAGTCCTCAATGCGCGAAACTATTTCTCGCCGACGCGCGGCGCGTTCAATCAAAATATCTTTGGTGGTCTTTTTGGAGGACCAATCAAACGAGATAAGGCATTCTTTTTTGGGGATTTTCAGGGTACGAAACAAACTCAAGGCGTCACCCAAAACTTCCAGGTTCCTACCGCGGCAAATCTCAACGGCGATCTGTCAGACCAAGCGGCAAGTATGACTGGCACCGTCCAGGGAGCAGGTTGGGCAAGCGTATTAACAAACCGTCTTGGTTATAACGTGGCGGCAGGAGAGCATTACTATACCCCTGGCTGCAGTTCAACGGCTCAATGTGTCTTTCCAAACGCACAAATCCCTAAGTCAGCCTGGTCGCCAACCGCTGCACCTATGGCGAAATATATTCCTGCGCCAAATACGACTCAGAGCGGGCAGCCCTACTTCTCCACGGCAGCAAACCCCTCATCACTCACTGATTACAAGGGCGCTATCCGAGCCGATGGCAATACGCGTTACGGGTCGCTCTTTGGCTACTATTTCCTCGATGACGACACCGTAGTCAATCCGTACGCGGGAGGAACTGCGCCGGGATTTGCGGGCGCCACCTCTGGGCGAGCACAAATGGCGAATGTAGGGTTGACCACAACTCTCCGGAACAGCTCTGTCAACACATTCAGATTTACCTACATGCGTAGCGCACTTCATACGAATAATCCGCTGAGCTCCGGCCCATCTCTTTCCTCTCTCGGATTTGTGACTCCCTGGGGTCCAACTGGAGGTGTCGACGTGGTCAAGCCGGACCTGCAGGGAGTACCGAATACGACCTTTACCAATTTCACCTTCGGAACCCCCAATTCGACAAATGTCAGGGTAAACAATAGTTTTCAATGGCTCGATAACTACATGATGGTGGTTAGAACCCACACTTTGCAGTTCGGTTTGAATTATCACTATGATCAAATTAATGGGCGTAACTTCTACGCTGTAAACGGTCAGTTCGATTATTCCGGGGGAAATGAGACGGGTATCGATACGGCAGACTTTCTACTCGGAGCAGCAAATACGTTTACACAAGCGACACCTCAGCTCCTCGATTCCCGTAGCCACTACGCTGGTGGGTATGCTGAAGATTCCTGGAGAATTATCTCAAGCCTCACTCTAAACTATGGCGTGCGATACGAAGTAAGCACTCCGTGGTACGACACGCAGAACAAAATCGAGACGATCATTCCCGGTCAGCAATCCATTGTCTTTCCCGGCGCTCCCAAGGGGTGGGTCTTTCCGGGAGATCCGGGTGTACCGAGAACACTTGCACCAATCAAATGGAATAAGTTTGCACCACGATTTGGCTTCTCCTATGTACCTTCTTGGCTGAACCAAAAGACAAGCATCCGGGGTGGCTATGGTCTCTTTTATACGAGCTTTCAGGATCAGTCGGGCTTCGTAGAGATCGGCGACGCGCCCTACGGGTTGTACTACCAATCTCCAGTACCCGTCATGACCGAAAGACCCTATGTGGACCGGGCAACACAGAACATACAGTTACAGAAGTTTCCCTTCACCTTTCCCCCCACGAATGTCTCCCCATCCAACCCGGACAATAACATTCCTTGGGACAGCTATCTTCCTTTGAGCTCCAGCGATGCCGTTGGCGTAAATAATACAGTCCCTTATAACCAGAACTACTTCCTTGGTGTCCAGCAAGAGATGGGTCCCGCAACTGTCGTTACCTTGAACTACGTGGGAAGTGTAGGGCGTCATCTCGCGAACGCCGTCGAGGCGAATCCTGGAGATCCTGCCCTCTGCCTCTCGCTGACAAAGTCTGTGTTGGCCCCAGGACAGACGGCCTGCGGACCCAATCTGGAGACCAACCTTTATACATTGCAGAACGGAACTACAGTAGAAGGAACCCGTCCGACACTTGGGCTTGCCTTTGGAAGCAATCCCTACCTCTTGACCAGCGCAACCGCCAACTACAACTCCCTGCAGACAAACATCAAGCATACGACACCGCTCTGGGATGTGCTGTTTGGCTACACCTTTAGTCGATCCTTCGATAATTCATCGGCCATGACGGATCGGACCTTCCCCTATAATCCGAAAGCTAGTTATGGGCTATCCAAGTTCGATGTCACTCATAACTTCGTCGGAAGCTATAACGTTCGCCTCCCCTTTGACCGGTTAGTCGACAACCACATGACCAAGGCAGTCATAGGCGGATGGTCTATTTCCGGCATCACTCGCTTCGCCTCCGGCCTCCCGATCACGCTCTCCGAGACTGATGACCGTTCGCTCATCGGATTCGGTGGCGATGTGCCGAACTACACTGGGGACAATATCAATGGCGACCACAATCCCCGTCATGGTAATAAATATTTCAATGCTTCTGCCTTCACAAAGGAGACGCTTGGTGTCTTCGGAAATTCACATCGGAGATTCTTTCATGGCCCCGGAATCAACAGTACTGATCTTGCCCTCCTCCGGGACATTCATCTCACTGAATCGCATATTATTCAATTTAGGGCGGAGGCTTTCAATGCTTTCAATCACACCCAATTCAGCAATCCCAATGGAAGCATAAACAGTTCTGCCTTCGGCCTCGTAACTGCTGCAGTCAACCCCCGTGTCTATCAATTCGCGGCGAAGTATCGCTTCTAATAGAGCACACTTGCTTCACCGGACGCGTCAGATTCAAGTCTTCGAATCCGACGCGTTGTGCTTTACCAACGGGGAGTAAGGGAAAGAGTGATGGACATGCAAATGATCTCTTGGATTTTGAGCAAAAAGATGCAGAGTGCGGCAATGATCCTGATTGCCCTCTGCTTATTGAACACTCCAACCAGAGCGTTGTCAGGTCATTGCACTATAAAGTCAGCCGATTACTTCGGTTGGAAGGCGGAAAAACTGTCTAATTCGTGGGTAGAACTCACAATTGTTCCCCAGCTCGGTGGAAGGCTCATGCAGGTCACCTTCGGTGGACACGACTTCCTGTTCGTCAACGATCAACTCAAAGGAAAGTACTTTCCACCCGACGAGGCAAACCACCACTGGTATAACTACGGTGGTGATAAAGTCTGGCCGATGCCGGAAGGCTCAAAGGACGAACAGCATTGGCCAGGCGCCGGAGGATCTCTTCTCGATGATTCTCCCTATGCGTTCGAGGTTCTTTCCCATAACTCCGTCTGTTCAGTGCGGCTCACCGGGCCGATCGATTCTTTTACAGGCCTACAGTACATAAGGGATATCAGTATTGGGGATGACTCCCCTGCCATCTCATTCCACTCCGTCATGAAGAATGGAAGTGGCTATCCACGAAGCTGGTCTCAGCAATCTGTCTCGCAATACAACACAGCGTCTGTAGACGATCCGACGAAAGTCAACCCAGCAATCTGGGGACTCACCCTCGCAAACCCGGCAAGTGTGTACCTCAACGGTTATCACGTACGCACCGGCATGAGCGGCGAATCAGCCTACATGGTTGAAGGTGAGCTGTTCAAGGTTCATCCTCTGAATAGTGGCGGTGAAGTGTGGATTGATTCTCTTGGCGGTTGGCTCGCCGTAGCAGACGGAACCAGTCGCTACACGATGGTGGAACGGATCCGCTATCAACCGAGCGCTAACTATCCGGATAAGGCTACCATGATCTTTTTCACCACCGGTCAACGCAATCGGCCGAACAACAACACAGCTGTTGCTCCACCTCCTTCCCCCATTCATTACATAGAGGCGGAGGTCAATAGCCCCATCGTTGAACTTGCCCCTGGAGAGTCTTCCGCAATGGACACGGAATGGTATCCGACTCGCGGTGGCGACGAATTGAAGATCGCAACCTACGCGGGGATAGTAGAAGCTCCTTTACGGGTAACAGCAGCACCCAACGGCTTGACGCTTTCAGGACAGTTTGGTGTCTTCTATCCAGGCACGTTAGTGGCAAGTTTTTACGCCAAAGGAGGAGAGCCACTAGGTACGACAAAGGTGGCGGATCTGAACCCAGTTCAATTACTGGAGTTGGATTCGGTTGTCGCGGCTCCAGAGGGAACTACTCGTATCTCACTCCATGTTCTGGACCTTCAAAAGATTGATCGCGGTTCATTAGGAGAAGCTTTCGTAACATCGGCTACTACAAAATAGAAACCTCCGAAGTCCCCAGCTTTCAAACTGGCTATACAACCTATTTCGCCAATCTTCCTCTGGAGCGCGTAGCGATACTGTATAGCGATGTTCTTGCAAGAATGTAGAGTGTCCGGCCATCTTGGCCCCCGAAAGCGAGATCGATCGGTCTCTCTGGAGCTTCTGCTCACTTTCGTCGCTGACATAGAACGGCTTCCCTTGGATAATTCTACCCAGGCCGAAGGCTCGAAGAACGTCCGCCATTTTGGTTCCATAGTAAAGTGCACCCGTTACACACAGGCGAGTGAGTTTCGCCGAAGAGTCCCTCTCATTCCTGAACAAAACCGGCCGAACAGACTCTCATTCGCGGCCTGGTGCTGGCGTCAATCTTCCGCGCAATGAAACGGGTGAAGATTTCTTGGCTGAAGGCCAATGTTATGAACAGGAGCCAGGTTTTCGTCACCGCTGTTTTAGGGGGCCGTAACGGCGCGGTCGCTGGGCGCTCACACTGGTTCGTAGCCCTGGCTTAGGGAATTGCGCACTACGCTAGTAATCCGTCGGGTGAAAAAGATCGCGCAGCGCACGCGGATTGATCATAGCCTTCCTCCGTGTTCACAAGACGCTTGAGAGCCAACTCGCGGGCAATCATGACATCCCGCCGCGAGCATCCTAGAAGCATTGAGCAATCTTCGTCGAAGTGCTTTTCGAGAACCGACATGACGAAGACAAAACGCGCGAACGCACTGAGTCCGACAATCGCCGCAAAGATGCTGTACTTTCCTGATGTTGCCGCCCCTTTGAGATTGATCAATGACAGGGTATCCACACTTCTGTGCCAGGACACTCACCAGCATGAGTTCTGCCGCACCTTCGACAAAGATGATGCGGCGCGCAAAGAACAGCTCGGCGCGGGTTACATCCAGGTATCGTTCAAGTTTCTCGCGCTTTCCCTTTTCGAAAACGACCGAGCTCGGAAGGAAGCACCTCGTACCGTCGTCGGCCTCCACAAGGCACACAAGAGAGGCGAGCTTTGCGATGCTCGCAAAGTTGGGAGAATGGCTCGTCACAAACACCTGGACTGGCCCGTCGGCGGTATCTCTGCCGTCTTCCGACTCTGCAAAATCGCCGGGCTCGTTATCCTCACTGAGTGAATCGGCTGATGCTTGCACTCCCTCGGTAGGCGTTTCCTTCTCCGCCCCATGTTCTTCGGATTTAACCGCGGAGCCCTGCAATGGAGATTTCTGCCCTTTCTTGACCGCCTTGATGTTCTCAAGATATTGCAGCAATATTCCCTGCAACTGCGGGTGAAGATGAGCTTCAGGCTGTTCCACGATCAGTCCCCGATATGCTGCCTCCGGATTACGGGCCAATTCGCTTAGCACGACCGCCATAGAGATGAGGTTGTTGAATCCGAGCCCATTCTGTTCGATTTCGAAGGAGTCCACCATAAGTGAAAGGCGGGAGGAGAAACGCTGAAAATTGCTTGCGCTTAGGCCCACTTCCAACGCTTGCGCCAATTGCGCACCAAGCATTTTTTCGTGGTGCCCTGACACTGCCGACTGAATGTCTATAAGTGGGGGATGGGTTTCCAGGTCAGAGTCGAGTTTTTTGAGCGCCTCGTCAATCCCGAGGCGCCCAGCATCATCGGCAAGAATGTGGACAAGGCGAGCGAGTTGGCTTGTCCGGCTGGGTCGCAATCCCAAAGATGCATCGCGCAGCGGGGGGAGGTAGACCCCGCGCAAATTTTCCATCATCTCGCTGGTGAGACCATTCTCTTCCAGAGTTCCGCACCAACGCTTAACGCGTAGTCTCCCCGATGTCCTCTCAGGATCGGTGTAACGAATGTGAAACTGAGCCTCCAAGATTCCCTTCGAGTTTGGAACCAAAGCAGACAGAAAGTCGGCCTCATCGTCCAAATCCAAACCAGCGAATACGTAGTGAAACTCGATAGCGGACGCTGGAGTTCCACTCTTGGGTCGATACAGATCCTCAATCGAGAGGCGGGGTAAAGGTTCGTCGTGTCCGCCTAGGAGGGCTCGAAGAGCGTCAATCACCGCCGTTTTTCCGACGTTATTGGGACCCACTACGATATTTAGTCCTGGGCGGAACGAAATCTGAACTGTTTTCAGTTTTCGGAAGTTATCAATGCTCAGTTGAGAGAGGTACACGGCGTCTCCGGAGAAGAATTCCATTTTAGTTCAGTGAAGTGATGACACCGAGGCGATTACAAGCGTTCGCACCGTGCTTCTAATGCTGGACGCATAACCAGGTGTCGCCCACTACAGGGGAAACCGCCGCAGAGCGGCCCCCTGCAGAACGGGCGCAAGAGGACAAAACCTTCGTTTTTCCCCTTGACCGCTTTTCCCGCTAAACGGCTCTAGTCCAACTTGATTCCATTTACGTGCCATAGTTTTGGGTAGTGGGGTCAGTTTGAAGTTCGGTTTCGACCCATTGCGGCGGTTTTCTCAGTCGCCAATAACTACCACCTCCGAGTCCACCCAAATCCACCTGCCAAACAGTTCTGGTCGGTCACGCTCTACGACTTGGACACGCGACGCCTCATCCAGACCAAGGAACAGATTGTGGACCGCTCTTCACATCTCCCAGAACTCGCGAAAAATGCCGACGGCTCGGTGGACATTTTACTTCGCTCCGACCGCCCCGAAGGGTTTCGAGAAGAACTGGATTCCAACTGTGCCAGGCGAGGCGTGGTTCCCCATGTTCCGACTTTATGGTCCTCTCGAAGCCTACTTCAACAAAAGTTGGCCCGCCGCGCTTCGGCCCGCAATCCGTCGGCACCCAGCTTCTGCTCGATTACGATCAACACCCGGATAGACTACGTTGCGGCTGACGACACGAATGTTGGGTTTACCCCAATTGTGTTCGGAGTCTGGGCCGGCCCGCGTCTTCCCGTGTTCAAGGTGTCAGAACGGCAGGTAGGTGTAGACCGGCGAATACTAAAAACGAAAAAGCCTTTAGGCTGTTTATTTCGGTGCCATAATCTGACCGCTCGCCGTGCATGACTTGGTGCCGGTTTAACGCGGTGAAGGACTTCTTGGTTGATTGCGCGGCAGCCTGACGCGCTTTAGTGCTCATCATGAAGCGGGAACTTTGTAACTCCAAGAACGGGTACAGAAGGTCTAGCAACTCTGGATCATCGGCATATTTTTCACGAAATACCTTTGCCGCCTTCGTCATGGGAGATTCCACTCCTGTAATCTCGGCCAATAGACCATCGGCCTGTGCGATAAACACCGGTATGGACAAAAAATATCCTTGTTCGGCAAGTGATATATGAGCATTGACGGCTGCTTTAATGGCCGCTGCTCTCTTCGGATATTCGGATGTTAATTCATCGGAAAAGGGCTGCAGATTGGTGCGGTAGTAGGTCACCATGATCTGATCAACACCCACCTTGTATGTTCCGAATCGAAGCGTAACGATAAAGTTGCGCTTCGGCGGAAAGGCCGCACCCACCTGAGGCCGGGAGCGATCCTGAGCCTGTCGCAGAGAACGGCCACCGTCCCTCTCTTATTACGCCGTGGAGAATCGGAGGCATAAAGCCTGCATGTTCAAGGTCGGCGACAAGAGCGAGTCCGTGACTGCGAACAGGGACGGGAGCCGAGGCCGAATCGTAACGCCGGAGGCCGTCCATGAGCAAGCGATCCATCCAGATTCAGGAAACACTGTATTGTGGCATTGATGTTAGTGCCAAAAGTCTCACCGTTGCGATTCGGCGCGTGGGTCACCCAGTAGGTCAAAGGAGCTTCCCTAACGATCCGAATGGACACAGAGCTCTTATCGTCTGGCTACGGAAAGCCAAGTCACCGGTTCGAGTGTCGTTGGAAGCGACAGGAATTTACTCTCTGGATCTCGCGTTTGCACTTGATGCAGCGGAAGGAATCGAAGTCGCAGTCTTGAATCCCAAGGTCGCTAATCGATTTGCTCAAACCATTCGACGGTCAAAAACCGACGCCGCAGACGCCGAGGTGTTAGCCGAATACACTCATCGGATGCCGTTCAAACCCTGGATCGCCCCTAGCTCCAACTCAGTGCGATTGCGTTCTATTGTTCGCCACGTCGAGAGCCTTTCCGTGCAGAGCGCTCAGAATCAGAACCGTCTTCACGCAGCACATGGCTCTACTTCGACACCCGTCTGCGTAGTTCAGGACTTGAAGCGCTCCGTGGCGTCTTTGGAGCTTCGTATCCGCAGACTTCGCCGCGAAGCGATGGCGCTCGTCCGGGAGGATGAAGTGCTTCGCAAGCGATATGAGCTGTTGGTCAGCATTCCGGGCATCGCACAGGTGAGTGCGATGCAATTGCTCGCGGAACTGTCCACGCTGCCGCCAGACCTTACGGTGCGAGAATGGGTCGCACATAGCGGCCTTGATCCTGCGCATGAAATATCAGGGAGTTCGGTGAGGAAGGCGTCGCATATCAGCCGTGCGGGAAATCGTCACCTGAGAAGAGCGCTTTATATGCCGGCGCTGGTCGCATCCCGTTGCGATCCCCATGCGAAGGCCTTTTTCGAAAGCCTCCTGGCTCGCAACAAAGCCCGTCTACAGGCACTCATTGCTGTTGCACGGAAGTTACTCCACGCCATATACGGGATATTTCGAAGCGGCCTGGAGTATGAAGGAACAAAGCTGTTTCCAAGGATCACGTTATCGTGACCGGATCTCCTTCAGAAGCGCATCTTGCGGCGCTATATTCAGATCTGATTGAAGTTGCGATCACAAACTTAATGGATGGGGTATCGGCCTGCTCGAGTAAGTTGAGGCCAACTTCCGCTAACTAAACGGTAAAGCTCTGCACAGAATTTGCCCGGGTAACCGATTGTATGTCTGAGTGATAACTCGTTTTATCGAGCGCGAGACCATTGCGTACTCATCAAGAGTTGTGCGAGGGGTCCGCTATTCTTCGGCATTGCGGACCTTTATGATCGATGACGGCCGAACTCATCTGCATGAAGAGATACGAATTCCCGGACGCTCGTCGCCTGCCTACCAGTTACTCGCTCCACGCCGTCCGCCAGCCGGTCATACCGACCCGCCCTGTGCAACTCACCCATCGTCACCAGATGCCCGGTCAGGTGCTCTGGTAACCCTGCCCTTGTCAGCTCCCGTTCCCAATCGTCGGGAGAGATGTCAGAGTACGTGACCTCGCGTCCCAGCGCGTCCGAGAATTCCCGGGCGACCCCATGCATGTCCTGCGACCGAGAACCGGTGAGTTCGTATATCCGGCCAAGGTGTGGCGCAGGGTCGGCGAGGACGGCAGCGACTACCCGAGCGACATCAGCCGCTGCAACCGGCGAGGTCTTGCCACGCCCAAACGGCAGTTCGATGCGGCCTCGGTCGCGGACCGCCGGACCGGCGAGTGGGAGAAACGTTTCCAGGAACATCGTTGGCCGAATGGTGACGACTGGTAGCCCGGACCACGCGAGCGCCTGCTCGCTGAGCCAGTGCTGCCGCTGCTGACGACTCGGGCTGGTGTTCTGAATGCTCATCTGGGAGACTGTCATCTGGGACATGTTGACCAAGGCGCTGACCCCGACTTCTCGGGCGACCGCCGCCATAGTCACGGTGGCCTCCAGGTACCCGGGCGACACGGACATGCCGAAATATACCCGCCCACAGCCGCTGACGACCCGATAGACGTCGGCAGGTTCGAGCAGGTCTCCGACCACAACATCGGCACCAGCGGCCCGCAAGGCTGCGGCCCGTTCGTCCTCTCGGCGAACCATGGCACGAACCGGAAGCCCACGAGCCAGGAGAAGGCCGGCCACGGTCCGCCCGACCGCCCCGAGTTGACCGGCTGCCCCGGTCACGAGTATCGATGCTTTATCTGCCATGTGATTTCCCTCCCTGAACTGTCAAGGGCGGAGCAAAACCAGGCCACTGTGGCGGAGTAAAAGTAGGCCAGAGGAAGGTTGTTGGGGTGTAGTGGGATTGTCGGGTAGAAGGGCCGC
>Ga0193743_1000731_pt1 | contig 25783 bp, 25 predicted proteins | sample L2c2metaG_FD_143038 | JGI IMG/M metagenome (GOLD analysis project Ga0193743, IMG submission 143038) | Soil microbial communities from a riparian zone of the East river system, Colorado, United States - L2c2 | ecosystem: Environmental > Terrestrial > Soil > Riparian zone | place: USA: East River...
GACCAGTTCGTTGTGCTCGTCGACAAGTGTGTTGTACGTCTGGGTGCGCCGTTCGATCTCGATCTTGTCGCTGACCCGTCCGTTCCACAATTGCGCGATGAGGGTTGCCGCAATGCGCTCCTTCTTATCGGAGGCACGGAGATGGAGGAAGCAGAAACCGGTCACACCGATCAGCAAGGTGATCGAGACGCAATTGGACCAGAAATAAACATCATCGATCGTGGCATGCACCAACTGGTCGCGTGCTGTCTGATAGGCGGCGCCGAGATCGGCGTTCCCCGGGTTGATCTTCCCCAGCGCGTATTCGCCGAATCCCTGTTGCTGCCGCCGCGGGTGCTGCCCATTCCCTGCATTTCTGCCGGGCAGAGTCTGCGCGAAGGCGGGCGTAAGGCAGAGCCCAAACATTAGAATTGCGGACCCACGAACGGTCATGATCATCACTCTCCTGCCCGCGCCCCGGAGGTCCGGCGACTGCGGCGCTTCTTTCTGTTGTCTGGTTCGGTGAATCGAAGGTGTGCTCCGATCTCTGGGTTGAGCGCGCTGCGCATCTTCGGATGGGGCCGCGAGTGAAAGCCCGGCAACTCCCAGGCCGGATCTCTGCGGACCAGCAGATGCGAATACTTTGTTCCCTCCCGGCTGTCGACCATCAGGATCTGCATTTGGCCGGTGGGGAGATTCTTGATCTGGTCTTCGCGAGCGCGCGTCTCTTTGATCTCGCTCTCGCTACCGGTACCCGTCTCCACGTATTTCGTCGAGAACACACCTGTCTTGCGCACCGCGAGACTCCGGCGCTTGGTGGCGACCCGGGCGGACGCCTTCAGGAACCACTGCACCGTCGTCTCCTCCGAGACATTCATAATCATCTTGGTCTGCGGAGCCGAAGACACCTCTTCCGCGAACGCTTTGCTGACCTTCTCCAGTTGCGAGAGCATCTGGAAGGAGAACAGGATCGAAATCCGTGCCCCGCGCGCGGTCTGTAGAACGTTGGCAAAGCCCGGATAAGCGAAGGCCTCGAACTCGTCGAGAATGACCGACACCATCGGCTCCATAGCCTGCCCCGGCTCCGGCTCCCGGGAGTAGCGCTTGCCAACCATCAGCCGTACGTTCTGCAGGATGATTTTGCCGAGCGCCTCGACGGCGCGCTCATTCGCGTTCGTGTTCAACGAGACGAGAAGGATCAGGTCCTGGTCTAGCACTTCGTCGAGTGTCAGGAGATCTTCGTAGGCTCCGGTAATGATGGACAGATCATCTTCCAGGAACGCCAGCAACTCATTGAGCAGGCCCTGAATCTTTTCCACGCGCTCGCGGTCCTGGAGCGAGCGTTTCACCATCCGCACTGACATATCGAAGTTCTGGCGCTTCTGCGCCGTCATACCGCCCAACGTGTCAATCCGTTCCTTGGCCCGCCGGATCTGCTCTTCGAGAACGACTTCATCGAGAGCGATGACGAGCACGTCGTACACGTTGAAGCGCTTGCCCGTGTAATGGAGGATCCGCACCAGGTCGGAGAGATACGCCGCCTGATGCCCCTTGAAGAAGTCTTCCCGCAGACCAAAGGAACGAAAGATGAAGTTGACGTGCTCCTGATAGTTGTCGTCGATGGCATAGAACGGGTTATAGCGAGAGGATGTGAGTGGTTTGGAGGGGTTGATAATGCGGAGATCCTGGGTTCGGCCGGCTCCTTCGGCCGCGGCGATGATTGCCTTCTCGAAATCGTTGTCACGCTTTCCGTTCAGAATGATCATTGGCATCTTGCGCCCGTTGTGGACGCGATTGAGGTCCTGCCGGATGATGTTTATCAACGTGGTGATCTTGCCACTGCCAGCAGGCCCTTCCAGCAGGAGTGGTTTCTTCATCTGGTCCGCCAGAAACACAACCTTGGTCACGGTTGGGTCGATGAAGTACCCGGTCTCTGACAGCTTCTGCGACAACTCTTCCACGGATTGAAACATGGGCGCTTCCTTTCGCCGGAGAACGGCTTTCTGTGAAGCGCAGCATCTCCCGGCTCGGAAACTCGGTCAAATCGATGAAATCGGCGGGACCAACATGGACGGCGACTGGCGAGCAGCCTAGTTCTTGGGCATCTCCCGAAGCGCCTCCAGAATGGCCACAAAGCCCTGGCTGGCATACTGGAACCCGTTCACACCGTAGGCGCGGAGGCACTCGAGAGCGAAATAGCGACCGAAGACTTCAGCAATGCGCTGCGGTGGCAAGCAGGCGGGAGCGCCCCGATATTGTTCGACCAGGAGTTCCAACTCAGTCTCAAATATCGCGACGCCCTTGTCCGCCAGTGTCGACTTCGCATTCATTCTTGACCTCGCGGATGTGAAGGGGCCATTGACGACCGCAGGTCCCCGAGCATAAGGCTCACGGCAGTAGCTCCAGCGAAGGTGGGTCGTTCCCTCAGCATGACCGCGATGCTATGGTCGGTTCGCGTGTCGGTCAAACCCATGCCAGAATGCAGCCCATGGCCTCAGTAATCAGCCGCACCTCAACCCGACTTCTCGCCTCAGCCCCGAATTACATCGAAGCCAGCGCGCTCATCGCAATCGCGGTAGCGAGCCGCTTACTGCACCATCCCATTTTTTGGTCGTTCAACGCACGCCTCTGTGCATCCATCGCTCTGATCATTACGGTCTTTCTCTACGCCTGCGTTGGAAAGGGGCAGATCCTCGCTTATTTGGGCTGGGTGAAGCCGCGTAGTCCCATCGATTGGCTCTACGCATTGGTCGGAGGTCTGTCTGGAGCAGCAGTAGTAGCGCTCCTGATGCGATCGACGGGAGGAAGCCTCGGGACAGCCTCAGCGAATGAACTCTTCTATGGGGCCACAATTGGTCCGATTATTGAGGAAATAATCTATAGAGGGGCAGCCTTTTCGGTGGTGTACGTCACTGCCTGCTCCTTCAATACCCTGGGCGCATTGGCGGATCGCGTTACCAGTCTTGCTCTCTTCTCTGTTCTTCGCATGGTCGCACACAAGGATCATTGGACTTCCCTGGCTGCTCGTCTTGATGATGGGAATCGGCTACGCACTTGTGCGCTGGCGTTCAAATTCCACCGCAGCGTCTGCGTTGATGCATGCTTGCTGCAACGGTTTCATTGCTTTGGCCATGCTTCGTTCCTAAACTTCTGGCGTTTACACCTTTCTCAGGGCTGCGGTCTGGCCTATTCACAGTCAGCGCAGGCTGTCCTGCACAGGTCGACAACGGGCCGAGCAGTATTCGACCGTGTTCGCCAACCTTGATGGTCTAGTTTTTGCCCTGGTTCCGAGATGCAAACGGGAGAGGCCGCGCATTCACATGGCTCTCGACTTTCCCTGCCCAGATCGAGATCCATTTGACTGAGGAAAGCATCCGGTTTAAACAATCACTGGACTTGACGCCTGGATATCAGGAGATGCCCGTGAAAAAGAGCGCAGCGGAACACCACGGAATACACAGACAATCGTGTTGAGAATTTCAACGGTATGGAGAATCCGGAGCACAGATTCTCACCAAGGAGGGTGAACGGCCCTGGATTCGCGGTCGCGAGTGCCCTTCAGATGTACACCGAAGAGGAGGTCTCCGGCATACTGCAGGTATCTTTGTCTCAATTGCGGAAATGGAGGATGAACGAGCAAGCTGACAAGCAGCAAGGACCGCCCTTCAAGAAAGTCGGGCGCCTAGTGCGCTATCCACACAGGGCGCTCCAGGCATATATCGACGGCGATTAACAGCGGCTTTCTGAATTTGTGTTGCTCTTCATCATCATTGAGGCGCGTCACCCTGGGGCGCTGCGCCTCATCAGACTTGGATTCGCCTTTGTAGTGCGCATGAGATCGGCCTTTGCGTGACCCTTCGCGACCGCTAAGATCTCTGCCTGCTCCAGCTCAATCAGATCTTTGGCTCTCTCGAAGGCGCGCTGCTGGATATGAACGTACTCGAGTGATGTTTGTCGATCCATGTGCCCCAATTGCGCCATCATGACTTCCAATGGCACGCCTGCTTCCGCCCCCTGTGTCCTGAACGTATGGCGGAGATCATGGAAACGAAAACCGGGCATTTTGCATGCGGTCACCAGTTTCCGCCAGGATTTCACCCACGTGACCATAGGCTTGGTCACGTCCCATTTCTGTTTCGTCTTCTTCGAGCAGTGCCGCGACTTCCGCAGGTTCATCGGCAAAAGATAATGATGGGGTTCCATTGCGCCCAGCATCTGAGCCCGATAGAGGAGTTCGCGCAGACCCATTCTGCAAGCGCCATGAGGCGAGGCTCACGTTCTTGGCGGTTTTTTGCGATCTCCCGCCGAATCCGGATTCTGGTGTCAGCGATACGAATGTCCTGCAACTGCAGGTTCTTGATCTCCCAGCTCCGGCATCCCGTCCCGGCAGCAACGGCAGCACAGTACATGGCCAATAGCCAGTACTCATTCTGCCTCGCCGTCTCGATTATCTTCATGAGTTGCTCTTTCGTAGCAACTCTTCCGATCCGGTCTTTGGACTGCTTCAGTGCCTTATAACGTTCTGCAACGTCGCCTTTCCAACAATTTGCGTGCACCATCACTCCTCGAAGGAGCCGCAGCTCATAATTCACACTGCGTGCCGAAACCGCTCTTCGCATCGTCGGACTGATCTGCTTTCGCCGGTGCTGCTGATACTCCCGGATCAGTTCTACGTCGATCAAGCGGAGTGGCGTCTTCGCTCCAATGAACTTCTCGACCTGCTTGAACATGCGTTTTTCGCGGCCGATAGTTCCAGGCGAGTTTGTGGCGCTTTTCCATGCGAAGTACAGATCCGCTGCCGTCGCCAGAGCCAGGCGGCTCTGGTCCATCGAACGGACTTTGCGTACCTCGACGACGTCATGCTTTTCCCGCAGGAAACGCAACTTGAATGCCATGGCTTCTGCGGGATCGGCGGTGTGGGTGGATTGCTGGTGTTGCGAGCCTCGCTCGTCGCGCCAACTGAAGCAGATGTGCGGAGACTTGGCATCCCAACGGAGGCCGCGAGGCAACTTCGATCGCTTGGCATACTTCATGTCGAATGCTTTTTCGTACAGAACAAGCACTCGGTCAAACGCAGTGCATTGCAATCCGAATGCAATGCTCCTCCGACCCCACTCGTCGTAACCACGGACGATCAACGCCCGGCAATTTTCCCGGACGTTCTTCCGAATAGCCGCGGATTCCGGCATATTTCCGAAGCGAATGTTGCGACAAAATGTTACGACAGAGGCTTTTTGGGAGATGCCAGGAAGGGTAAGTGCTTTGCTTTGTTTGGTTGCCCCCCAGGGATTCGAACCCCGATAGGCTGCTCCAGAGGCAGCTGTCCTACCATTGAACGAGGGGGCAATACGTGACAGATCGCGCAGATCAGCGCCTTCATGATCATAAGTGTGCTGGCACGTGGGGTCAATCCTCCGCCACTGCCGACCCTTTCGTTACAGCTTCTTATGCATTTCTAAACATCGGCGGCAGCCTGCTTCGATTACAATCTTGTCAGGCGTGGAGATTCTTCTCAATTGTGTGTGGCTGGTGCTGGGGCTTTCGCTGATCTCGGCGTGGTCGACTCACCTGTGGCGCACCCGTGCCTGTAAGCCGAATGAGCTCCTGCCATGCCTCGGACTGCAACTCACGGCAATCCTGGTGCTGGTCATTCTGCTCTTCCCGGTGATCTCGCTCACGGACGATATCGCGATGTGCACGGCCCCATTTGATGCCGAGCGCGCTCTTCGTCTTCACGATCCCTTCGACGGCGCTCAGCCGGCCCAGGCCCTTCCCATATCCACCATGGCGTGGGTGGATGCTGTTGCTGACATGTTCCTCAAGGGGCCAAGCCGCCCTGTGGAACAGGAAGCGAATGTGATCCCACAACTGGCAGGAACACGGTCGCCTGTCGACTCGCGTCCTCCGCCGGTGGAGATCTAGCAAGACAGGCAGCGCACCGCGGCCCGTGCCTCGGCCGCGCCATCCACAAATCCTTTCGATATAGCCACACTCTTATCCGTGAGCAATCAACCGCGGCAGAGGTCGCCTTTAGAGGTTTATTTGTTCGAAGCTCAATCGAATACCCTATTCGCATCCCAGCGGACGCGCGGCGTCGTTTTTCTTAAAAGACGCCTGGCCGCTATCCTGCTGCTGTTTAGCGGCAGCATATGTGTCGCGCAGGCGCCCGCTCCACTTTCCATGCAGCAGGCGGTCGATCTTGCCCGCGTGCAAAATCCTTCCCTGCTTGCGGCGGATGCCCATGTAACCGCCACCCGGCAGTCGGAGGTCACTGCAGGGCTCCGCGTCAATCCGAACTTCAGCCTGACCGGCTCCAATGTATCGCTCGCGGCCAGCTCCAACAACCCATACTTCTACTCGGGGCAGGTCTCGCGTCTGTTTGAGCGCGGACAGAAGCGCCGCTGGCGGCTGGACATCGCCCATTCGACCACCGATGTGACGCGCAGCCAGTATGCCGATCAGCAACGCCAGGTCGTCCTTGCCGTAAAAACTGCCTTCACGCAGATGCTGGGCGCAAAGGGCGCCTTCGATCTGGCAAAGCAGAATCTCGACGAGTATCGCAAGACCGTCGACCTGAACCGCGAACGGCTCCGAGCCGGCGACATCAGCGCCACCGACTTCAAGCGGCTGGATCTGCAACTGGCGCAGTTTGAGTCCGACTATGACAACGCGCACACCAGCCTGGTGCAGACCTCGGAGCAGTTGCAGACCCTGCTTGGCTACGACCGTCCTCACCCAGGCTTCGATATCACCGGCTCGCTCGATCCTCCGGCCCTCATCGCAACGCTTCCTGATACCGAGCAGAAGGCGCTGCAGGCGCGTCCGGATTATCTCGCTGCGCAGCAGTCTATCCGCCTCGCCGATGCGAATGTGAAACTCGCAAACGCCGACGGCACGACCGATCCCACCATCGAAGGCGAATACGATCGCGCCGGCACGGACAACTCCGCCGGCTTCCAGATCAGCGTTCCGCTTCGCATCTTCGATCGCAATCAGGGTGAGAAGGCCCGTACCAAGTACGAAGCGCAGGCCAGCCGTTTTGCAGAGACCGCCGCAAGGAACCAGGTGGTCTCCGATGTGGACCAGGCATGGGCCGGATATGAAGATGCGCTCTCACTGGCTCGTCGCTACAACGGCCACTACCTGCAGGAGGCGCATGAGGTACGCGACAACCTTGAGTACAGCTATCGTCACGGCGGCACGACGCTGCTCGACTACCTGAGTGCCTTGCAGGACTACCGGCAGGTAAACCTGGATGCGCTGAACGCGAACATGCAGGTTTGGCTCAGCCTGCATCAGGTCAGCTTTGCCGCCGCTACGGAGATTGTTCCATGAAAACTTTGCGCCTCAGTTCCCTTCTCATCACCGCCTCGACGCTTCTCCTTTTCAGCGGCTGCGAGGGCCATAAGCAGGCCGACTCTTCCGACACGCCGGCTCCTCAGTACCGGGTCCTGGACACCGTTGTCGCGCACGTTCAACCGGTACACGATCACCTGACGCTTGCTGCACGCATTCAGGAGAACCCGACGACGGTGGTCCACATCTATCCGCCGATCAGCGGGCGCGTCCTCGCCCTCAAAGTCCTTCCCGGCCAGGAGGTTGCAAAAGGCCAGATCGTCGGCATGCTGCAGAGCACCGACCTGCAACAGGCGCGGTCGGACTACGAGAAGGCGAAGATCGAAGCGGCCCGCGCCGACCTGCAATTGAATCGTGCGAAGGATCTGCTGCAGCACGATGTCATGGCGCAGAAGGATTATGACGATCTCGATGCACTGGATCAGGCAGCGCACGCCGAGCTCTCCCGTACTCTCCAGACGCTGCACATCCTCGGGTATAAGGAGACCGACACCTCGGACCTGGTCGCGATCCGGTCACCCATCTCGGGAGTCGTGCTGGACGTGAACACGGCCAGCGGCGAGCTGCAGCGCTCACTCGATAACGCAACCTCGATCGCAACCATCGCGAACATCAACGATGTCTGGGTGGTCGCCGATCTGTATCCGCGCGATGTGCAATCGGTCCGGCGTGGTCAGCCGGTAGAAGTGCGGGTCAATGGCTATCCCGACGCTGTCTATCACGGCGTCGTCGACAACATCTCGGACGCGGTAGACCCACAGACGCTCACGCTCAAGGTGCGGGTGGTGTTGCCGAATCCCCATCATCGCTTCAAACCGCAGATGTACGCCACCGTCTCGATTACGGATCGCAACCGTAACGCGATTGTAGTGCCCGCCACTGCTGTCATCCGCGATGGTGTCAGCACTTATGTCTACGTCCAAACGGGCGAAAACAAATACGAGCACCGGGATGTGCAGGTGGGCGAAGCTCACGACACAACCGCGGAGGTCACAGGCGGCCTGCACGAGGGTGACCGCGTGATCAGCACCGGCGCAGAGCTTCTGCGCGGCACGGGGTCCGAGTAGCCATGCAGGGATTCACACGCGCGCTGCTGCAGTACCGCACCATCGTCCTGATCCTGTTTCTCGTGGCACTGGCCGCGGGTGGATTTGCCTTTTCGCAGCTTGACATTGAGGCCTACCCGGATCCATCTCCGCCGATGGTCGAATTCATCACCCAGAATCCGGCATGGTCCGCGGAGGAGATAGAGCAGCAGGTCACTATCCCGGTCGAGGCCGTCCTGAACGGCACGCCGAAGCTGACCGAAATCCGCTCGATCAGTATTTTCGGCCTCAGCGACGTCAAGCTTTATTTCGATTTCAACTCGTCTTACTTCGTCGATCGGCAGGAGGCGCTCAATCGCCTGGAGTCACTTTCTCTGCCGAACAATCTTCAGCCTCAGCTCTCACCCGAATCGCCGGTCGGCGAGATTTATCGCTATCAACTCATCGGACCCAGCTACAGCTTGAACGAGTTGAAGGCGGAGCAGGACTGGTTCGTCGTCCGCCAGCTCAAGTCCGTACCCGGAATCATCGATGTCGCCACCTTCGGAGGAACGACGCGGCAGTACCAGGCCGAGATCGATCCCAACCGATTGCTGGCCGCGGGCGTCACCATGACCCAGGTGGTCAACGCCATTCAGAACAGCAATGCCAATGCCGGCGGCAACTATCTGACCATGGGCAGCCAAAGCGTGAACGTACGCGGCATCGGGCTGCTGAAATCGCTCGCCGATATGAACAATGTCGTCGTTGCTGAACACAACGGGACACCGATCCTGCTTCGCGATGTCGCGACCGTCAAGGAAGGACATCTGCCTCGTCTGGGGAAGGTCGGCTTCAACGAAAATCCGGACATCGTGGAAGGCATTGTCTTGCTGCAGAAGGGTGAGCAGTCCCTGCCCGCGCTGAAGACACTGCGCAAGAAGATCAACGAGCTGAATTCAGGCAATCTGCTGCCGCCCGGCATGCAGCTTAAAACCATCTACGACCGCAGCAGACTGGTGAACCGCACGACAGAGACGGTGCAGCACATTGTGTTGATGGGCATGGTCCTGGTCACCATTGTGCTCTATATCACCCTGGGTGATGTACGGATCACCACCATCGCCGCTCTTACCATCCCCTTTGCGCTGCTCTTTGCCTTCAGCCTGATGGTCATGGAGGGCAGCTCAGCCAATCTCATCTCCATCGGCGCCATCGACTTCGGCATTCTGGTGGATGCATCGATCATCATCCTCGAAAATGTCTATCGCAAATTGAGCCGGCGTCACGAGGGAGAGACTCTCTCCGACGTGATCGTGGCCGGCGTTGCCGATGGCTCACGGCCGGTCATCTTCTCTACGCTCATCATTCTGGTTTCCTTCATTCCGCTCTTCACGATGCAGGGCGTGCCGGGAAAAATCTTTGCTCCCATGTCGCAGGCATATGGCTTTGCGCTGATTGGCGCGCTGCTCTATGCGTTTCTCTTCGCTCCAGTCCTGTGCTTCCTCTCCTCGCCGAAACGTGTCTCCGGCAAGGAGACATGGCTCGTTGCCAACGTGCGCCGTCAATACGAAAAAGCCCTGCAGTTCACGTTGAAGAGCTCCGTCCTGGTCTGGATCGTCGCACTCGTCCTGCTAGTGGGTGCGGGCTTCGCCTTCACGCGGATCGGCGGCGAGTTCATGCCGGCGCTTGAAGAAGGCAACCTGTGGATTCGTGCGACCATGCAGCAGGATATGGCTTTCCCGCAATCGGCGGAGCTGGCCGACCAGCTTCGCAGCGTGCTGCGCAGCTTTCCCGAGGTCACGCAATGCCTCTCGCAGATGGGCCGCCCCGATGACGGCACAGACGTCAGCACCTTCAACAACATCGAGTTGCTTGCGGAGTTGAAGCCTGCCGGCGAATGGCGCCCCCAGTTCCATGGCAAGAAGGAAGAGCTGATCGCCGCCATCCAGAAGAAGTTTCAGCAATACCCCGGCATCGACTTTAACTTCTCACAAAACATTCAGGACAACGTGGAAGAGGCCATGTCCGGTGTGAAGGGTGAGAACTCGCTGAAGCTCTTTGGCGATGATTTCGACACGCTCACCAGCACCGCGGACAAAATCTACCGGGATATGACCAGGGTGAAAGGGGTCACGGACGTCGGGGTCTTCGACGTTGGCGGCCAACCGAGTCTGCTGATCTCCATCGATCGCGCGGAGGCAGCACGTTACGGAATTGCCGCGGCAGACATCAACAATGCCATCCAGGCGGCTGTCGGCGGAGCCGCGGTTACGCAGATTATCGAAGGCGAGCGGCGTTTTGACTTCGCGGTTCGCTTCGGGCCTCAATTCCGCAACACACCGGAGGCGATTCGCAAGATCCTGCTGCCCACACCGGACGGCAACCAGATCCCACTCGGCAACGTGGCCAATGTCACGCTTCACAACGGCGCCTTCATGATCTACCGCGAGGGCGGACGGCGGTACATCCCGATCAAGTTCAGCGTGCGCGGCCGCGATCTGCAGAGCACCATCGAGGAATTAAAGAGCGTTCTTGCTCGCGACATAAAGCTGCCTGCCGGTTATACCTACACCTGGGCCGGAGAATACGACAGCCTGCAAAAAGAGCTGCACCGCCTCGCATTCATAGTTCCAATCTCCCTACTTATCGTGCTGCTTTTGCTCTACCTGCTCTTCCAATCTTTCCGGGATGCATTGATCGTGCTGGCAACGCTTCCATTCGGCGCTATCGGCGGCATCTTTACGCTTGGACTTACCCACACGTCCTTCAGCATTTCAGCGGCAGTGGGCTTCACGTCGCTGCTCGGCCTTAACACACTGTGCACGGTGGTCTTCCTGACCGGCCTGCGTCACCAGCAACACGATCACGGCCGCGAACGTGGCGTCTTCCTCGGCGCGCTCGACGAGATGCGTCCGATCGTCATGGCCTGTATGGCTGCTGGCCTGGGCTTGTTCCCCGCAGCAATCGCCTCCGGCATCGGTTCGCAAACACAAAAGCCGCTGGCACGCGTCGTGGTTGGTGGGACAGTTACGACCGTTTTTGCCGTCCTCTTTCTGGTACCGCTCATGGCGCGCAAGTGGGCGCCCGTGGATCGCAATCCAGATCGCGGTAACGACGACGAAGGTGGCAGCGACATTCCACCGGATGAAGGACCACCCAGCCCGCTTGAGCTGGGAAAGCTACTCCTCACGCAACACTTCCAGCGGCCGCTGTCCGAGGATGCGGATACTGGCAAGCCAGCCGGTGAGCACGGCTAACACGGCAGTCCCTGTTGCCGCGGCAATGCCGGCCATCAACTGGGGGTGATACGGCACATCGAGCCTATGCAGCAGAATGAAGGTCAGGAGATTTGCGAAGACGACGCCCACACATCCTGCGAGCAGGCCCAGTACAGTAAATTCCACGCCAAAGACGGCGGCGATACGCGGGCGGCGCGCTCCCAGTGTCTTGAGCACCACCACCTCCCGGATGCGACGAAAACGCGTGCTGGCTACGCTGGAGGCGAGGATCACCAGCCCGGAGAGGATGGAAAACGCCGCAAGGAATCGCACGATCAGCGTGACCTGATGGACGACCCCCGCCACTGTATCCAGCAGATCGGCGATGTTGATGACGGTCACCGTGGGATAGGTTGCAAACAGCGCACGTTGCATCTGCGGAATCTGCTCCGTATCCACATGCACGGCGCCGTACCAGACAACCGGCAGGTGAACCAGCGACCGCTGTGAAAGGACAAACTCACTGCGACCGTAGACGTGCTGGCCATCGTTCGCGTACAGCGCCGCCACAGTGACGGGAATACGCCGCTCCTGCACCGTAAACACGATCGTTGAGCCAACGCGCACCTGCATTCTCTTGGCTAGCCCTTCACTGACAGCGACCTTGCCTTCCGTCCCTGGTTGCCACCATGCACCCGCACGCACCTTGGCGCCCGCGGGAACCGCGTCCGACCAGGTAAGGCTGACCGATTGCAACAGATGTCGTGGCACCTTCTCCTTCTTCAGTTGATCGCCAGACTGCCCATCGACCTCATTCAGCCGTCCCGCGACCAGGGGTAGCCGCTCCATAGCGCCATGCACGCCTGGCTGTTTCGCGATCACCGCGGACACTCCTTCGAGTTCGTCCGTCGCGATATCGATAAGAAAGATATTTGGCAGACCTTTGCCGAGCGTCTCCTGCAGATCACGCAAAACGGCATTCTGCATCAGGAATACGGTGAGAATCAGCATGATGCCAGCGCCCAGTGCCGTAAGCACAGCAATCGACTGGTTCCCCGGCCGGTAAAGATTCGACAGTCCATGGCGCACCGAAGAGGGCAGGCTGAGCCGTGTTCGCGCAAGCGCCGTCCGCAGCAGGCGCAGCAGCGTTCGCGCCAGCAGGGTGATAAATAGCAAGAGTCCGACCAGCGCCACCGTGAACCATGTCGCCACCGTAAGCGAACTCGTGAGCCCCGCGGCAATGCCTGCAAGCGCGAGCAGAATGATCGCAGTCGTGATCCACTGCATGCGGCGCCGCTGCCAGCGTTCCTTGAGTGTCAACTCCGGCTGCGCCTCCACCTGTCGCCGCAACACGAGACTCGGTTTCACATGGCGTATATCGAGTAGTGGCGGCAGGCAGAAGAGAAGCGTTGTGAGCATGCCGGTACCCAACCCGGCGAGGCCCGCGCGCAAGGGCAGGCGCAGCGTCGTTTCAATCGGCAGCAACTTTGCAGCCAATAGCGGTATCATCCATTCCACACCGAAGCCCGCCGCCACGCCCACCAGACCGCCGACCAGCCCGAGGATCAGCGTCTGCAATAGATAGATACGCAGAATGTCAGACGAGCGAGCCCCGATGGATTTCATGGTCGCCAAAATGTCCATGCGCTGCTCCAGGTGCGCGCGCATCGACATTGCCACACCGATCGCACCCAGCACCATCGCTACCAGACAGATCAGACTCAGCATGCTGCTCGCGCGATCCAAACCCCGCGTCAGCGCAGGATTCGCCTCGCGGAAATCCGTCACCTGTGCCTCGGGGAGAATCTTTTCCATCTGCGTGTGCAGCTCTTGAACGTTGGTTGCGCCTGGGTGAATCCGCATCAGGAAACGCTCTCCTGCGCGGCTGCCTGGCTGCAACAGACCGCTCGCTGCCAGGCCTTGTCGCGTGATGAGTACGCGCGGGCCAATGCCCATGCTGGAATTCATGCGGTCCGGCTCGCGTTCGATGACGCCCGCAATCCGAAAAGCGCTGTTGCCTATCTTTAGCGGGTCACCAATCCGCGCACGCAGCCGGATCAGCAGGTCGTCGCCTACCAGAACCGTTTGCGGAGTCAGCTCCTGGCGCAATGTGCCCGCGGGACGAAGCTTGTATTCGCCATAAAACGGATACCGCGATGGATCCACCGCCTTCAGCGACACCAGCAGAGGAATCGGATCCGATGGTGTGGACGCCATCGAGACCATCTCGGTCACCTGAGTGCGTTCCACGCCGCGCAGAGTATTCAGATCGGAAGCCTCTTTTGCCGATGGCTGACGGAACATGCGCGCGGATACATCCGCGGCCATGATGGTGCGTGCCTGCCCCAGCAGCGTCTTTTGAAAGGATTCGGTGAAGCCACGCACACCAGTCAGCGCCGCCACACCAATTGCCACCGACACAATTACGAATAGGAACTTCGCCGGCGCCGCCTGGAACTCACGCCATGCAATGCGCAAAGCAGCACTCCAGCCGAGGCCGCGCCCGGTGGTCCCGCTCCTCGCGGCATTCACAGATGCGCCTCCGCTGCTGCCGCCGGCTCCGTGGCCAGACTGTCTTCAATGATCAGGCCATCACGCAGCACGATGCGCCGCTCTGCGCGCGCAGAGACCTGCGGATCGTGCGTCACCATCACCAGCGTCGTGCCGCTTTCGCGGTGGCGCTCAAGCAACAGGTCCAGGACGTGCTCACCATTGTGCGAGTCAAGATTGCCGGTCGGTTCGTCCGCCAGCACGATCGGTGGCTCCAACATGAAGGCGCGGGCCAGCGCGACGCGCTGTTGCTCGCCACCAGAGAGCTGCACCGGGTAATGATGCAGACGGTCTGCCAGGCCCACACTCTCCAGCAGTTCCGTAGCATGTGCACGCCCATCGCCCTGACGATGACCCGGACGATCCGCAGTACCGTTCAGTTCAAACGGCAGCAAGACATTTTCAAGCGCCGTCAGCATGGGAATGAGCTGATAGGACTGGAAGACAAACCCGAGCTTCTTTCCGCGAATCTCCGCCAGCTCATCCTCGTTCATGCGCGAGATCGACGTTCCGTCCAGGATCACTTCGCCCTCGGTGGATGCGTCCAGTCCCGCCAACAGCCCCAGCAGAGTACTCTTGCCGCTGCCCGAGGCGCCCATGATCGCAGCAAATTGCCCGGCTGGGATTGTCAGGTCGATTCCTCGCAAAATCTCCACCAGGTTTGTGCCGTTATGAATCGACTTCTTCAAACCCCGCACTTCGATCATGCTGCCCCTTTGCGCCATGCGCCTTCGTTCCGCCGACTATCTGCTGCTAAATTGCCCTCTGCTGCTAAATTGAACGTGTGATGCACCCACGCAGTTCCCGTCTAAGGCTTCGCCTCGGGCTTTACCTCGCCGCTGCACTTGTCGGCGCTGCTGTGGTCGGCTGCAAGGAAAAGCCGGCAGCTGAACCTGTCGCGACGCCATCCGCAGTGTCGCCGCAGCCCGTGGCTCCAGCCAAAGACGACCGCCCGGTCATCGTCGCCTTTGGCGATAGCCTGACTGCAGGCTACGGCACAGACGCCGGGAATAGTTATCCCGATTTTCTGGAGAAGGATCTCGCCGCCAAAGGCTTTCACTACCATGTGATCAACGCCGGCGTCAGCGGCAACACCACCAAAGACGGTTTGGACCGGCTGGACGATGTACTTGCCCTGAAGCCTGTCCTTGTCATCGTTGCCTTCGGCGGCAACGACGGTCTCCGCGGCCTGCCCATCGACAGTACCCGCAAGAATCTCGATCAGATTGTCTCCACCTTGCAGCATGCGGGGACCAGGGTCGTGCTCGGCGGCATCACGTTGCCGCCCAACTACGGCGCGGACTATATCCGCCAGTTCAATGAGACTTACGCATTGTTGGCCAAGCAGTATCACGTGCCGCTGCTGCCCTTTCTGCTGCAGAATGTCTACGGCACCACCGGCAGCATGCAGGCGGATGGCATCCACGCGACTGCACAGGGCAATCAGCAGGTAGCGCGCAACCTCCTGCCGCTGGTCACACCGTGGTTGCATAAGAATTAGACGCGCGCGGCATCACCCAAGCACCACAAGTGGCTGAAACAGCGTCCCCGCAACCCGCTGGGCGATGCCGATGAGTTCGTGACGGTTCGCGAACACCTTCACGCGCGGCGCCGCAGAAAAGTCCGCAAGGTTGCACAGCGCGCCATTCCGCATGCGGCCAGACGTCTGGGCATCCGCTGTCGTCGAAGGAAGCTCCGGCAGCAGCGTGCGCGGATGCGGTAGATGCCGCTCCAACTCACCCGCCTCCGTCAGCGTTGCCAGTTGCTCCAGCGAGACGGCTTCGTCGACGCAGAAGGGTCCTGCGGCAACGCGTCGCAGCGACGCCAGATGCCCGCCGCAGCCCAGCCGCTGGCCCAGATCGTGCGCCAGTGAGCGAATGTATCCGCCGGCGGAGACCGTCGCGCGAAAAGCGGCAGTATCCCCATCGACCGAAGTAATCGCAAATTCATGGACAACAATGCGCACGGGCGCAAGCTCCACCGCTTCTCCCGCCCGCGCAAGCGAATATGCCGCGCGTCCGCCAATCTTCTTCGCGCTGTATGCAGGCGGGGTCTGCAGCAGCTCACCATTGAAATGCTCAGCATATCCCTTGAGCACTTCCGCATCGAGCGATACCGGCGCATGAGGTCCAACTGGCTCGCCCTCGGCATCGTAGGTGGCCGTGGCCTGACCGAAGCGGATGGTGCCGGTGTAACTCTTCTCCATGCGGCCGAAGAACTGCGCCAGCCGCGTGTAGCGGCCCAGCAGCAATGGCAAAACGCCGGTGGCCATGGGATCGAGCGTACCCAGATGCCCGATGGAGCGCTCGTTCACGATGCGACGTGTGCGCGCCACCACATCGTGGGAGGTCATGCCCGCCGGCTTGTCGAGGATCAGCAGGCCGTTCACTTCCCCACTATAACGGGCTGTGAGCTAGAAGCTGTTGCGCCCGTGGTCCCGCACCAGCGACAGGAACTCCGCGCGCGTCTTGTCTTCGAGGAAAACACCGGACATCGAGGAGGTCACGGTGGACGAGTTTTGCTTCTCCACCCCGCGCATCATCATGCAGAGATGGCGAGCCTCCACCACCACTCCTACACCCTGCGGCGCAATCGCCTCCTGCAAGGCGCCAGCGATCTCGCGCGTCATGCGCTCCTGCACCTGCAGCCGCCGCGCGAATACATCCACCAGGCGCGGCAGTTTGCTTAGCCCAACGACTTTTCCATTCGGGATGTAGGCGATGTGCACCTTGCCGAAGAATGGCAGCAGGTGATGCTCGCACATCGAGTACATCTCGATGTCCTTCACCATCACCATCTCGTCATAATCCACATCGAAGAGCGCGGCGCGCAGAATCTTCTGTGGATCCTGGCGGTAGCCCTGCGTCAGGAAAGTCATCGCCTTCTCGACACGCTCCGGCGTCTTCACCAATCCATCCCGCGTCGGGTCTTCGTCAAAGCGCGCCAGCAACTCTCCATAGATCTGCTGTGTTGTGTACCGCTCCAACCCCTTCGCGGCGGCGCCATCGAGCGCGTCAATCCTGTTCACCGCCGCTTTGTGAATCGGCTGGATCGTCGCTCCTGCGTGTGCTTCCGCACGTCTCTCTTTAGCCACGCGCTGCCTCCCCCACATACTCAAAGAAATTATTCTCCGTCTCCTCGATCCGTATCCGATCGAGTTTGCCGGCCGGCAGACCACCAACCAAGAGGCGTTGGATCGCACGGCATAGATTCTCCGTTGTCGGCACCGTCTGCTCAAAAAGCGGATCCATATTCAGGTTGGCGAGATGAAAGCGATCCACCACAGACGCGCCTACCAGCGCGTCCAGGTCGGCCATATTCATCACCATGCCTGTCGCTCGATCCACCGGCCCGCGCACCGAAACCTCAAGCCGATAGTTGTGGCCATGTCCATGCGGGTTGTTGCACTTGCCGTAGACGTCACGGTTTTCCTGCGGGCTCAAAGCCTCGCAATCCAGCCGGTGCGATGCGCTGAAGTGGTAGCGGCGGGTAAAGGTGACGTTCATCGCATGTCCTTCTGCCCAAAACAGTCTGCATACAGGTCAGGCGTCTCGTAGACGCGCACCCGTTCCAGCCGGGCGCCAGGAATCTTGCCCTCCAGCCGCTCCCATGCACTCACCGCGATGTTCTCGACCGTCGGCACCCGATCGCGAAATTCAGGAATCTCCAGATTCAAATGCCGGTGGTCGTATACATCCACAACCTGGCTGTGCATCACGTCTTTCAGTTGCTTCAGGTCCACCACAAAGCCGGTCTGCGGATTTACTTCGCCCGCCACCGTCACTTCCAGGGTGTAATTGTGGCCATGCCCGTTGCGGTTGGAGCATTTGCCGAAGACGCGCTGGTTTTCCGCCTCACTCCAGGCGTCATTCCAGTAGTAGTGGGCGGCAGAAAACTCTGCTCTACGGGTTAATAGAATCATGAAGAATTCGCTATCTCTAAAGTATATGGATGTCCGATACGTTAAGTCGGCTTCATCTGCTGCGCCTCGGCGGCGACAGTGGCGTTCTGCACGGGCAGCAAAAGCCCCGGATTACGCCGTATGATGAGCACAGTGAGACACATCCGTTTCATTCTGGCCGCTTTTCTGGTGTTTGCAGCCGGTTGCGACCGCGGCAGTCATCCGCGCCAGACCGGCCGTCCGGCCCCCGATTTCACCGTCACGGACGGGAGCCGCAGCCTCCGTCTGGCCGACTACCGCGGCAAGATCGTGATCCTCAACTTCTGGGAGACCTCGTGTCTGCCCTGCATTGCGGAGCTGCCCTCGCTCACCGCCATGCAGCAGCAGTTACCACAGGTCCAGGTGCTGGCCGTCAGCGTGGATGAGGATCCGCAAGCCTACCGGGATTACCTGGCGGAGCACAAAATCAGCCTGCTGACCATCGTCGACACAGCGCACCGCTCTGCAGATCTCTACGGTACCTACCGGTGGCCGGAAACCTATGTCATCGACCAGCACGGAACCATCCGTCGCAAGTTTATCGGCGCACAGGAGTGGACCAGCCCCGAGATCATTGAATATCTCCGCCGCCTGTAGGCGGATGGCCCGTACCGCTCGGCTTCGCGTCTCAAGGTGCGGAAAATGATCTATGATGCGGCTAGAGCATCACTGGTCCACGCCTGTCGAAGGCTACTTTCCCTCGAAGCAATTGTCCACCGGCGCTCGTAAATGACTGGCAATAGAGGAAATACTCGATGACAAATGTCGATATCCTATTCCGCTATGAGGATCAGCCTTCTGAGGCCGCGATGTTCGCGCTGGGCAATCTCAAAGAGGTATACGGCATCCGCCGCATTGAGATCGACCAGCCCGGGAAAACCATTCGTGTGGAATACGACGCTACCCGTCTAACGCGGGCGGTCGTGGCAAATCTGCTGCGCCGCGGCGGCATCAGTATTCTCGAAGAGGTTACGCTGGTCGCACCGCAGAACCCGGTCGAGCATCCGGACGGCTCTCAGCCGCCGGCAGTGGTCAAGTAGCCCAACGCTCCTTCGGCATCCATTCCGCCTGCTGCTGCGTAACCCTTGCTGGAATTCTGCGTCCTAAACGTGGGATGGGGGGTCATCATGTTCGAGTCGAAGCCGGCCGCAGATCACAATTCTGAGCAAGTGACGCGCCGCATATTTCTCTCCACGGCGATCGGAGCGGCCTGTGGCGTGGGATTGCTCGCTATCCGGCGTCCGCACCAGGCATTGGCCGACGATGTAACGCCCCACGCCGCTGGACCGGTCCTCGTCGTCCTTTTTTCGGATGACGGAAAGCGCCTCAATAAGGCCACCCTGGCGAAGGTAGTCAAGAGCGCGAGCGACTGGCAAAAGCAACTTCCACCGAACGTCTATGACATAGCGCGGCTCGCGGATACGGAAATGGCCTACTCCGGCGCTTTGTGGAACCAGCATAAGCGCGGTCTCTATCGCTGTATCTGCTGCGATACGGCGCTATTCAGCTCAGACACGAAGTTCGAATCGGGTACGGGCTGGCCCAGCTTCTGGGCGCCCATCGCGAAGGAAAACGTCGCCGAACAAAGCGACAACACTCTTGGTATGGAGCGTACAGCCGTGAGTTGCAAACTTTGCGATGCGCATCTCGGACACGTCTTCACAGATGGGCCGCATCCCACCGGTCTCCGGTACTGCATGAACTCCGCGTCGCTGCGGTTCGTTCCGCATTCTTAAAAGAAGATCGACCGGTCTCTTCAAGCTGCTACGGATTCGTTCGTCAACTTTCCCTGTTTACGCAGCAGCAGCCAGTCCAGCGCAAACCGTCCCGGGCCAAAGATGAGGATGAGCAGCGCGGCAAAGAGGAATGTGTAGGGATCGGCGTTATAGAACTTCCCCGGATCGGAAAAGATCGAGTGCAGCGCCTCCATATCCGAGGTCAGATAGGCGACCATCATGTCGATCGCCAGCAGTAAGCTGATCAGTCGAGATGCAAGGCCGACGATCAGCAGTATGCCGCCAATGAACTCCAGTGACGAAACGAATACCACATTCGCCTGGGGGAACGGAATGTGAAGGCTGGCGAAGAACTCTGTTGCCTGCGGGATATGATGCAGCCTTCCCCACCCTGATTGCGCGAACTGCCAGCCCCAGTAGAGCCGCACCAGCAGCAGCAGTGGCGACTGCAGCGCGGAAGCGCCACGGCGAAACTGCGCGTAGAGGAGATAACAGCGGCCCACAAGCGTGCCAGCGGGCATATCTAGTTGACCCGCTTTCTGACTGCACGCCGCACTGCTGCCGGCTTGTGGCGGCAGAACCAGCCCAGCTCAGCCCAGTTCGCGAACCACGCCTGCACCCGCGCCGGCCGCTCTTCTTCCGGGAGCGCCGACGACAGGAAGGCCTGGTCAAGGGCCTCACCCAGCGTTTTCCCTGCGTCAAGCGCCCTCAGCAACTGGTACTCCTCGCTATCGAGGCGCTTGTAGTAGACCGCATCCTCGAAACGATGCACACCCAGGAATATATCGCTGCGTTTGAGCGAGGCAGGCAGGCGGCGGCTTCGGGACCGCTTCACGCCGGTGAGCGCGTTGCTGGCCACACTCTGCGATGCCTGCCGCCGATGCACATCGATCACGAAGTCGTCGACCGTATGCAGCAGGTGCAGCAGACGCAGATGCGGCTGAAAGGAAAGCTGCGATTCTCCATCGAGCTGACCTAGATCGGCGAGGGTGAGGGCGCGCTCTGCGGCATTATCGAAGGCTTCGATGTAAGCCCATTCCAGACGCACGACATCGAGAGCCAGCTCAGGTTTCTTCCCCAAGTGTTCGGGATGCTCACCTAGCCAGCTTTCGAGATGCGAGCCAAGGTTACGCAGCGTGAACGACTGCGAAGGGCAATCCGCCAGATACGCGCGCGTCAGTTTTTCGAAGGCGGCATCGCCGACCACGGCAGCGAGCGCAGGAAAATCTTCCGAAAACGCCGAGATGATGCGGAACCAGTATTGACGGTTGTAAATCTCCAGCCGCTCGAACGATGTAAGGCGGTCGTTCGGCTTGATGAATGCAGCCGCCTCCGCTTTCATGGACCGGCCATCCCGAGTCTTCCGTTGCATGTTTTCCGTACGGGTCAGCGGCATCATGACCGCCTCGGCCATCCGGCGCTGAAGCTCAAGCAACGTCATCGCACGGACTCCGACGGACGCGTCTCGTTAGCAAGTGCAGCGACAGGTGCAGCCGGCACTGTTGCACGCTTCAAATACCGGTTCGCCTTCAGCGCCTCCGCATGCACCTCGTCGAAGGAGGGAATGTTGTCGTCCCACTCCAACAAGGTCGCCGTCGGGCCGCAGCGCTCGATGGCGCGCGCATACAGCGCCCACACCGGATCGATCACCGGATGATCGTGCGTGTCCAGAATGTACCTGCGATATTTCGAGTGGCCGGCGATGTGAATCTGCGCCACGCGCCCGCTTGGAACGCTGTTGACGTAGGTCAGCGGATCGAAGTCATGGTTCTGCGACGACACGTAGATATTGTTGACATCCAGCAGGATGCCGCAGTCGGCCGTCTCCACCACTTCGTTGAGAAACTCCCACTCCGTCATCTCGCTATCGTGATATTCGGCATAGCTGCTCACGTTCTCGACGGCAACAGGTATCTCAAGGTAGTCCTGCACCTGGCGAATGCGCTTCGCTGTCACTTTCACCGCCTCCCATGTATACGGGATCGGCAGCAGATCATGCGTGTAGCGACCATCTACGCTGCCCCAGCAAAGGTGGTCGGAGAGCCACGGCGTATTCGTGCGCCGGACCAGAGTCTTCAGCCGCTTCAGATGCTCGCGGCTCAGCGGCTGCGCAGAGCCGAAGTACATCGAGACGCCATGCTGCACCACGCGATACTGATCCAGGATCTGGTCGAGTCTCTGCAGTGGACGGCCGCCGTCCACCATGTAGTTTTCGGAGATGATTTCAAACCAGTCGACGACTGGCTTCTTTTCAAAGATGTGCTGGTAGTGCGGAATTCTCAGGCCGATTCCAACACCGTAGTCCGTAAATCCGTTGAAACGATTGGCAGGCATCTGTCGATTCCAGTCAGCGGCGATCGGTTCGAATCCGATAGGAGTGGATACGGTCGAATGCGAGAGGAGTTCGCGAGGGCCGTCCTTCCATCGAGCGGCCCTCACGAGAGGGTTACATTACGCCAGATGTGGCTTGGAGCCGTCCGTTGCGCAGCCGCCCTTGCCCTTGCAGCTGTTCTTGCCTTTGCAGCCGTTGTCGCTCGCTTTGCATCCGCCTTGGCCTTTACAGTCGTTCTTGCCCTTACAGGAGTGCTTGCTGGTGTCCTGGAAGTTGCTCTTCAGATGCACCGCGGTGCCCACGTTCGAGCTCGCGCTCACGGTGGCCTGTCCGTTGGTAGCTGGCTGAGCATTGAGGCGGGCCGAGGTGCCGCCGAACAAGCCGGTTACAGCCGCAGTCAGAATGAGAGTCTTGACGCTATTGTTCATCGCGAAAAACCTTCCTTGTTTGAGATCCTCAGGCTTGCCGCCTGAGGGTGGGACCATCCGGATTACGTTGTCTACCGCGTTTGCGGATTGCAACCCTTCATAAAAAGAGTTGGAGCGACCCGCCCAGTGCTGTTGCTCTTTCGAGAGAACAACAGCCCCCAGCATTCGGTTAGAGTCGCCGGGCAGGGGGAGGTTACAGCGCGGACAACGCATTTGCAAATCAAAACCCGCTACTACAACAGCGCTCTCCTGGCGCCTGAACCGGCCGTTGGTTGTTTCGACACATATTGCTCCGATCTGGCCGTATTTTGTCCGATCCCGTCAACCACCTGTTAACCAGGATGGATCACTTTCGGCCGACAGCGCTCTCTGGCGCCGGATATTTGAGGACGCGGGCAAGCCTTGCCGAGGTAAGCATAAGCGCAATACCCATCGCGGCCCACACGCCATAGAGCACATGCACCGTCCACAGCGGCGCCTGACCAACATGGCGCAACAGGGAGGGTAGAAAGTTCCACGTAGTGATGTGCGTCGCGTCCCACGAGTCCTGAAACATGGCCGGCGTATTCAGCCCCCAGGCCGCGCGTTTGTTCAGCGCAAATGCCGCGATGTTCTTGAAGCGCAGGAGCACGACCCAGGTGGGGTGGCCGAAGGTCTCCATCTGGTAAATCTCAAGCGGCAGCCAGAAGGCGAGCGACGCGCATTGGATCGCAACGCTGATCCCCGTGATTGTCATCGCGAGATACCAGACGGTTCGTCCGAGCGTCTGCCGATATCGAAGAAGCAGTGGGATCGCCAGAAGCGTCGTCAGTTCAACGGCGCTGGAGATATAGCGGTCGCCCCAGGCGAAGTCGCCGGCCCACCAGTCGTAGCGCGCATAGAAAAGAACATACGCGGCGAGCATCGCCAGTGTCGCCAGGGTAAAGGCGCGCATCGCGGGGGAAAGCCGCTTCCATAATAGAGCCGTCAGCAAAAGCGCCAACGGGAAGATCGGATCAAACAGAAAGATCGACTTCTCCGGCATGAAAAACGGACCCAGAATGCCGGATTGGAGCCCGCCCTCGAACCAGCCTCTATTAAAAGGAAAGTTGGCAGGCAATGTCGGATCCAGCATCCGCTGCTCCCGCGCAAAGATGCCGAGGTAGGTGTTGGTCCAGGAGCCGAACCGGATGCATTGATAGATCCGATCGATGAGCAGAAAGACCGCATAGACCGGCAAACTCCCGCGCAGATATTCGCGGATCGTAGCAGGACCTGGCCGTCTCGTGACGGCATCCAGCGCTGGCTCTGGTTGACCGTTCGCATTCCGACCCGCGCCACGTCGCGAGAAGAGAGCGGCCAGCAGAATAAAACAGCCTGCTCCGAAGAGATCCATCGCTGTCGTGATCCGGGTCAGCAGATTGAGTCCAAGGGCTGCCGAGCCCCAGAACAACGCACGCCGATTGCCGGTGGTAAGCCATTTGTATTGCAGGGCGAAGCCGGTAATCGTCAACAGCAGGATGTAATTGTTCTCCGCCATATTCTGCGCATAGAGCAGGTGTGTGGTGGCGCACAACAGGCTCAACACGCCCGCGACAGATTCACCTTCTGAAAAGCCGAACAGGCCCAGCAGGCGGAAGGCCGCCAGCGCCGTCAGGACATTGACCAGAACGTTGGTGCTGATGCTGACCAGAATGCTGCGAATGGCGGGGTCTTCTCCGCTGCTTACGTACTCCTGCCAGAATGGCAGCCGGGTGGCCGCCGAAGCGGCAAGATCCGCCGGCAGCATCAGCAGCGATTGCCCGATCCCGTACCAGGCATAGAGCTTGCCACCGCGCCCATGGAGACCAAACTCCGGATACTCATTAGGAAAGACCTGGGGCTGGCCCGTCCAGAGAGAGTGCGCCACCTGCAACCGGTGCGTCGTATCCGATGTGCCCAGCTCCCCAGACTGGATCAGGAAAGTGAAAAGACCGGTGACCAGCAGGAGCAGGAAGAGGGGACGAGAAAAGGGCCGTCGCGGCATTCATCTGATAGTAAAGGCGCGAAGGTGATGCGGCGGACGCTGACTACCAGGATTGCGAGGTGAGAACAGCTTCGGGCAACACGCACGCCCGATGGGATCGGGACTACAGTCGCCCAGTCTCACTAGTCAACAAAGTAGCCAATCTCCGTGAGGGTCTTCTCACTAATCTCCACCGCTGGCAAGCTGGCGCCCTTCGCGTTCCACAGTCCGCTCTCAAATCTCTCAAGGATCGTGGACGGCAGATCGGTGCGACGCAGCAACCGTCGTACCGAATCAACGTTGGTAGTGAAGGAATAGTCGCCCGGCATCGAGACGGCTGGCCGAAGGGTGAGGGTGATTCGATCGTCCGGCAGATTTGATCCGGAAGAAGCAACCGCGCGGGCTCTGATGTTCATTCGCATGATGAATACAGCGTGCCATGTCACCGCGGTAGTGCTAAATCACACGGTCGGGTCAAATGCATCCCGGCAGGTTGTAGGGCTGCAAAATGGCGGTCCCCGCAGCATGAAGACAAGCTGGACCGAAAGCCGGGCACACTGCGAACGCCCAGCCAAGCGACGTCTACGCGATCTCTGAATGCGGAAGATGCCGTCGGCAACGCGAAGAGTTGTTTTGCCAACCAAAATGTAACGTGGCGCCACATCGTTTTTAACAAAACATGTATCTCAGGAATTAGACCGTCTTGATCGTCAGGCGTGTCGAAATTTCAGAATTCGGGCCCTGGCCGGGCTGGTGCGATTGCCTTGGTTGAGAAAACGTAGAAGGGTTGAACGCTGGTGCGTTCATGACTGTACCCACAGCAACGTTGATCCTGGCGAATGCCGCCTCTTTTCATCTCAAGCGCCCCGCCAGACGCCATCTCTCGCGCCATCAGTCGCATAGAAGCCGCCTGATCCGAACTATCTTCCCCGGCTTGACATTGCTGCTGCTCTCGCTCGCGCTCGGCGGTTGCGGCGGCGGCTCCGGAACCACCGCCGACCCGTCTCCGGGTACCGCGAAGTCCGCTATCAGCCACGTCATCGTCGTGATCATGCAGAACCACTCCTTCGACAACCTCTTCGGCACCTATCCCATGGCGAATGGACTCGATCCCACCGCCCCCAGCTTCAACCAGATCAACGCCAATGGAGCGACGGTTTCGCCCACCCTGCTCACCACCCTGAGCACAGCGGATCTCAACCACGACAGCATTTCGTACACGGCTGCCTACA
>Ga0193743_1000732_pt1 | contig 25762 bp, 19 predicted proteins | sample L2c2metaG_FD_143038 | JGI IMG/M metagenome (GOLD analysis project Ga0193743, IMG submission 143038) | Soil microbial communities from a riparian zone of the East river system, Colorado, United States - L2c2 | ecosystem: Environmental > Terrestrial > Soil > Riparian zone | place: USA: East River...
GAGCGCCTCGGCGACCACGTTGTCGCTGTCGACCAGCATGTATTCGACCAGCCGGACCATCGGCGGCGACTCGACCCGGGCCAGCTCGGCGCCGGCTGCCACGGTGCCGGTCGCGGCCGGGCCCGGTGTGCCGGCGTCCTTCGGGACCGAGCCGGCCGGCGCCACGGCCGGCGTGCCGCTGACCCCGAGGGCTTTGGCGAAGGCTTTGGCAGCGGCTTCGTCGGGCTTGGCGTAGCGCTCGGCGTACCCGTTGGAGCTCTTCTTGGTGCTGATCCGGGCGCCGTTGATGGTCAGCGCGGTGGCCGGGCCGCCGAAGCCGCCGGTCGGGATGTCGGAGTCCCAGCCGGGCCCGTAGACCGATCCGGAGTAGAGCGAACTGTCGTAGTAGACCTTGGTCGGCGCGGTGCCGCCGAGCGCCTTCTTGGTGGCCGCTGCCAGCTTGTCGAGGCGCGCGGCGCCCCCGTAGAAGCTGTCGCTGTTGACCGCCAGCGTCGGGTCGCCGCCGCCGACCAGGATCACCTCGCCCGGCTTGGGGCCGGCGACGACCCGGGTCGGGATCTTGTAGGCCGGGCCGCGGGTGGCCAGCACGGTGGCCGCCGTGACCAGCTTCATCGTGGAGGCCGGCACCGTGGGCAGGTCGCCGCCGCTGCCGTAGATCACGTTACCGCTGACCACGTCGCGGACCACCACGCTGGTGCGGCCGCCGAGGTCGTTGTCGGTGACCAGCTTGCCGATGGCCGCGGTGAGGCCGGCCTGATCGGGCATCGGTGCGGTGGCGGCGAGCGGGCCGAGCACCGGGCCGGGTGCCGGGTCGGGCGGGTCGACGACCGCGGCGGGGCGGGCGGCCTTGTCGTCGCCGAGCCAGCCGGCGACCGGGCCGGGGCGGACGACCACCAGGCCGGCGGCGAACACGACCAGGACGAAGATGCCGGTCAGCGGGATGAGCATCGAGGCGCGCAGCCGCCGGCGACGCGGCGCAGGTGGCTCGTCGGCTGCTGGCCCGGGGGGTGAAGTCAGGCCGGGTGGCGGGGTGGGGGAACCCAGGGGAATCGGTGGGCCGTGGTGCGCTGGGACGGACGCGGCGCCGTGTGGGCGGTTCGCGGCCGGACCCGGCGAGGCTATCGGGGGGCGGGTGCCGTTCGCCCAGGGTCCTGGGGGTGCGCCAGTCGCCCACGGACCCGCCGGCGGCTGTTGGGCGGCGTTGCTGTGCGCCCGCCCCGATGCCCCGTTGGCGTGCGCCTGCGTGACCGGCGCGGCCTGTGGTGCCGGCGGTGGCAGTGCGCCGCGGGCCCGTGCCGGTCCCGCGGGCGGGAACGGCCCAGGCGGGGCGGGCGGCGAAGAGTAAGGAGTCGGCGGGGCCTGGTCGGCCGGTGGTGATCCGGCGGGCGCGGGCGTCGATGGGTGTAAGTTGGCACCCGTCGGCGGAGGCGGTTGATCAGCGGGGCCCGGCACCCGGGCCCGGCCACGCGCGGGGCGCGGTTGTGAGTCTTCCCCCACCCGCCCCTCCTCCCGTTCGATGCCCGGCCTAGGCGACACTACTTGCGTCCGTGCGTCTGCAGGGGGCCAACGCGGTCAAGCAAGGAGCATGCAATGGATTTCGACGTCACCGTTGAGATTCCCAAGGGGCATCGCAACAAGTATGAGGTCGACCATAAGACCGGTCGCATCCGCCTGGACCGGACGCTCTTCACCTCGACCCAGTACCCGGCCGACTACGGCTTCATCGAGGAGACCCTGGGCGAAGACGGTGACCCGCTGGACGCCCTGGTCCTGGTCACCGAGCCGACCTTTCCCGGCTGCCTGATCCGCTGTCGCGCGATCGGCATGTTCCGGATGAAAGACGAAAAGGGCGGCGACGACAAGGTCCTTTGCGTTCCGTTCGAGGACCCCCGCCAGGAGCACCTCCGCGACATTCATCACGTCGGCGAGTTCGACCGCCTCGAGATCCAGCACTTCTTCGAGGTCTACAAAGACCTGGAGCCGGGCAAGTCGGTCGAAGGCGCCACCTGGGTGGGCCGGGCCGAGGCCGAGGCCGAGATCGTGGCCTCCTACCGGCGCGCCGAAGAGGCCAAGGCGGCCGGCACCTACTGAGCTAGTCGATCAAGGTACTGGCGTGCGCGAACAGCCCGAGCACCGCGCACGCGACCGGGATCACGGCGACCAGGAGCGCGGTGTCCAGGATGTCGGCGGTCCGGCCTAGGTAAGGGCCGGCCGGCCGTTGCGCGTAGGTTGCGCCGGCCACCGTCAACAGCACCGCCACCGCCAGGCCCAGCACCCCGGCTGCGACCGTGGTCGTCGGATCCGGGCGCGAGGCGACGGCGAGCGCGACCACCGCCAGCGCCGCGCTGCCGGCGGCCAGCAGCGGGACCCGCTGCCGGACCGTGACGAACACCCGGGAGCGCAGCAGCAGCGCGACGCCGCAGACGGCGGCCAGCACCCGACCCCAGGCGCCGCCGGTCGTCGCGAGCACGGTCGCGGCCGCAGCCGACAGCACCGCGTGGCCGATCAGCATGCCGCCGAGCAGTTCCTCCGCGCGGGTGACGGCGGCGAAGACGCGTGCTCGGTCGGGTCGTTCCTGATCGGGGCCGACCGGCGGGATCGGTAGCCGGGCCAGCCGGATGGCGGCCAGTGGCAGCAGACCGACGCCGCAGGCCAGCACGGCGAGCAGGATCGCGGCGGCGCCGGGTGCGGTGAGGCCGAAGCCGATGCCGGCAGTTGCCGCACCGAGCAAACCGGTCAACACCGCGGCCGCGAAGATCCGGCGGCCGGCGCCCACGCCGATGATGCCGAGCACGCCGTGCAGAGCCAGTGCGGTCGAGCCGAGCAGGAGTTCCGGGGCGCCGATCCAGCGCAGGCCAGGCACCGGGCCGACCGGGTCGCCGGTGGCGAGCAGCAGGGCGCCGGCCGCGAACGCGTAGGGCAACGAGTAGGCACCGAGAGCGACACCGGCGGCGCGGTGGCCGTAGGCGCGGGCCGCGAGGATGCCGGCCACCGTCAGGCTCGCCGCGACGCCGAGCGTGGTCAGCATCGCGCCCAGCCTGTCGGGCCCGGCGCGCAGCAGCATCACCAGCGCGACGCCGAGGACCGCGCCGGCGGCCGCCAGGGTCGTGGTCACGGTCTGCGGGCCGGACCAGGCGGTGCCGCGCCGGCGCGCGCCCTCGGCGATCGCCTCGACGACGTCGTCGAACTCGACTTCCGGCCACTCCTGCCGGGCGGCGACCAGGTGCAGCACATCGCCGTCGCGTACCCCCTGCGTGTGAAGGGTCTCCCCACCCGACAGGGCCGCGCCGTCGGTGCGGCGCAGGACCCAACCGCCGTGCCGCTCGCCGTCGTCGGCGAGCCCGGCACCGGCGTGCCGGAGGATCTCGGGAAGCAGATCAGCCAGGGGTACGTCCTGCGGCAGCGCGATGTCGACGCGGCTGCGCGGTGCGTTGACGGTGACCAGGGCGAGACCGGTGTGCATCGACCGTCCTCCATCGGGGTGCTGGGACGAAAGCACGCTACCGGTGTGACGGGTTATCCACATGACCCCTTTTCGGCCATCCATGCCCGCCGGAATTCCCTACGATGAGCGACGCTCGGATTGCACAGCGAGACGGGAGGGCGCATGTCGACGGTGGTGGTGCGCCGGCCGCCGCGCCGGCCCGCGCCCGAGATCCCCGGCGGTGAGCTGCGCGTCGAGCCACCCCCGGAGTTGCCGCAACCCACCGGCGGGCGCTGGCAACAGCTGATGATGCTGCTGCCCATGCTGGGTGGCGGCGTCGCGATGGCGATGATGATGGGCCGCGGCGGCGGCACCTACTCCTACGTGGTCGGCGGCATGTTCGGCATCTCCTCGCTGGCGATGCTGGCGACCTCGTGGGGCTACGGCGGGCCACGCAAGGCGGAGTTGCTCGCGGCCCGCCGCGACTACCTGCGCCACCTGTCGGTGCTGCGCCGCCAGGCCCGGGCCACTGTCACCCGGCAGCGCGAGGGGCTCTTCTATCGGCATCCCGACCCGGAGCGGCTCTGGTCGACGGTCGGCAGCCACCGGCTGTGGGAGCGCCGGCCGGCCGATCCTGACTTCGCCGTGGTCCGGGTCGGGGTCGGGCCGCAGACGCTGGCGACCGCGCTGGTCCCGCCGGTGACCAAACCGCTCGACGACCTCGAGCCGATGACGGCCGGCGCGCTGCGGAGCTTCCTCGACGCCTACTCGGTCGTGCCCGACCTGCCGGTGGCGTTGTCGATGCGCGGCTTCGCCCGGGTGCACGTGCGGGGCTCGCCGGCCCTGGTCCGCGCCATGCTGGTGCAGCTCGCCACCTTCCACGCCCCTGACGACCTGGTGCTGGCGGTCGCCGCCGGTCCCGGGCGGCGGGCCTCGTGGGAGTGGGTCAAGTGGCTGCCGCACGCTCGCCATCCGTCGCGGTTCGACGGGCTGGGCCCGGTGCGGCTGGTCAGCGACACGGTTGCCGGGCTGGAGCGGCTGCTCGACGGCGTCGACGGCCCGCACGTCGTGGTGGTCATCGATGGGGCCGACCGGGCAGGCGCCACCCGGTTGCTCGAAGGTTCTGACGGGATGACGGTGGTCGAGGTCGACGGCACGCCGCCGCGGCTGCTCGATCCCGCCACGGTGGTGCTGACCCGCGGTGCTTCCGGTGCGCTGGAGACCGCCACGATGGCGGGCGCGTCCTCCGTGGGCATCGCCGACGGGCTCGACCCGGCGTCCGCCGAAGCGGTGGCCCGGCGGCTGGCGCCGCTGCGGTTGGCCGGCGGTGACAGCCTGCCAACCGCCGACCTCGGCCTGCTCGACCTGCTGGGGGTGGCCGAGCCGGACGCCTACACGGTGGCCGACGGGTGGTCGCCGCGGCCGCACCGCGACCAGCTCCGGGTGCCGATCGGTGTGGCCGCCGACGGCAGCCCGGTCGAGCTCGACCTCAAGGAGTCCGCACACGACGGCATGGGCCCGCACGGCCTGCTGATCGGCGCCACCGGCTCCGGCAAATCGGAACTTTTACGCACCCTGGTGCTCGGGCTGGCCGCGACGCACTCGTCGGCCGAGCTCAACGTCGTGCTCGTCGACTTCAAGGGCGGCGCGACCTTCGCGAGCCTCGACCGGCTGCCGCACACCGCGGCGTTGATCACCAACCTGGCCGACGAGCTGCCGATGGTCGACCGCATGGTCGACGCGATCAACGGCGAGCTGATCCGCCGCCAGGAGCTGTTGCGCCGGGCCGGCAACTACGCGAGCAGGCGCGACTACGAGCAGGCGCGGGCGGCCGGCGCCGCCCTCGCGCCGCTGCCGTCGCTGCTCGTGGTCTGCGACGAGTTCTCCGAGCTGCTCTCCGCCAAGCCCGACTTCATCGACCTGTTCGTCCAGATCGGGCGGCTGGGCCGGTCGCTCGGCGTGCACCTGCTGCTCGCGTCCCAGCGGCTCGAGGAGGGCCGGCTGCGCGGGCTCGACACCCACCTGTCCTACCGGATCGGGCTGCGCACGTTCTCGCCGTTCGAGTCGCGGGCCGTGCTCGGCGTGCCGGACGCCTACGAGCTGCCCCGGGCGCCCGGGCACGCCTACCTGAAAGCGGGGACCGATCCGCTGCGCCGGTTCCGGGTCGCCTACGTCTCCGGGCCGGTGCCGCGGCCGGGCCGAGCGGCTGGGCCGGCTGCTCCGCGGGTGTTGCCGTTCACCACCGACCGCCAGGCCGCCGCGACACCGCAGGCCTTGCCTTTGCCGGCCGGGCCGAGCCTGCTCGACGCGCTGGTCGACCGGATCGCCGGCCAGGGTCCGCCGGCACACCGGGTCTGGCTGCCGCCGCTGGCCGAGCCGTCGACGCTCGACGAGGTGCTCGGTCCGCCGGTGGTCGTGCCCGGCCGCGGCCTGACGTTCGCCAACCCCGAGCTGCACGGGGCGCTGCAGGTGCCGGTCGCGGTGATCGACCGCCCGTTCGACCAGCGGCGCGACCTGCTGTGGTTCGCCCTCGACGGCGCGGCCGGCCACGTCGCGGTGGTCGGCGCGCCACGCAGCGGCAAGTCCACCGCGCTGCGCACGCTGGTCTGCGGGCTGGCGCTGACGCACACCCCGGCGGAGGCGCGCTTCTACTGCCTCGACTTCGGCGGCGGCCTGTCCACGCTGCGCGACCTGCCCCACGTCGGCGGCGTCGCGGGCCGGCACGACCCGACCGCGGTCCGCCGCACCGTCGGCGAGCTGGCCACCCTGCTCGCCGACCGCGAGCGGGGTGGCGACGCCGCGGGCCACGTCTTCCTCGTGGTTGACGGGTGGTCGACGCTGCGCGGCGAGTTCGACGACCTCGAACCGCTGGTCGTCGACCTGGCCGGGCGAGGCCTCGCCTACGGCATCCACGTCCTCGCGTCGGCGACCCGCTGGCTCGACTTCCGCCCGGCTACCCGCGACCTCTTGGGCGCCCGCCTGGAGCTGCGCCTCGGCGACCCGAGCGACTCGATGATCTCCCGCAAGGCCGCGGCCGACGTGCCGGCCGACTCCCCCGGCCGGGGCGTGACCAGCGAGGGCCTGCACCTGCTGACCCTCCAGCCGACGCTGACCGGCGACCTCCCGCTGCCCAAGGCGGTGGCCGCGGCCTGGTCCGGCCAGCCCGCGCCGCCGGTCCGGCTGCTCCCGCCCGCGGTCCCCTACGCCGACCTCGACCAGACGGCCACGACCGGCCTCACCCTCCCGATCGGCATCGCCGAGGCCGACCTGCGCCCGGTGACCATCGACTTCGCGACCGACCCGCACTTCGTCCTCTTCGGCGACGCCGAGTCCGGCAAGTCGTCGTTCCTGCGCGCCCTCGCCGCCACCGTCACCGGCCGCTTCCGCCCCGACGCGGCCCGCCTGATCGTCGTCGACTACCGCCGCAGTCTCCTCGGCGCCGTCCAGACCGACCACCTGATCGGGTACGGCACCGCCGTCACCGACACCGAGCAGCTGATCGACTCCGTGGCCGGCTACATGCGCCGCCGCCTTCCACCGGCCGACGTCACACCCGAGCAGCTCCGCGACCGCACCTGGTGGACCGGCCCCGAGCTGTTCGTCCTGGTCGACGACTACGACCTGGTGGCGGCCGGCCCGAGCAACCCACTCCGGGCGCTGGCGGAGTTCCTCCCGCAGGCCCGCGACATCGGCCTGCACCTCGTCCTGACCCGGCGCACCGGCGGTGCCGCGCGGGCGCTCTACGAGCCGATCGTCCAGCGCCTACGTGAGCTCGCGTCGCCGGGCCTGGTGATGTCCGGCGACGCCGACGAGGGTCCGCTGGTCGGCCAGGTCCGCCCCGGGCCGCTGCCCGCCGGCCGCGGCCGACTCGTCACGCGACGTGAGGGCACCCGGCTGATCCAGCTCGCCCACCTGCCCCGGTCCGCTGGGTAGGCAGCGATCAACGAATCACCCTCCGCACACGTCCGAGGTCAGTTTGTGTTCCTGGCTGGCTATGGCGAACTGATCGCACATTGTGTGTCCCGGAGAGGCCAGAGATCGGGGTAACCTCCTCGGGCAGGAACTTCCCGGGGTGATTGAGGCCGTGAGGGTGACGAGGCTGACGCACCAGCGCCGGAGCGCCGTCCCGCGGCTGGGTGGGGTGGCGCTTGTCGCCATGACGGCGGCGATGGCCCTGACGGCCGCGCCGCTGACGATGCCCCCTGCCCAAAGCGCCGATGCCGGCCAGGGTGCATTCGTCGCGCCGATGCTGCCGATCCAGGCCGACTCCGTCCGCGACGAGCAGTGGCAGCTGACCGAGCTGCGGGCCAAGAACGCCTGGCGCTACTCGACCGGCGCCGGCGTCGTCGTAGCGGTGATCGACTCCGGTGTCGACGCTAGCCACGAAGACCTGGCCGGCCAGGTCCTAGAAGGAAAAGACCTGGTCAAGCCCGGCGGCGGCGACGGTCACACCGACCCGGTCGGCCACGGCACCACGGTCGCCGGCCTGATCGCCGGCCGCGCCGACGACGACGACGGCGTCATGGGCCTGGCCCCCAACGCCAAGATCCTCCCGATCCGCGTCCTCGACGCCGACAACCGCTACGACGACGCGATGATCGTCGCCCAGGCCGTCCGCTGGGCCGTCGACTCCGGCGCCAAGGTCATCAACCTCTCGCTGGGCGGCGCCAGCACCAGCCCCGCCCTGGCGGCAGCGCTTGACTACGCCTTCGCCCGCGACGTGGTCGTGGTCGCCTGCACCGGCAACGTGCTCCCCCAGTCGACCACCAACGTCTGGTACCCGGCCCGCGAGCCCGGCGTCATCGCCGTGTCCGGGCTGGAAAAGTCGACCGACGTCCTCTGGAACGGCTCGATCACCGGCGACGCGACCGTCCTGTCCGCCCCGGCAACCGACCTGCTCGGCGCCAAGACGGGCGGCTTCTGGCGAGTCCGCGGCACCAGCTTCGCGGCCCCACTGGTCTCGGCGGCCGCGGCCCTGGTCCGCGCCCGCTGGCCCTCGATGCCGGCCGGCGAGGTGGTCAACCGGCTGATCAGCACCGCCGACGACCTGGGCGCCCCGGGCCGCGACGCCACCTACGGCTACGGCCGCGTCGACCCGCTGGCGGCCCTGACCGCCTCGATCCCGCCGGTCACCCGCAACCCCTTGGACGATGACAAGTCCCCCGGCGTGGCCGGCTTCGGCCCGGCGCCGGGTCACGGCTCCGCGGTCACCGGCGGCGGCACGCACGAGAGCAACACCTCTCAGGGCTCGTCCGGCGCTTCCGGCTCGGCCGCCCAACGCTCCGCAGTCCCGGCACATCAGTCGAGCCCGCTGGGCTGGCGCATCGCGACCGCACTGGCCCTGCTGATCCTCGCCTCGGGCGTCGTCGTCTTGGCCCTGTTCGCCCGGAAGCCGGCGATGGCCTTGATCGCGAAGCGCCCGATCCGCTGGCCGCGCCCACCCACTCTCGGCACCCGACGCCGCCTCTAGCGCCAGCCGAAGGCCGACACGGACACCGTCCGAGTCGGGCCGAGCCGACAGACGGCGCCGGCGGGCCCCGGGGCAGGGCCAGTCGCCGCCTCCGCTTGAGCGCCTCGGAGTGAGTCGTGATCGGCGCCCCGGTCTCACGGTGCGGCCGGGCCGCAGCCCGGGCCGATGCGTCCGTAGGGCGTGATGCGGCGACCGGGAGAGCGGTCAGACGCACTCGCCGGTGGCGACTTCCTTTGTGCGTTCGATGCCGGCGGCGGCCACCTCGGATGCCTCGTCGGCGGTCACCGCGAACCCGGTGGTCCGATCGTCCGCCGCCGCCGCGAAGATCACGCCGAGCACAGCGCCGCCGGGCGTGATCAGTGGGCCGCCGGAGTTTCCGCTCCGCACGAGTGCCCGGATCGTGTAAATCTCGCGGGTCACTTCGCTCGACTCGTAGATGTCCGGGCCGGTGATGTTGCCGACATCGCGGATGCGGGCGGACTGGGCGTTGTATGGCCCGTCCAGCGGGTAGCCCAGCACGATCGCGTCGGCGTCGGCTCGCGCCGAGTTGTGGGTGAAGGGCATCACCGGCGCGTCGAGGTCGGGCACGTAGATGACGGCCAGGTCGCGGTGCGGGTCGTAGACCACCACCCGACCACTCTCGCGGTCGCCGTTGACCTCGATCGACACCCGGTCGGTGCCGGCCACCACGTGGGCGTTGGTCATCACGCGCTGGGGCGCGTACACGAAACCGGAGCCCTCGATGCGCCGCCCGCAACTCTGCGCCGAGCCGAGCACCTTCACCACCGACCGCTTCGAGTTGATCACGACCTGGGATCCGGCGAGCGCCGGGTCGGGTGCCGCGACCTCGCGGGCGCGGGTCGCCGTCAGCCCGCCGAACACGTCGGGAAAGCCGCGGGTGTCGACCGTATCGCGCAGCGACTCCGACAACGATTGCGCCTGCTCGGGCAACACCTTGTCGACGCCGTCGAGGAGGGCGCTGTTGCGCACCGAACTGGCCAGCCACGGCACCGACGACGAGCCGAGCGGCACCGCCACCAGCCAGGCGACGACCAAGACGGCCAGCATCGAGACGACCGCTCCGCCCGCGTCGTCGATCCGACGACCGGCGCGGCTCGTGATCGCGTGGCGGAGATGGGCACCGACCCAGCCGGTCAGCGCCTGCCCGAGCACCGCCAGACCGAAGATGGCCACCAACGAAATGACGACGCGAAGCGCGCCGTCAGCGAAACGTTGGGCGATCAGCGGCCCGACCTGAAGGCCGATCAGAGCACCGCCGAAGAATCCGAAGAACGACAGGATGCCGATCACGAACCCCTGCCGATAGCCGCTGATCGCGAAGACGACCATCAGCAGGACCAGCACAAGGTCGAGAGCGGACACCCTGACAGGGTACGGGCGCCCGGCCACCCCCGCCTCCACCGCGCGCCACTGGCCCACCCCGCCGAGCCCACACACACCGTCGAATAGGGACAGCCGGGCACCAGACGGATAATTCCGACTGCCCAACTTCGCCAAACCAGCCCCTGGCCAGGCCGGGTGGGGCCGTGCCGACGTAGCGGCGCCGATCACCACGACCGCCACGCAACGAAGGTCCGGCGGTGTAGCTCGAGCTACGGCACCTCGTCCGCGTCGGCTGAGGCGGCCGAGGGCGGGGTCGACGGCGGCAGTTCGCCGATCCGGTCCTGCGGCCACGGCCGCGACCAGCCGGCCATGTCGAGCAGCGTAGACAGCACTCCGGCGGTGAAGCCCCAGACGAGCATCCCGTGCAACTCGAAGGCCGGGCCGATCCAGCCGCTCGGATGGCGCAGGCGCAGGCGGTTGGCGGGGTCGACCAGTTCGGAGACCGGCAGGCGGGAGACGTGTGCCACCTCGGCCGGGTCACGCGGGGCCACCGGGTGCGGGCGGTGCCACCACGCGAGTACGGGGGTCACCATGAAGTCGCTGGCCGGAATCCAGAGCCGGGGTAGCTCCGCGAGCAGCGTCACGCTGCCTGGGTCCAGGCCGACCTCTTCGTCGGCCTCACGCAGCGCGGTCGCCGCCGGGTCGGCGTCGCCGGGGTCGGCCACGCCGCCCGGGAACGCCGGCTGGCCCGCGTGGTTGCGCAATGTCGCGGCACGTTGCAGCACCAGGATGTCGGGACCGCCGTCGGACTCCTCGCCGAGCAGGACCAGCACGGCGCTGTCCCGGCCGCCCCGCTCCGGTGTGGGGACCCGGGTGAAGTCTTCGGCGAGGGAGCCGTGCAGCCGGCTCAGCAGCGGGTCGAACCAATCGGGCAGGGCCAGGTCGCCGCCGCCCGGGCTGCGGCGGCGCGCGCCGACCCCGTCGGGGAGGCCGGCGTCGACGCCGGGGAACAAGCGCGAACCGTCCGACGGTGAGCCCCCGTTGACCCAGATCCCGTCAGTGCCGCGCCGTCCCTCAGCCAACCGGGACCGCCACCCCGAGGTGCTGCTTCACCAGGTTGGACAGGGTCGCCTCGTCGAGCCGAGTGCCGTTGTAGAGGTGCACCACCTTGCCCGCCGAGTCGACGAAGAGCGTGACCGGGATGCCCGCCTGCTTGAGCGCGATGCGCACCTGCTCGCCCTGGTCGAACACGCTCGGATAGGTCAGCCCGAACTCGGTGACCATGTCCTCCGCGTCGGAGCGGAGGTCTCGGGTGTCGACGCCGAGGAAATGCACCAGCCCGTGAGTCCGTTGCGCAACCGCGTCGATCGCCGGCAACTCGTCACGGCACGGCTCGCACCAGGAGCCCCAAAGGTTGATCACCGCAGGGCCCCGCACGTCGGCGAGCCGCAGGTTGCCCCCGCCGAAGCAGGACAGCTCGGCGGCAGGCAGGACGAACGTGGCCGCCGCACCCGTGGCACTGGCACCCGGGGCGTCCGCGGCCTCCTGCGGCGACGCGGTCAACGCCCGGCAGTCGGCGAACGACGCCGAGGGCGCCCCGGCCGATCCCGCGGGTGTGCCGGCGCCGGAGGAATCCGACGACGAACGGTTGGAACAGGACCGCACGCCAACCCCGGCCAGCAAGCCCACGACGAGGATGACGACCAGCGGCAGGTAGCGCCTCACGGCACATCCGCCGCGAACGCCTGCTGCGGGACGACCGACGGGTCGACCCCGACGGCCTCCGCCAACTCAGCGGCCCGGGGGCCCTTGAGCAGCTTGGCCGCTTGCACCGGATCGGTCGGCCCGGTGCCGTAGGAGGGGCAGAGCGGGGCCAACGTGCAGGCACCGCAAGCGGGCTTGCGGGCGTGGCATACCCGCCGCCCATGGAAGATCACCCGGTGCGAGAGCATCGTCCAGTCACGCTTCTCGAACATCGCACCGATCGCGTGCTCGATCTTGACCGGATCGGTTTCGGCCGTCCACCGCCACCGGCCGACGAGCCGCTGGAAATGCGTGTCGACGGTGATGCCCGGAACGTCGAAGGCGTTGCCAAGAATGACGTTGGCCGTCTTGCGCCCGATGCCCGGCAGGCTCACCAACTCGGCGAGCGTCCCCGGCACCTGCCCATCGAACCGCTCGACCAGCTGCTGACCCAGCTTGATCAGCGAGTCGGTCTTGTTGCGGAAGAAGCCGGTCGGCTTGAGCGTGACCTCGAGCTCGGCCCGGTCGGCCGCCGCGTAGTCAGCCGCCGTCGGATATTGCTCGAACACCTTGGGCGTGACCTCGTTGACCTTCTTGTCGGTGGCCTGCGCCGACAAGATCGTGGCCACCGCGAGCTCTAACGGGTTGCTGAAGTCGAGTTCGCAATGCGCATCTGGATGCGTCTCCGCCAGGATGCGCCCCATCCGTCGCGCCCGACGCTTGCGCCCAAGCTCAGTCTCCGCTTCAAAGGCGGCTGTCCTACTCACGTGCCAAAGACTATTCCGCACCCCTGACGACCCGCCGCCGCCACCCGAACGCCACCGACCCGCGCGGCTATGACCATGGCCTGACGCCCAGCGCCCGACGTCGGCGGTGGGCGCGCGAGCCGCGAAGCCGCGGCTAGGGCGATCCATGGTGGGACGCCGCTCGCTTCGACGGCGATCCTTCGAGATCTAGGAAACCTGGCCAGCGGACAGCGACCGATCGTGGGACGACCTCAGACCCGGGCCCGCCGAGCCAACCGCTCAGGATCGAGGATGATGATCGACTTGCCGTCGAGCCGCAGCCAGCCGCGGCTGGCGAAGTCGGCCAACGCCTTGTTGACCGTTTCGCGGGAGGCACCGACCAGCTGGGCGATCTCCTCCTGCGTCAGGTCGTGGGTCACCCGCAGCACGCCGCCGTCGCGGGTGCCGAAGCGGCCGGCCATCTGCAGCAGGTTTTTCGCCACCCGACCCGGGACGTCGGTGAAGATCAGGTCGGCCAGCGCGTCGTTGGTGCGGCGCAGGCGGCGCGCCAGGACGCGGAGCAGCTGCTCGGCGATCTCCGGGCGGTTGTTGAGCCACGGGCGCAGCGCCTGCTTGCGGAGGCGAGCCAGACGGGTGTCGGTCACCGCGGTGGCCGTCGCCGTGCGCGGGCCGGGGTCGAACAGGGAGAGCTCGCCCACCATGTCGGACGGGCCCATCACGGCGATCAGGTTCTGCCGGCCGTCGGCGGCACGGCGACCGACCTTGATCTTGCCGCTGAGCACGATGTAAAGGCTGTCGCCTGGTTCGCCCTCATTGAAGACGATCTCGCCCTTGCGGGCCTCGATGGTCTCCATGTCCTTGGCGAGCGCCTCGGCCGCCTCCGGGTCCACACCCTGGAAGATGCCGCTACGGGCCAGAACCTCATCCATCGCGCACCTCATCAGTTCCACGAAAGGCGCGGAAGCCGCGCGCAGTCAGTCTAGGCGTACGCATCGGCGACCCGGCCCGGCAACCCCCGGATCGTGATCAGTCCATGTGCTGGGCCGATCCCGGTTGCCACCTGCCCTATCGTCGGCGCGTGCCGTTCAAGCCCATTCTTACCGCGCGTCCGGAGGACGGCGAAAGTATCCCCCTGCTCGTCTGGCGGTTACCTGCCCCGATGCGGGCGATCAGTTCGGCCCCGCTGGGTGGCGGAATCGGTCAACGCGAATGGGTCATCAACGCCACCGTACCCATGTCCTACGCCCGCGATGACCCGCATGCGCACCTCAGCGCACTGGCCCGCGGTCTCGGCCTCGATGGGCCCGGTGTCGGGTTGTTGACCGGAGTTGACGTGACGCAACGGGTTGCCGCGGTGGATGGTGCCGCCGAGGTCTGGGCGACCGTCGGCCTCGGTGCGCCGATCCTGGCCGCCGCCGAGCGGGAGATTCCGCGGCAACCAACCCCCGGAACGATCAATATCGTCGCCTTCGCGCCGGTACGCCTGCGCGATGCCGCACTGGTCAACGCTGTAGCGACGATCACCGAGGCGAAGGCCCAGGCGCTGTGGGAACTCGGCCTCGCGGCGACCGGCACCGCCACCGACGCGGTCACCGTGCTCTGCCCGACCGACGGCCCGGCCGAGCCTTACGGCGGGCCACTTTCGCCCTGGGGTGCCCGACTTGCCCGGGCCGCGCACCGGGCGGTCCGGGAGGGCGGTTCGCGCCCCAAGATCCCCTGGTCGGAGCGGTAGCACATCGGCCTCTCGGGGGTCCCCACGGATGGCTCCGGACCGATATGGTGCCGGCGTGTCTCCCACCGACTCGCCGGTCAGGCGCGGCCTGCGCCCGGCCATCGTCGCCGGCGTCGCCGTCGCGGCATTGCTCGTCGTGGGTGCGGCCGCCGTCGCGGCAGTGTCGAAGGGCGGTGGTGACCAGGCGGCAGCGGCGTGGGTCGTCCCGGCTCAGACGCCGTCGACCGGCGGCAGCGCGCCCGCCGACGACCAGAAAGACCCAGCCCAGGAGTCGATCTCGCTGTCGGCCACCGGCGACATCGTGATGGGCAACGCGCCTGGCAGCCTGCCGTCCAACGGCGGCAAGGGCTTCTTCGACGGCGTCAAGAAAGACCTCACCGCCGACCTGGTGATGGGCAACCTCGAAGAGCCACTCACCGACGACACCGGCCGCTCCAAGTGCGGCGTCGGGTCGACGGGTTGCCACCAGTTCCGGGCGCCGCCGGGCTACGCCAAGCACCTCAAGGACGCCGGCTTCGAGTTGCTCAACATGGCCAACAACCACGGCAACGACTACGGCCCGGACGGCTACCGCAACACCCAGGACGCCCTGGAGCAACAGGGGCTCAAGCACACCGGCGCGGTCGACCAGATCACCGTGGTCGACGTCGAGGGCGTCAAGGTCGCGGTCGTCGGCTTCTCGTCATACGCGTGGAACAACAGCCTCATCGACATCACCGGTGGCAAGGCCCTCATCGCGAAGGCCGCCAAGCAGGCCGACATCGTCGTGGTGCAGGTGCACATGGGTGGCGAGGGCGCGGCCAAGACCCGGGTCAAGCCCGGCACCGAGATGTTCCTCGGCGAAAACCGCGGTGATCCGATCAAGTTCGCCCACGCCATGATCGACGCGGGTGCCGACCTGATCGTCGGCCACGGCCCGCATGTGCTGCGCGCGATGGAGTTCTACAAGGGCCGGCTGATCGCCTACAGCCTGGGCAACTTCGCCGGCGGCGGTGGCACGCTCAGCCGCGGCGGCGCGCTCGGCCTCGGCGCGGTCCTCAAGGTCAACCTGGCGCCCGACGGCACCTGGGTCGGCGGTCAACTCGTCTCGACAGCGATGAACAGCGCCGGCAAGCCGGTCACCGACAAAGGCAACGACAGCGCCGCCATGGTCGCCAACCTGACCAAGCAGGACTTCCCGAAGACCGGCGCCCAGTTCAGCGCTACCGGCAAGCTCACAGCCCCGGACGCATAACCGGACAAAAGGCACAAGCCAGTAGGACCAAGAACACAAAACAAGCAGGCTTGACTGTTTGTTTCGGCCCAGCCATGCTCAGGAAATGCGGACCCCGCAGCAGGAGCGCAGCCGGGCAACCCAGGCACGCCTGTTGGACGCGACCGTCGACAGCCTGGTCGACCTCGGCTGGGCCGGCACCACCACCACCGTGATCGCCGAGCGCGCCGGCGTCTCCCGCGGCGCCCAGCTCCACCACTACCCGACCAAGGCGACGCTGGTGATGGCCGCCGTCGAGCACCTCGCCGACCGCCGCGCCGCGGAGATCCGGGCTGAGGCAGCCACGCTTCCCCAAGGCGAACGCCGGGTCGACCGGGTGATCGACATGCTGGCCGCCGCGTTCACCGGGCCGCTGTTCGTCGCCGCGCTGGAGCTGTGGCTGGCCGCCCGTACCGATCCGGCATTGCGCGACGCCCTCGTGCCGGTCGAGGCCCGGGTCGGCCGCGAGCTGCACCGGCTCACCGTCGAACTGCTGGATGCCGACGAGCGCCGCACCGGCGTACGCGAATCGGTGCAAGCGACCCTCGACCTGATGCGCGGCCTCGGCGTGGCCAACCTGCTCTCCGACGACGCCGCCCGCCGCACCGCCCTGCTTCGCGAATGGAAGCGCCACCTCGCGGCCGTCATCCGCGACTGAAGGAGGCCACCCGTGGTCGAGCTCACCGCCCTACTCACCGATCTCGACGCCGAGACCGACGAGGTCGACGCCCTGGTCGCCACCAGACCGCCGGCCGACTGGGAGCGCCCGACCCCGAGCCCGGGCTGGACCGTCGCACACCAGATCGCCCACCTCGCCTGGACCGACCACCTGGCGCTGCTGGCCACCACCGACGACGCCGCCCTGGTCAACCTCCTGGCACCGCTCGCCGAGGACCCGGACCGCATCGTCGACAAGGGTGCGGAGGGCTTCCTCGCGCCGCCCGACGAGTTGCGGCAACGTTGGCGCGACGGCCACCGCACGCTGGTCGCGGCGATCCAGGACGCACCGCCCGGCAAGCGGATCCCCTGGTTCGGCAACCTGCTGTCGCCGCAGTCGATGGTCACCGCCCGGCTGATGGAGACCTGGGCACACGGCCTCGACATCGCCGACGCGCTCGGCGTCACCCGGGTGCCCACCGACCGGCTCCGGCACGTCGCGTTCCTCGGCTTCCGTACCCTCGGCCACTCATTCCTGGCCCACGGCAAGACCGCGCCGGCCGACCCGGTCCGGGTCGAGTTGGTGGCCCCCGACGGCGGCGCGTGGGTGTTCGGCCCCGCCGGGGCGACCGACCGGATGACCGGCCCGGCGCTCGACTTCTGTCTGCTGGTCACCCAGCGCCGGCACCCGGCCGACCTCGCGCTGGTCGTCGAAGGGCCGGTCGCGACCGAGTGGCTGCGGGTCGCGCAGGCGTTCGCCGGCCCACCCGGCATCGGTCGCGGCCCCGCGAAGGCCACCTCATGATCCGGATCGGCAACGCGTCCGGCTTCTACGGCGACCGGTTCAGCGCCTGGCGGGAGATGCTCGACGGCGGCGACCTCGACGTGCTCACCGGCGACTACCTGGCCGAGCTGACCATGCTGATCCTCGGCCGCGACCGGGCCCGCGACCCGGCCCTCGGCTACGCGAAGACCTTTCTGCGGCAGCTCGAGACCACCCTCGGCAGCGCCCTCGACAAGCGCGTCAAGCTGGTCACCAACGCCGGCGGCCTGCACCCGGCGGGGCTGGCCGCCGCGATCGAAGCCCTCGCCACCCGGCTCGGACTGCGACCCCGCATCGGGTACGTCGAAGGCGACGCCCTGGTCCGCCCCGACGCGCTGACGGCCAACGCGTATCTCGGCGCGTTCGGCATCGCGGCCTGCTTAGACGCCGGCGCCGACATCGTGGTCACCGGGCGGGTCACCGACGCCGCGCTGGTCGTCGGCCCGGCCGCGGCGCACTACGGCTGGGCCCGCGACGACTTCGACGCCCTGGCCGGCGCCACCGTGGCCGGCCACGTGATCGAGTGCGGCGCGCAGGCAACAGGCGGCAACTTCAGCTTCTTCACCGAGTTGCCCGACGGCGCGCGCCGCCCCGGCTTCCCGATCGCCGAGATCCACGAAGACGGCAGCTCGGTGATCACCAAGCACCCCGGCACCGGCGGCGCGGTCACCGCCGAGACGGTCACCGCGCAGCTCCTCTACGAGATCGACACCCCCGCCTACCTGGGTCCCGACGTGGTCACCCGGCTCGACACGGTCGTGATCAAGGACCTGGGCGCGGACCGGGTCGCGCTGACCAACGTCAAGGGCACTCCGCCACCGCCCACCCTCAAGGTCGGCGTTGCCAACCTCGGCGGCTTCCGCAACGCGATGACCTTCGTCCTCTGTGGGCTCGACATCGAGGCCAAGGCGGCGCTGGTCCGCGCTCAACTCGAAGACGCGGTCGGCACCGAGGGCCTGGAGTTCACGCTGGCCCGCACCGACCACACCGACGCGGTCGACACCGAGGCGGCCAGCGCGCTGCTGCACGTACACCTGAAGGATCAGGACCCGAAGCGGGCCGGGCGCGCGTTCTCGGCGGCCGCCGTGGAGTTGGCGCTCGCGTCCTACCCCGGCTGCACGCTGACCACCCCGCCGGGTGACGCGGCCCCGTTCGGCGTGTTCACCGCCGAACGCGTGCCGCAGCAGGCGGTCGACCACACGGCCGTGCTGCCCGGCGGCGAACGCGTCAAGATCCCCCCACCGCCACAGACCACACCGGTCCAGCCGAAACCGCGACCAACGAGCCCGGGAAACAACGACGGAGACACAACCAGAGCCCCGCTCGGCACGATCGTCGGCGCCCGGTCGGGCGACAAGGGCGGCGACGCCAACCTCGGCGTCTGGGCCCGCACCGACGAGGCGGCCGACTGGTTGCTCGGCTGGCTGACCGAAGAGCGCCTCAAGGAACTGCTCCCGGAGACCGCGGCGTTGACCGTCGAACGCTACGAGTTGCGCAACCTGCGTGCGGTCAACTTCGTCATCCGCGGCCTGCTCGGTGCGGGTGTCGCCGCCTCGACCCGGTTCGACCCGCAGGCGAAGGCGCTCGGCGAGTTGCTCCGTGCCCGGGTCGCCGACGTGCCCGCGGCACTGGTTGCCCGTGGAAGTGCGGCGTGAGTCTCCACGACCGCCACATCCGTGTCGCGTCCGCCGAGACGCTCGTTACGGAGGTGGCAATGGCCAAGGACGTCTGTGAGGGGTGTGCGTGACTGTCATGGAGACCGCGGTCGACCCGCGCAACCCGTCCTACCTGGAGAACCGTTCCGCGATGCTGGACCGGCTCCACGAGTTCGAGGACGCGCTCGACGACGCGCGCGCGGGCGGCGGCGACAAGTACGTGACCCGCCACCACGCCCGCGGCAAGTTGCTGCCCCGCGAGCGGATCGAGTTGCTGGTCGACCAGGACGCACCGTTCCTGGAGCTGTCACCGACCGCGGCCTGGGGCACCGACTTCCCGGTCGGCGCGAGCGTGGTCAGCGGCATCGGCGTGATCGAGGGCGTCGAGTGCGTGATCGTCGCCAACGACCCCACGGTGCGCGGCGGTGCGATCAACCCGTACGCGCTGAAGAAGACCCAGCGGGCCGGCGAGATCGCGCTTGCCAACCGGTTGCCACTGGTCAACCTGGTCGAGTCCGGCGGCGCCGACCTGCCCACCCAGGCGGAGATCTTCATCCCTGGCGGCGGCGTCTTCCGCGACCTGACCCGGCTCTCCGCGGCCGGCATCCCGACCATCTCGGTGGTCTTCGGCAACGCCACCGCCGGCGGCGCCTACGTGCCCGGCATGTCCGACTACACGATCATGGTGCGGCACCAGGCGAAGGTCTTCCTGGCCGGCCCGCCGCTGGTCCGGATGGCGACCGGCGAGATCACCGACGACGAGTCGCTGGGCGGCGCCGGCATGCACGCCGGCACCAGCGGCCTGGCCGACTACCTCGCCGAAGACGAGCGCGACGGCCTGCGCCTGGCCCGCCAGGTGGTCCGCCGGCTCAACTGGCGCAAGCGGGGTCCCGGGCCGCGCACCGCGCACCCAGGTGCACCGAAGTACGACGTCGAAGACCTGCTGGCGATCGCCAGCGCCGACCCACGGACGCCGTTCGACCCAAGGGAAGTCCTGACCAGGGTGCTCGACGGCAGCGAGTTCGACGAGTTCAAGCCCGGCTACGGCACGGCCCTGGTGACCGGCTGGGGGCAGGTGCACGGCTACCCCGTCGGCGTGCTGGCCAACGCCCGCGGCGTGCTGTTCTCCGAGGAGTCGCAGAAGGCCGCGCAGTTCATCCAACTCGCCAACGCGACCGACACACCGCTGGTCTTCCTGCAGAACACCACCGGCTACATGGTCGGCGCCGAGTATGAGCAGCGCGGCATCATCAAGCACGGCGCCCTGATGATCAACGCGGTGTCCAACTCGAAGGTCCCACACATCACGATCAACCTCGGCGCGTCCTACGGTGCCGGCAACTACGGCATGTGCGGCCGCGCGTACGAGCCGCGTTTCCTGTTCACCTGGCCCAACGCGAAGTCGGCGGTGATGGGCCCGGCACAGCTCGCCGGTGTGCTCTCGATCGTGGCGCGGCAGGCGGCCGAGGCCAAGGGCCAGCACTACGACGAAGACTCCGACCAGGCGATGCGGACGATGGTGGAGCAGCAGATCGACACCCAGTCGACGGCACTGTTCCTCTCCGGCCGCCTCTACGACGACGGGATCATCGATCCCCGCGACACCCGCACCGTCCTGGGGCTGTCTCTTTCGGCTATCCACAATGCACCGATCAAGGGCGCCGAGGGCTTCGGCGTCTTCCGGATGTGAGGGCTTCGCCATGATCCGCAGACTGCTGGTGGCCAACCGGGGTGAGATCGCCCGCCGGGTCTTCGCCTCGTGCCGGCTGGTCGGCATCGAGACGGTGGCCGTCTACTCCGACGCCGACGCCGACTCGCCACACGTGGCGGAGGCCGACTACGCCGTCCACCTGCCCGGCAACGCGCCGACCGCGACCTACCTGCGCGGCGACCTGATGATCGCCGCCGCGCGGAAGACCGGCGCCGACGCGGTGCATCCGGGCTACGGCTTCCTGTCGGAGAACGCCGACTTCGCCGCCGCGGTCACCGACGCCGGGCTGACCTGGGTCGGCCCGCCGGCCAAGGTGATCGCCGCGATGGGCTCGAAGATCGAGGCCAAGACGCTGCTCGCCGACGCGGGCATCCCGATGCTGCCGACCTGGTTCGACGCCGACCGGGTCAGCGAGTTCCCGGTGCTGGTCAAGGCGTCGGCCGGCGGCGGCGGCCGGGGCATGCGGATCGTGCACGACCGCGAGTCGCTGCCCGACGCGATCGCCTCGGCCCGGCGCGAGGCGGCCCTGGCGTTCGGCGACGGCACGGTGTTCCTGGAGCGCTACGTCGAGAACGCCCGGCACATCGAGGTGCAGGTGTTCGCCGACAACCAGGGCACCGTGGTGCCGTTCGGCGAGCGGGAATGCTCGATCCAGCGGCGCTACCAGAAGATCCTCGAGGAGGCGCCGTCGCCGGTCGTGACGCCGCAACTGCGCGAGCAACTCTGCGCGGCCGCGGCGACCGCGGCCCGGGCGGTCGGCTACGTCGGCGCCGGCACGGTCGAGTTCCTGGTCGACGCCGTCGGTGGCGGCTTCTACTTCCTGGAGATGAACACCCGGCTCCAGGTCGAGCACGGCGTCACCGAGCTGGTCGCCGGCTTCGACCTGGTCCGGTTGCAGTTGCTCGTTGCCGAAGGCAACCCGTTGCCGGTCAACGCCGCACCGCCGATGCGCGGCCACGCGATCGAGGTCCGGCTCTGCGCCGAAGACCCGGCCGCCAACTGGCTGCCGTCCACCGGCACGCTGCACCGCTTCCACATCCCGCAGATCGGCGGCGAGTTCAAGCCGCTCGCCTCACCCGGGCTGCGGCTCGACTCGGGCGTCCGGGATGGTTCGGTGGTCGGCGTCCACTACGACTCGATGCTGGCCAAGCTGATCGCCTGGGCGCCGACCCGGGCCGAGGCCGCCCGGCTGCTCGCCGGCGCACTGGCCCGGGCCGAGATCCACGGCGTGACAACCAACCGCGACCTGCTCGTACGCACGTTGCGGCACCCGTCGTTCCGGGCCGGCGACATCGACACCGCGTTCCTCGACCGGCATCCCGAGGTCTTCGCGCCGCTGCTCTCCTCGGTCGACGCGGTCCGGGTCTCCTGCCTGGCGGCCGCGCTGGCCGGCGCCGCCGCCCGGCGGGGCCACGCACCGGTGCTCGGCACGCTCCCGTCGGGTTGGCGCAACGTGCCGAGCCGATCACAGACCACCGTGTACGACGGCCCGGCCGGCCCGGTCGAGGTCGGCTACCGGCTCGACCGCGCCGGTGACCTGGTCAACTGGTGGGTCCGCGCGGTCGACCCGGACGACCCGGACCTCGGCGGTCTCGGCCAGCCGCCGGTCACCGACGACCGCCCGCCCGCGCAGGTGGTCTCGGCCGACCCCGACGCGGTCGCGCTCGACGTCAACGGCATCCGGTTGATGTTCACCGTGCGCCGGGTCGGCGCCGTGTCCTACGTCGACAGCCCCGAGGGTTCGGTCGCGCTGCAGGAGCTGCCCCGGTTCCCGCTCCCGTCGCCCTCGCTCGCCGAAGGTTCGCTGGTCGCGCCGCTGCCCGGGCACGTCAGCCGGGTCATGGTCGTGCCCGGTCAGCGGGTCCGCCCGGGCGAGCTGCTGATGACGCTCGAGGCGATGAAACTCGAACACCCCGTCTACGCGCCGTCCGCCGGCTACGTCGCCGCGCTGCCGGTCGGCCCCGGCTCGCAGGTGGAGACCGGTGCCGTGTTGGCGGTGCTCAGTCCGGAATAGCCCCTAACGAGTCGGAGGCCACCCCCTCATGAACTTCGACCTGACCCCAGAGCAGAGCGATCTGCGCGACGCCGTGTCGGCCCTCGGCCGGCGCTACGGTCACGACTACTTCATCGCCAAGGCCAAGGCCGGCGAGCACACCACCGAACTCTGGGCCGAGGCCGGCAAGCTGGGCTATCTCGGCGTCAGCATCCCGACCGAGTACGGCGGCGGGGGCGGCGGGATCACCGACCTGACCATCGTCTGCGAGGAACTCTCCGCGACCGGCTCGCCGTTGCTGTTGCTGGTTGTCTCGCCGGCGATCGTGGCAACCATCCTGGCCAAACACGGCACCGAGGCGCAGCGCACCGAATTCCTGCCCCGGCTCGCCGACGGCTCGCTGCTCATCGCGTTCGCGATCACCGAGCCGGAGGCCGGTTCCAACTTCCACCGGCTCGGCACGGTCGCCCGCCGCGACGGCGACGAGTGGGTGCTCAACGGCCGCAAGTGCTTCATCTCCGGCGTCGACCACGCCGACTACGTGATGGTGGTGGCGCGCACCGCCGACGCGGCGACCGGTCGGCTGGTCCCGGCGCTGTTCCTGGTGCCGACCGACGCGGCCGGGCTGACGAAGTCCAAGCTCGACATGGAGATCGTCTCGCCGGAGAAGCAGTGGCTGCTCTACCTCGACGACGTCCGGTTGCCGGCTGACGCGCTGGTCGGCGACGGCGACGCCGGCCTGCCAGCTCTGTTCGCGGGCCTCAACCCGGAGCGGATCACGGTGGCGGCGATGAGCGCGGGCACCGGCCGGTATGCCCTCGAACGGGCGTCCCGCTACACCGCCACCCGCCAGGTCTGGGGCCGTCCGATCGGGACGCACCAGGGCGTGGCGCACCCGCTGGCGCACGCCGCGATCCAGGTCGAACTGGCCCGGTTGATGGTCTACAAGGCAGCGACCCTCTACGACCAGGGTCGCGACCTGGAGGCGGGGGTGGCGGCCAACATGGCCAAATACGCGACCGCCGACGCCGCCGCGCTCGCGGTCGACACGGCGATCCAGGCACACGGCGGAAACGGAATGACCACGGATTACGGCGTGGCGACACTGCTCGGTGCCGTACGCGCCGGTCGGATCGCACCGGTAAGCCGGGAAATGATCCTCAATTTCGTCTCCCAGCACGTACTCGGTCAGGAGAAGTCCTATTGACTGATCGTTGATCACGATGGTTGGAGATGCTTGGATCCCTGAACATGAGGCTTCCTCGCTCTCCAGCCGGCTGGACGATGGCCGTGTTCGGTGTGCTCGCGATCGTCCTGGGCGTGGTGGGCCTGGCCAGCCCCGACACGCTGCTCAAGCTGCTGGGTTTCGAGGTGCTCGGCGACCGCGCGGCCGGCGACTACACCAAGACGTTCATGGCGTCGTCGTCGATGGCGTCGCTCAACATGGGCGTCTACTACCTGGTCGCGGTCGCGACGGACTGGCGGCCGTTCTACGTTTTCACGGTCGTCTTCCGGCTCGTGACGTTCACGGTCTTCACGATCCTGGTGGTCACCGACGCCGCACCGGCACGCTTCTTCGGCGTCGCGGCCTGGGAAGGACTCGGCGCGGTCGCCACAGGTGTCGCATTGTGGTTCGAAAGAAACCGGCGGACTTCGGTACCTTCTAACACGTGAATGGCACATCCCCTGGCGCCCTACCGCTGCCGATTGTGCCTGGTTTAACCGATTTGTCGGTGTTCGCGCGCGGTGGCTACGCAACCGTCTACCGCGCCACGCAGGATTCGGTCGGCCGCGAGGTCGCGGTCAAGGTCGAAAATCGCACCCTCGACACCGAGCGCGACCAACGCCGCTTCCTCCGCGAGGCGCGCGCCGCCGGCCGGATGTCGTCACACCCGCACGTCGTCGACCTCTTCGACGCCGGCGTCACGAGCGACCAGCACCCCTACCTGATCATGGAGCTCTGCGACGGCTCCTACGCCGAACGGATGAAGAACTCCCCGCTGTCCGCCGCCGAGGCCCGCGACGTCGGCATCAAAATCGCCGACGCGCTGGCCGACGCGCACCAGCTAGGCGTGCTGCACCGCGATGTGAAGCCGGCCAACATCCTCTACTCCAGGTTCAACGAGCCCGCCCTGGCCGACTTCGGCCTGGCGGTGCTGGCGGAGGTACGCGACTCGTCCGTCACCCTGGAAGTGCTCACTCCGGCGTACGCCGCGCCCGAAATGTTCCGGCACAGCGAGCCGTCCCCGGCGGTCGACGTCTACGCCCTCTGCGCCACGCTCTACGCGATCATGCGCGGCAAGCCACCCCGCTGGCGCGACGACCGGGACCCGAGCCTGGTCACGCTGATGGAGATGTTCACCGAGCGGATCCCGGATCTGCCCGGCGTGCCACCGGCCTACCTGGAGTTGCTCCGCGCGGGCATGGCCAACGATCCCGCGGCCCGCCCGTCGGCCGAAGAGCTGCGCGACCACCTGGCCGACCTGCCGATGGAAGGCTTCGGCTCGACCCGCCCGACGTCAGCCCCGCCGGTCAGCGGCGGCGCCCCGGCGAGCAAGCCGGTCTCCGGCGGCCCATCGGTCTACGTCTCCCGCTCCTACACCCCGCCGGCGCCGGCGCCACAGCCCAGCAGCCCGGCGGACGACCACCCCACCGTGCCCGGCGCCCGCCGCAGCCGCCGCCGCTGGTGGCTGGGTGGCCTGGGGATGGTCGCGCTGCTCGCGATCGGCGGCCTGACCGCCTGGTATGCCGCAGGCTCACCGGACTCCGGCAAAGACCCCGTCGGCCAGAGCACCCCGGAGCCGACCCGCACGGTCGCGTTGGGTCAGGCGCTGCCCGGCTGCATAGTCCCGTTGCCAGCCGGTGGCCGCTGCCCCGACAACCTGGAATGCTTCGGCGCCGCCCGCCCTGCCGAAAAGGTCCCGTGCGCCGGCCCGCACACCTGGGAGGCGTTCGCGCTGGGCAACGCCCCGGCGACGCTGGACGAGGTGGACCGGAGAACCCTGTTGGCCGACCCCGCGGTGCGCCAGGTCTGCAGCTCGGCCACCTTCACCGTGGCAACCCGCCGGATGAGCATCCAGGGTTGGAAGCTAGACGTCCTGCCACCCGACGAGGCAGCGCTGGCCGCCGGCGACCGCACCTACCGCTGCCTGGCCGGCCGAGGCGAAGACGCGTTGAACGGCCCAACCCTGTCCCGCTAGCGGCCCCCAGAC
>Ga0193743_1000733_pt1 | contig 25657 bp, 28 predicted proteins | sample L2c2metaG_FD_143038 | JGI IMG/M metagenome (GOLD analysis project Ga0193743, IMG submission 143038) | Soil microbial communities from a riparian zone of the East river system, Colorado, United States - L2c2 | ecosystem: Environmental > Terrestrial > Soil > Riparian zone | place: USA: East River...
TAAGTATATAAATTTAAAAAAAAAAAAAAAAAAAGTGATCATGATCATGAACCCGAAATACAAAAAATGGTAGTGAGGGGTCAAGCAAAAAAATTGCGATCGATATGCATATGAAAACAAGATTAGGTTTATCAAGAGGCTTTTCTACTCATAGTGAAAAGAAAGAAAAGAGGAAAAAATAGAGAGTTTCAATGAGTCAGGGGGTTCGTCAAGCAAATTGCAAGAGTCGTTATGAAAACAAGATTAGGTCAAAGAGCCTTTCTACGTGTAGTGTAAAAAAAAAAAAAAAAAAAGAAACGAGAGAAGAAAAAGAAAATCGTAGAACTTTCAATGAGATGGACAGGCATGAAAAAACTTTTTGGATACAGAAAGAGACGATTAAGGGTGGAAACCAAGATAGAAGGGCGGAGAAGAAAAAGAATTGAAGTTGGAGAAAAAAGTTCTTTGTGGAGACATTGCAAGAAAAAAAGTCCATGATTACTTCTATCCCATATCAATTCATCCATCCATTCCGTCTATGAGAATATGTGAAACTTTGAAAAGCGTAAACGGCATTATCATCAAGATCGAGAGACAAGGGGAAAAAAAGAAAGGAGAAAAGATAAAAAAAGGGACAGAAAAAAAAAAGCAAGGAAAAAAAGGGAGTGATATTAAGGGAAAAACGCAGTAGTTTTTTTTTTCTTTTCGTCCATCCATCCATCCATTCGGTCTTGTAGAAAGGGTTTAAATGCCACCCACAACTTGCTGCAACAACAGATACGTAATCCCATCACAAAGCATATTCACCTTATCCAACGTAGCTTCAAACTGAACCTTAGCGGCAAACGCTCTCAACCCACTCCTATGCATCTCCAACTTTTTTATCAAATCGCCAATCGGCTCTACCTCCACCGCCACCACTGGCTTATTCACATGGTTGGGAACTCTCAAGAAGTTAATCACCCCTTGACCTGTCGCCCATTGTCTCAAAGTGCAGTTCCTCTGAACGGAAGGTAGAGGTCGGTTGAGAACATTGGAGAGGGTGGGGAAATCGGATATCCAACGGAGTGTGTCGAGGATTATGATATACGTGTCGCTATGTGCGATCCAGTCGCGGACGTTATTGTTGCTTAGGAAGGTATGAATGACTTCCGGGAGGTAAGAAGCCAAGAGTAAATGAGGAATAGAGCCGTTAAGGTATGAAGGATTTCCAAACGCAGGCGACCTCACGTCATCAGCATCAAATTCAACTTCAGGAGAAAACTGCAGCCAGCCGCAAATAACCTTCAAGGTGCGTACAAAAGCATCTTCGAACTTGCGCATGCTTTTGTCGGCTTTAGAAATTAAAAGTTTGATATATGCTTCTCTCTGCTGTCTCCCAGAATGAAAACTGCGATGAGGATCGTCAGAATCAATTCCATCAACAGAAGTAGTGAAGCCAGCTTCGGTAGCAAAGACGTGATCAAAGATGTTGAGAGCTTCGAATATAGCCACGGCACGGACGTTGTAGCAACAGTTCCGAACTGCACAACTGGTGGGGTCCTGGCCTGCAGAGCATGGACGTGTGCATGGGGAGATAGAGGTGCATCCACGACAATGTCTCGTCATGCAGAAAGAACACGTGGCATGGAGGGCATCGCACAGCGAACGGGAATTAAGAGGAGTAGAAAGCTGCAATCGCACAAGACAACAAGAGTTGAAAACAGAAAAGCGGAATACGAATCAGAGCCAAACGGTCGAAATAAAAAAAGAGCATAAAAAAAAAAACAAAGGAAAATTAACAAAAAGCCGAGACGAGATGAGAAAGAAGAGTTGTTTACCTGAATACGTGGTGTGGTGAGACGATTTCCACACTGTGGACATTTATGTACGTCGTTGAAGGGATCATGAAGATAGGCCTTCTGTTTGAGCACCTTCATTGTTTTTGGTGGTGGTGGTGGTAGAAGAGACTTCGATCCTTCTACGTACATCGACGATGATGAGTTATCTTTGGCCGGAGGTATGATCGTCCCAGGCCTTAGATTTCTGGAGAATGTGGAGGATTTTTGGGGTTCAGACATCGGTGGCGCTGCCACGACCACATCGAGAGACGGTATCGATACAGACGGCCTGCGCTCTGTACGGCGGCGTTTGGCGTAAGCGACATCCGATGTCTGGAATTGAGAGTTGGAAGGAGTAGATGCTGTCGGATCGTCTGTAGCCACAGGTTCTCTCTTCGAGAGAGAACGCTGATCACCAACAGGAGGAGTAGAAGGCAAGGCTAATGAAGGAACTTTCGTAAAGGTATTAGATTGGCTTGTAGAACGTGAATGACGTGAATCAACTGCAGCAGAAGGAGAATGATGAGATGAAGAACTAGGAAAAGATGATGTTGATAATGATAATTGATTTCGAGAATTTTGCAATGCTATCGATGCAGGTGCTTTTTTGTCTTGATGATGAGGTTGATACGATGAAAGTGATGGAGAAATTTTTATTGATTTTGCGGGCGATGTTGATGATGATGGAGATGATCGGTTCTCGACGACAGCAGATTGGAAGGCTTCTACTTGCCATGAACGAGCAAGGGATCGCGCGATCGCTTCATCTGAAGGAGTAGCAGCATGTTGTGGATGTGGAGTGGCGCCAACCTGTTTGATCGCTATAGGCTGCGATGCACGATCCTGATGTCGACTAGATGAGGAAGTAGACGAGGGTAACTGACTCTCCACAGCGGGAGCAGTGACAGTAGCCGTTTGCCTTCGTTCTAGCTCAGCAGCAGCTGTTTCTTTGGACAGACGCAAAGCCTTAGCCACGTTGAAAGCCTCAAGGGCGTCTCTCTGTGCCAGGATAAAGGCATTCTGATCGATCGTCCTCCACAAGGCAGCATTGAAGTTCTCTGCGTCTTCGTCTACAACGAACTCGCGGAGACTGATGTTGTCTGTCGCGGGATTGGATGAAGTGTTGAGGACACTGGTGTGGATCTGGGTGGACCTTGGCATCGTGTTGACAGTTGTAGGAGGCATAATGATTGTAGATCGTAGATCCTGTCGATGGGTATGAGATGTGGTGGGGGAGGGGGGGGGATTGAAGTGTATATTGGATGTCAGATTGAGGGGAATTGACGCTCAGATTAGGATTGGGATAAAGAGGGGCTGACAGATTGGTTTTGAATGAGACATTTGAATGTATGAGAAGGGAAGAGAACAGGTTCAGATTTCGGTGGCTGAGGGTTGTAATGGAGTCATAATCGATATCGATGCAAGAATATGGTGCTGTTAAATCTAAAGGCGGTACATGATGGTTAAGAAGGGATGAACTATATGAATGAAAAAAGAAAGAAAGAAAAAAAAAGACAGGCTTTTCCCATCATGCAGGGTTCCAAATACCCCTAATAGCCTACACGTGTAAACCTCGTTTTTTCAAAGTCCTGTTAATTTCCCACTACCATGGAGCTCTTCGAGTCAGTGATCGGGTCCGATGCAGATGGATGCAGGATGGTGTTAACGTTGTCGACCGTAGTGCAATGTTAAACGCTAATAACAATGCAGGGTGGTAGGGCGATGAGCGGAGCAAGTTGATTCTGACTAAAAGCTGGCGTCTGCCCTGCAGTCATGAGGGCAGCTCCAATTACTCATACATACTTAGTAATATACATTTATCTTTTATACTCTCCTAGTCTCACTCGACTTGACAATAGCCACCAATAATTTCTGATAATCCCCACTCGTTTCACCTTTGACACGACCTTCAAGTGGTTTCCCATATCGTCGTTTATAAGCATCCTTGATAGCTTCAAGACGGTTAGGATCCCAATGAGCACGAACAAGTCTATTGAAAAATAAGGCATTTGTGAATAAAAAGAAAAACAAACCGACAAACCTATAAATGAGCTGCATATCCTTAGTTCCCAATCCCGCCATTGATTTTTCTAGCAGTTTAGCATCACGCCAGATACCTTGACCATCGCGTTTAGATTTCGCTCCATGCATGATGTATAACAATGAATCTTCCATCTGTCCAGAACTAGAAAAAAGGAGACATCAGGATCAAGAACAATCATTGGTGATGAATGGCAAGAGACGGACAAAGTCTTCTTTATAACTTTACTAAGACTCTTGTACCGCATTGCGAAACCGGTGACGCTGTTGAGAAAGAAAAGTACGTAAGCGTAGGCAAAAAAAAAAAAGTGCATGAGATGAAACACTCACACAGCAGCGATGTGCGGATTCGAGCGATTGATTAAGACTTCAAAAAATGGAAGCTGAAAATATGTATGAAATTATGAAGAAAATTTTAATAATCAAACACAAGTTTAACAAACCTCCTCTCTCTTCTTTGAAGCATGATGTAAAATCTCAATATCAGTCGCGACTTGGACATGATCCACTGGGAGATGATCAGGAGGACGCTGTCCGTTCAAAGCCATGACGAACACTACCAATAAAAATCGTTAGTTTTTTCAAATCCCTAACTGCATCAGAACTTGAAACACAACACATACTGCGTTCAGTCTTTCCCGAAAGATCACTCTTGACAGCGCTCACTAAATCCCTTCCATACCTGATCCTATACCCCTCAACTAACAACCTAATCTCACCCCCCGAACGACCAAGTATCAACTCGGTAAGCAACATCTCATTAGTTCCAAACCCAGCCAACGCTTTATTCACCAGATCCACATCAAACCCAAGAGGTCCAAGCGTCAAAGCACGTGATGTAACACCGCAATTGGAGAATCTGGATATTCAATGAATATGTGTGTTTTCATCGTTTAGGGTATGAATATTTACTTGACTGAAAGACTGTTATTCTCGACCAAGTCCGGAAGGCTTTTACCAGTTTTGGCGATGGCGTGATCGCGGAGGGCGTCCATTTTGAAAACATCAAGATCGAGGAGGATGTTGGATACTAGTTATAAAAAGAACGAGGAGAACGATCGTAAGTACATGTAATGACAAGAAAAAAAGATGTAATAGGCTGACATTGAGCTTCGTTTGAGCTATTGATAGCTTTCACAACAGAGCCCAAAGTCAATGTTGGATCATAACCCGGGACTTTCTGCACTCCATGAGGGGCAGGCGGAGCGTAAGGATCAGGGATGGCTGTTCCTAAGTACCATAAAGGTTGCCTTGCAACTGGGGGAGGGGGAAAATACCCGGCTTGGTAAGGCGATTGAGAAGCAATAGCACCAGCGCCTGGGAAACCTGGTACCGCACCAGGTATCTGGTAGGGTGCGGTTGGAGCCCCTGGAGGCGGAGGGTGTTGTCCAGCTGGAGGTGCCACAGGAAATTGTCCTACTGGCGGAAGCCCCGTAGATGGAGGATATTGTCCAGCTGGTGGTACCCCCGTAGCTGAAGGGTAATAACCTGGTGGTGGAGGTTGATATTGACCTGGTGGGGGTTGATATTGACCTGGTGGAGGAGGGTATTGACCTGGTGGAGGAGGATATTGACTACCTGGTGGAGGAGGATAACCTGGATAACCATAAGCACCCGGATACGCTTGTGGATAACCCTGCGGTGCGTAGGGTGAACTGCCTCCTGGTGGTGGTCCGGAATATGCTTGAGGAGGTGCACCGCTGGGGTTTGGCGCGCCAGTCTTTGACAAGTTAGCACAATCAGCTCTAGATCACATGAGGATACTTACAGGTGCAGGAGAACTTGACTGTTTTCAAAAATCGATTAGGTATTAAGAACACCACCTTTGAAACGGGGTAACATACCGGTGGCTCGCCTCCAGGTAGTCTCTAAGTATCAAATCATGATGTTAAATAAATCGATCGCATCTTGTCTGGTCACAAAACTCACGTCTGCAGTTCGGGCGTTGGGATCAGAAGGTGTGGAGGTCATATCGATGGTGGTTCGTGGTGGTTCTAAATCAAAAGAAGCTGAAATAGGAAATATGTATGTCAGACTTCTGCCAATCCGTTCATGGCAGTGTATGGAACTCCTGTGGCGGTGCAGGATGGGCTACATATGGTTAGCTGAACAGGAGTTCAAAAAAGTATACGACTGTCATCGAAATAAAGATAAACATCTATTATGGGGAAAGCCGATAGATGCTGTGCATTGCCATCACTTGTAAGGAAGACCTAGGAGAAATCTGTGGGTAAGTACCTGTGTGCTTGCTGTAGGCAGACACGACACAAATCTATGAATTTCAATCAAGGAGAGGGGGGAAACCGGCGTTACTCACGTACATACAAACCTCAAGACTCTATAAATTATCATCCTTCGAGATAAAACTATATTAGTCAAATCTTCACAGATTAACACGCCAACGATCCGATGATCCGCGCCAAGCAGTAACATGCGCCATATATTGCACTCAGAGATTGTCAGATATAACCCCAGGCTATTTTGTGAACATATTCAAAATATATTCTCAATGGGAAAACAAATGAAGATGGTATTCTTAATTTGTTTCCAATTTATGACACACTTAAATAAAATGTAGAACAAATTTTAAATTTCTCATCAAATTATTCTACATTTTTGCTTGGAGTAAATAAACCAATCTTCTAGCAAATAAGAAGAATGGAAAAACAAATTTCTTGTGGTAAAAAACAGCCAGGCTAGGTGACAAGTTTACAATGCTAACCCAGAAACTGTATTTGAGAACAAATAATGAGCAATGGGGTAAAAATGATATGAATTATACATACCTCTAAAACCAAAACCTCTCCTGAACTATATCCAAGGCATATTTTAGACAGATGGTGGCTGATAATTGGAGGATTGCGGAAAGGAGGTGGAATCCAGATTCTCTGAAGGTTTTTGGTGTGGAATATGGTGTCTTCATATATCTCAAGGAAAGATGACTTGAATGAGAGACAAATGTTGCCAGAGGAACCAATACAGGTGAAAACACCCTCAGGAAGTGGTGATATAACAGGTAATTGAGTGTTATCAGAGGGAGATGAAACTGAGGTATGTCTTTTCAGCACTTCTTCACACTCTCCTGTGGATTTATTCCAGATCCTTACAGTATTATCACTGAATGTAGAGATAACATTCATGCCATCAGGAGAGAAGACAGCAGATTTGATCCAATGTGAGTGTCCTTTTAGCTCTGCTTCACACTCTCCTGTAACTGTATTCCATATCCGTGCAGTGTGATCAGTAGATACAGACACAACATGCATATTATCAGAAGAGAAGACAGCAGATATGATCCAATTTGAATGTCCTTTCAGCTCTGCTTCACACTCTCCTGTGGCTGTATTCCAGATCCGTGCAGTGTGATCACGAGATGCAGACACAATATACATACCATCAGGAGAGAAGACAGCAGATATGAGCTCATTTGAATGTCCTTTTAGCACTGCTTGACACTCTCCTGTGGCTGTATTCCAGATCCGTGCAGTATTATCACTGGATGTAGACACTATATGCATGCCATCAGGAGAGAAGACAGCAGATCTGACCCAGTCTGAATGTCCCTTTAGCTCTGCTTCACACTCTCCTGTGGCTATATTCCAGACCCGTGCAGTGTGATCAATAGATGCAGACACAATATGCATACCATCAGATGAGATGACAGCAGATCTGACCCAGTCTGAATGTCCCTTTAGCTCTGCTTCACACTCTCCTGTGGCTGTATTCCAGATACATGCAGTGTGATCATCAGATGCAGACACAATATGCATGCCATCAGGGGAGAAGACAGCAGAATTGATCTGCTTTGAATGTCCCTTCAACTCTGCTTTAAACTCTTCTGTGGCTGTATTCCAGATCCATGCAGTGTGATCATTAGATGCAGACACAATATGTATACCATCAGGGCAGAAGTCAGCAAAATTGACTTTAGATGAATGTCCTTTTAGCTCTGCTTCACACCCTCCTGTGGCTGTATTCCAGACCCGTGCAGTGTGGTCAGAAGATACAGACAAAATGTGTGTACCATCAGGAGAGAACACAGCAGATGTGACCCAGTCTGAATGTCCTTTCAGCTCTGCTTTATGCTTTCCTGTGACTGCATTCCATATCTGTGCAGTACAATCATCAGATGCAGACACAATAAGGGTGCCATCAGGAGAGAAGACAGCAGATCTAACCCAGTCTGAATGTCCCTTCAGCTCTGCTTCACACTCTCCTGTGGCTGTATTCCAGATCCGTGCAGTGTCATCATGAGATGCAGTCACAATATGCATGCCATCAGGGGAGAAGACAGCAGAATTAATCTGATGTGAATGTCCTTTCAGCTCTACCTCACACTCTCCTGTGGCTGTATTCCAGACCCGTGCAGTGCCATCCTCAGATGCAGACACAATATGCATACCATCAGGAGAGAAGACAGCAGAATTGGCATTTTTTGAATGCCCCTTTAGCTCTGCTTCACACTCTCCTGTGGCTGTATTCCAGATCCATGCAGTGTGATCATGACATGCAGACACAATATGCCTACCATCAGGAGAGAAGACAACAGAATTGACAATATTTGAATGTCTAAGCTCTGCTTCAAATTCTCCTGTGGCTGTATTCCAGATCCGTGCAGTGTGATCAATAGATGCAGACACAATATGCATGTCATCAGGGGAGAAGACAGCAGAATTTACCCTATCTGAATGCCCTTTTAGCTCTGCTTCACACTCTCCTGTGGCTGTATTCCAGATTCTCACAATGTGATCATCACATGCAGACACAATATGCCTACCATCAGAGGAGAAGAAAACAGAATTAACAAAATTTGAATGTCTCAGAACTGCTTCAGACAGGCTCCATGCCTTTCTCCTTCCCGCACAGAGCTTCCATGGACAGTTCATTTTACTTCCATATGTTTTCCAGATATCTGAATTTTCTGGCAGCCAAGCTAATGCTGAAGGACATCCCTCAAGACTGTGGTTTTTAATAAAATCAAAATTCTCCTTCAAAAATCGTTGAGCATCAATGACTGTCATTTTCAAGGGCTTGTTGATCTAGTTTCTGATCTAAATATGATTCATTTGCAGTAAGAAGATTACTTACATTTGCCCAATTTTCCAACTTATGCAGTGCATGCATTGCAGTTCCCAACTTTCCTAAAATACTCAAACAATCCATCCAGCGCAGAAGATGTGCTTGAAAAAATTGCTTCAACTTATCAGATCCATTGTTGTTGTCTGCAAAAGTGAAGTGGAAGGCCCAGTTACCACAAGCATATGCAAGTGATTCAGAGATCTCCTCATATTTCCTGTCTGCCAAGTAAGGCACATTTTCATTTGCTGACCACTCTGTATCCATCAATGACAGGCACTGAAGTGCTAGGGATGCATGTGAAGTGCAGGGGTCAAGATAGTGCTTTGATGAAAGAAGTTGATTACTGATGAAATCATGAAAGGAGGCATGGAATGTTGAGATGGGTACATCAGGGTCTTGGGATGGAATATATATCAAGGAATGAAGAGGAGAGAGAGCAACTTCAGTGTGCTCTATGGGCATTTGCATCATAGCACTGATGGCAGTCATTGAAAGAGGATTATAGGCATATACAACAGCTGTAAGAACCATCTGCATATCCAATCTTTCCCCAATATTTGCAGAGGTGTAAGCAGCATCCAAAATTCTTTCATAAAGATCATCCAGTGGATGGGTTAGACCAGATGCTGTCCCTAATGCAAAATTAACCACATCTGAAAGACGCCGAGGCATGCCAGAGCTACCCCTCTGAGCAATATATTTGCAAGCAGTTGCTGCATAAATAAACAGAGTGCCAGACATATTGACAAGCCTATCAAGTTCAGCCTGAGGAGGCCAATGTTTATAATGTTTAATTTGGCCTCCAAACAAGCAAGCTTTAATGTAAAGCTCAATATCAGCCTTGACAATCTCCTTTTCAACCTTATGAAGGATGAAAGTTGAGTGAGCCCAGATTCTATCAAAAGACTCCTTGAGCCTGATCTCTGGACGGCTGGTGATGAAGAACTTGACTGGCAGAGAATGACTGTGCTTTAAAATCACAGAAAGCAACTCAGCCACAAGGGCCTGGTCAGAGCACTCATCCAGAGCATCAAGAACAATAACCGGGACAACAACTACTTCTATGGTATCCCTGTACGCATCAGTGAGTGGTTTGACAATGAAGTTCTGGAATTGATGGCCAATCCTCCAAGAAGAGCAGTCAGGATTACTTTCTACCACATCCAGGATAAGTTGTGACAGAGAAGGAAGATACCTGGCCAGCTGGAGAGAGATGGTGGGGATGATGCAACGAACATCGCTGGTATCGACCCGGAGATGAGAAGAGAAGAAGGTACCACCAAGGGAATCCTTTTCACGGAGGATTTCACTGAATGTGTAAGCAATCGTCGTTTTGCCGGTTCCGGCCATCCCATTGAGCCAGTATACCTTTGTGGCCGTGTTATCATCTGCCCACACTTGCAGCGCGTCAAGGATTGCCTTGCGAGTGTTCTTCGTACATGTGTTACGTGGAGCAGGAGACGCCGCATCATATTCCGCAAATTGAGCACGTGGCAGGAGTTTCTCAGATAGTGCATTCTATGAAATAAGTTTTAGCAGAGATCATCCCGCTCCAAATATTACATTACACTCACTAAGATTCGAGACCTCGATCGTTCATTTCCTTCAGCACTGGACACATGCTGGATCTGAAAAGATGATGGAACTCTCAGTACACGGATTGGCTGTTACGCAGATGGAATGATGCTGACACTGTTGGCCATGTTAATTGTCGAGTGATGCAGGTATACATTGCGAGCGCCTTGGAAGAGGGTCATTGGACTCTGGGTATCCGGAGACGCGTGCTACACGAGCAGTAATTAGTGATGACGATGGTGAGCGCAACATGGACGCTGACCGTGGGTGGAGTTTCTGGTCCTTGGCTACTAGCAGAACCATGTTGCCTGGGCGCAGCAGGTATAGGTGTTGAAATCGGTACGGAAAATGGACGGGACACATTGTATGCTTCTGTGTTTGCAACTACTGTGGCAGGTGCGTGATCGACGCCGACCACTTCGGGCGGCAAATTACTTGAGGATGTCAGGTAGTGAGCAATGGGTGTCGGACGACAACAGGATTTGGTTACTCACCTCTCTCCTGCAGCTGTCGTTGCCACCTGGTTATCAGAGCTTGAATCCACGTCGATCGGCGATTGTCGTTCCAAATGCAAAAGAGAAGATAACTTCCCTTTAAAAGATCGAGCGACCTTATCTATGCGATTGTTCTTAGATGGTCTTTCGGACATGATGATGAGAGAGGGAAGAGCTGCCCAGTGGCTGTACGCGCCCGCCACTCCCACGGTGAAGCGCGAAGTATCAGTTATCGATGAAAGCACTTGTCAATAAACTACAACAATACAACCGACGATGTGGGTTGGCTACATAGTAACATACCTTCCGGTAATACAGTGAATTAAATCTACGTGGCCTGGAAGCATATCATACCGATGCGACAGGGGGAATTAGTATCTAAATTCCATACTTATGATAAAGTCCAAGGCTCTCAACAACACAATTGATTAGAAAATGATATTTAAGATGCTGGCAGGCTCTATTTATTGGCCGTGAGGCACATCGAAGTCCAGACCAAGAACTCGTCATTTGAAAAAGAACGGGATCATTTAATTGTAACATAAAACTTCGTATTTTCCTATGCGATCTCGGGCGCGGCCTGAAATCTGAAATGATGTCCTTGATATCCTCAATGCCAACGGATACGCAAATCAAGTCGGGCGTCACACCTGAGGCAAGCTGTTCCTCAGGCGTAAGCTGGCCGTGGGTCGTAGAGGCAGGATGGATGACAAGAGTCTTGGCGTCACCAAAATTGACCAGATGGCTGGCAAGCTTCAGGTTCTCAACGGCCTTGGAAGCAGTCTTCATGTCACCCTTGACGCCGAAGGAAAGGCTACCTCCATAAACATTAGGTCGAAGAAGTTTTAGAAGGAAGCTTGAGATAAGAGACCCATTCAACTTTGGGGTGTTTTTCGAGATATACCTGGAGATGATAATACATTAAGTCGTGAAACAAAAGCCCTCTTAGCAAGTGTAAGGGCGTTCTCGCGGTGCCTGTCCTCGCAGGCTGAGACTCGAGACCTTGGAGGAAAGCACCAAATGGGTTCAGGCGAGGACCAACATCGCGGAGGAATTCAGGTCGGACTTTAACAGCGAGTGCAGTAGCACCGAAAGTTCTCACTGAACTTGAGACCATCAGACGGCTCGGTGAATCCAGGGAATTTCCCGGACTTTGTCCAGCCTGAGAATCATGATCAATGATGAGCTCAATAAAGGGAGAAACACGAACCCAACAGAGTCAACGATAACACCAGCAATGGTTGTTCCGTGGGCATCCTATCCACTTTCCGGCACCTTCCACTATCCAACAACGAAAAATGAGCACAAGGCTGGAATATAAAAATGAGGTATGTACCAAGGATATCGGCGCCGTGCTCGATAGGCCGAGTGAGGTATCCTAGCCGGAAGCCGAGTTTAAAGGGTTGTCGTAGATTTCTAAGGATAGCTATATACCTCTCTTTCCAGAGTATTGTCCACAATGAGTGGGATGCCGTTATCATGGGCGACCTAACTTGATCGAAGGTCAGCCGGAGTTGGAGATGTTTGAAAGCTAAGTAAATTACCTTTGTGAGGACAGGAATATCACTGACGCTGTATTTTTGGTTCGCGATACTCTAAACATAGATTGCCTTGGTCTTTTCGTCGATGGCAGCAGCGAAGGCTTCGAGAGTTGATTCTATGACTCACCTGACATCGACCCCATAGTGCCTGAATGTCACTTTGAAAATCAGTTGTTTAATTGTAGCTCCTAACTCAATTTCATACGATCTTTGAATAGGTTGTATGTCTAAGAAGGAAAAATTTCAATGACACATCAGCGAGTCAAGCTTGCCTCCATAAAGGACCGACCTAAGAATACGCCTATCAGATATAAGAATGCATCGAAGAACACGAAGACATACAAGTTATCACCAGTGGCTGCGATAACGCTAATGGCAAGGGAATTAAGCCGCTTGCCTAGGCCAAGTGGACATTGCTGCTACACCTTCCTCAAATGCGGCAATACGATTCTCCAACACATCCTATAGCTCGTTCATCAGCTCTAAGTATGGGACGCCGAGTTGTGTAACATACGATGGTGGGATTGCCGATGTACGAGTGGAGGTGACCAGGAGCCCTTGAAAATATCTTCTTCAAGGAACGATCGACACTAGAGTGGACGACGAGATGCACCTCAATCCAAACAGATCTACCGCGCGTTTCAGGTGATTGTAAGTCGCGGACGATTTTAAGGAAAATAAATAGCTACGGTGGTATCATTGAAGACATAACTCGTAGTAGCACAGATGGGTACTGCCCGTGCGTTTTGTAGTATGATCAGGTACTTGACCACCATGAAGCTGAAGAGTATCGAATTCTGGTCGCCTGCAACATAAAAAAAAAACTCTGTATTAGAACCATTAGTGCATCCACGCTGGAGAAGATCTTTTTGACCCGTAGAATGGGTTGGTCATGGCAGTTGAAATGGTAACTTGTGGAAAGAATAACAAGCTTTACGAAAACGGACCTGGGATTTGTGGATGAAACTATCATGACGGACTTTGGTTGGGAGAAGTAGATGTAGGCATTTATGTTTGATATTGTATGGCCAACACTAGATAACAAGCTCCCCGACGAAAGTTGGCCTGTAGATATCTACTATCTAGCTGGCGTTGTCGTCGAGCCTTGGTCGAGCTTCGTCAAGCGAAAGGAATCAAAAGTTAGCCAATCCCTGCCAATTTGGTTTGCTTACTTTGTACCATCACGGTAAAATGAGTCCCTCATCATATAAAATTCACAAATTCGCATTGAACCTGCCTCTGATAACCCTCTAATCCAGCTGCCTGCCAGCGTCATGCCGGTTGGAAAGCAAAGTAGGTACTGACAACATTTGCAACATCACGTTTATGTAAGTAAGTTGGACTGGCAGACTTAGATATATTGGTACCGTACAAATATAACTTGAGCATAGTGTACAAGACAACGTTACACCAACTCTCCCTCACTGGGTCACTTTTGCTTGGAGACGCCGCCGCACTGGCATTTTAACCGAATAAGACTTCGTCCAGACCCGGATATCTCTGTATCAAGTGCTTATGATCCTGGATCGAAGGTGAACCTGCAACAACATAGCTCGGCCGTCAATACAACAGTGCGGTATGCAATGAACAGCAGAAACAAGCCCAAGGATTGATATTGTTGCCATAGGATCCAAGCAGAAAATAGAGTAAGTAGTTGAGACTTGAGCTAGGAATCGTTAACATGTAGCCGAACAACTGGTGCTTTTTCCGAAGACTTTTATGTGCAATATATCCACGGAGGTATAAAGTAGTATAAATATCAATACCTTGCAACCAGACATCTTCAATGAAAGATGATCAAGGCAAGGAATCGAAGCAAAATGCCTATGTGCCATGAAAATAATAACTTAACAGCCCATTTTGACACCATCGTAAGGACCATCATGGTCACTCCCATTTCCGGCCAAAAGGTTCGGAACATCCCCCACGGTACACTGCGAGTTTGTATTATCTTGACCTGTAGTTGGATTATATCCTAGTAAGCCTTTCTTTTCTTTAGTTCCGGAAATAAAATCCTCACCGGGACAGGCAACCCATTGGTTGTTGTCCGTGATGTGCACTTCACCGGATGGGTGGTGGTAGCCCAAGGTCCGGCCTGGTTACAGACGCAATGAGGATATCAGTCAAAAAAAATAACAAAAGGGCGGCCGCATACCTGGAACGATGGGAACAGTATCCTTTCTACAAAGCATCATGATCAGAATAATACATCAACGTATAAAGAACATGCGGTACTGACTTGTTATTGATGTGGGTAACACTGGGGTGGGCGTCAACGTAATCTGCGAACGCTTGGTTCCCAACCTGAACAAAAATAAAAACATTACTTGAAGCTGAGTGGGCTACTAAACATAGAACATACGCGAGGCATTCCGTAGCCGATCATTCTGAATGATACGCCGCTGATATGTAAAGGAAGATACACCATATCGAGAAGAGCGATGGCTGCTCCTATACAAATTGAAGCCAGGGCGGGGGTCAACCATCAGTGAAATTTTTACAAATTCAATTCCATGATGAACGCACCAAGAGAGTGCCCGACGATTGTTACCTTAGTTGCCTTATGCGTGGCGATAGCGGTGTTAACCGCTGAAAGGATTTGCGTGGCCGTCCTTGAAAAGTCAGCAACAATGTTTAGATCCAAGGCTGGATCGACATGGCTTACTTGGCTTGTTCGTCTGCGAAACCGCTGTGAGCTTGAATAGAGGAACTAACGCCAGGAAAGAGAGTGGGGTCTAATGATTTCAGAATCAAATTGACGTCTGTGGCAACGGCTTGGCTATATACGCGTCAAAAAAGTTGTCAGCCCATTGTTGAAGTTATGCAGGGATTGGACTAACGCCTTAGAGGTGTCGGTTCCTTGGTGCGCGACGATGACCGTCCCTTGTGATGGCGAGAAGCCAACGTACCCTTGATCACAAACCGCAGAGTCAGTTCATTATTCATGGCGACGAAGGTTCAAAGTAACACCTACAGAACTGCACGGCACCACCATCGCCTCCCGATGCGACTGGGATGAAGTCCGAGTTTGCAGCGCAATTGGCTATTGTTCACAGAATACAGACCGTCGATCAGCCCTCCAATCCTGTAAGGAAACCAAAGAAAACACGTACCACCACAAGACCAATTTTTTGTCGTACTTGGGTTACAATACGTTGCGCTGGCAAAGAACGTGAAGGGTTTGAACGACGATATCTGCGTCGAACTAAGAGGAGTAATGCTTTGCCTCTTAGACAGCAGAACGGGCTCGAGGCCAGGTAACGCGTTGACAATAGAGGCCAACAGAGAGGTAAGGATGAAACCAGCAGCCAGCATTCTTGTGTTCGCTCGAGGATGGGTGTCGAAAAATTAGCGATTAAACCTGAGGAAGCATATGATTATTATATATCTTACCCACACTCTTCGGTCCCACTGCATGCTACTTGGTTTACGCGGACTAGTGCATCACGAGATCTCCAGGAAGCAGGGTTGCCGCCTGTTACCACTAGTTGCCAGTGTTGGCTTGGCTAAGTAAGGTCTAGTGAGGTGCCCTGGTGATATAGCGAAAACGGTTGCCATTTCTCATCAGTAGAAAAAATTTTCAAGTTCAACACCTGCTTGAGAGGGCCACCGCGAAGCGTGGCGTATACGAGCCCCCTCTTTTTAAACCAGGAACCAACCATTCGCAGACGAAGACATACCTCCGAGTCTGTAGAGATGTTGCAAACGGTAATAGGGAAGGGCAGGACCCTGGACACCACAATCAAGTGTTTGCCGGCTATGGCACCGACAACCCCGCGTTTTCATGGGTTATACCATTCAGGTATAAAGTGACATACACAAAAACCATTTTATGCTTTCAGCTGATCTTGAACGATGACGTCGACTTCTTTAGGCCCACACACACACATTTCGTTGGCAAGTCTTCGGTGAAGTTTACCATTGCAGAATGAGTGTAAAGATAATTTTTTGCTACCGAAGACAAAGGGAATCATTAATGCATAAATCAGTTTACCTTTTCGACCATTCTATTGAAAGAGAAGACTTTCTTAGTTGAGTGGTGCCACTCGGACTAAAGGTCGATATTAATTATTGGCAAATGCATGGGCATATACGGTGGCTGTGTAGAATATACATTGAATACAAGTATTGATGTTTTGATTTCGGGCACGGTTGTAAATTTGTACATTTCTTTTGTCTTTCGTTTTGAATTTTCTTTAGCTGTTATTTTCAAGAAGGGTCTGGGGAAAAGTTAAAATAAGGACGAGCATCAATCGGGGACTCGGATGATCTGAGTCCCGAAACCAAACAAAAGAAGAACAAAAAGGCCGACTTACAGCCAATGCACGATTATCAGCTCCTTGAACAAATCCAAGTCTCTTTCCCTCCTTGAACACTGTGAACAAAGGGATCTAAATAAAGCCCGTGTCAATTAATGGGTGACCATGATGCTGAATGAAGTCCATGAAGAAAATCAAAGATTGATCCGTACTTTCCTGACATCGGCCGCTTGTACGATGTCCGGTTGATTATCAATATCAACTCTGTAAAAGGTGAGGCCGTCATAGTGTAACCGCTCTGAGTATTTGTCGAATGTGGGATTGATTTTCTGGCTTGGGCCGCACCATCTTGCACAAAATTCGACGACGACAGGTGAGGCTTCTCGAGTCTTTCGTATTCAACTTTTACAAGTCAATCGGAGACGAGAGTGAGGAATGGACCCACAATCTCATTGAATTCTTCCAACGAGTTGATGACCATGACGACCATAGCTATAACTGTATATATAGGACGTCTGGTATCACTGGATGACTGGTTGGTTTGATTGCAAAGTCAAGAAAACAACGTGAGAGAGAGCACAGATTGTGTCAATCCTTTCCCTTTAACTGAAAGAGAGAGAGGGTTGGTTGCCACCTTGTCGACTTCTCATCTTCTTTTTTATACCATTCGACGTATGCTGGCCGCAACGCCACGGCTCCGGATGTGCATCCGTATGTTTTCAAGTTGCCCAAAAAAATTCCCGTTCTGAACAGGCTGTCGACCAGGGGTTAGCACCATATTTGGTGAGAATTTGCCAAGATCACAGGTGCATCCGGGGGTTAGCTGTGGGGACAATCACGGTAGTCTGTTTTCCGGGACAGTAAAGCAACCACGGTGAACTTCCTCAAACTTATATCACATCTAATTATGATGAAACTCCTTGGCCCTAACTGATAAAGAATGGTTACGGCCACTAGATTGGTGTGATAACAACATTTGTTCATGATGCTTTAGGCAATGTCATACATTTCCTTCTTGAGATTGACATCTTTTTTGACATGTGCCCCGGAGACACTGAATCCGGAGATGTCGGAGGATGAATACGCATTTGATCCGAGTCCCGAAGTTGGAATTGATCCGGGCCGACTCAAGGTACATCCGGTCATACTTAAAGAATGTATAGGTAAGTTCCAAGTCCACAGTGCTGAATAGGGCCAAATTTTACCTTCAAGTTCAGGATTGAAATTGTCTTACAGAGCGTGGCTGAAACTCTGCCGCGGCATCATCCAGATTTTAGAGCTCACTGGTCCTATTGTTCTCCGTAGATCTGTGATTTTATTTTTGTTACCCTGAGGTGAGAATTCCATGCGAGGTCAAAGGTGAAAATAACACCATCTGGGGATTTAGAATTCAAAGGCACCCTTGTATAATACAATGTATTTTTTAGCCTAATTATTGATAAGAGTTGAACCTAGTTGAACCCTATTCGTGACCACGACCTTGGGGTCTTTATGTAAAATTCACAATAATATTGCTGATTCGGGTTACACAAGGCTCATTCTTTCATGCCTGGTCATAGACGTAGAGATAGTTTGCCTTTTTGTCGTATTGGTTTGTCAACAAACAATTATGGGTTCCTAATACGGTTCTCATTCATTTCGGGTTGATATAGAGGTAAACTCGGGCCCGTAGAGTGAAATTCGTATATTCATACACCCCATGGGCCAACTCCAACTCCAACTCTGAACTCCCCACCTAGATAGCCATCGATCTAGATGTTAACATACAAAGGTTGCACACATGAACGTGTTACGAAATGAGTGAATCAAGGGTAAGTAAGGGTATTAAACGCTTTAAACGATTGTAACGATCAGAAGTCAAAAAAAAAAGAAAGTTCGAACCGCATAATAAGAAAAAGGTTTAAATGAATAGATATGGAAAGAAGGGGGAAGCAAGGGCCGATGCCCAAGATCATCTGGTCTTGTGACTGCCAGGGCAAAAGATGAAAAAGACACCATGTCATGGTGTGATGTCAGAAGGTAGATAGAGACCTTGGTAAAAGGGCAGAAAGAAAAGAAAAAGGAACAATCAAGAAAAGGGGGACATGCGCGGGAATAGACCGGCATTCGAGGTAGCACTAGCAAGACGGGCGTGGCACGGTGCGGCGCGCCATTGGATTCTAGGGCATGTGGGAAATCGACAGACTGGACGTGACAGGGCGGGAAAGAGTAACTGTTTTTGGTTTCCGTATGCATGGAAGGTAAGTTACATAGCTGTAGCCTCAGTAAGGTACATAAGGGTTGGAGGTATAAATATACATGCCGTCCTTGATTGCGGTTAAGAGTAGATAACAATAAAGCACAAGCAAGAATTGGTTCAAGAAATCAAGATAACTGTGGCTTGGTTTATGAAGGTGGTGAAGATGCGGGGGGGAAACTCGAGGGTGGGACTGACGGGGTAAGCAGGGCCTATAGGTTTAGAGGCAAGGTGCTTAAGGGTAATAGCTATCGTCCCATGATTCTGTTAAAAAGAGAAAGGGAAGACGTCAGTAAAATGCTCGACCATAAAGTTTGGGAATTCATCTTCTCGATAAGCTCAGTTGATGGATTGATCGGCGATCAAATCCAGAACAAGCCGCAAACAACGAGGGGGGCGAGGAAAAATATTTTACCTTCCGTGATGCCCTTCCAAGCTAGGTATAAAACGCCCACAGACGCTGTCTCCAGAAAAGTGGCTACAAAAGAACCATCCACTTTCGAATTAGAACCCTGCAAAGACAAAAAAAGTCAGCAATCTCATATCAGCAGTAAATTGGAAGCCGAAGTGACCTTGCAGATCACTCGATTCAGCAGGAACAAAGCAAGCTGAGAGAGCACGAATAAGCCTGCGGCTAGAACGTAATACCACATTGGTTTCGTCTCCTGCAATACATGTAACACAATGTACGACATGATCGCAAGGTAAGCAACGGCCGTCCTACATAAATGGATAGAAAATATTACATGACGTCTAAGATGAAAGCGAATAAACACTTACGCTGCGGGCCATATGCTTGTGAGAATAAACAGGGGTATGCTCCTCAATGCCTCCGGCGGTGTAGACACACCGCCAATGAGAGTTGTTATACCCAGGCCAATGTCGAGAGAGATATAGACAGTCACACCTAAAGCAATGATGGAAACAATATAGTAAGGCTGGGATATAAAATTCTCAGTTCTAGTGTATTAGTATATGAAGTTGGACACATACGATTAAACTGCTCATACTACCATCTTCCACCACTTGCGTCGCGACGATGGCGTTTGCCAGCAACGACCAAAAAAGGGTGACAACCATTCCTGCATGAATAGCTGTGAGGACGATGAGTGCTGTTGAACCTTGCTCCAGGAAAGAGCCAGTTGTAAGAAGTTGAAGTGGGAGGGTTAATAGGTAAAGTGTCAGGAAAGTGCGCAGTTCGATACGGCCTAGTACGGAGATCAGCCAATGGCAATGGGAAAGAGATGAAATCAGGGGCAGCTTACCGACAGCAGCTTTCCGTCTATCGCAAAGGAATACAAGAAAACCAACGAAGAACACGCTAACACCGCACGCTACTATGTTGGCAATGTTAGCCAATGAGCCGTCATGGCCTAGCAGCGGAATGCCACACGACGGGTTGACCCCGACTGGTGCAGATGAAGTGAACGCCGAGATATTTTTGAGTGTATCCGGAGAGGAACGTAGGAGCTAAATGGTTTGGTTTCTCTGAGGATTTATATAATCTGATTGATGGGTCACATACCTGACGGTAAAAAAGGTTGCACCATGGATAACTAGGAGTATCCGAGCATAACTGCTGGAAATCTCCAAACCTTGTAGGCATGGTATAGCACTAGGAGGGATATTTCGTATAGGAGTCGTTAAAACGTTGGTAGGTGAGAAAGCAGACCGAACAACGCCATGCATGCAATAAAAAGATCAAACATTCATACACAAAGGGAGATTAGCTTGTGTTTCGCATCGCCTTGAACGTGGTGTACTCACGTTGATTTGCTTTCAGATTCCTGATGCTGATACTGATGGTTTGAGCATGCGCTTGGTCGAAAGAAAAGGCGGTCAACGCAGAGGAAAAGTGAGGAAAGGGATGTGTACATAAAATGGAGCCCTCTGCGCTGTTATTGCCATGTTGGTTGCCAAGGTACCGCCGACATGGAATACCCATATGGCCATCCTGGAGCTTGGCACTCCTCGGCATCCATGCGCGACTCGCGAGAACAGAGTCCTGATTTCTTCGAATTTGACAAGGGTGAATTACTTGAATCGTCGAAAACAACTCACGAAATTCGAACACCATCCTAGTAGTCTAATCGAGTCTCCATGGTATTCGTCGATTGTCGGTCATTTGAAACTGGTCTCACTTTCAATGAAAGATCACTCTGACTATCATATTAACGCTCATCGCTTCAGCGCCCAGCATTTTCCACCTTGGTAGATTTGGCATACTTCCAGGTCTAGACTTGGCCACATTTACCTGCTTCTCACTCTCTCGATTCCACCTATTGACAGATTTCTGCTTCCAAAAGGTGCGTAGCAACATATCCACCCCGAGTTCGTCATCTTACGTGCGATCACTGACATTAGCAGTTCATCCAACGTAACTTTGGATGAACTCTGTTCCCTAAATTAGGAGAGGAAATATACCTGAAGCCTTATGACGCTGCTGCGCGGTTATTAATCTACCGTACTCAAATGCGTTGACTTTCCGCCAGCATCATGACGATGGATTCAAATTACGATTGAGTGAATGTTGGCCCTCCCAAGTTCCAGTGACAAAATCGAATAATTAAAGTCAACTCATACCCAAATGCTTGACTCGTCATATGCGCCTGGGACAGTCAAATGTCGCAGCTACGCACTTTATTGGAATATTATTAGGACAACGGTCGAATAAGAAAACTGTATCAAAGGCACTTGAAATTCTATCGACGGTAACAAACTCTGCAGTCGAAACAGTCCATTTCCTCTCACTTATTGGGTGAACATTCATTTTTTAAAGGAGAAACTCATGTTTTATTTACGTCAACTCACGTTTGGTGATTCACAGAGGAGGAGAGGTTCAGTGTCATTTGGAAAAAGGCATGGGCGTCGTTATGCAGAAAAGAGAGAAAGAAACCTTTCCGTGGATCCTCTCATAATCAAACCCACCACCCTGGCTGTTTCCCTCCCAGAATTTCCTCTACCTTCGCCTGACTTGGCCGTCTCGGGAACGACAAAACTTCATTACTGAAAATCGATATAGGAGGCACTCTAGCTTCCCCGACTCAACCTGGTATTGTGTAGCTGTGTCTACGGGAGCCTCAGGGTCTTTGAGAGCCGACACTCAAGAGAAGAAGCCTTCCAACAATGTCCGAGGGAGCCTTCAGTAAGTTTATCCCAGCGCTAGCCTTTGCGAGATCATCATAATCTTCTTCCAGTGGTTTGTTGGTGTAATTGATGAGCCATTCCGTAGAAATGTCATAACCGTAGAAACAAACGTGGCCGTTTGTGTTGACACTTGAATTTATGATTCACACCAATGTTCCCCAAAATATACAAATTTATCTTGTTGGCTATACATATCTTAACCAGGTTCAAAGGATACCAACTACAGAGTCGAAAATCATTAATTCACCAGGCTAGGCACTCACGGCAGGAAGCCCAGATAACATAGGAACAAATGAACTGAAAGTTTTCCAGCTGCTATCAAGACATGAGTAAGTAAATATCTGATATCACCATGTAACGTTCCAACGGCATCACAATTTGACATCCATTGAAGGACCTCCGACATCTTCGGCCGCTTGCTGGGGTCATCAAGGAGGAGCTGGTTGCTAAGGGCGAGCAACCGGTCACGGGAGAGAGGACAACGCATGCATAACTTCTGAACAGTTTGGCCTATTGACCACAAGTCGGCACAGATGGGGCTGAACTTGGTATGCCCAACCTCAGGTGCGATATACCCCTCTGTTCCTGCACGACCCTGCAGCAGTTGCGTTGCATTGCTGACCTCAGACCTGAACAGATACCCCAAAGTCGATGGTGGTGAGGCGGCCGTAGTCCGAAGAGACCAGAATGTTGGAAGGTTTGAGATCCATATGGGCAACGTTATGGTCATGCATGAACTTGACAGCTTCGAACAGCTGTCTCATGAGTGGCCATAGGTGTGTATCTAGGTCGGTAAAGGAAGTGATATGATTGCCCGCGATCGGCGATGATCGACCTGTCAGTAATAGGCCAGATGCGGTTGGGGCGCACAGTATGATTGGACTCGGAAGGCAGGCCGGCAAGGTATTGTAGGATTTCGATTTCTTGCCCCCCATCCTTGACAAATTTCAGATATCCTACCATTTCTCCATCAATGCGGCTCGCGATTGGAGCGATGTTCGAATACTGTACATAGCCATTAGTGCTGAAGGCTATGTGATAGATGGCGAACGCACCCCATAGGCGACATATGCTACTTGATAATTCAACTCATCAAGAACAGCACGAACGTTATCGTCACCAAAAACACCCAAGTCGTCTTCATCCTGAGGCTCTTCAGGGATGGATTCGAGTGTCTGTGATTTATCCTGCTCCCAAGCACCACTGGTATAAAAAGACTTTATGTCCCTTGCCTGTGTTGTGATGGTCTGTAGTTCGAGGCGCTTGCTGTCATCTAGTTCATCGGCAGCGGTTTCGAGCACAGATGCGAGATTGTACATCTCGCGTTGGAAGGCAACAGCTTCCTGTTTCTCGGTAAGGTCAAAATTCTTTTGCGAAATGTAAACCTCAGAAAAATAAACAAACCAGCTAATGTTAACTCGGAGGAACTGATACCTCATTGGTGGCTATCTCCCTTTTCATCACGATGTATCTTTCAGCGGTCATGGTAGCTGTCAGATAAACAGCGACGATAAATGGATGTGCACCAGAGTTAGGCTTACGGAGTTCGAAGAGAAGACAAGCCAGAGCGATGGCTTGCAGGAGCATACGGTAACGGTCCTGTTCATTTTTTATAGATATGACCTCGGCGATGATCAAAGGGGAGTCAAGCTTCTGGTGCCAGACGCTGGAGTCACTCCTCGGCGTACACTTCAGTGGTAGGCCACTCATGACAGGACATGAGAGGAACAACGGGAATTTCCAGGCCATGTCGCTGAAAAATGAAAATGAATATAACATATATGCGATCAGATTTGAGTGTGCTTACTCTTGATACACGAGGCTATCGGTGGATTTCTGCTCCCAGAAGAAAGGTGGATCGATAAAGTTACATTTCAATGCGTGGGCCTTTAGTGACGACGAGCTCGCCATCGCGTAGCGCGATATATTTGGGTAGTAACAATGCAGTAAAACAAAAAATGCATAAATTCCTTCGTGCTCTTGACAGTTGCGAGATCCTCTGACTGGGAATGTGTGTAACTGCATTCAAACCCGACATTGTAGCGGCGTGCCCTGGAGAGATCCAGATCGCCATCCTCAATCTATCAGGATAAAAGAGATCGTTACAGACATCAACCTCAAGGAAAAGGGAAGCGACTCACGTTGAAAGAGCGTTTTGCACACAACTTGGTTTGCAGTTCCCGTATTTCACGTGGTGTTCCCGGAGGATCCTGGTCACTTTCTTGCCAAATGATACCTTGGTTTAGATAAACGTCCTCCACGGTCCACTGGCCAGCGTGTTTAACTTTGACTTCCAAACAGGGATATAGGTTGGGATATCGTTGCTTCAAATTGGCTACCACATTAGTTCACGATCTGGCTTGCCTTGAATATACGTGACAATCAAGTGGATGGCATGTCTGTCTTTCGTATCGAGCACCTCAGCAAATGAGAACGGAAGGGAAATGGGGCAGAAAGAACGTTTGTTGTCTTGCCTCTCTTCCACCCGTCGTCATCAGCATCTTTCATAAGGAGGACTTCTTTAGGCTACAATACATTAGCACCTCAAGGAAGAAGAGCGATGGACGCCACTCACCGTCCAAAACTTAATTTTCGCTTCAATGGCTTGGATTTGGAACAGCTTCCTCAGTTCGTTAGCAAATAGACTTTGGCAGTCATGTGCCATTGCACTGAAGAGCGAGCCAGGGGACCTTGGTGGAACGAGAGACGCAATATTGGGGATGGCATTGGTCGAAGAAGAGCCAGTTGACGTGGACTGCCTCTTGGGACATGGTGACCTGTTGAGGATTCACAGTCTCTGGCGTCTATGGTCTCGTAGCTCTCGACGACGAGAAGGCGCCGAGCACAGAATTTTGTACTCGTTTCGACATGATGGTGCTGACAATCGTTCGGGGCAGACTAAGTTAGTAACCCCTGCTATGGAAGAACTCAATGAAACGAGAACTCGCTATAAAACGAACATGAAGGCGTGTATTGGAGTAAAAAAAATTATTGCGGTAAGGAAAAGATAATGGAAAGGAAAGAACACTTCAGGAGGCTCAAGATTAAAAGCTGCCTTCATCGGAGAGAAGGCCTCTAACTGCAAGGTTTATCCATTGGCTCTGACAGAGCAAAAGGAGCTCGATCAATTCCTCAAGGAAAACTTGGAAACGGGATGAATCTGTCTGTCTAAATCTCCGATGGCATCTCCGGTCTTTTTCATCAAGAAGAAGGATGGTACTCTACGGCTTTTTCAGGACTATCAGGCCCTAAACGCGATGACAGTCAAGAACAAATACCCACTCCCTCTCATCTCCGAACTCATCAATAAACTCAGAGGAGCCAAGTACTTCACCAAACTTGATGTCTGTTGGAATAATGTTTACAGCTAGGATATAATAAGTCTCAACTTGAATAGAAAGTTCTGTTATATTGATATGCACCTAGGATATAATAACTAGGTGTCTATGAGTAAGGTATATAATATAAATAAGAATCCACTCACGTC
>Ga0193743_1000734_pt1 | contig 25633 bp, 28 predicted proteins | sample L2c2metaG_FD_143038 | JGI IMG/M metagenome (GOLD analysis project Ga0193743, IMG submission 143038) | Soil microbial communities from a riparian zone of the East river system, Colorado, United States - L2c2 | ecosystem: Environmental > Terrestrial > Soil > Riparian zone | place: USA: East River...
CTTCTTCGGGCAGAATGCGCGTCACGTTTACGCCCGCAGCCACAACCGCTCCGGCCTCGCGGGCGGCATCGCAGAAGTAGAAGGACACCATTCCCATGCCCCCCTTCACATAGCCCCACATACCCGGCATACCGCCAAGTCGGCCTGATGAGTGATGGAAGCGAATGGAGGCCGTTCCAGCGTCGAAGGGACTTGCGTTCGTGCCGATCACTCCTTGGCCGAGGTAGGCAGACTGCAACCGTTCGTCGATAAGATAGCGCTCGACGAACTCTGCCATCGACCAGTTGAAAAGAAGACTGGATGCTTCGGTGTCGCCTGCGAGAAGATCCTCGAGTCGCTCTTGCGTGGGCGCATCGCCTATCCATAAGTCTTTTGAGTCGTCGTGTGGGTCGTCGGCAAAAAAAAGGCTCGCAGGCCGAAGTGTATCTCGCAATCTGCGGATCACGTCGTTCATCGCGCGCCAGCCTTCGACATCTCTGGGCGAGAAGCGGCGAACCTCCTCTTCGCATCGAGTGTCATCGTCCCAAAGTTGGATGCTGCTCCCGTCCAGGAAGGGCACAAAAAGGCCGTTTACAGCCGGCGTCCAATCAAAGCCGCGGCTTGGCAGTCCGAGTTCCTTGATCACGAGCGGATGCAGCAGTCCGGCAAGATATGCGCAGGGCGACATCCGGACACCAGGAAACGGCTCTTCGATCGTACAGGCCCCGCCGACTCGTTCGCGGCTTTCTAGCACGAGCACCTGTCGACCCGCTCGTGCCAGGTAAGTGGCACACGCCAACCCGTTGTGACCTGCCCCGATCACGATCACATCCCAGCGACGCGCGGCAATTTCCTTGAGTGGTGCTGGAAGCCCAACCTTGCCCAAGATTGCTGCCGTCGCGGACATAATGGCAGTATCTACGCCCAGCTTCCGATAGCAAAGAAGAAAGCGATTCTCCGCACCTTTATATGGATTACAGTCACTATGCCGACTTCAAGTCGCTGTATCTGAACCGCCCGCATTCAGTGCCGCCCGCCAACCAGCCGTCACACATGCGCGCTCCAGATACAGCACTAAGCGGGGGCCACCCCGTGGGGGTGGTTATGTGACCCTGAAACTCTCTCATGCTCCGAATCGCCGATCTTCTGAAGGCTAGCAGTTTGGCAATCGCGGTCTGGGTGAACGCTGCTTGATCTCAGAATCCTTATCGGTATCGATCCGAGCGGGGCGGTAAGCCGATCATTTCTGAGGTGCCGACATGCGGCAGGAGCGTAAAGCGACCGCGATCACGCCAGTCATTTGACTGGTTTCGCGGCCCTAACTTAGAACCCGACGACAAGCTATCCCAAAACATCAGCCATGGCTACCGCGGAAAGAACACGGCCTATTCTTTCATCGCCACGTATCTGGTGAGCTAGGGATCGAGGTGCCCTATTTCCCTATTGGAGAATGGCAGTGAATCCGGAAGTCACCGGAAAGCACCAGAAACTCAAAGGTAAGAGAACGGTGGGCATAGCGGACCGGCATTTTCGACTTCTATCTGTTTAGCTCTTTCAGATAAGCGAGTCCTTGCACGGCAATGTTTTCGGGCGATACTTTCTCATCGGCCCATAGCGCTCCTGGAGCATTTGGCTCATCTGGTGAGAATCCGAACCTCTCAATCATCAAATAACCGTCGTACCCAATCTCGTTTAGTGCTTCCAATATCTCCGGAAAGCGGACATGTCCGGCGCCAAGTAGTCCGCGATCATTCTCGCTGGCGTGAAGATGCTTGAGGTGCGGTCCCAAACTCTTGACCGCAGCAGGGATGCTCTTTTCTTCGATGTTGGCATGAAAGATATCGATAGTGACGCCCACTCGGGGATGGGCGACAGCAGCACACAGCTTCCCTGCTTTCTGCTGCTGTCCTCAGAAAGAATGTTTCTGAGCGGTTCACTGGCTCAATAGACAGAGTCATCGTGTATTTATCGAGGAGATCCACTACCGATTGAAAGATCTCGACCGCCCACTTCCACTCGTCCTGGCTAGTGCGATGTCCTGGAAGATAGCCAATTGGAGCGAACAAAGGACCACCCAGAAGATGAGCACCCAACTCAGCAGCTGTCTCAATGCATTCACGTAAATGTGAAAGAGACCGCTTCCGCGTATCAAGATCTGGACTTATGGGATTGAAGCCAGCGGGGAGGATCGCACAGACGGTGCAGTCAAGGTCATTTGCTTCAAACTCTCTTCGAAGAGCTGAGACCGGCAGCAGCGCAGGATTGAACATAGGAATTTCAAAAGCTGAAAACCCGTACTCTCGAATCTGCGGTAGAAGCCGAAGATGTGTACTGCCTATCGAGGCGGTCCATGCAAAAGCGCTCTTACTCCGAACTTCATGAGCGTTCCTTTATGATTCGTCGGCGATGGTCCTGTTTTAGTGAATACCAAGATTCGCTTGAATAGCTTCCAACGTGCTTCCCTTTGTCTCCGGATACATCATGAGCACGACGAAGAATTGCAGCATCATCATAGTTGCGAAGAAAACGAAAGGCGCCGCCTGCGATTTCGCGGCCACCAAAGGAAACGCGCCGGCGATGAGCACGTTCATAATCCAGTGCGATGACGATCCCACGCTCTGGCCCTTCGATCGCACACGAGACGGGAAGACCTCTGCGATGTAGACCCAGATGACCGACCTTGTGAAATAGCGAAGAAGATGATGAACAGCACGAGCAGCCATACCAATAGGCTCTGATGTGCGTGGGTATAGAAAATCACAGCACCTCCTGCTAGCACCACGGTTGTTCCGACCGCTCCGATCGGCAATAGCGTCTTGCGACCGAGTTTGTCGATCAGACTCATTCCGAGGAATGTGGCTAGTAGATTGACCAAGCCGACTCCCACTGTCTGCAGTGCGGCCGAACTCGAACTGAAACCTGCGGAGGCGAAGAGGAGTTTTTCCTGGACATCCTCTTTCATAGGATGAGTGACTCGCCCCGTGGTCTCACCAACTGACAAATTCTGACAGTTATCTGATGGCCGCTCTCGCTCACATCCGGATTGCGGATTCTTCTGCGGAATTGGGGAAAGCTCTCCTCAAAAGTGTGTTTATAGGGGTGGTCAGCAGCTAAGTGACAGAAACTAAGATCGTTATTGAGCTGGAAATCAGGTCAATAACGACTCAATGGAGGACGGGCAGGTCAAAGAGGAAGGCAATGCAGTCGAAAGAGGAAGGCAATACGGGGCAACTGACAGAGCAATGCAGGTCAATTGACCGGGATGGAGAAGAACAGACTTTCCTGAGCGTCACCTCCAACCGCTACATGTAGCCCCAAAGCATCTCTGAGACTCGAGGAGGGTTGGGTCAAGCTCCTTAAAAAGAGAGCGTTGACGCCGCGTAGCTCGAAGCTGTCGGCAGCACAGAAGAGCAGACCAGGAAGCGCTCCTTCCAGATGACCGGCGACAGTGAATAGGCGTTCCGCGCCACGGACGAAATACAAAACTCCGTCGAGTTTTCTCTCGTTTGCGAGGAGACCGTGCAACTCCCGATAACGTACCAGAGCCTTGGTGGTGCGTTCGTACTCGATACCATAGCGCAGAAGCTTTTCGTTGGCGCGTAATATCGCAACGGCGTCGTAGTCTTTCGCGTACTCATCGCCGGTTTCCATGTTCTCGGAACTCACTTCGATATCACTCTTCCATGAGTGAAGGACGCCGCTCCGCTGGAAAATCAGACGGATTTGCACGAGTTCTAGCGAGTGCATCATCTTAATTGGGTCGAGAAATGTTTCCATCGCGGACGTAACTGAAATGAGCTGATGACCACGGGCTTCGAGGTACTGAAGCCCCTTGCGCGCAATCGAATGGATCTTCTGTCCGAAGACGCGCTGCTCGAGAGTGCCGAGATATCCGGCTTGCACCAGCCGATCTACTCTCCACGCTAACCGCTTGCGCGCGAGATCTGTGTCGCCATATTGGAGTAGGGCGATCAGTTGACGCTGCGAGATGTAACGCGCATCGCGCACATGGAGCAGCAAAGGAAGGTCGAACCTTTCGTTGATGGCGATTGAACCCTTGACGTATCTCATTGACCTTCTTCCCCACCTGCTGCGGGTTCCATGTCGTCGCCTAACAACAACTGTGGCGTCCCTTCATCCCTCTTAAGCACCCGCCACGTGCCGACCTTGGTGTGAATGTGCGATGTCGGAGTCATGAGCAAGAGCAGCTCCTGCATTCCTCGGAGGCGGCTCACTGCAACGGTCTGCACATCGTCTGAGCGCCAGGCCGTCCGAAAAGAAATCGTCCCGTGCAACGCACTGGCAACTCTCACGAGAAAGTGCGTTGGTTGCACATCTCTCTTGGCACGATGAAGCGCGAGAAGGCGGTTGGTCTCGCGATAACGCTCAATTCCTTTGAAACAAAATGTTCGACCTATGTTGGCATGCGCGCGATGTGGATCTAGTCCGCTGGAAAAGTTAAAACGGATCAGCCCACGTATGGGACCGTCCGCGTGAATCTTGCTTCCGACTTCAATGCCTGTCGAATTGAAGTACGCTGCGTGGCGAGTGAACCGTTCGGGATCACGCTCGTCCCAGCCGGGACGTGCCCACCAGGCGGTGCCAAAGCTCAGGATTTGTACTATGAGTTGCATCGCTACACTCCTCTCAACTCCACTCTTTCGCGCTTTAGGCGTTCGTTCTCGGTAAGCGCTTCGGTGAGTGAAGTGCGCAGAGTTTTGTTTTTCTCCTGAAGTGCGCTGATCTGTTGGGCGAACCTCCGTCCAGCCTGCGCATCGGCATCTCGACGCTGCTGTAACAGAAGCTCGGCACCAACTTCAGGCGGTGCAGAGCGATCACTGCTCGCTTCGGTCTCCGTCACTCTTCCACCCCCGAAATCCTCGGGAATACTCTCCTTTGCTTCGCGGCGCACACGCTTCTGGTTCTCTGTTTTTTGCTGATCGGTCGCCGCCATCTTTTCCGCCAGTGTGTTGTAGTCGTCCGCGAGTTGATTGTGTTTTTCGATGGCTTCGAGCGCATGGTGGCGGGCGTCGAGATACGCGTTGGAGATCTGGGTGAGGATCGTGACGCTCACGTCGAGTCTGCGTGTGCGATCTCGAAGCAGCCAGTAGACGTAAAGGAGCATCATCAGAAGGGAAAAATCCATCACAACCGCGACCCAGAAGACGCCGGTTTGGATCGTCCCCTGAACAGCAACTTGCCGCCATTCGCTCACACACTGACCAAGATCTTTGTTCTCAGTGTTGATCTTCCCGAACGCGTTATCCCAGATTCCGCCCTGCATGTGTGGATGCCCCGCGAGAGGGTCATAGTGCCGCTGCGTCGTGCTCCTGTCCGTGGATGTGGCGGATTGTTGCTGGCCTTGAGCGGGCGTTGCGCCCTGACGTGGAACGCCCGATTGCGATTGCGCGAAGCAAGGTACACACAATGTGAGCAGAATCATCGCAGAGCGGAACGTTCTCATACTGCAGACCTCCGCGATGTGCGCATTCCTCGTTGTCGGCTAGCCTCGAGGTTGACATCCTTGAAGCGAAGATTGGCACCAATGCTGGCGTTGTAACGCGTGGTGTACCTGGGAAATGCAATGGGCGATACGCTACCTAATCTGTCATAGTAGGGCGATCGTACATAGATGTGATCGTGAATCGTTCCCAGATCCCGGTCGCTCATCAGGATCTCCATTTGTCCGACAGGCATGTTCTTGATGTGTTCTTCTTGAGCGCGTGTGTCTTTCACTTCCGTCTCACTGCCGAAGCCCTGGTCCTGATACTTCGGATTCAAGACACCCACTTTGCGTACGTTGCGGCTGCGTCGGAGTTGCTTCACCCGTGCCGAAGCTTTAACGAAAAACTGGCAGGTGTCTTCGTCGCGGGAGAGCATCATGAAGGTTGTGTTCGGAGCACTGACAATGTTGCGCTGGAACCCTTTGCCGACGTCGAGCATCTGCGGCGCGCTCTGCATGGAGAAATTAAATGCGGTGTTCGACCCGCGTGCCGTATGTACGATGGTGGCGAAGTTGTAGTACGCGATGGGTGCGAACTCGTCCATCGTGACAGACACGAATGGCATATAGACGTCACGGCTGCTCTGCTCGTAACGGCTGCCGATGACCATCTGAAGGTTTTGCAGGATCATCCTTCCTAACGCGGTCGTGGTGGCATCGTTGGCGCTGGTGTTGAGCGAGATGCAGAGAATCTGTCCACGTTCGATAATCTCTTCGATCGAAATCAGATCTTCATACGGCCCGGTGATCATCGACAGGCGGTCTTCGAGAAACGTCATCATGTTATTGATCAGGCCGCGCACCATCTGCACGCGCTTCGGATCGTTGAACGATTCGATCAGGTTGCGGACGCTCATCTCAAAGTTGAGCTTCTGCTGGCTGCTGATGCCTGGCAGTGTGGCGAGCCGGCGCTGCGCGATCAAGCCCTGTTCTTTCAGAACTGCCAGGTCGTAGATCATTACCAGGATGTCGTAGATGTTGTATCGTTTGCCAGTGTAATAGAGGATGCGAACGACATCTGACAGATACGTCTTCTGATGGCCGTGAAAGAAATCGGTCTCAAGATCGAACGATTCGAAGATGAAGTTGACGTGATCCTGATAGTTCTGCGCTAGGGAGACGAACGGATTGAAACGCGCACTGATCTCCGGACGGGATGGAGCAATGATATCCAGGTCGTCCAGCCGGCCCGCTGCCGCAACGGCAGGAATCAAAAAACCGTCGAGGAAAGAGCGTTCCCCCTTGCCGTCAATGATGATGAGCGGAATCTTGTGCTTGTGCCCAACCGGTCCGGTGAGGCGCACGAGGTCCTGTTCGATGATGCTTGAGAGCAACGTCGACTTGCCCGCGCCGGTCATGCCGAAGCTGTTGGCCTGCATGACACGCGTCTCATCGGACCACAGCCACGGCTTGCCATCGATGTCATAGCCGAGCAGCACGGAGTTCTTCGCGTGCGCTTTTTTCATCTCCTCAAGGTCGCGGCATCGTTCGACATACATCGCAGGACGCGGCCACACCTCTTCCTTTTGCCGCGCATAGGTCGCCACGTAGCGCAATGACTCCCATGCCAGCCATAGCGCGGCAGCGGCATAGATGGAGATTTCGATGAGTTGGCTGGTGTGAAGACGCAGGCGGGCGTAGGCAAGATAGTAAAGGGCGCCGAGCAGCGCGAGCAGCAGAAACGCGATCAGAACGCCGGCTTCCTGGTTCGGATCGCGCGGAGCGGAGCGGGAAGGAGGTCCAGCGGCCATGGCGTCACCGTGAGAAATAGAGAACGGTTCCCAGGCACAAACCGGTCAGAACCGCTGCGGTAAGGAGCAGCGGGTGGAACCGCCGCTTCTTCGCTTCGGTCCGCGGTTGAATCGGGTCGGTCACGCCGCGCAGCAGAAGTGCCTGGAAGCTGTCCTGACTGCGGCTCCTGTATGCGGCAAGCAACTCGGCCTGCACCTGGTCGCGCGAAACCATCAGAGCACCGCGTTGGCGACTACCGGCTGAGAGCCGGCGCTTCCGAAGACGAAGCGGTACAGCTGTGGAGTCACAGACGTGATGCGAATGGCGACAACTCCGGTTCCAACGCCGCCAGCGGGTACGTCCTTACGGTCCATCTCCGAGCGGACTACCGCGACTCCCGAGGTCTGGGTGAGGCCCAGTCCGCGCATGGTCTTGTCGTTCAACTGACTATTGACGAGAGCTGGAAGAGAAACGGGCGACTGTGTGGGACGGATAGACTCGACCGTTGGATCAAGGATGCGGTACGGCGTCCGGCTACCGTTCGACACCTGATATCGAACGTAGATCGATTCTTTCGCGCGCACAATCCCCTCGATACGGATGCTCACGCGGTCCTTTACGGGCCTTGTATCATGCTGCGAGATGTGTTCAGTCTGCACGAGAACCTTGCTCATCACCAGATCGGCGATCTTCTGGATCTCGGAATCGCCGAGGTTGTTCGAAGATAGAGATGCAGCCTGCGGCTGCGGTTTGGGAGCAATCAGAACATTCATCGCATTCACTTCACCAGCGGGTGGAAGCTCATACACACTCTCGCCATGCGCTGTCCAAAGAAACAAGTTGGTCGATGCATTGGGACGAACCGGTTCGATAAAGACACGGTTCCCATGGCGCTTGATCTCGAAGGCATCGCTGCCCGCAGCCGCCATCGTGACCGGCTCCGACATCTCGATTACTGTCAGGTGATTCAAGGCCGTCTGGACTTTGGTGATGGGCGCCTGTTGCGCGAACACCGCTGTCGCTTCCAGAAATAGAATCGCAGCTATACGCCGCATCGTGACTCTCCTTAGCCAACAGGCGGGAGACTGAGGATCTCCCGCCGCCGAATCGATGAAGAGGACATGCCTTTCGCCTAGTACATGCCCATCTTCAGATGAATGACTTCCGGACGGCCGGGTGCCCTCCGGTTGACCCTGCGCATGATCTCGGGAAGCGCTTTGGCCAGCTCTTCAGCTAAGGCCACGGCGCCCCGGGAGCTTTGCGGGAGGTGATCGGCCCTCCACTGACTTGCGTACCCGGTGGGGGTACGTGTCAGCACAAGATCGAAAACCACGGGCTCGACGATTTCGATCGAACGAAAGTGCCTTTCCTTTCTGTGCCACGGCATTCGCATTGCTTCTCTCCTTTTGTGTTCAAGAGATAAGTGCCGCGGAACGAATTTGCATTCCCCGGGCGGGAGAAGTGCAAATCGACCACGGCACTCTCCCGATCCGGTTTGGGTTATCTGTTGCGCCAATGCACCGTCTGCGTGTGCGATTCATAACGCAGCACGAACTTGCGTCGGCCGCCATTCTCTGAATACAGCCTGTCTTTTTCGACGAACACGACGCCTGCATTCTTGGGCTTGTACACTTCCGTGCGCTTGCCCCCGGTGCGTTCGGCGATCATGTCGACGGCTTCCTGTGGAAAGGCGAGAAACAGAACCGACCCCATGCCCTTGCCTCGGCAGACAGACTGATGCACTGCCTCGGCCCAGCCACGGCGGTTTTCCGTTTTTCCATTGCCCCAGTCGCGAATGATCTTCGCGAGCTGAGATGTCTTCGAGCGAAAGCGCTCTACCGTGTCCTGGTACCTGGTCCTCGTCTCTTTCAATTGTTCATAGGCGAGGTTCCGTCTTTCCCAGAGCTCCGACTGCTTGTCCGAGGCTTTCTGTCCACCTTTCGTTTTGGAGGATTTGCTGTTTGCCTGCGCCTTAGCGAGTTCTGCGTCGGTTTCGGCTTTCACTTCGTTGTAGTGCTTGTCGGCTTTGGAGACACGCAGCTTGGCCTTCTGAATCCCGGCGAGCCAGGGTTGAAACGCCGCTCCGTACATCGCGTTGACCATGCGCGCCTCTTGGAACATGGCGCGTGTGGGGTTATTACCTTTGATCAAGCCCTTAAAGAACGTTATCGGCAACGGTTCATTGATCATCTCCTTGATGTCCGGTCGGAGTTCGTTGTACATGTTGCCAATCAGGTCGGTAGGCAACACCTCAAGATTGTTGGGAAAATCGCTGATCTTCTCCGCGAACTTGAGTGGAAGCCAGGGAGCCATCGGCACTTCTTTCTGAATATCCTTGATGCGTTTTGTGTTCGCACGCACACCCCACTTCAACGAGTCGATCTCTTTCTGTAACTCGCCTACGAGCTCGTACTCGAGGTCTTCGCGACCCGCTGCGGCGCAGGAGACTTTCAGATTGGTGATGAGCCCGATCTTGTTTCCTCCTGCCTCGATAGCGGTGTCCTCGAAGTTGAACCATGGGGAGCGCGCTTTGTCTTTTTTGTCCTTTTGTATTGGCGGTCGTTCGGTCAGATTGAAGCGTGAGGCGACGAAGCGCGAATACTTCTCTCCGTCGACTACACAGACATAATCGAAATCGAAGTCGCCACCATTGCGTTTCGCTGTGTCGGAATTGAGGACATAAACGCCCTGGAGGCAGATCTGATCACGAGCGATCCTCTCTGCTTCCACGGAATCGATGCCCTCCCTCTCTACCAGCCTGGACGCGACTCCATCGGCGTGCAGATGGAGCAGCGGAAGCAGATCCTCGCGCATGCGGACGGGGTGCCGCACACAGAGACCATACGGTGCAGATACCGCCGTGATCGCCGTGTCGAGCGGCAACCAGTCGGACCCGCAGCAGAGACGGCCCTGATGAAGAAAGATGTAACCGTCGTCGGCCAATGCAAATGCCGGCAACTCCAACCCTCCTCCGGTCAGGGTTTTGTAGGCCCAGTGCGCGAGCATCTTGTTCAACTGCTGGTGAATGTAAGGATGCCGGGTCAATTCGCCGCTGCCGTCTGCCAGCAGCACCGCCTCGACCGTGCGTTCGGGCGTTTTCTCCTGCTCCTGCTCGTCCACGTCGTCGGGAACCCTTTTCCCCAGCAACTCGACGAGCGCAGGATGGTTGCGTGCTGTGAATGCCGCATTGACCTTACCGATCGACATCCTGGCTTCGGGGATGATCTCCTGTTCGACCGACTCGCGCGGAGCATGCACAATCAGCGTGTAGCTCGACTCGAAGGCAAGAAGACGGGAGACTTCCCGGATTCCAGATGTGACATCCGTTTCGAAGTGAAGTCCGGCCTCGGAGACGACTGCGTCGGACGCAGGCTTAATGCAGCTTTCTGGAAGAATGATGTGGGCCCCGAGAAAATCGGCGACCTCATCATCCATTACCTTGGCGCTGCCCTTGGCCTGCATTGTTTCGAGGAAGTCCATACGGAACTGATAGAGCCTGCGCGGAAGGAGTCCAAACTGGTTGAATACCCTTTCGCTGAACCATGCTCGATCAGCATTCGTGCCGTAGGTTCGATCCTGGACGACCAACATTCCGATGTTGTCCTGGATGATGGCCTTGCAGGAACTTACAAGGATTCCGAAATACGTGATCAGTGCTTCGGGCCAGCGACCGAACCGCTCTGCGATCATGTCCCTGTGATCCTCATCGACGAAGTAGTACTTGCGATTCTTCACCGACCCGGATCCGCCAGCCAGCTTGTAGCGGACACCATTGTGTTCGATGTTGTCGAACTTACCGGAAAACGTCGACTCCTCCCGGATGTCGAGAGAACCCTGCGGTAGGCTGACCATCGCCACGTGGATGTTGGGATAAAGTGTGTTGAGCAACGTGCCGTCGAGCACCCCCTCGGAATCGTTCTCCGGGTGGCGTTCGATGATTTCGCCTTCACGTGTCATATCAAGCATCGTCATACGCTTCATGGTTTGTCTCCTTGATTCGCTGTTCACGGTTGGTTGGAACTGGCCGTGGACGAGGAACAAAGGAGAGTTGCTGTTCTCCGGTGTCCTTGTCTGGCCAGTGGTACTGGCCAGGTGCGGAAGCACCAGTCAGCGACAAATTCCCGCGTCGTCAAACGCGGGTCGCTTGTGAAAGAACACAGACAGAATCAAAGATTCGGTATGTGCCTTCTCTACAAGAAACCGTTGTCAGCTACGTTTTCGAAGAACCATGTTCCTGCCTTTCTTCTCTGCGTGCGCCCTCCAGGTCTCCACCCGGTAGAACGGTGCATCTTTTTTGAGCGAGGCAATGAGCACCTCATCCTCGCTTTCAAACTCCTCACCCAGCACCAGCGAAGCGTTGTCTTTCCCCGATCCCTCCGCCGCGAGGAAATATCGCGAGCCATCGCCGGCTTTGGTTTGACTGGAGGGCCCCTTTGGCTTTCGCGATTTTCTTTCCACACGGTTCACACCCTCGACGGGCTTGGCCGTGGTTTCCGCTATGGCTGTGTGTGTCGATTCCATTTCGCGTCTCCGTCACCGATTGCTGGCCTCATCCGGTCCGATCCCACCTGTGTCGGCGGCAAACAGAAGTTCCTTTTGTTCACCTTCGAGTTGCATCTCCCGGTAACCGCCGATCAACAAGCCGCGGGGCGTCTGGCTTGACCGATCCAGCAGGGCCAGGTGAATCTCATAGCGGTTTACCATCTGTTCTGCTACCTCGCGTGTGCCATCCATGCGGTAGACATTGCGGATGCCGTAGACCGTGTAAGCCATAGAGTCCTGTTTCGAGGGCTCAAGCTGACGAATCTGAAAGGTGGACCGCACTTTATCGGATCGCACCTTGCCGATGCGGTCTTCATTCTTCATTACGTCGAGCGCTGATTTTTGCAGGGTATCCGTAGTGAGATTCAAAGCGCAGGCCCAGCGGTCGCCGACGTTCTTGAAGTCATAGTTCAGGTAGCAGTCGAGGAAGTCTTCGATGATGCGTTGCTTCTCGTAGTCCATCGGCTCGGGAGAGGTGGCGGTGTTCGCGAGAATAGCGGATGCTCCTTTATGCGAGGGTGGCCGCCCGCTGATGACATTGGCTTCGCCATTCGGCAAGATGCGAATGATTGTCGGGGGCTGCAAGCGCACGTACGCCGCGAAGCCCACGGCAAGCAATGCAATCACTCCGCAAACAAATGCCAGCAAAGCAAAACGGCTTGCGTACGCTCGCAGCACTCCATCCCGCACGTAGCTTCGTCCGAAGTTGAACGGCGGCTCGGACTGATTGTCAATCGTCTTTTCTTTCGTGCTCATAACTCAGTTCCTCGCTTTCATACAGTGCTCGGCGGTGGCAATAAAAGCGGTCCGCCATTGCGTGGGAAGTGTCTCGTGCCAATGTCGGGCGGCGGTGTCTCTGTGGGTGGCAGGGAGAACCGGCCTGAGCCCGGAGATCCGCCCGACAACTGTGGTCCGCCATCCATGCTGAAAGTTCCACCCGCGAAACCGCCCGATCCGCTTGGTACGAGGCCTGCGACATACCCGCCTGAGGACATACCGCCCATACTGGACGATCCACCAGCGGCCGCCGCCGCACTGCCAGAACCGCCAGAGAGCAGACCAGCCAACACGCGCGACGCCCGCTGCGCGAGCAATGTGGCGGCCATCCCAACCGGTCCGAACTCTCCGTGCAGGATGTGCCGGGCTACAAATGGAACCAGCAGCGTGCAAATAGAGAGGAGCAGCGTTGAGATGGAGACCAGCAGCGTCGCGTTGATGCCTTGCAGATAACCGAGGAGTCCATCTGTATTGAGCAGCGTGCTAACGGAGGTCAGGTTCATCGCCCATAACATCGCCCAAAGGATGGCGATCAGGACGGCCCACATATTCCAGATGATCAGGTTCTGAATGTAGCCCTTGGTTATCCTGCTGAAGCCCATGCTTGGCATCAGGCCGAGCACGAGCGGCCCGATGCAATAGAGCACGCAACCCCACAGGGAATAGACCAATGCGAATACCTCAACGCAGAGGGGCCAGATTGCGACTGCAACAATGGTTAGAAGAAGATTGATGAGGGCAGTTCCGACCGCGCCGTCCATGTTCCAGACAGCCTGTAGTCCATTGCTCAATCCGGTGGAACTCTGCGTCGAATAGTAGTTTTGCAGTTGTTGGGTCCAACTGTTCGCGAGATCCTGGTTAACTGAATTCTGGATAATGGTAGCGGCAATGCTGCCGAATCCGTCCACAGCGTCCTGAAAGACCTGGCTCCAGTGCTGGATCACCAAGGTTGTCACGCCATACTTCAGGAGAGAGACTGCGAAGCCCCGCACATCGCCTCCATGCAGAAATGACTCGTAGACGCCCCAGAGGAAGCTCAACAGCAGGATGGCGTAACCCACGCCTGACAACACGCCGATCAGGCTGCTCGAGTTGATGCCGTTCAGCGCCGATTGCAACGCTTGAGCCCAGAAGTATTGGTTGGTTGGATTCATGGATTCACCGGCTATTGAGCATCTGCAGGATGTTCTGGTTGGTGTTGGCATTACCGGAGGTGGCGGTCTTCATCGAGCTGCTCTGGTTAGCGATTCCGGCGCTGCGTAGGCGCATCAGTTCTGCCATCGCCGACTGTGTATAGGCGTTGGCGCGTACGACCCAGGCCGCTGCCTCCGCTTCAAGAATCGGAGCGGAACCCGGCGCGGCCTGTTGTATCTGCTGTTGAATCTGTTGAGCTACCTCCTGCTCACGTTGAGCGAGCGCGTCGAACTGGATGGCTTTCTTGAACCCGTCCTGAGCCTCGGCATCCGTGATGTCAATTGAATTTTGAACGTTCTGCGGAGCATGCGCGGTCGCCGGAAGGCTGCCATACACTTGGTGGTAGGTCGTGCCGAGGTTCGCCATCTGATTGGGGTCGCGGGAGAGAAGCTGCTGTTCGAGTTGCTGGGGGCCTGGCAACTGCGCACTCGAGTAGTTCATCGAGAAGACCTGGTTCATCTGCTGCATGGGATTCGCGAGACTCGTAACGAAATTCTTCGCCTGTTGGATCGCTTGCTGGGAATAGACGACGGTCTGCTCGAACTTCGTCCAGTCCTTCTCGGCCGCCTGAATATCCTGAAGTGGCGCCCCGACGGAGCTTTGCAACGCCTTCTGAATGGATTGCAGGCCGGCTTCAATTACAGCGATGTCGATGCCGAACTGCGCATGCGCCGATCTCGGTCTCGCCAGCGTCACGAGCGCGACTAAGAACCATACACCGCCTACTGAAAGAAGCAACTTCGTTCGCGCCTTCATCCGATCGAGCTGAGAGAAGTTCCATATTCTGCTTTTCATATGCACTCCCGATTCCACGGCAACGGGCAGGCGGCTCTACGAGGTGGGTGAGCTTATCCGTCACCCAATCGAAAGCGCCGGCAACTGCTGTCCCGGTGTAGACAAAAACTTTGGGTCGACTGACGAGCGTCGCCACGATGAGTACCAACGCGAGAAGCGTGATCGAATTGCGTTTGCGATTTACCATCCCTCGTCCTTTCACCGGCCGGTCGTCAGCATCTGCTGGAGGTTCTGGTTCAGTTGGTTCGTCCCGCTGACTGACTGCTTGTAGCGGGCATTCTGGTGTGCTAGTTGGGCGGACTCCTCACGTATCAGCGATGCCATGAGCTTCAACTGGAATGCCTGCGTCTGAAGTGTGGCTGTCAAAGCACTCGCGGTGAGGTATGTCGAGGAGCCAGGGGCAGCAGTAGCCGCGCCGCTCTCCATCTGGTCGGCCAGTGTCAGCATCTGCTTGTTCGCCTGATCGGAGGCCATCGATTGCGCCAACGCATCCTTAGCCAGCGCATCGTTGATGTCCATGATCTGCAATCTGGACGAAGGTGCTTGCTGCGAGGTCGGAAGCGCTCCATAGGTCGCGGCGTAGCCTGAATTCATCTGTGGGAAGCTGGTCGCGCTTCCTCCCAGGAACATCGATTCGAACTGTTTTGGGTTGCTGAGTTGCGCGCTCGCAACGGGTAGGCTGAACACGCCGTTCATCCATCTGCGATAGCTCTGAATGGTGCTGTTGACAAAGGATTGGGCCTGGTTGATGGCGGCGATCGGCCAGAGCACCTCTTTATACAGGGTCTGCATCTGTGTCTGTACCGTGTGGATGTCCTTAAGCGCCGAGCCGATTGTGCTATTAATCGTCGACTCGATCGAACTGAAGATATCGAGGATGCCTGCGTGTGCCTGCATTGAAATGAGAAGCGCCAGACAAACCGCCGCGGCTGTGACACGAGAGACCGACTTCGTCGCGACGAGCGACTTTGTAAGCAATGGGCGCTTCATGCCGCTCCCCCCTCGTAGACCTCACCGGAACGTTCTTCGGGAAGCAATTCCAGTTGTGCCAGGCCTTGCGGAAATCGCTGGGCAAGCATCAGATAGCGCGCATGGAGGGAGAGCTTGTCATGCTTGCGCATCCACCATGGCCGGTACCACTTCTCGCGAGGAAAGGTCGTGAGAATCCAGTATTCCAGTGGGGGCAATACGACGCGGAAGCTGTGCGTGGTCTCCGCCTTCTCGCCGATCGCTACAACGAAATCGCTCCGCTTTCCCTTTTCAGCCATCCCCAGCTTGCGGATCTCGTTGATCGTGGTCTCGTTCAGGTGCAGGAATTCATGCAGCACGTCGACGTTGCCCGTCTGCCGCCCAATGATCTTGGTCGTGGTGTTCTTGAGGATGGCCGCGCCAAATGGGTTCGGCGTTTTCACTGTGCCCGTGATGTCTTCGACCGCTTGCGAGATGCCGCACACACTGCCATTGCGTTTACGAGCCGTGCGCCATAACTGCTCGGCTACGGGACCCAGGAAGGGAGACTGCAGGAGATTCCACAACTCTTCCAGCGTAGTAATGCTCCGCAGGCTGGGCTTTCCGGAAGCACGTTTCGTCGTCACGCGCGCGATCAACAGGCTCATTGCCTGGTCCAGGCGAGGATCGTCTTTGAGCTGCTCGGTATTGAAGTACACCCAGGGAGAAGTGAGTTTTAGATTGGTATGCCGGTCGAAGAGATTGGCATAGACGCCATCGTTCACCCAACTGCGCAGTTTGGTCGCAGCTAGTCGCGCCTCGCCTACTACGCGCTCGCTGTCATCCTGGTAATACTCAAGTTCGTCGTGCAGGTCTGACAGAATGGGAATCGGGTTCGACGGGCGCATGGCGGTGCGAGTGTAGGTGCGGCGGATCGCATCGAGCAGAACATTGTCCAGCAACTCGGAGTCGGAGTTCCCTGAGTCGCCCAGCATGAAACGCGCTAGGTTTTTCAGGAATGCAATCTGTTCCTTGCTCGGCTCGGTTTCATCCGGCTCAAGGTCCCAGGGATTGATCGTGTGGTGAGAGTCGAGGGACACGCTAATCATCTGGCCGTCCATGTACTCGACCATTGGCTGATACGAATCACCACGCTCGAGGATCGAAACGAGGTTGTCCTCGCGTGCTGCTTGCAGCAGCATCTGGCCCATCAGCATGCTTTTGCCGTGCCCGGTGGCCGCAGCGATGAGCATATTCGCGTCAGACAAATTCGGGTCAAAGGGTGAAAACGGCAATAACTGACGATAGGGAGTCTCGATCAGCATAAGAGGAGAACGCGGTGTGCCCTCCCATGGCATCTCAATGGGGATCAGGTCGGCGGCATGGGTTGTCAGCAGGTCGTGGTCGCGTTTGTCCTGGTCGATCATCCCAGGCAGACCGTTCACATAGAGGCGCAGCTTGGCTTTGTTTTCCGCGAAGCCGCGAGCGCCATTCATGCGGCTGAAGATGTGCAACACCTGCTGACTCCGGTGTTGGATCTCGCGTTCCGCTTGCTCATATTCCGACTGCGTGCAAGCAGGTCTTGATGTTCGAATGGCAACCGTAAGGCTCAACTTTGCTGTCTTCGTGGAGCTGGCGATGATCTCCTGCTGAATCCGGAGTAGCTCCGCTTCCGCTACCTGAGCCGCCACATCGACACGCATATTGCCCTTGGAGTCGAGCTGCGCGGCACGCATCTTTTTGTGACGCCTCTTGTATTGGTCGAGCACCTTCACCTGGTTCGGGATGACAATCTGTGCCGATATCACCATCGGGATACCGGAGGTAAGAAGATCGCGCAGGATGCCCGGATAGGTGGCCTCCGGGGTATTTCTGAGGGTGATAACGCTCCACAGCAGGCCATCGATGTTGATGTAGCTCTCAGTCTGGTTCAGGATGCTGCCCACGGCGGCTTGCTCGCGCGGACTGACGAACCGTTCTGAGAGCGGGAACTGACGGAGCGCGGCCGTGTCCGGGAAGAGCGGTGACTGTGCGCGCTTGGTCTCAAGGAATAGTTCCTGATCTGTCATACGGCGGGGCTCAAGCCCGGAGGTGCGCAGAGCGGACTCAATTCCATTGAGAATGCTCTCATATTCGCTGGTGAGGTCGAGATGCTCTTTGAGAGCGCGCTCAATCTGCTTTTGCGTCGAGAGGCCAAAGTTACCCGGCTTCCGTTCCCCGGGGTTGCCGCCGTCGGCAGCCATGATCTGGTGGTGCTTCTCCGGGTCCCAAAGGAAGTAGGCGTGGGTCATCCGGCGAAGATAGGTTCCGGCTGCCTCTTTTTCCCGCCACATGGCGATGCGCTCATGTTCAAGCGCCAGTACACCTTCTCGGGAGGTACGTGTCCCTTTCTGATACGTGTCGAGAAGCGAACCTAGATCTTCAGCCACTTCGAAGCGGAACTGCAGTCGCATGCTTTCTTCCGGGACCGTTCGTAGCAAGGCTTCGAGGTGGCGTTTCTTTTCGTTGCGACCTTCGTCATCGGCGAAATAGCTCATCGCCCCTTGCAATTGGAAGCCGGCGACCAACGCGCCGTTTGTTCGGACGACGAGGTTGTCGAGATAATCGCGGATGGGGAACAAGTCGCAGACTGCCGCTTCATCCAACTCTCGATCGCGCTGTGTTTTTCTTGCAAACATGGCTCAGTCGTCCTCTCTGAGATAGGGATTGTCGAAGAGTTTTTCGCGGCCGGTGCAGGAGTAGGCATGTGGCTTGGTGTGCCAAAGCACGAGGTCCTGAAGATAGGAGCGGGGCTTCCCGTATTTGAAGATCATCAGCCCGGGGACTCCAATCACCAGGATCACCAGCGGCAGGAAGTAGTTCATCGGAATATGGAAGATCTCCCGGTTGGGAAACAGGAAATTGCCTGCGATCATGGAACCCGAGACCGCCAACAAAATGGTCAACAGGTCCTCGAGTTCGAGATACATTAGGATGACCTTCATGTGCAGGTTGCGTGAGATCGGACTCATCAAGAGCGCCATCGTTATTCCTCCCTTCCTATGCTGTGACGAAGTGCTCAAATAACCGCAGAATTCCCGAAACCATCAGCGACATCATGGCGGCTACGAGATGTCGCAGCCAGTCGTCGCCGATGTTCAATCGCTCAAAGACACCGCCAATGCCGAGGATCAGCTTCACGATCTCAATCCCGGCGAAGGTGGGCAGAACGACGTTGCCAACGAAATTGGTGAGAGTGAGCAGAGCCGTCCAGTATTGGTTCGCGCCGGACGTCTGCTGGGTCATGGTCTCCGCCAACCGCAGAAAGCCGGATGCCAGTAGGGAGGCTAGCGAGCCATAAAAATAGCGGTCGGCGTCGTGTCCCTTCGAGTACCGGTAGATGCCGGCAGCGATGATCAGTCCGGCAAGCACGACCAGGATCTGGTTGCCAATCCAGTTCGTGAAGTTGAGAATTCCGGTGTCAAAGGAGCCTTGTTGCATGACTCGACTCCTTCATGGCGGATCGCCGCCGGTTAGCATCCTCAATCATCTGAGCGACGATTCCGCTCACCTCCCAAACCGCAAGTGCCATCGTCTTCATCGAGCGATACAGCAGCCAGAGAGTCCCGATCACAATTGCGATGGCGGCGGCAAGAATGCCGAAGCGCGTCGTTAGTAGGAACCGGAGCGACGCAACGAACGGCACGAGCAAGGCGCAAAATATGAGGGCTCGCAAACGGAGTGACCTCATGTCTTCACCCCTGTCATGCTCTTGACCAATGCGTACAGCCCACTAACGCTGAGCAATGCCAGCGCGCAACCAACGTAGCGCGCCCATTGCTGGTTGCGAACGTAGGCGAGAATCGCGCCAGCGATGGCCAGCCCCGCGGCGATGGGACAGATGCTCGTCGCAACATAGGTCCACGCATTCATCAGGAAGTTGGTTGTGGCATACGCCGACACGTCATTCCATTGCTGCCTCGCGTGGTTGTAGACCCCGTAGACACCTAAGAGAAAGAGCGACGCAACAATCGAACCCACCGGAACGTGACCCTCCGAGGCATCGAGGACACCTTTGAGAACCAGCGCCGCCGCCAGCACCTGTACAAGATGATTGAGCACGATGTCGGTGACAAATGTTTCGATCACCGTCTCGATCTGCTGCATATAGCCTGACGGGGTACCTGTTGTCTCCTGCTGAACACTCACCCCGTTGGCATTGAGCCAGGAAAAAAACCCGGGCAACGTAAGGAAGATCCCGGCCCACAGGACGTACTTGAGAAAACTGCCCCCCACCTCGAAGTTCGCGCCCGAGCCCTCCTGCCGCAGGCTCCAGCCCGCGAGGATGAGCGAGCCCAGTCCTGCGATGGAGGCTAGCCCCAGCAGGAGATTGATGACGGATCCGATGATGGAAGGCAGTTGCATGGCGGCTCTCCTGATTCACCCGTTAGGCTTATCCCACTGCCTGTGCGTTTTGGATCAGGTACTCGATGAAGCGCAGAGCACCGGAGACCATGAGGAGGCCGGCAGCTGTTGCGCCCCAGGCCGCGTAGCCTCGGCCTTGGCGCCAGTTGATAATGCAACCGACCAGAGCGAGCCCAGCGAGGATCGGGCAGATCACATTCCCGACCCAGTTCACGAAGTTAAGCAAGGTGCCCTCAGGTGCAGTCGCCTGTTGCCCTTGAACAGCTTGTCCAGTGGCGGGCTGCTGGCCGAGATTTTGTGCGACGACCGTTGCAGGAGTCATCGCAAGAGTGAGAGCGAACACGCTAAGCAGAATCCGGAGAGCAACCGTCTCGCGCCAGCGCCTGAGCATGGACTTCATAAATTCCTCCTCGACGGGGTGCCGTCGCGGAACAAAACTTAGGTCCGTTACTTCGCTCGATCAATTTTTCAAGGGCGCTCTGCAAGCTCTGTATATAAGGTGTGGAGGACTATGGATGCGTGGAATTCAGCCGTAAGTGCTTTTGTCCAGGACGAAGCACGGCTTATCAGTGGAAGTAGTCGAGGTGAAGAGATCGGTGACTCTGCAGGTGTCCTCGTACCCGTCATTTCACGCTCTCTTATGATTTTCAATCGTTTGCGACTCGTAGAGCGGAGGGTTGTGCCCGAGTGCGCGATCAGGGCAAGTAATGGTGTCTATCGCATTGCGTACTCTGGAGAGGTGAGCCCGAAGACCGAATGCGCACCCGGGACTTATCCTGGGTTTTGATCCGATTGCGCGCATGGGAAGGGTGACCTCTCAGCCCCACTGCGCACTTCGGCCATGTCACGAGTTTTGAGCGAAATGCGCGGTTGGGAAAAGCAGGCCTTTGCCCAAGCGCGCATTTCTGGCAATACCTAGATTTGATCCAATTGCGCAGTTGGCGAAACACTGGTGGCAGCTCCAGTTGGCTCTTAAGAGTCGTCGATCGGGCATCGACGCCGGCTCTGCATCGCTGCTGGTATCTGCAGATTAGCTATTATCGAGCGGGTCGTAAAACGGTTCGGACCATTTTACGATCGATGCGATAACGGTACGCATGGATCGGCCACGTCATCGAGATGTACTACTATGATCAGCTCGGCGTAGGAAACTCCGAACGTCCCCGACGATCCCTCGCTCTGGAATATCGAGCGCTACACCGAAGAGGTCGAAGAGGTGCGCCGCGGCCTCGGTCTCGACCACTTCGTCCTCTACGGCCACTTCTGGGGCGGCATGCTCGCCATCGATTACGCACTCAAGTACCAGCAGCACCTCCGTGCCCTGGTCATCTCCGACATGGCCGCCGGCATCCAGGCCAATCTCAAGCGCACCGCCGCGCTCAAGCAGAGCCTGCTTTCCCCCGACAAGCTGGCGCAGCTCGATGCCCTAGAAGCCAAGCAGGACTACGACAACCCCGCGTACGACAAGATCATGATGGAGGATCTCTATCCCAAGATGATCTGCCGCACCCTGGCCCGAGCCCCTCACTCGCGCCCTCATCCGTATGAACCAGAAGATCTACAACCAGATACAGGGCAAGAGCGAGTTTGTCGTCACCGGCAACCTCAAGGACTGGGAGCGCTGGGACCGCCTGCACGAGATCAAGGTCCGCACCCTCACCATCGGTGCCCCTTACGACGAGATGGACCCTGAGGACATGAAGAAGATGGCTACCCTCATGCCCAACGCCACCTCCCCATCTGCCCCCACGGCAGCCACAGGTGCTTCTGGGACGACCAGGAGGTCTACTTCCACCACCTGCTCGGCTTCCTCCGCACCGTCTAACCAACCGCGCACACCTCAGGCAACGTCAACCCTTATCCCGATCGCGGAAGGTCTGGCGGATCAGACCAAAACCCTTTCCCAAAGCCTGGTAAATAGCTTTTGGCTTCTTGCTGTGAGCACGGGCCTTCTAAGCCGGTGCTGTAACTTTAGGACGCCTGCTTGTAGGGCAGACGCTCTAACCAAGTGAGCTAACCACTCAGTTCAAGCAGTGGTTTAGGAAACCGTCGCGCTAACTCCGTTGGCCCATTTTGTCCCGAATCGTTGCCCTAGAAGATAGAGCGCAATGCCTCGACAGGACCGCAAGTCAGTCTGCCCTGGGTACAGAAAGGAGATGCTGCGGGAGAGGCGGGTGTCGCGCTGCACTCAAAGCGCGGAAAATGAGTTGTGGGGGCCAGACGTTGCACTCAATTCGCGGAATTCAGTGCAGGTTTGTACTTAGAATGCGGACAGAGTGGATTGGATCAGATGAGGGATAGGACCAGTCTCTACGGGTAGTGTGCACGAGAGCGGAGGCGAAACGTCGTTGAAGGGCTGAAGGCCATGTGCTACTGACGCGAGCGAGACTCCGGCGGGCTTCCGGGGTCAGGGGAACCAGCAGCGACTTCCACAGGTTGAGGCTCTTGCGGTAAGGAGCGCGACATTCATACACGCCGCAATCAGGGCACGCATTCAGAATTTCGGCTTGCGACCGCACTTCCATGGGAGGAGAGAGGAGGTCTGAGGCCGCCGCCGGTACCGTTGCAGCAGCTTGTAGAGAACGCTTCGGCTCGGCCCCAATTGATACGCCGCTTCGGCAATGCTCTCTGCGCTGAGTCTGGGCTGCTCTGCTAAGGGACGGATCACTGTTTCCCGGTGCAGCGCCACGCCCCAGGCCGCTTCGCCGGCCATCTCCCATTGTTGCCACTTTTGCATTCAAATCCAAGACAAACTTCGTCGCGAACATCGTCCGCGCTTTGAGTACAAACTTCCGGGTTTTCAGTGCAATGACTTTGTAGTAAAAAGGCGGAGAATGCTGAAAAACAAGTACCGCCAATCCGCGAATTGAGTGCTGCGTGACAGCAGCCCACTCAGCGTCGTTCGCTGTCTCCAGATCTGGATTCAATTTGCCGCCTGCCATGACGATCGCATGCGCAATTGTTCTACAGGTTAGGGAATAATTCTACAGGTTTAGGGGAGAAGCAAACCCTTTAGAATAAGTGAATTGGTTCTACAGGTTAAGGAATAACGACAGCTGTGCACAGGCAGAGGTATAGGCCCGCGCGCTAGAATCGTTCTCGGTCAGGAAAGGTTGTGAAGCGCATGAGTCTCACCTTCCCCAACGAGTCTCCCGAGTACCGCGCCGCGAGAAACCGATTACTCGAAGAAGAGGTTGCGCTTCGTCGGGCCATGGAGGCGGTAGCCGTCGCCCGGCGAGCGTTGCCGCCCGGCGGTCCCATTTCTGAAGATTATCTGTTCGACGCCATCGCTCCCGACGGCACGCCAACTAAGGTAAAGTTCTCCGAACTCTTCGCCCCCGGCAAAAATACACTCGTCGCCTACCACTTCATGTTTCCTCGCCATCCGGGGGACGAGCGCCCGGGCCCCGAACTAGGAAGCACCGCAGGGCTGCCTTTGCTGGATGGCCCATGCCCCTCATGCACGGCCTTCCTCGACCAGCTCGACGGCGCCGCGCCGCACGTCGAGCAGAAGATCAACTTCGTCGTCATTGCGAAGTCCCCCATCGATCGCGTCGCTGCTTTTGCTCGTGATCGCGGATGGAAGCATCTGCGCCTGCTCTCGGCTGCGGACAACACCTTCAAGCGCGACTACAATGGCGAAGACGCCGACGGCTCTCAAATGCCCAACATGTCAGTCTTCCATCGCGAAACAAACGGTGAGATCCGCCACACCTGGAGTTCGGAGTTGCTCTACGAGCCGACCGACCCAGGCCAGGACTCCCGCCACGTCGGCACGCTCGAACCTCTTTGGAACATCTTCGATCTGACCCCCGAAGGGCGTCCCGAAAACTGGAACGAGCAGATGCAGTATCACTGCTGCCATTGAAAGCAGCCGGTCGTAGGTGCTGAACCACTTCCCCCGTTCGGGAGCCTCCGGCTTTCGCTTCCGTGCGAGCTCCGGGATGTTCTGCACAAGATCGCCGTCGCGGTGAATGATAATTTGGGGGCTCTGATCCAAACCTGAGCTCGTTCGTGGTGTCCAAGCGGCGGAAAGTACCGACGCGTGGGTAGAGAGCCATAAATGCGCTATTTTATTAGACATATGGTTAAGCAATACTTTTTCTGCAATCCTGGCATTCTAATATTAGACAAATTTCGTATAATATAAGATAATCAAGGTGCGAGAAGGAGAGCCTCTATGTCTACTTCCTCAGTCCACGTTGCTCCTGGGTACCAATTCGAGGCTGCACCCAACCTAAGCCGTCTTGATGTCCGCGAGCGCCTGAGCCATTCCGCGATCGAGGGTTTTTTCTCGATTGCAGATAAATGGACCGTATCGATAGACCAGGCCGGTGAACTCCTCGGCGGCGTACCAACGTCCAGTGTGTACAGCATGAAGAAGACGCCGAGGACACTCCGACAGGACGAGTTGATGCGGATATCCTACGTCGTTGGAATCTACAAGGCGCTTCACATCCTGCTGCCGGAAGCTCTCGCGGATAGGTGGATGACCAGCCCCAATGACAACCCCCTCTTCGGGGGACGGACTCCGCTTGAGTTTGTGATTCAAGCAGGCATTCCCGGATTGCAGCAGGTACGCAGCCTTGTAGACGCGGCTCGCGGCGGTAGATAAGTGGCGTATGTCGCGTCTATCGTCTATTCGGCCACTCACCGTCTGATCCCTACCAAGTATAGCGAGGGCAGTGTTCTCGAGACGCTCAACCTTCATGCAGAGGTTCTTGCAGATCTCAGCGAATTGGATTCGGCGACCAATGAGCGAAAGAACGCCGAGCGGGGATGGGAACCGGCGATAGGCCCGGGAGAGCTATTATTCGGCGTGCCCGAGGCTCAGATCGTCAATGCAGCGTTCTGCCATCCCGGACCGTGGGGCGGCAGGTTCAACGATTCACGGCGCGGTGCGTGGTACGCCGGGGTGGAGTTGGAAACCTCACAGGCAGAAGTAGGCTTCCACCGAGCTCTCTTCCTGAAGGAAGCACGGATCGGCGAGCTCCTGAGCTTCGACTACCAGGACTTCCTCGCTGACTTTTCCGAAGAGTTCCACCATCTTGATTTGGATACTGGAGAGAGGGAAGCCTGTCTCCGAGAGGAACCAGTTCCGCAGTGTTATGGCCCAGGACAGGTTCTTGCAAGGGCTCTCTTGAACGGTGGATCGAACGGTATTGTCTATCCCAGCGTTAGACGACGTGGTTATTTGTGCATCGCATGCTTTCGTCCTGCGCTCGTCTACCACTCACGTCGCGGAAAGCAATACCGGTTAAATTGCCAGCTCTCTTCGACTACTTGGGAGCTTATTAATGGCCGTCATTAGCGATTGGTCACTCGGCTCTGGGCTAAGTACTTGTTTGAGTTCAACCGTGGTGCGCTGCTTGCAACAGCCACATAGCAGGTTAGACCCGCTCATCGGCTTGCGCGGAATCCGAACATCAGGACAAGATCGCCCTCCGGCTACAATTGAACATCTGTGCGAGGACTCGCGCTCTTTCTAAGGCTTTCAGGAAATCCCAACCGGGTCAGGACACGATTCACCAGGCCGACGACCTCGACCTCCTGTCTGTATCGCCACCTCCGGTGCGGAACCGCAGTCATCGCCGAGGGCACAAGCGTGAGCCACTCCCCCTCAGCGTCGAGTTCACACCAGCCGCAATGATAGCCATCATGCGAGCGTAGAAAATAGATAGGGCGTTCGAAGATGGAGTGAAAGACTCTTCCCGGCTCGATGGTGCGGACGGCCGTGTTAATCTCCACAACTGCTCCCGG
>Ga0193743_1000736_pt1 | contig 25613 bp, 20 predicted proteins | sample L2c2metaG_FD_143038 | JGI IMG/M metagenome (GOLD analysis project Ga0193743, IMG submission 143038) | Soil microbial communities from a riparian zone of the East river system, Colorado, United States - L2c2 | ecosystem: Environmental > Terrestrial > Soil > Riparian zone | place: USA: East River...
CTTGGGTGCCTCCTGATCGGTGCGAACGTACAGCTGACACCAGTCCGCGCGGTGCCCGAGCGATGTCCAGATCTTCTGACCGTTCACCACGAAGTCAGCCCCGTCGCGCAGCGCTCGCGTGCGCAGCGAGGCGAGGTCGGAGCCTGCTTCTGGCTCCGACATGCCCTGGCACCAGATGTCGTCAGCGCGGACCATGCGGGGAAGCAGCTTGCGCCTTTGCGATTCGGTGCCGTACTGCATGATCGCCGGCGCAATGTTGTTCAGGCCGATCACGTTTAGCGGCAGTGGGGCTCGCGCTTGCGTGGTTTCCTCGGCATAGGCCAGTTGCTCGAGAACCGTCGCACCCCTGCCGCCGTATTCATGCGGCCACGACACCGCGCCCCAGCCCGCGTCGGCAACCGCGGCATCCCACGCCAGAAGCGTGTCGAATGTGCTGGGGTCGCCACCGCGGTGCCGGCCTGCCGTCACCACCTCATCGGTCAGGTTCGCGGACAGCCACGCGCGCAGTTCCTTGCGGAACTGATCCACCTCCGCCGGGTATGAGAAGTCCACGGTGTCCTGTCGGGAGAGGGCCGATTGGTTTCTTTTCTATTTTAGGTAGTATAGCTACCGCAGTGGTTACAGTTGGCCCGCATGCACAACTTCGTGGATAGGGTTTCGATGGCGCGCACCCCTCGCCGTGACGGCGGTGCGGCTGAATGACCAAGTCGGCCAGCCGAGTTCCTGCCTCGTCTCCAAACCGCACGGTGCCGGCGAATGGCTTCGGGCCGCATACCGGGCCGCTGGCATCGACAGTCTGAGATCACACCGCGAGGAAGGACCGGCTATGGGCAGGGTATCGGGCAAGGTAGCGCTGATCAGCGGAGCAGCACGCGGTCAGGGGCGGTCGCATGCGGCAATGCTCGCCGCAGAGGGTGCCGACATCATCGCGGTGGACATCTGCGCAGACATCGAGACCAACGAGTATCCGCTCGCGAGGCCCGAGGATCTGGACGAGACGGCCCGGCTGGTCGAGAAGGAGGGCCAGCGCGCGTACACGGAGATCGCCGACGTGCGCGACCGCGCTGCGCTCTCTGCGGCCATCGACCGCGGCGTCGCCGAGTTCGGCCAGCTCGACATCGTGGTGGCCAACGCAGGCATCGCGCCGTTGACCGCGGGATCTGGCATCCAGGCGTTCGCCGACGCGGTCGACGTCGACCTCGTCGGCGTGCTCAACCTGGTGCACTCGAGCCTCAAACACCTGCGTCCCGGAGCGTCGATCATCGTGACCGGATCGATGGCGGCGGCGCTCGCGTCGTCGAACAGCGGCGGTATCGACGCAGGCTGCGGAGGAGCGGGCTACGGCTTCGCCAAACAGGTTGTCGCACATTACGTGAACGACCTCGCACTGCAGATGGCCCCGCAGAACATCCGGGTGAACGCCGTGCACCCCACCAACGTGAACACCAACATGCTGCACAGCCCGCCGATGTACCGGGCCTTCCGGCCGGACCTGCAGGACCCGACCCGCGAAGACGCGGAGCTGACGTTCCCGATGTTGCAGGCGATGCCGATTCCCTACGTCGAGCCCGAGGACATCAGTGAGCTGGTCGTATACCTGGCATCCGACGGCGCCCGCTACGTGACGGGCCAGCAGATCGCCGTCGACGGCGGCTGCGGTGTGAAGGCCAGGACGTGGCGAGGGCTGTGAAACGAGAACGGGAGATCTGAGCATGCCCAGAGGGATCATGTACGTCGAGACCATGCCGGTCTCGCCGGATCGGGAAGCCGACTACCACCGGTGGTACAACGAGACGCATCTGGCGGAGATCACCTCGGTCGACGGAATCGTGGCCGCCCGCCGCTTCGCACCGGTCGACGGTGTCGGGCCCTTCATCGCGATCTACGAGCTCGACTGCGACGACCTCGACGGGGCGGTGCAGCAGCTCGCAGACATGGCCGGGCGCGGCGAGATGTCCTCCACCGAACTGTTGGCGATGGATCCGCCTCCGGTACCCCGCGTCTATCGCGAGATCGGTTCGTACGGACCGTGACCCGCCCGGCAGCGGTTCAGCGCCGCATCTACGCGTTGATGGTGTTGATGAAGGCGGCCGACGACCGGCTGAGCAAGGGCATCGGCACCGGGGAGTTCATGTGCGTGTACTGGCCGTCGCGCGGCCAGGAGGCGATCGCCGCCGCGATGGGCGTTTCGCTTCGACCGGACGACCAGCTCGTGACGACGTATCGCGGACTGCACGATCTGATCGGCAAGGGCGTGCCGCTCGAGGAGATCTACGGCGAGATGATGGGCCGCACCGTCGGCGCGAGCCGCGGCAAGGGCGGCTCCATGCACATCGCCAACCCCGAGAAGGGGGTGATGCTCTCGACGGGGATCGTCGGGGCCGGACCACCGGTGGCCGTCGGCCTCGCAATGGCGGCCAAGCGCAAGGGACTGGACCGCGTCACGGTGGTCAGCTTCGGCGACGGTGCCACGAACACCGGCTCGTTCCACGAGGCGGCGAACATGGCCGCGCTCTGGGATCTGCCCGTGGTCTTCGTCTGCCAGAACAACCTCTACGCGGAGATGACGCCGACCGGGGACACGATGAAGCTCGAACACGTCGCCGAGCGCGCGGCCGGTTACGGCATGCCGGGAGTCCGCGTCGACGGCAACGACCCGTTGGCCGTGGCCACAGCGCTGGACGAGGCGCTTGACGCGGCGCGGCGCGGACGGGGTCCGACATTCCTCGAGTGCGTGACGTTCCGTTTCCGCGGCCATTACTTCGGCGACCGAACGCCGTACATCCCGAAGGAGCAGCTGTCCGCGGCGATCGCCGCCGACCCGGTTCCCCGGTTCCGTGCGCACCTCATCGACGACGGCCTGTGTACCGACGACGAACTCAGCCATATCGACGAAGGTGCGCTAGTGGCGGTCGAATCCGCATTGAAGACCGTCATGGCCGCTCAAGCCCCGTCGATCGACGAGCTGGACCGAGACGTGTACGCGACCCCGATCAGATACCCGGTCTGAGGAAAGACGCACATGGACGAGACAACGCAGTCTGCTCTTCGCGCAAGCGGCTCATCGCTGATGACGATGCGCGAGGCACTGAACCTCGCGCTGGATCAGGCTTTGGAGGCCGACGACCGGGTGTTCCTGCTCGGCGAGGACATCGCGGATCCTGGCGCGTCGGGTCCGACCGCGGGGTTGTCGACCAAGTACGGCCACGACCGCGTGCTGGACACCCCGATCTCGGAGGCGGCGATCGTCGGCGCCGCCATCGGTGCGGCGATCGACGGGCTGCTGCCGGTGGCCGAGATCATGATCATGGACTTCATCGGGATTGCCGCGGACCAGCTCATCAACAACGCCGCCAAGCTGCGGTTCATGACCGCGGGCCGCACCTCGGCACCGATCACGGTCCGAACCGCGGTGTACAGCGGGCTCGCCACCGGTGCGACGCACTCGCAATCGCTCGAGGCCTGGTTCATGCACATTCCCGGCATGAAGGTCATCGTTCCGTGCACTCCGCGTGACGGCAAAGGACTGCTGACCTCTGCGATCTTCGACCCGGATCCCTGTCTCTTCGTCGAGACCATCCGCCTCCAAGGTCAGAAGGGCCTGGTGCCAACCGATCCCGGCTTCTCGATACCGCTCGGTCTCGCCGACGTCAAACGGCCGGGAAGCGACGTCACCATCATCAGTTATGGGCGCAGCGTGCTCGATTCGCTCGCGGCCGCGGCGACGCTGGAAGAGCAGGGAACCAGCGCCGAGGTGGTGGACCTGCGGACGCTGGTGCCACTCGACGTCGAGACCATGGTCTCCTCCGTCCGCCGCACCCGGCGGGCAGTCGTGGTGCACGACGCGGTCCAATTCGCAGGCCCGGGAGCAGAGATCGTCGCGACCCTGCAGGCCGAGTGCTTCGCCGAGCTAGTGGCGCCGATCGAGCGGGTTGCGACGAGGTTCGTCCCGACCCCCGCCGCGCCGGCGCTCGAGGCGCAGATCTACCCGTCACCGGCACGCATCGTGTCGGCCGTGCAGCGAACTCTTGATCAGTCCAAGGCGAGTGCGCGTGGCTGACTTCGTCATTCGCATCCCCCGTGTATCGGTGGCCGTCTCGGAAGCCGAGCTCACCGAGTTGCTCGTCGATGGCGGCCAGCACGTCGAGGAGGGCACGCCGATCTACGTCATCGCAACCGAGAAGGTGGACCAGGAGATCGAAGCGGGAGCGTCGGGCACCGTGCAATGGACCGGCGAGGTCGGCACTACTTACGACATCGGCGCCGAAATCGGCGTCATCACTTCATGACCCAATAAGGAGGACGAGTGGATCTCGAACCAGACACCCGCGAGCGAATCATCTACGAGAAGACGGGGCCCATTGCGCGCGTCACGCTCAACTGGCCCGAGAAGGCGAACGCCCAGGACCAGAAACTCGCCGAGGAGGTCGACGCGGCTCTGCTGGACGCCGACCGCGACTACGACATCAAGGTTCTGATCCTGAAGGCCAATGGCAAGGGCTTCTGTTCCGGGCACGCGATCGGCGACAACGACGTTGACTACCCGAGTTTCGCCGAGGGGGCGCGGCGCACGGGGACGCCGTGGAAGGCGCAGACGGACCTGTTCGTCAAGCCGACTCTGAACCTGTGGGAGTTCTCCAAGCCGACCATCGCGCAGGTCCACGGCTACTGCCTCGGTGGTGGCACGCACTACGGGCTGACCACGGACATCGTGATCGCCTCCGAGGACGCCTACTTCTCGTATCCGCCGTTGCAGGGGTTCGGCATGCCGTCGGGCGAATGCTCGATCGAGCCTTGGGTCTTCATGAACTGGCGTCGTGCGGCGTACTACCTGTACACCGCCGAGGTCGTCAGTGCGGAGAAGGCGCTCGAGTACGGACTCGTCAACGAAGTGGTTCCGCGCGACGAACTGGACGATCGAGTCGAGGCGATCGCGCGGCACATCGCCCAGGCTCCGCTGACCACCCTCATGTTGACGAAGGCGAACATCAAGCGCGCCTGGGAACTGATGGGCATGCGGGTGCACTGGCAGACCTCCAACGACCTGGTCGTCCTGGCATCGATGAGCAGTGACGTTCAAGCGCTGATCGGTCAGGTGCTCGCAGGCAAGATCAAACCCGCGGAGATGGCGGCGCGTCAGGCCGCGGCCGCAGACACCGACGGCGCAGCGGCTACGTAGGGCCGCCGTTGAACACCGCGCACGTGAGGAGCAGAAGATGAACACCGCGCACGTGAGGAGCAGAAGATGAACACCGCGCACGTGAGGAGCAGAAGATAAACCTTGCCGACCACGCGATCAGGGCCGCCCAATCGCCGGCCCTGATCGGCGCGGACGGCGGCACCATCTCCTACGGCGAGCTGTACGCCAGGAGTCAACGGGTCGCCGCGCTCCTTTACGACGCCGGCCTGCGCCGCGGCGACGGGGTGGCGCTGGTCCTCCCGAACCGCAGCGAATTCTTCGAAATCACCTGGGGCTGTCAGCTTTCCGGGCTGTACTACACCGCGGTGAACACCCACTTCACCCCGGAAGAGGTTGCCTACGTCATCGGGGATTCGGACGCGAGGGCGGTCTTCGTCGACGCGACGATGGCGGACTTGGGGGCGCGCATCCTCGTGAACGCCCGCGTCGACGTACACATCAGCGTCGGCGGCGCCCTGCCCGGCTGGCATGCCTACGACGATGCCGTGTTGGCGGCAGGCGAGGCTCCACCGTTGTCGGACGGTTCGGAGATGCTCTACTCGTCAGGCACGACCGGGCGACCCAAGGCCGTCCGCAGGCCGCTGCCGGCCGACGGCAACGGCTCTTGGGCGCAGAAGGTCCTCGAGTACTCCCTGGAACAGCGCTACGGCGTGACGGGCTCGAGCGTGTACCTCTCGCCGGCGCCGCTCTACCACGCGGCAGGGATCAACTACACCATGGCGGTTCACCGCGTCGGCGCGGCATCGATCCTGATGCGAAAGTTCGACGCCGAGGCTGTCCTGCGCCTGATCGAAAGCCACCGCGTCACGCATGCGCAGTTCGTGCCGACCATGTTCGTGCGGATGCTCAAGCTGCCCGACGAAGTCCGCCGTTCCTACGACGTCTCGAGTCTTCTGTGCGTGATCCATGCGGCCGCTCCGTGCCCGGTGGACGTCAAGCATCGAATGATGGAGTGGCTCGGGCCGATCATCCACGAGTATTACGGCGGGACAGAGGGTTTCGCTGGCACGATGATCGGTCCTGAGGAATGGCTCAGTCACCCCGGTTCGGTCGGCAAGCCCATGAGCGCGGTGCACGTCGTCGGCGATGACGGGGTGGAACTCGCCGTCGGCGAGTCCGGCGAGCTGTTCTTCGAAGGCGGACCAGCCTTCGAGTACTTCAAAGATCCCGAGAAGACCGCTTCGGTGTCCAACGATCGAGGTTGGCGCTCGCTGGGGGACATGGGGTACGTCGACGAGGACGGTTACCTCTACCTCACCGACCGGTCGACGTTCATGATCGTCTCGGGTGGGGTGAACATATATCCCCAGGAGGCGGAGAATCTTCTGGTCATGCACCCGAAGTTGGTGGATGCGGCGGTGTTCGGCGTTCCGAACGACGAGTTTGGCGAGGAAGTCAAGGCTGTCGTGCAGCCGGTCGACGGCGTTGAAGCCGGGCCTGCGCTCGAGGCCGAGCTCATCGAGTATTGCCGGGCGAACCTCGCCGCATACAAGTGTCCACGCTCGGTCGAGTTCGATCCGGCGTTGCCCCGCGACCCCAATGGAAAGCTCTACAAGCGGCGGATTCGTGAACGTTACTGGCACGGGCGTTTGTCACGAATCATGTGACACGGCAAGGATTTGACGACTAGTCAACGAGGTGGCTGATGCGAATCATCGATGCCGACGGACACGTCGCCGAGGGGGCGTCGTTCGCGATCGAGGCGATGACGCGCTGGCCCGAGCGCATCGCCCCGCGCAGTGACGCCCGCGGCCTGGTGATCGAGGGGCGCAACTATCCCGAAGAGACCGGCCCTGGCGCGGGCTGCCCGACCGAGCACGGGCTGAGTGCGGCCGCCGGCATCAACTGCACGACGGCCGACGGCGTACTTGGCGACGCCGATCGGGACGGGATCGACACGATGGTGCTGTATCCCAGCCTCGGCCTCTGCACTCCCACGCTCGAAGATCCCGAGTTCGCCGCCGGATTCGCGCGGCTCTACAACCAGTGGATCGCGGACTATTGCGGGCCGTCGGACGGTCGGTTGCGGGGGATCGCCGTGACGCCGATCGAGCACGGCGAGGTGGCGGTGGACATCATGCGGGAGGCGAAGGATCTCGGACTGGTGGCGACCCACATCCCGCCCGCCCTGCGGACCCGCAATCTCGATCACCCGGACCTCGACGCCTTCTACGCGGCCGCCGTCGAACTCGGGATGCCGCTCGGCATCCACGGTGCGCCAGGGATTCACCTTCCGAAGATCGGCGTCGACCGGTTCACCAACTACATCCAGGTGCACTGCATCAGCTTTCCGTTCGACCAGATGACCGCGATGACGGCGCTCGTCTCCGGTGGCGTCTTCGACAGGCATCCCGGCCTACGCGTCGCGTTCCTCGAAGCCGGTGTCGGATGGGTTCCCTTCTTCATCGACCGCCTGCACGAGCACTTCGAGAAACGTGGCGACTGGATCGCCGGAGGTTGGCGACGAGATCCGAACGAGTACCTGCAGGCAGGCAACATCTGGGCGACGTGCGAGCCGGAGGAGCCGATCCTGCCCGGGGTGATCGACGTCCTCGGCGACGACTTCATCATGTTCGCCAGTGACTACCCGCACTGGGACGGCGAATGGCCGGAGAGCACAAAGCATCTGCGCGCCCGCCAGGACATCAGCGAGCAGACCCGCGAAAAGATCGGCGGACTGAACGCCCAGCGTTTCTACGGCCTCACGTGATGAACCGTTAGATCGGCTGGAACGTCACGGGCAGGTGCTTGGGCGAGCGGAACGGCATACCCACGATCTTGGTGTCGTCGTCGGGCAGCAGTTTCAGGTCGGTCACGCGATCGAACAGGCTGTTCAGCATCGCCTTCGTCTCGACCCTCGCCAGGTGCATGCCAAGGCAGCTGTGGATGCCTCCGGCGAAGGAGATGTGCGCGCGTCGTGGCCGGTGGATGTCGAACCTGTCGGGATCCGTCCAACGTTTTTCGTCGCGATTGGCCGAGCCCATACATAGGGTGATTGCGGCACCCTCGGGGATCGTCAGGCCGTGCATCTCGACGTCTCGGGTGGTGTTGCGCGCCACCAGAACCAATGGCGTCTCGTACCTGATCCCTTCCTCGATCGCGGCCGGAATGAGGTCGCGATCCTGCCGAACCGCCTCCAGTTGGTCGGGATGTGTGAGCAGTAGGTACAGCAGGTTTCCCGACGACCGGTAGGTGGTCTCGAGCCCCGCTGGAAGGAGTAGCCGCAAGAACGAGATGATCGCTTCGTCGGTGAGTTTCTCGCCGTCGATCTCCGCTGCGACCAGATCGCCGATGACGTCGTCGGTCATCTTGCTACGACGCTGGTCCACCTGCTTCTGGAAGTAGGTGCCCAGTTCGACCGACGCGTTCAAGCCGGCCTCGATGTCGTCCATGATCGAGATCAGCTCCAGCGAGAGTCGCCGGAACATCTCCAAGTCTTCCTGTGGAAGGCCGAGCAAGGCTGCGGTGACGCGGGTAGGGAATTCGAACGTGACCGCCTTGACCAGGTCGGCGTGCCCGTCGCTGACGAACTCGTCGACGAGTTGGTCGCAGATCGGGTCGATCACTTCGGGTTCCCACTGTGCGAGCGCGCTCTGCCGGAAGGCCTTCGCCACCAGGCTGCGATGGTCGTGATGCTGTTTTCCGTGCATCCCGAGGATCGTCGGCCCGAAGACGAGGCCGATGGTCGCGTTGTACATCTCCGAGGCGAACACCTCGTCCTCGCGGAACGCCGTGAAGACGCTCTCGAAGTCGAACAGCGTCCAGTTCTCCGGGTTCTTGAGCTCCTCCGGCATCAGGTCGCTCTCCATGAGCGTGCCCCGCCACACCGGCGCGGTTTTGCGCATGTGTTCGAAGTACGCGTACGGATCGGTGGCCAGGTCGGGGGCGCTCGACTGACCGTGCGATTCGGTGCTGATCGTCACCTGTGCCTCCCGGGCGCAGTGTCGGGCGACTCCGTCGCCCTATCTTTACTATTTTAGGCACTCTAGATCAAGGAAGGCCGAAGGGACACCACACGGGGCCGCCGATCGGTTCGTGCGGTCGAGGACCTGCCTCCGGAGACGATGAATTGGGCGCAAGCCGGGAAGTTCGGTGGCGGCGCAGAGGACGAAGGTCTGAGGCGTTTGAGAACGCCACATCCTGCGGCATCCCCAGTGATGGTCAGTATCGGCGAACACGCCGATCCGCACGGGTTTCGTTGCGTGCGATCGATGGAGCCGGTGTTCGAGCAGCGAGAAGCGTTCGCGCTCCCGCAGTTTCGCCCTCGCCGTGAGCCAGGGCGCGGTCTGGCTGCCGCTGGACGCCCTCGCGCGGGGCTCCACCTCCACCGGCATCAACGGGACGCGTGTCGCTGGGCCGTGGGTGGAGGCATCGGTCGGATCGATGCCGTCGATTGTCTATTTTTGTATGGATAGTCGTATACGATGCGAAGTCGGCAATCCAATGCAGATCTGAGCGTCCCGGGAACGAAGGAGCGCGCGATGCGTCACGGTCGAGCGATTCGACACTTGCCGGTTTGATGCGACAAGACAGCTCCGCGACGGCGCGGTCGACGATGCGAACCCTGAAGGGTCCGCTAGTTGGCCTGCTGACCATCGTCGCAATCGTCGCGGTCTTCGCCGTAGCGGCGAAACTGTTCACGGGCGGCTACAGGGATGCCGTGCCGGTCACCGTCATCTCGGAGCGCGCAGGCCTGGTGATGAATCCGGACGCAAAGGTGCAGATACGTGGTGTCCAGGTGGGCAAGGTCGCTTCGATCGAGGAACTGCCCAACGGGCAGGCCGCCCTTCACCTCGCCATGGATCCGACCCGGTTGGACGCCATTCCCGCCAACGCCATCGTCCACATCGCGTCATCGACGGTCTTCGGCGCCAAGGGTGTGCAGTTCCTGTTTCCAGACAATCCCTCGTCTGAGTCGCTGCACGCCGGTCAGGTGCTCGATGCCGCGCACGTCATGGTCGAGGTCAACACGGTCTTCGAGCAATTGACGTCGGTGCTGTCGAAGGTCGAGCCCGCGAAACTCAATGAGACGCTGGGGGCTATCGCGTCGGCGATGAATGGGCGTGGCGAGAAGATCGGGCAAATGCTCACCGATCTCGATTCGTTTCTGGCCAAGCTGGAACCGAGCCTTCCCGCGTTGAACCGCGACCTCGAGGCAGCGCCCGAGGTGCTGCGGGCATATGCCGACGCGGCACCCGACTTCGTCTCGATCGCCGACAACGCCGCGCGGATCAGCGACACGTTCGTGGACCAGCAGCAGAATCTCGACGCGGCGCTGGTGAGCGTGATCGGTCTGGCCGACATCGGAAATCACGTGCTGAGCGAGAACCGGCAACCGCTGACCGACGTCCTACATCTACTGGTGCCCACGACCGATCTGACCAACCAGTACAACCAAGCCCTCTACTGCGGGCTCGCCGGAATGCTCCCGTTGGCGCAAAGTCCTCCGCTGAAGGACCCGGGTGTCGTGGTGTTGGCAGGCTTTCTGTGGGGCCAGGACCGTTACAGGTATCCGAGGGATCTGCCCAAGGTTGGCGCGAAGGGCGGTCCAGAGTGCACAGGCCTTCCCAACCTGCCGTTCGAGGCCGTGCCCCCGTTCGTCGTCACTGACGTGGGGACCAACCCGTGGTCGCGCACCAACCCCGGCATCGTGCTCAATTCCGATGGCCTCAAACGGATTCTGTTCGGAGACGTCGACGGGCCACCGCGCAACAGCGCGCAGATCGGGCAACCGGGGTGAGGGCCTCGCTGCGTCCGATCGTCGTCAAATTCGGAATCTTCGCGCTGGTGATGACGGTGCTCACGGCTTGCCTGTTCGTCATATTCGGGCAGTACACCAGCGGTTCGACGAAGGGTTACTCGGCTGTGTTCGCCGATGTGTCCAGGCTAAAGCCCGGCGACTCCGTGCGGATTGCAGGCATGCGGGTGGGCACCGTCGATGATTTGAAGCTGCGCAGCGACAAGACAGTCCTCGTCACGTTCGACGCCGACCCCGGCGCCACACTCACCACCGGCACCAGGGCTGCGGTTCGCTACCTCAATCTGGTTGGAGATCGCTATCTGGAGTTGGTCGACGGTCCTGGGGACGTGGTGCTGCCTGCCGGTGGGCAGATACCGGACGACCGCACGTCATCGGCGCTGGATCTCGATCTGCTGCTCGGTGGGCTCAAACCCGTCATCCGGGGACTGAACCCGCAAGACGTCAACGCGTTGTCGGCCTCGCTCATCCAGATCCTGCAGGGCCAGGGCGGGACGCTGCAGTCTCTGTTGTCGAGGACTTCGTCGTTTTCGACGGCCATGGCCGACCACAGTCAGGTCATTCAACAACTCATCGACAACCTGCGGACGTTGCTTGCGACGCTGACCAAGGAGGGCGACAAGTTCTCCAGCACGATCGATCGGCTGGAGCAACTCGTCACGCAACTTGCCGCAGAACGTGATCCGATCGGGGACGCCATCGAGTCGCTGAACAACGGAACGGCGTCCGTGGCCGATCTGTTGACCAACGCCCGACCTCCGCTGGCCGGGACGATCGACCAGTTGAGTCGGTTGGCGCCGAACCTCGACGGGCAGAAGGACCGGATCGCCACCACGCTGGCAAAAGCGCCAGAGAACTATCGCAAGCTCATCCGCATCGGGTCGTACGGCAGCTTCGTCAACTACTACATGTGCTCGATCGCGTTCCGGGTCACCGACCTTCAGGGCCGCACCGCGGTGTTCCCCTGGTTCCGGCAAGAAGGCGGGAGGTGCAGCGAACCCTGATGCTGAAATATCGCGGCACCAACCTCATTCGGACGGGATTCATCGGAATCGTCCTGGTCACTCTGGTCATTCTGGTCGGTCTTGCGCCCGAACGGCTCTCGTCGTGGGCCACGGCGATCCGGTATCAGGCGTTGTTCGCCGATGCCGGTGGTTTGACGGTGGGCAACGCCGTGACGATCTCGGGCATGAAGGTCGGCAGCGTCTCGGACGTGTCGCTGCAGGGCCGAACCGCCGCGGTGACGTTCGCCGTCGACGGCACGGTGTCACTCGGCTCGGACACCACCGCGCACATCCGTACCGGCACGCTCCTGGGGGAGCGTGTCCTGACGTTGGAATCGCAGGGCAACGGCACGATGCACCCGACAGACGTCATCCCCGTGTCGCGCACGTCGTCGCCGTACTCACTGACGGAGGCGGTCAGTGAATTCACCGCGAACACCGCGGGCACCGATACCTCAACGTTGAATCAGTCACTGGACACGTTGTCATCGACGTTGGATCAGCTTGCGCCAGAACTGGGGTCGACGTTCGACGGGCTGACCAAGCTTTCGCAGGCCATCAACGAACGCGACGACTCGCTGGGGGAACTGCTCAAGGACGGCGCTGACGTCACCCGGATCTTGTCCGACCGCAGCCAGCAGGTGAACACGCTGATCCTCAACGCCAACGACCTAGTTGCGGTGCTCTCCCAACGGCGCCGCGCCATCGTCGAGCTGCTGGTCCACACGTCAGCGCTCTCCAAGCAGCTGTCGGGTCTCATCCACGACAACGAGGCGAAGCTCGCGCCGACGCTGGACAAGCTGAACTCGGTGACGGCGGTGCTCGAACAGAGCCGCGACAACATCGCCACGGCCCTGCCGCGGCTGGCGAAGTATCAGATCACGCTGGGTGAAACCGTTTCCAACGGCCCGTTCTACAGCGCGTACGTCCCGAACCTCGTCCCGTCTCAGATCTTGCAACCGTTCCTGGACTACGCGTTCGGGTTCCGCAGGGGAACCGACGCCGGTCAGCCGCCGGACAACGCCGGCCCCAGGGCAGAGATTCCGTTCCCGTACAACGGCATTCCACAGCCGGGTGAGCAGTGGGGACCCCCATCACCATGACACGGAACCGATTGACACTCGGGCTCGCGGCGGTCCTCGCCGCGCTGCTGGTCGGTGGCGTGTCCGTGATCATCCACCAGACATTCCTTCGACCCAAGACGATCACCGCCTACTTCACCACCGCCACCGCGATCTACCCGGGCGACGAGGTCCGGATCGCCGGGGTCAAGGTGGGCAGCATCGACGCCATCGAGCCGCTGGGCACACAGGCCAAGATGACGTTGCGCGTCGACCGTGACATCTCTGTCCCGGCCGACGCGAAGGCGGTGATCGTCGCGCAGAACCTCGTTTCAGCGCGCTACGTCCAACTCACGCCCGCGTACGAGTCTGGGTCGGTGATGGGTGACGATGCGCAGATTCCACTCGAACGCACCGCCGTGCCGGTCGAGTGGGATGAGGTCAAGGACCAACTCATGCGGCTCGCAACGGAATTGGGCCCCGACAAGGGAGTGTCCACCGGTTCGGTGGGTCGGTTCATAGACAGCGCCGCGAACGCGTTGGACGGCAACGGCGACAAGCTTCGTCAGACTCTGGCTCAGCTATCGGGTGTGGGGCGGATCCTGGCGGATGGCAGCAGTGACATCGTCGGAACCATCAAGAATCTGCAGACCTTCGTCACCGCACTGCGTGACAGCAATGAGCAGATCGTGCAGTTTCAGGACCGGTTGGCGACGTTGACCAGCGTGGTCGACGGCAGCAGATCCGATCTGGATGCGGCGTTGACCAATCTGTCCGACGTCGTCGGTGAGACAACGCGTTTCATCGAAGGTACTCGAGACAAGACAGCCGAGCAGATTCAGCGCCTGGCCAACGTCACCCAGAACCTGGTCGATCATCGCATCGACCTCGAGAATGTCCTGCACACGGCGCCGCACGGCATCGCGAACGCCTACAACATGTTCGACCCACGCACCGGTGCCGCCAGCGGTGTGTTCATCTTCAACAACCTCTCGAATCCGGTCGGCTTCCTTTGCGGCATGACCGGTGCCATCGGCAACGTCACCTCACCCGAAAGCGCGAAGCTCTGTGCGCAGTACCTCGGACCGGGCCTGCGCAATCTGAGCCTCAACAGTCTGCCGTTCCCGGTCAATCCATTCCTCACCGCCGCCCCGCCTCCTGACATGCTCAAGTACAGCGAGCCGGGGCTTGCGCCAGGGGGCGATGGCGGGACTCCCGGGCCACCCGAAACGCCCCCCGCGGTGTCGGCATACACCGGCGCAGGCGATGTGGCGCCACCTCCGGGATATGGGCCACCGCCGGGACCCCCTCCGCCAGGACCCCTTCCTCCTGCGCCGGAACCGCCGACGCTGCAGGACATGCTGCTTCCAGCGGAGAGGCCACCGTCATGATCGGCGCAGAAGCTACTCGTCGAGCGATGGTCATCGGCTCTTGTGTCATGTTGACGGTGACCGGATGCGCATTCCAGGGAGTGAACTCGCTGCCACTGCCAGGGGCGGTTGGACGGGGTTCCGACTCGGCGGTCTACCACGTCGAGGTTGCCAACATCGGTACGTTGGAGTCGAACTCGCCGGTGCTGATCGGCGACGTCGTCGTCGGAAGCGTCGGCAAGATGCACTTGCACGGCTGGCACATCGACGTCGAGGTATCGGTGAAACGCGACGTGACGGTCCCGGCGAATGCGGTGGCCGCCGTCGGCCAGACGAGCCTGCTGGGGTCCATGCATCTCGCGCTTGATCCCCCGGTGGGGCAACCCCCAACCGGCCGGCTGCAGCCCGGCGCCACGATCGGTCTGGACAGTTCGTCCACCTACCCGTCGACCGAGCAGACACTCTCGTCACTGGCGGCGGTCGTCAATGGCGGAGGCCTGGGACAGATCGGCGACATCGTGCACAACTTCAACGTTGCGTTGTCGGGGCGCCAAGACGCGGTGCGCGACCTGTTGACCCGACTCGACACCTTCGCGGGCACGCTGAATCAGCAACGAGACAACATCATCGCGACGATTAGTGAGTTGAACCGATTCTCCGCGACCCTTGCCGGTCAACAAGATTCGATCACCCGCGCGCTGGAGAAGGTTCCGCCCGCGCTGGAGGTGTTGCTGCGGGAGCGGCCGCGGCTCACGACCGCGCTCGACAAGCTGCGGGTGCTCGGCGACAACGTCACCGGCGTCGTCAACGACACCCAGGCCGACCTGGTGAAGAACCTGCAGAACCTCGAACCCACGATCCGTGCGCTCGCCGACGTCGGGCCGGACATCGATACCGCGCTTGCCTACCTCCCGACCTTCCCGCTGAGCCAGAACGTCATCGACCGGGGCATCCGCGGTGACTACATGAATCTCTTCATCACCGTCGATTTCACCAATGCACGACTCAAGCGGGGACTTCTGCTCGGCACCCGGCTGGGGCAGAACCGGGCATCGCTGATCCCCGCGCCGGGTGACCCCGGCTTCGACGCTTACTACACGAAGAACCCGCTCGGCGTCGGCACGTCACCGCCCTTCGGCCCGATCCCGGAGACGGCGCCGGCACCGTGGGAGTCGGGAGGTGGTGGCTGATGTTGTCACGCTTCGTCCGGATCCAGCTGGTGATCTTCACCGTCGCTTCGATCGTGGGCATCGTGGTGATGGTGTTCTCCTACATCCAGGCGCCGACGTTGCTCGGCATCGGGCGGATCACGGTGAAACTGGAATTGCCCGCGTCGGGCGGCCTGTACCGGTTTTCGAACGTGACCTACCGCGGTGTCGAAGTAGGCAAGGTCACCGAAATGGACGTATCCCGTACCAACGCCACCGCGACGCTCTCGCTGGATACGTCTCCCAAGATTCCTGCCGACCTGCGGGCCGAGGTGCGCAGCGTGTCCGCGGTCGGTGAGCAGTACGTCGAGCTGCTGCCACGCACGGACTCGGGGCCGTACCTGCGCGATGGATCGGTGATTCCCATGCGCGACACCAAGATCCCGCAGCAGGTGGGACCCATGCTCGACCAGGTAAGCACGCTGCTCGACAGCATCCCCCAAGGCAAGCTGAGCGGGTTGATCGACGAGTCGTTCAAGGCCTTCAACGGATCCGGCTACGACCTCGGGTCACTGTTCGACTCGTCGGCGACGATCGCGGGTGATCTCAACGGCGTGGCCGACCGCACGACTGCTCTCGTCGAAGACTCTGGCCCGCTTCTGGATTCGCAGGTGCAGACCACCGACGCGCTCCGGTTGTGGGCTCGCAGCTTGGCCGGAATCACCGGACAAGTGGTGACCAACGATCCTCAGGTGCGCACGCTGCTGCAACGTGGTCCCGATGCCGCGAACGAGGTTTCGCGCCTACTCGCCCAGGTCAAACCGACACTGCCGGTGTTACTGGCGAACATGACCACTTTTGGGCGGATCGCGGTCACGTATCACCCGTCGATCGAGCAGCTTCTGGTGTTGCTTCCACCGCTGGTCGGTTACATCCAGTCGTCCACGCCGTCGAACAATCCGACCGGCATCCCCATGGGTGACTTCAGAGTCTCCATCGCCGACCCGCCGTCGTGCACGGTCGGCTTCCTTCCGCCGTCCCAGTGGCGGTCCCCAGCCGATACCACCACGATCGACACGCCCGACGGCCTCTACTGCAAACTGCCGCAGGATTCGCCGATCGCCGTCCGAGCGGCCCGCAACTACCCGTGCATGGGTGTTCCCGGCAAGCGCGCGCCGACAGTGCAGGAGTGCGACAGCGACAAGCCCTTCGAGCCGTTGGCGATGCGGCAGCACGTGCTCGGGCCGTACCCCATCGATCCGAATCTGATCTCTCAGGGCGTGCCGCCCGATGATCGGGTGGACGTCGGCGATCGGATCTTTGCACCGGTGGAGGGCACACCCATGCCGCCGGGCGCACCCGGCCCGCTGCCACCCGACGGCGCTCCTCTGCCGGCCGAGCCCCCCGCTCCGCCTCTCGAGCCACCTCCCGTGGCAGGCGCAGGCGGTGATGCGCCACCCGCGGCGCCAAGTGCATTCACCACTGAAGGTTCCGGCCCCGGTCCGTCGGTGGCGATCGCCCACTACGATCCCCAGACCGGTGAGTACGCGACGCCGGCCGGACAGGTGTTTCGACAAACGGATCTGGTTGCCCCGTCCACGACGTGGCGGGACCTCGTCTACAAGGCAGGCCAATGATGTTGTCGCGCAGGCGAGCAACGGCGGCTGTGGCAGCAGCTGTAATGTTCTCGGGTACGTGCGTCGTGCCCCTTGCCAACGCTACCGCCGACGAAATCGCGGTCAACGGCACGTACCTCGCTACCTCTGACGGCCAATGGGCGAAGACGAACGAGTCGTATCACGACGAGCAGACGGTGACACAGACGTGGACAATCACATCGAGCTGCAGCAGCTTTCTCGACTGCACCGGACATGTGACCAGTGACCAGGGCTGGAGCGCGGACGCGCGCTATCTGAGCGGGGTGTGGCGAGTCGCCCACACGGTGGACGGCTGGGAAACCTGCGCCGACGGCACCGCAGCGCCAGGGGAGCAGGCCTTCCAGTTCTGGCCGGACCCCACCGTCCCTCCCGGAACCCTCGTCGGCACGGACAAGACCCTCGGTGCTAGCGGGGCGTGCGGCAAGAATCAGTGGCTCAACGTGACGATGCCGTTCAAGCTGGTGCCGATCGGGTGACGTCGGTCAATCCAACGACATGACACTAGAATTCGTGGCGGACCTCGGCCAACCGCACCCGGCCGTCGATGGCCAGCACCCCTTCGGCGCGCAGTAGTTCCAGCTGCCGCGTGGTCAGGTGCGCGGCGGGCCGTCCCGACGCGGTGATCACTCGGTGCCAGGGCAGATCCGACGAGTCGGTGCGCATGATCCACCCGACGATCCGCGGGCTGGAAAGCCCTGCCGCGTCGGCGATGTCGCCGTAGGTGGCCACCCGGCCGGCAGGTATGGACGCGACCAGGGCGCGCACGTTCTCGACCTGCTCGTCGCTGATCGCCGCCATGTCAGCCCGCGTGCCTGCGGATCACCGCGGCAGTCTCCACCGGTTTGGCCTGGGCCACCATGTGATCGCAGTCGAACTCGAGCAGAGTGAAGTCGGAACCGAGCTGTGCGTCGAGCGCCGAGACGAGTTCTTCGGAGACGTACGGCGGATCGGTTCGCGTGGCGCGGACCAAAGAGGTGGGCGTGCCACGGCGCGGCAGTGCGAACGGCCGGGTCAGCTCGCTCCAGTAGGACATCATCGCCGGGATGTTGATCCGCCAGCCCACGCGTCCGTTGGGGAGGTCGATGAGGTGCTCGTCGAGTTCGCGCTCCAACTCGGCTGGATCGGATTCGGCAACCTCGCCCCACGACCCTGACGTCTTGTCGTCGCGGGCCTCGTCGCGGTCGGGATAGTCGGGCGAGTCCAGCATGGCGTCGGCGATCTCGTGCATCCAGGCACCGTCGAGGCCGACGGCGGGATCGAGCAGCAGCACCGACGCGACCAGATCGGGCCGCGCCGCCGCGAGACTCAACGCGATCGCCCCGCCGAACGAATGCCCGACCACCGTCACCGGACCCGTCTGGTCGGCGTCCAGCAGTGTGGCGAGTGCAGCCACGTTGGCCTCGATGGTCCACGGTGCGGCCCATGACGACCGGCCGTGCCCGAGCAGATCCGGCGCAGCGATCGCGAACTCGGGCAGATGCCGGGTCGCCAGTGTCTCCCACCGTCGGCCGTGTCCGGTCAGTCCGTGGACGGCCAGGATCCGGGGCGGCCCGGTTGGGCCGTAGCGGTATACGTTCAACGCGTCGGTCACGGTGTCGATGCTGCCAGGCAGCATGCCGCTCCTGATTCCCGGGTCGCTGCGCTCTCCCCCGCAAGCGGGAGGTGCCCCCAGCGCCGTCCGCGTTTTGTCGGACCCCCGTGGTGTCATCTCGTCATGCCCACTTCGCACGTCACCTGTCGCCCGTTGCGCTGACCGAGCCCGGTCTGCACGGCACCGTGCGCCTGCTCGGCGGCCCCGGCACGGGCAAGTCGCATCTACTGACCCGTATCGCCGCCGACCGGATCACCGCGGGCTGCGATCCCGAATCCGTTTTACTGCTGACCGGTTCGGCACGGCTCGGCATGCAGGCCAGGGCGGCGATCACTTCGGCGCTGCTTGGCGAGGGCACGGCAGGGCCCGTGGCGGTGCGCGAGCCGCTGGTGCGCACGGTGCACTCGTACGCCTTCGCCGTGTTGGGTCAGGCGGCTCGACGCAACGGGGATCCGCCGCCGCGGCTGATCACCAGCGCCGAGCAGGACGGCATCATCCGCGAACTGCTGATCGGCGACTTCGAAGACGGTGACGATGCATCGGTCCGCTGGCCCGCCCAGCTACGGCCCGCGCTTATCACCGTCGGGTTCGCCACCGAACTGCGCGACCTGCTGGCGCGCTGCACCGAACGCGGGGTGGATCCGCTTGAGCTGCAACGCATCGGCCGACGGGCCGGCCGTCCCGAGTGGGTGGCGGCGGGACGGTTCGCCCAGATCTACGAGCAGGTGATGCTGCTTCGCTCGGCGGTCGGCATGGCGGCCCCGCAAGCGACCGTGCCCGCACTGGGCGCCGCCGAACTCGTCGGTGCCGCGTTGGAAGCGTTCGCCACGGACCAGGAGCTGCTGTCCGCCGAGCGCACGCGTATTCAGCTGCTGCTGGTCGATGACGCTCAACACCTCGATCCGCAGGCCGCCCGGCTCGTCAGGGTACTGGCAGCAGGCGCGGAGCTCAGCATCATCGCCGGGGATCCCAACCAGGCCGTATTCGGTTACCGCGGCGCCGATCCCGAGCTGTTGCGTGACGACGCGTCGCCTGCCGTCGTACTGACGGCGTCGCACCGCTGCGCACCTGCCGTGGCGCGTGCGGTCACTGGCATTGCACGGCGGCTGCCCGGTGCGGACCCGGCCCGTGAGGTCACCGGTGACGAGCAACGGGACGGGTCGCTGAGGGTGCGGATCGCGGCGTCACCGCACGCCGAGTCAGCGCTGATCGCGGATGTGCTGCGTCGCGCACACCTCATCGACGGCGTGCCGTGGTCGGCGATGGCCGTGATCGTGCGGTCGGTGCCGCGCGCCGGAGCGTCGCTGGCCCGCGCCCTGACCGCCTCCGGGGTTCCGGTGGATCAGCCCTCGGCGACCACCCTGGCAGAACACCCCGTGGTGGCGGCGTTGTTGACGGTGCTGGACGCCACCATCCACGGTCTCGACGGTGACCGGGCGATGTCGCTGGTGACAGGGCCGATCGGCCGCCTCGACCCGGTGTCGTTGCGGCAGTTGCGTCGCGCGCTGCGCCGGGCGGACGGAAGCCAGCCGCCGCGCGAGTTCGCCGACCTGCTCGTCGAGGCACTCGAGGGTGCCGTCGTCGACGTGCCGGATCAGCTCGCCCGACCGCTGCGCCGGGTCGCCGCGGTGCTCGACGCGGCCAGGCGTGGCGAGACGCATCAACGGGATCCCCGGGTCACCCTGTGGCAGGCGTGGCACCAGAGTGGCCTGCAACGGCGCTGGCTGACCTCGATCGAACGCGGTGGGTCGGGCGGTGTCCAGGCGGGCCGCGACCTCGACACGGTGACTGCGCTGTTCGACGTCGCCGAGCAGTACGTGACGCGTACCGCGGGTGCGTCGTTGACCGGCCTGGTGGACCACCTGCGCGCGATGGCGCTGCCCGTGATCGGCAGGGATGACCGCAGGGCGGGTGAGTCCGTCGCCGTGCTGAGCGTGCACGCCGCGCTTGGCCGCGAATGGGAGGTCGTTGTGATCGCCGGCCTGCAGGAGGGGTTGTGGCCCAACACCGTTCCGCGCGGTGGCATCCTCGGCACGCAGTATCTGGTCGACGTGCTCGACGGCGTCGACGATCCGATGACCCGTGCGGTGTCGACCAGGGCGCCGCTGATGGCCGAGGAGCGCAGGCTGCTCGTCGCGGCATTGGGCCGGGCCCGCTCGCACGTCGTCGTGACGGCGGTCGACGGTGACGAGGGCGACCAGTCGGCGTTGCCGTCCCCGTTCTGTGCCGAGCTCGCGGCTCTGGCCACCGACGGCGACGCGGAGACCGAGCCCGTCCCGGTCCATGCGCCACGGGTATTGGCGCCCGCCGCGCTGGTCGGACGGTTGCGTGCGGTGGTGTGCGCGCCTGCTGAGGCGGTCGACGAGGCGTCGCGTGCGTGTGCCGCAGCACAATTGGCTCGTCTGGCGGCGGCAGGGGTTCCCGGCGCGAGCCCTGCGCAGTGGTACGGCATGACGCTGCTGTCCACCGACCAACCGTTGTGGTCGGGGGAGGGCCATGTCGTGACGCTGTCGCCGTCGCGGCTGCAGACGCTGACCGACTGCCCCCTGCGCTGGCTGCTGGAACGCCACGGCGGTGCCGACGGACGCGACGTCCGCTCGGCGCTCGGATCGCTGGTGCACGCGCTGGTCGCCGATCCCGGCAAGAGCGAGGAGCAGATGATCGCCGAGCTCGAACGGCACTGGGCGGAGCTGCCGTTCGACGCGCAGTGGCACTCCGCCAACGAGTTGGCGCGCCACCGGGCGATGCTTGCGACGTTCGCGCAGTGGCGGGCCGGGACGCGCCGGGAGTTCACCGAGGTCGGTACCGAGGTCGACGTGGACGGCGTCGTGGAGCCCGCCGACGGGTTGCGGCCGGGGGTGCGGGTGCGCGGCCGGGTCGACCGGTTGGAGCGCGACGCCGAGGGTCGGCTGGTGGTGGTCGACGTCAAGACCGGCAAGACCCCGGTCACCAAGGACGACGCCCAACGTCACGCCCAGTTGGCGGCTTATCAGCTGGCCATCGCCGAAGGTCTTCTGCCGCAGGGTGATCAGGCGGGCGGGGGGCGTCTGGTCTACCTGGGCAAGGTCGGTTCGGCCGGGGCATGCGAACGTGACCAGGACCCGATGACCGCCGAGGGCCGCGAAGAATGGCGGGAGGCCGTGCGGCATGCCGCCGCTGCCACGCAGGGTCCCGACTTCGTGGCACGCATCAACGACGGGTGTGCGCACTGCCCGGTGCGGGCGATCTGTCCAGCTCAGGCGGCGATCGGGGGCCGGTCGTGACCGTCCGCTACGGCCCGGCCGAACTGGCCGAGGCGCTCGGCATCTTCGCCCCGACCGACGAACAGGCCGCGGTCATCGCGGCGCCGCCTGGACCACTGGTGGTGATCGCGGGGGCGGGGGCGGGCAAGACCGAGACGATGGCCGCGCGGGTGGTGTGGCTGGTGGCCAACGGCCACGCACGTCCTGGTGAGGTGCTCGGGTTGACCTTCACCCGCAAGGCGGCCGGCCAGCTGCTGCGCCGCGTCCGGACCAGGCTGGCCCGGCTCGCCGGTGCGGGTCTCATTCCCGGCGGGCCTGGCGACGCCGTCGACGAACAGGCGACGGTGGCGACCTATCACGCCTTCGCCGGGACCCTGCTGCGCGAGCACGGCCTGTTGCTGCCTGTCGAGCCCTCGACGCGGCTGATCAGCGAGACCGAGCTGTGGCAGCTGGCGTTTCGCGTGGTGTGCGAGCACCCCGGCCCGCTGGACACCGAGAAGTCGCCCGCCGCGGTGACCGCGATGGTGCTGCGCCTGGCGGGGCAGCTCGCCGAACACCTGGTCGACACCGATCAGCTCCGTGACACCCACCTCGAACTCGAGCGGCTGGTGCACACCCTTCCGGCAGGACCACGGCAGCGCGATCGGGGGCCGAACCAGTCGCTGCTCAAGATGCTGGCCACCCAGACCGAGCGTGCCGAACTCGTCCCGTTGGTCGACGCACTGCACGCCAGGATGCGGGCCGAGAACGTCATGGACTTCGGTATGCAGATGTCCGCGGCGGCCCGCCTGGCAGCCGCCTTCCCACAGGTGGGCGCCGAACTGCGGGCGCGTTACCGGGTGGTGCTGCTCGACGAGTACCAGGACACCGGACACGCGCAGCGGGTCGCCTTGTCGTCGCTGTTCGGCGGAGGTGTGGACGACCAGCTCGCGTTGACCGCCGTCGGCGACCCGATCCAGTCGATCTACGGCTGGCGGGGCGCATCGGCGACGAATCTGCCGCGGTTCACCACGGACTTCTGCCATTCGGACGGCACCCCGGCGCCGACGCTGGAACTGCGCACCAGCTGGCGCAACCCACCCCGCGCGCTGCGGCTGGCCAACGCGGTGTCGACGGAGGCGCGCCGCCGCTCGGTGGCCGTGCGTGAGCTGCTGCCCCGCCCCGACGCCCAACCCGGCACCATTCGTTGCGCACTGCTGACCGACGTGGCGTGCGAACGGGACTGGGTGGCAGACGAATTGGCCAGGATCTACCACGATGCCCGTGGCGCCGGGGCGACGGTGCCGACGACAGCGGTGTTGGTCCGCCGCAACGCCGACGCCGCGCCCATCGCCGACGCACTGACCGCACGCGGCGTGCCCGTCGAGGTCGTCGGGTTGGCCGGCCTGCTGGCCATTTCGGAGGTCGCCGACGTGGTGGCGATGTTGCGGCTGGCCGCCGACCCCACCGCGGGGGCCGCCGCGATGCGGGTCCTGACCGGGCCGCGCTGGCGGCTTGGCGCCGCCGACGTCACAGCGCTGTGGCGGCGCGCCGTTGAGCTCGACCACTCGGGTCGGGCCGCCGACCGCGCGTCCGTCGCCGAGATCGTGGCCGCCGCCGGGCCGGACGCAGACTCCGCGTGCCTGGCCGACGCGATCGGCCACCCGGGACCGGCGGACCGCTACTCGCCCGAGGGACACCGACGCATCGTGGCGCTGGGCCGCGAGCTGACGGTACTGCGCGCGCAGCTGCACCATCCGCTGCCCGACCTCGTCGCCGAGGTGCGGCGCATGCTTGGCGTCGACGCCGAAGTGCGTGCGGCGCGAACGGTTTCGGCCGGGTGGAGCGGGACGGAGCATCTCGACGCATTCACCGACGTGGTGGCCGACTTCGCCGCACGCCTCGGGGCGTCGGTGCCCGGTCTGCTCGGTTACCTCGATGCCGCCATGGAAGTGGAGAACGGGCTGGCTCCCGCCGAGCTCAGCGTCGCACACGACCGAGTGCAGATCCTGACGGTGCACGCCGCCAAGGGGCTGGAATGGCAGGTCGTCGCCGTGCCACACCTGAGCGGTCGGGTGTTCCCGTCGACCGCGTCGCCGCGCACCTGGTTGTCGGATCCGGCCGACCTGCCGCCGCTGCTGCGCGGCGACCGCGCGACCGTGTCCGAACACGGCGTGCCGGTGCTCGACACCAGCGACGTCAACGACAGGAAGGCGTTGTCGGACAAGATCACCGACCACAAACGTCGCCTCGACCAGCGCCGCATCGACGAGGAACGCCGCCTGCTGTACGTGGCGCTCACCCGAGCCGAGGACACGCTGTTGCTGACGGGTCACCACTGGGGTGCCACCGAGCTCAAGCCGAGGGGGCCATCGGAGTTCCTCGTCGAGATTCGCGACGTGATCGAGCGATCGGCCGCCGAGGGCGACCCCTGCGGAGTCGTCGACACGTGGGCGCCCGCCCCGGCCGATGGTGATCGGAATCCGTTGCAGGAATCAGTCACCGAGCGATCGTGGCCCCCCGACCCGGCGGGTGCGGCCCGGGCGGAACTGGATCGGGGTGCCGCGCTGGTGGCCTCGGTGATGGGTGGTGACGCCGACGCCGACGCAAGCGACGTGGACGGTTGGGCGGCCGACGTGGACGCCCTGCTGGCCGAGCGCGAGCGTGCGCTGGAACGTCCGCCCGTCACGCTGCCCGCTCAACTGTCCGTGAGCGCGTTGGTGAACATCGGCCGCGATCCCGCGGGCGCGGCCCAGCGGCTGCAGCGCAGGTTGCCGGTCCGTCCCGACCCGCACGCCTCGCTGGGCACGGCGTTCCACGACTGGGTGCAGCGCTTCTATCACGCCGAGCGGCTGTTCGACCTCGACGACCTGCCCGGGGCCGTCGACGGCGACCTGGGGCGCGCCGAGGAGGAGAACCTGGCTGAGTTGCAGACCGCGTTCGCGGTGTCGCCGTGGGCCACCCGTACGCCGATCGACGTCGAGACGCCGTTCGACATGGTGCTCGGCGGCACCGTGGTCCGCGGCCGCATCGACGCCGTGTTCGCCGACGACGACGGTGGCGTCACCGTGGTCGACTGGAAGACCGGTGAGGCGCCCACCACGCCGGAGGCGTTGCGGCAGAACGCGATTCAGCTAGCCGTCTACCGGCTGGCGTGGGCCGCGATGCAGGCGGTCCCGGTGTCGTCGGTGCGGGCGGCCTTCCACTACGTGCGCAGCGGCGTGACGCTCGCGCCCGATGAGCTGCCCGGCGCCGGCGAACTGGCCGCACTGCTGGAGGCCGCCTAACGCGGCGCGTTGCGGTACGCCTTGAGCGCCGTGGTGATCATCGGCACCTGCAGCGGCAACCGGGCGATGGCACCGATGCGGGCAGGCCACCCCTTGCCCCACCACAGCCGGACCATGTTGACGTTCGCCGGGAAGACGCCGACGAACAGCGCGACGGCCGCCAGCGCGCCGACCCGGCGGGTACGCGGGGCCAGCAGCATCGCGCCGGTCGCCGCCTCCGCGACACCCGAGGCCAACGTGTAGAACCGCGGGCTGCCCGGCAACTCGGCGGGAACGATCGTGTCGAACGGTTTCGGCGCCATGAAATGCAATACG
>Ga0193743_1000737_pt1 | contig 25569 bp, 19 predicted proteins | sample L2c2metaG_FD_143038 | JGI IMG/M metagenome (GOLD analysis project Ga0193743, IMG submission 143038) | Soil microbial communities from a riparian zone of the East river system, Colorado, United States - L2c2 | ecosystem: Environmental > Terrestrial > Soil > Riparian zone | place: USA: East River...
CGAACCTGAACCTGCGGGAGACTTTGCGCAGCCAATCCATTCGGGATCCTTTGACGGGGTTATATAACAGACGCTATATGGAAGAGTCGCTTGAACGAGAGTTTCGTCGAGCGCTGCGCAGAGGCTTGCCACTGGCGATTCTTATGGTCGATCTCGACCACTTCAAACGCTTCAACGATTCACATGGACATGAAGCTGGTGATTCTGTACTTCGAGAGTTGGCGAAGGTTTTTCAAGCCCTCCTTCGCACTGAAGATATCGTCAGCCGGTACGGAGGCGAGGAATTCACACTGATTCTGCCTGACACGAATCTTGAAGCGGCTCATGAATGTGCGACGCGATTGCAGATGGCGTGTCGTGGAATTCAGGTGCAACACTATGGAGAAATGCTGGATGGTATCCGCCTATCTATAGGAGTGGCGTGTTATCCACGGAGTGGAACCACCGCAGAAGAGATATTGCGCGCTGCGGATTCTGCACTCTACCGTGCCAAAGAACAGGGACGCGATCAGGTAGTCCTCTCCGAATAATTACGGAGTCAACGGTATTCGGATGGGGGGACTATATATGCGCAACTTTGCCAATGAATCGCGGTGTCTCAGACCCTCGTGTCCTCACGCCGGAAAGTTTCAGATTTTTGGACGCAGCGGCTACCGTACCGCGAGTTCAGATCATGGTAGTCGTTTTACTTTGCTCAACCAGGCTTCCATGTGATGGAGGAACTCGCGCGAAACGTGCCGGCTTCGATCGTAATATTGCGCCATGCGCGATTCGCCTTCGGTTGGCTTGAAGAGGTGATCGAGGGTCGGAAACCTGGCGAGCTCCACGTCGATTCCGGCTTCGCGGGCGGAGCTAAACAGCTGTTCCGCGTCGCGTTCCGGCGAGACCTGAAAATCCTTGCCGGCCTGCGCGATGAGAAGAGAACAATGGACACTCCTGAGCAGATCGGCCGGAGGGTTCAACAGGTGCTCGCGCAGCCAGCTTCTACTGCGGACCAAGCCGCGCAGGTGATCGGGAACCGCGTCAAGCTCGACGGGTCCGTCCTTCCGCGCCAGATCGATGAACGTCTCCAGTTCTTTGCGTTGCGCAGCGACCTGCTCGGGGGAGAGGCCGATAAGCGGGCCCTGCGATGCGAGCTGATCGAACATCACCTCGTCGATGGGCCTGCCGGAAGCCGCCATCAGCACGATGCCGCGGGGCTCAACTCCATACTTGGCGGTTAAGAAGAGGGCCAGTGTGCCGCCCTGGCTGTGGCCAACAAGGAAAAGATTTCGCGGGTCGACTGCCGGATGCCGCTCGAGCAATTCAAAGCAGGCGTATGCATCATCGGCCAGGGCACGCAGGCCGAGATCGAGTACATCGCGGCCGTGGCGCGTCGTACCCGCGCCGCGCGTGTCATAACGCAGGCCGGCGAAACCGCATTCAGCAATGTAATCCATGACCTCGTGTGTGCCGATGTCGATTTCTCCGGCGATGCCGTGGCGGTCGTGGGTGCCGGATCCGCTGAGAAACAGCACTGCGGGAAAGGGCCCTTCGCCACTCGGGATGGTCAGCGCGGCGCCGATTGGCGTAACGGGCCCTTCGATTTCAACGTCATGCAATGTGAACTTCGCGCTCGCTGGCGGAGTGTAGACGATTTTTGGCCGCGCGAGGGACTCATCGTCTATCCATGCAGGCAGAGGCGGCGGCTGTTCCAGTAGAGTTGTCTCGACGCCTTTCTTGGGCAGCCGGCACTCACGAAGCACGCCGGCGTCGAGCAGCAACTCTTCCTCATGCGAACTGCGGAGCCATCTTCCACCTTGGAGTTCGGGCGCGGGAGCGATGCTGTACGGCACGGCAATGAGCGGGTCGGGCAGAAAAACGGTGAGATGCGCCTCGTCAAATTTGCCGCTCGCATCGAGAATGGCAAAGCCAATTGCCTGGTGGGCCGTCGCTCCGAAGATGTACACAACGCCCCCACGCGGCATGCGCAGCGGCTCTTCGCCATCGGGTGAATGAATGACGATCTCGTCCTTCTCAAAATCCGCGCTCCACGATTTGCGGCCGCTCTGACTTTCGAAATGAACCGGCTCGAAAGCTGCCGTGCAGAAGAGCCGCGATCGCTGGCGGATCATGGAGCCGCCTTGCCCGAGGGCAGCTGGATCGATTTCTGTATACGAATCGACCCGCAGCAATTCTTCCATGGGCGCAGTGGCTAGGACACTCCACTGCGTGGCGAACGGCTTGCCGTTCAGAGAGGACCTGTAGACTAGCGGCTGTCCGTTCGGAAACAGCGCGGCTTTCCAATCCGCCATAATCTCCATACTATCTATAACAGCTTGGGGAGGCAAAATGACGGCTATCCCAACAGTGCCCCCACCCACGCGTGCGCAGTTCGAGCAGGAATATCTCGCCCCGGCGCGGCCTGTCGTCATCAAAGCTGGACTGGGCGGCGGGCTCGCGCGCTGGACGCCGGAGTCGCTGGCGGAGCGATTGGGAGATAAGCCGGTTTCCGCCTCCATCTCGCAGAGCGGCGTGTTTCATTACGATCCTGTCGCGGTCCGCAAGTTTCGCGTCGTGCGGCGCACGTTCCGGCAGGCCGTGGCGGAGATTGGCTCCGGCACGCATGGCGCCATGTATCTGATGCAGCAATCGATCCACGAAAATTTTCCGGAGCTGGCCGGGGATGTGCGGCCGCCCGAACTGCTGGGAGATGCGCCGGCCGCGCCGCATTTCTGGTTTGGCAGCGCCGACAACGTGACGCCGCTGCATCACGATCCACTGACCAATCTGTTCTTACAGGTCTACGGCAGAAAGCGCTTTACGCTTTTCGATGCGCGACAGTTTGAGGAGCTCTATCCCTTTCCCGCGAGCGCGCACCATTCGCATTTAAGCTACGTTGATATAGAAAACCCCGATCTGGAACGGTTTCCCCTGTTTGCCGCGGCGCACCGCTATGAAGCGACGCTCGGGCCCGGCGACCTGCTCTTCCTGCCAGCGTTCTGGTGGCACCACGTACGATCGCTCGATGTTTCCATATCGCTCAACTTCTGGTCGGCTCCGGCCTTGAAGGATTGTCTTACCCCTGCCGGCCTGCGCTTGCTGATGACCGTCTATGAGCGCGACCGACTGGCGACTATGGGCGCGCCGTTTCGCGCGGCGGACGGTGGCTTTCTCGAATCGGCGTGCGAGGTGTTCCGATTGGGCCGGCGATGGCCGGCAGTTCTGCTGGCCAGTGCTGCAGGGGGCGACCTTGCGGGCGGCGAGTTGCGCGCTCATTTCGAGCGCGGCCGGTTAGCCGATGACAGTTTGTTTACCGATGCCGAAGTGAACATGATCTTAGCGGAAACGGCCCGGCTTCTGGGCGTGGACTATACACCGATTTCGAGCCATCGCGCCGTCATAGGCCGGTAATCGCTCGCCACGGGCAGGGCCAGATAACGGCCGTCTTCGCTATGGAACAACCCCGCGTCCACGAACGGCTGCAGGCATTGCTGGGGGCAGGCCACAAATTCCTCGCGCGTGAATCGGAGCAGTGTCTCGCCCGGCGCGGGCTCGGCTGTTTCGAACAGCGTCAGCAGGAAATTTCGGACGTCGTCTTCTTCCGTGCGCTGCCCAGCTTCTCTCACCAGCGTCTTCAGGCCTTTCGGCGCGTCGGCCATTTGGAAGACGGCCGCAGCGAAGGCTGCCAGCTTGAAAGTGCGATGCGAGCGTTCGTCGCGGCGGTCATTTATTATGATGCAACTGCCTTCCCGCGCCCAGGTCAGCGTGCAGTCGTCTTCCTTGTAAGCCTTCTGCCACCGAGCAATAGCCAAGGATAGAGCGCCCGCATAGCTGCAGTTCCGCTCTTCTCCGTCTTCACGTTCAAACAGGTAAGCGAGGCGTGCGATCTCGGCGTCGGGCAGCGGGTAGAGGTCGCCATAGAGCGGGCTCGGCCGCAGGCGGATGCCGAATTTTTCGGGCGCCTGATGGTACGGACTGAAGCGATGGAATTCCACTTGCGGCATCCCGCTCGGCGGGCGCAAATGCGTCAGCTTGGGTATCTCCGCCGCCATGCGATCATATTCCGATTCGTCCTCGCCAGGGAACCCGACCAGAATGTTGTAAGCCACGTAGATGCCATATTCGCGGGCGAATTTGAGCAGCGCGATGTTTTGAATGCCCGTGGTCCCCTTGCGCATGAGTGCCAGGATCTTGGAGCTGAAGCTTTCGATGCCGGGTTGCACGGCCGTGATCCTGGCTTTCGCAAGCCGCTCGACGTGCCGCCGCTCGACATTGGCTTTAATCTCGAAAAAGAAGTCTGTCTGCGTTTGCGGCCAGCTTTCCAGTTTCTCGTAGTAGGCTGCCGGCAGGATGTTGTCGGCCATGAATACAAACTTCGCGTCATAGCGGTCCACGACCGCCTCGACTTCCGACCGCAGCCTCTCGATACTCTTCTGGCGATAGCCCATGCCGTTAGCATTGAGGCCGCAGAACGTGCAGTGCTGCCGCGCGCCCCACCAGCATCCGCGGGAGGATTCTAGGGCTAACACAACTTCATAGAGCCGATCGAACCCGACGCTCTGGCGGGTCGTGACGAAGTCATCGAAATCGGGCAGCGGCAGGTCGTCCATCGCGGTGAGCGGCTGTGATGGCGGACCGCTGACGATCGCGCCGCCAGCTCCGCGGCCCACGCACCCGGGAATGTCCTGCACAGGCTCGCCGCGTGAGATCCGCAGCGCGAATTCCGGAAAGGCGAAATCGGATTCGCCCACGAAAACGTAATCGATGAACGGAAAATTTCGCAGCAGCGTCTCGCCCATCTCGCCATCGCAGTTGGCGCCCCCGAGCACCACCGTACGTTGCGGCCAGCGTGTCTTGACGGCGCGGGCCAGCGCCAGTGCGGGCAGGTTCTGGTAGAACGTCGTGTTGATGCCGATGAGCGAATACGGCTCGAGCCTGCTGGCCATTTCATCGACCAGCTCTGCCGCCCTTCCACGAAGCGTGAGGATGTGGGACTCGAATTTCGCCAGCGATTTCAACATGCGCGTCGCGTCTAAGCAGTGCTGTTGAAGCTTGCGCCGCACGTCCGCTTCACGGTGCTCCATCGCGTCATCATGAACCAGTTGCGCGAAGGTCCACTCGCTGAAGGGCATCCAATTTCGGCCCGTGAGATGGAAATACGACGCGACTTTGTCGCTGAGGCTCGCGCCGGGCATTTGCGCGGCGAATTCGAGGTTCCAATAAAACGTGCGGCAGCCGATTCCGAGCCGCTTTACGCCGGCCGACAACAAGGCCAAACCTAAGCTGGGCAGGCCCGCGGGGCCGAAGGGCGGATAGACCAGCGCGACCTGAAACCCCGCGCCCGGAGCCCTGGCTGCGGGCAACTGCTGGCAATCGGGACTCGATCCGACGATCGGAAAGATCACGTCACGCCTCGACTGCCGTATTCAGGACGTGCAGCTCGGGGAGACGCGGGCTTTCCATAGGCAGATCTTCGTGGCGCGGCCGCCGGATGAAATCTGCGAGACCGTAGCGCGCCGCCTCCTTTTCGCGAGTGCAATCGACGGCTAGCGCGAGGTACCGACCGTCGATGGAAAGAGTGATCCACCGCGCTTCCAGTTCGGCTAAGAATTGATCGAGACCTTCAACGTCTTCGGGAGATGCGATGATTTCAGCGCCGATCTGAGTACCGATATAGTTCAAATACAGATCGTCCGCGTTTAGCCCCAGCAGCCCTTCCAGCGTCTCTTCGAATTGCACATTTTTGTGCAGCCACGATGCGGGATGCGCCTGGCGAAGCGCACGATGAATACGATGGCCGGCGCCCGTCAGCAGATAGCTCTTAGGCTCTCGGCGCGTGTCGATCAGCAGCGTAGTTTGCTGACCTTCGAACTGATAAAAGCGCGCGCCCCGGACGTTCTGATAGCTCCAATCGAGCACGGCCGACCACAGCTTGGCGCCGTACTGCGATACCGTATCGCCCTGCGGCAACTCCATGTCGAAGTGATACACGATGCGGGAGCGCTCTTCAGGAGATAGTCCGCGATAGTAAACATCCGCCCGATTGGCGGGCCGCACCGAGCGTAAGCCATACTCCTCACGCTTCGTGTACAACGGGCTGTACCGGTCCAGCGTCACCGCGTTGGGGTTCTTGGGCGCCGGTAGGTGCACCAGCTTGGGAATCATTTCTATGTCCTTCAGGTACGGCTCCGCGCGCTCGTTTGGGAAGCCGTAGAGCAGAAACCAGGCCGGGCGTACACCATACATCGCGCACCATTTCAACAGCTCGATGTTCTGATAACCCTTGACGCCCTTCTTCATCAGCTCCAGCGTTTCGCTGGAAAGCGATTCGATTCCCGGCTGAATTTCGGTGATGCCGGCGCGCGCGAACTGCTGGACTTCGGACTCGGTCAAATTCGATTTGGTCTCGTAGAAAATCCGCAGGTTGAAGTCTTTGATGTACGGCAGGACTTCCTTGAAATAACGGCGGCTGATGATGTTGTCGACGGCGTAAACGTTGCGCGCGCCGTAGTCTTCCTTGAGCCGGCGGAACTCCTCGATGGCGCGCGCGGGGCTCTTTGCGCGAAACGTCATCATGGTCGGATTTAGGCCGCAGAAGACACAGTGCTTCACGGCGCCCCACCAACAGCCGCGTGAAGTTTCGATTGGCATGGAGAACTGGCCCTGCACAGAGCGTGCGCGAAGCAGCGCGGGCAATTGCTGCTGGTACTCAACGAAATCGGGGAAGGGGATTGCGTCCAGGTCCATCAGGGGCGCTGGGGGCGCACCGGTTTTGATTTCACCGCCATCGCGATAGATTACGCCGGCAACTTTTGAAAGATCGCCGCCGCCGCGCAGAGTTTCCACGAATTCGGGGAACGCAAACTCGGCTTCACCGCGGACCACAGCATCCACCTGAGGGAACGAGTGAAGCAGTTGCTCGCCCATTTCGCCTTCGCAGTTGGCACCGCCGAACACGATATAGAGCGACGGGAATCTCTCGCGCAGCATGTGCGCGAAGGTCAGGGATGCAACGTTTTGCGAGAACGTGGAGGAGAAACCGATCACGTCGTACGCGGTCCAGTCACGCGCAGCCATGCAGCGATCAAAGAGTTCCGGCACGCGCTGAATAAATCCGGTAAAGCGCGTGACCATATCGACCACCTGATCTCGGTCGAACAAAGGATGGGGCACGTCGATCAAAGCCTCGAAGGCAGAGATCGCCCGCCGCTGCCGGTCGTGCCACAGAGCGTCGGCAAAAAACGTATTGCCAAGATCGGTCGAAGAAGCGATGAAGTTGTAATCGAACAGCGCGAGTGCCGGATCGGCGTTGTCGCCGTAAAATGCCCGGAAGAATTCGAATGCACCGTAGTAGATGTCGGCGGAAATACTGCGCGCCGCCAGCGCAGGCTTGAGCGTACTGATGCCGAGGCTCGGCATGACCGCCGGAGCGAAGGGCATCGATATCAGGCAAACACGCTTTTCATTGGATGACATGCAGTCCTCTGGGGCGCACGGGGGGAGCGACCGCGTGATCGGCCTCCAGCTTGACGCCCATTGCTTCCAGCGTGCGGGTCAGCATCGCGTCGTCGAGGATTCGGTCCACTTCTTCGGAATCGAGACCATCCACGGCCCTCACGCAGACCTCACAAATCGATGTGTACTTGCCTGAGCGCGCGAGATCGGGCCGGGCTTTCACGATCTCGTCGTAAACTGCCTTGGGGCCAAAAGCGTTAATAAAGCGATAATGCGAGCGCCCGTACATTTTGCGGAACAGATCGAGCATCGAATCCTGATGCAGGTTGCCCACCGTGAACATCTTTATTTTGCCGCCCGCGCAGCAGCATGCCTGCAGATCTCCGTCGGGATAAATGACGGACTTGTTGACGACTTCTCCGCAGCCGTTGGAAAGGAAGATATCGACGGGATAATAGTGGAGCATCTCCGGATGATCGGCGGCGCGCCCGAGTCCGATCAGGCCGCCTGCCCAGACAAACATCTTTTCGTTTTTCTGTGATGCGATGCTGCGGTAGTTTCCTTCATAATCGTGCAGGTCCGCGAGCTCGTGCCGCGGCAGCCCGTACATGCGGCTCAACTGATCGAGCGGCAGCTCAGGGCTATTGCTCACGAAGGAGATGATGCGCGTGAAATTCAGGATACGGGCGCATTCGAGAGCATTGCGCAACGTCTCAGGTTTGCCGAACTCAAGATGAAACTGGTCCGCGCTGAAGTTGACTTCCGTCAGCCCCGCATCCTTCATGCGCGAGAGCACGGCCAAGCCTTTATCTACCGTCGTGGCCCAGAAGCCGTTGGTCACCATGCGGGTCTGCAGCCTATAATCCTTGCAGCGCGACATCAGCTCGGCGTGCTCGTCCTGAAACAGCATAGGCTCGCCGCCGGTGAACGTTACCTTCTTAAAGCGTGGGATGCCGGCCGCCTCATCGATGTAGCGCTTGGCATCGTCGAACGGCATCTTGGTTTTGTTTTGAGGGGATGACAGGATGCCGCAGTGCTTGCACGTCATATTGCACTGATGGCTGTACATCAGAGCGATTTCCAGCGGACGATCGGGGAGGTCCTCGAGAACGGCCGGGGGGGCGGCGGCTCCACGGTCCTGGTAGGTCTCGGGCATGGCGATGCCCTCCTTGCTCGAAAAAAGCAATATACATCAGCAATTCCGGCGGCGCAATGCAAGATTATTGTGGAAGCATGCGCAACGCGAGCGGCGCTGAATCGAAAAAAACCTTGACTCCACGACTCGCATTATTCATAATCACCCGGATTCGCGAAACGGGGCCCTGCAAAACGCCTTCGGGCTCTAACGCCGAACGTGGCGATCAGAAAGGGGGAACGTGTGAGTGATTTGAAGCGTTTCCAGCAGGAGTTACTAAAGAGTGCCGATGCCCGCAAGGAATTCGCCAGCAATCCGGCTGCGTATCTGAACAAGCACAACATTCATATTCCGGCAGGAACGAAACTGCCGAAATCCATTCCGGTGGAAGAACTGGAAAAAACGGTCGGCGCCATCAACGAAAACCTGAAAACCAAGGGCGTGGACATCACCAAGTTGGACGCAGGCGATGCGGCATCGGTCAGCAAGTTTGTGGGCGAGGCTACTTTCCAGCCGGTCGACAGGCAGGCGTATCTCGACAAAATCAAGACCGTTGTCGATCAGTACAACTCGCGGATCAGCGCTGGTCGGAACCCGGGTGATGCTGCTACCGCGCTCGTAATCGGCGCCGTTGTAGCGGCCGTCGTCGCGACACCTGTGAAGGTTTACTCGGTCGATCTGGACGTAGAAGACGAAATCTAACTTAGGTTATTCGCTAACGGAAGATACAGCTCAGCTCGGTGTTCGCGAAACCCTCGAATTGATCCTCGAGAGCTTTCACAACCCGCGCTGGGTGGAACTGTGTGAGCCCGCGGGTATTGCGCCAGAAAAATTAGGGGCACTGCGCGACGTCTTTCTGTCCGCGGGCGCTGCGGCCATCGCCGGTCGCGCCGGCCTTCAGGTTTGGCGCCAAATCAATATATATTTCGATGCGTTGGGCCTGCGCTGGTACTGTTTCGCCAGCGGCGATTTCCTCGAACGCCTGAGCGCCTGGCACGCCTGCGGCGTGGTGCGGCAGTTCTGCTTCGTGCATAAACCGCCGGGCCTGCGGCTTCGCTTCTTAGGCGCGCAAGAGCCGATGGTAGCCGAGCTTCACCGGGCGATGGACGAGTTGCAGGCGGCGGGGCAGATCGACAACTGGTCCTGCGGACTCTACGACTCAGAACCTTATCAGTTCGGTGGAGACGCCGGCGCGGATGTAGCTCATCGTTTCTTTACCATTGAAAGCGTCGCCACTCTTGCCTACCATCGCGTTCGGCTGCGCGGCCAGGCATCGCTCGAACCCGTGATGTTTTCGCTGTTGCTTATTGAATTGTTGTTGAGGGAGGCGACCGGGGATGAGTGGGAACGCTGGGATATCTGGCAGAAGATGGAGTTGACCGGCAGGCTGGAGCGCATGGACAAAGCAACCGAAGCGCGGGCTCTACATGAGTCCGTCCGCGCGCGACGTGAGCTAGCCCAATTTCTCTTCCACTCTCGCGAGCTATCCTCGCCAGAACGCGAAATTATCGCGCAGTACCGCGAGACGCTGCCGGATATCGCGCAGGAGATTCGGCAGCTGCACGATACAGGTAGACTGCTCTGGCCTACCCGCGAGATAATCCCCTTCTGGATCATTTTTCATTGGAACCGGATGGCGTTCAGCCTGGAAGAGCAACGGCGGATTACGTTTCTGATGACGGAGCTGTACTCGCCGCACCAGCGATGACGTTTCCGTTCGCTCTGGTGCGTCTGCCCGCGATCGCGCGCTCCCGGCTGAAGCAGTACCGGTATGCGAGTGCGCTCGAGTTGAATCGGCGCGCGCGAGTTCTGCGGGAAGAGCTGTGGCGCGAAACCGAACCGCTGATTGCGGCGCTGTTCGCGCTCACTCCGCGGATGTCCTCGAACAGCCGCCGCGGCGCGCTTGCCGCGCAAAGGGCCTTGCATAACGTGCGCGAGCTGCCTGGCGGAGAGTGGCTTTATGAGATCGGCGCGGCCGACCCGAAGACAGCTGCGGCGCTACGCGGCTGGGACGCCAGGCAGCGCGAAAGTATAGCTCTGCTCGAAGAGCGCGATCGCGAAGCGTCAGCGGAGCAAAGCCGGCGTGATGCGGCGCTGCTCGCGCTCTGCCGTGATCCCTGTTTCGAAAAGGGACTGACGCTCGCGAACCCCGGGTTGGCCGCACACGTGGCGTGCCTCACGCCCGGCGCGGCACTTTCGAAAAGCGGCCGCAGAACGCTCGCGAGTGCGCTGCAATACGTGTTACGAGCTTCGATGAAGCCGACGCCTCTGGGTTATTTCTGTAGCACGGCTGCCGTGCCGCTGCATGAAGGGCACGATTACAATCCGGAGAAATGCGCAATGCTCCAGGTGAATCGCGCGGCACTTGCGCCGATATTTAATCAACTGCTGGAGCATCCGGCCGTGCGCGCAAAGGCCATGATTCGTTTGTCGGCGCAAGCGTATGAAGATAACGAGGGGTTTTGGATCGCTCCACACGGCGCGGACTACCACGCCTGCGACAGCCAGGTCTATCGAAGTAGCACGCTGCTGGAACAGGGGTTGCGGTGGAGCGAGTGCAAGATCGAAGACGCCCAGATTATTGAAGCGCTGATCAGCGGCGCTGCGGAGTTAGACTGGGGCCTATCGAATTCCGAGGCGGACGATTTTGACGTGCTGCTGCGCCTGTTGTGGGAAGCGGCGTTCTGCGATTTCGACCTGTTGCCGCTCATAGCAGACGTGACCGGCAAGCGTGATGCGGTCCAGCACAGGGACGTGCGCGTTGTAAAAGCGGCCGAGCCGCTGCTCTTCGAAGACACCTACTGCCGCGCCGTTCCGCTGCCCCGCATACAACCTTTTCTCGACGAGCTTGGCCACTACGCGGGGGATTTTCAATGGGCCCATGTTACGCCGGAAGAACAAGTATTGGCCGAAATGTTCCGGCGTTTCAACCCTGGCGCGGAGGAAGCGCCGCTGCTGAAATTTCACCGGCAGTATGCGGCTTATTGCGCGCAGTGGAAACTCGGAACCGACCATTGGTCGAACACACCGCACCTTTGCCAGCACTTCGCGGTTAAAACGGCGGATCCGATGCCGCAAATGGCGGCCCGACTTACCGAGGCGGTGGCGAGTTGTCATGGCGGCGAGCTAGCCTTCCCGTGCGATGCGCGGGAGCTTGGCACGTGGAAAAAGGCGCGCCGCCGCCGCCTCAGTTTGCGATTGGCGGGAGCGCCGGGCGGTCGTTTCCACCCAGTGTTTTGGGGTGGGGAGGCAATGTCCCTGCTGCCGCGTTATGCGCGCAATCCGTTCGCGGCGGATTTTGCTAGCAGCGCGCGCGAATGGTTTGCGCGCTGGCCGGAGCAGGCCGATATCTACGGTTCACTCGGGCGCAGCGTCGATTTGCGCGAACCATTCACGCGGCGTTTAATCCAAGCGCCCGGGGTAAGGCCTGAAGAGCGTACGTTACAGTTGCGCGGACTTCGTGTGCGTCTCGACGCGGATGGCGCCGGCCTGGTGCTCACCACCGCGAATGGTGAGCGCGTGCAGCCGCTATTCTTGGGCGTTACGGTGCCGGACCGACTGCCGGCCATACATCAATTCCTCTTTCATCTCGGCGGTCGGCGCGCCAATTTCTTCGAGTTCGCGCTGCGCAGCGTCGGTCAATTTACTATCGAAAAGCTGACCAATGCCGGAACGAAAATCGAGCGGCTACCGCTGATCTCGCTGGGAAGCCATATCGTTCTAAGCGGTCCCGCGTATATCGTGCCTTGCGCTGCGCTGCCTTTGAAGAGTATCGGCTACGCGGAGCTCTTCCGGTTTCAAGATTGGCTTGACGCCAATCGCCTGCCGCATTTGGCGCAAGCTTGGGCTTACGGACAGGCGCCGCTCTGGGTGGATCTAGATCATCCGTTTGGCATCAAAAATCTTTTGCGGCTGACGCGTTCCGCCAATACATTTTTGCTGCGGCCTCCGCTGCTCGGCGAAAGCGATCTGCTGCAGACGCCCGATGGCGCATTCGAAACCGAGTATTACGTGGAGTTCTTTATGCATTGACGGCCTGCAACTCCGGTAATAGGATGCTAGCAGTCGGGACGAGGCTTGGCGCGTAGAGCATCGTGACGAGCGGGATTACAGGTCCAAGCTTCCAAAGGCGTGACCTTCTGAATGCGACTATGGTGAATGGCCGATAGCGTTTTGCCTACGCCTGGTGGTTGCTTTGCGATTGGCAGTGGTTAAGTCCATCTCCCACCTTCCAGCGAGAGAGAGCCCTCATGATTGAGAATGTCAATGGCGCCAAGGGTCCCCTCGAACTTGGGTTGATGTATGCGCACACGTGCAACATCGAGTGTCGGCATTGCGGGATTCTCTCGGGGCCGAAGAATCGAAATCGAATGCCGATGGATTTGGCCGAAATGTATCCGGGAGGCGGCCGAGCTGGAGCCTCGGCCATCGACGATTGCGTTCACAGGCGGAGAGCCTTTCCTGTTTCTCCGCGAGCTCGAGCACCTCATTGAGCTGGCCAACGAACTTGGCTTTTCCACCAGGGTGGTGACAAATGGCTTCTGGGGCCGCAGCCTGTCCAGGGCTCGCTGGATCCTTGAGCGGTTGCGTCTGGCGGGACTGGACGCCTTGAACTTCCGTTGCGCGCGAGGTCGGCTATATTGCAATTGTGAACTTCGTGATGAACGAGCCAGGTGATCCCGCTGAAAAGTTCGCTGGCCTCTATGACATTCCGCTCGATGAGATCAGACTCTTCAACGAACAGCAATTCGCGGATGAGGCGCAGGCGGGGACGCTCGATCCCGAGGTATTCGGCAAGATCAATCTTTCCTGCGGGCGGCTGATCGGCCTGGGCAGGTCCGCCGAGTATCCCTCGGAGCACTACATCTCAACGCTGAACAGCTTCTCCTATCGCCCATGCATGGAGGTGGTCAACCGCCCGGTCATCTATCCCAATGGGGATCTGCAGGCCTGCTGTTGTGCTGGGGGAAAGATCGAGGCATTTAGGGTTGGAAGCCTGCTTTCGCACAGCCTTCGGGATCTAGTGGAGATCATGCGGGAACGTTCTCACTATCGCTTCATCAATAATTTCGGGCCGCGCCTGCTCTACGAGACGATATGTGCCGTGTGCCCGGGTAGCACACGTCGGGACGAACATGCTTCTATCTGCGACATTTGCGTCGCTGCGACCCGTGACATCGAGGGAGCGGAGGTCGATCGTATTCTCGAACACTGGGCGCTGGGACAACTCATCGGGGGCGAGTTGTTGCAACAACCGCATCATCACGGGCTTACCTCAGACGCAGATCCCATGTTGATATGGCCGACGGTTGCAACATGAGTCCGTAGCGACGTATATTGACAGCCGCTTGATTTGTAAGAAGGAGGATCGTATGTCGCAGACTGGCTTGAGCGCTCTGGTAGAAAGGCTCTATTCTGATGCAAGTTTTCGCGAACGCTTCGCCGCCATGCCTGCACAGGTCCTGCTCGAAGCCGGGTTTGATCCTACGATGTTTGCCCTGCCCGCGACGATCGATCCCGACGACCTTGAACAGCGGCTTGCTCATCTGTTTGATGCTTCCAAGTCTGTTCACGGCGCTACTGATAAGAAGGACCTGGCTGCAAACGAGCTATGGAAAGGCATGTCGCTGATCGAGCTATCCAAAGATTTGCGTGATCTGATACCCAGCAAGGTGAGTGACAGCCCAGTTATTGTCTATCCCACCATTTTAGGTGTCACTACAGGCTTGCCGGAGATGGACCAACTAAAAGTTTTGCGCAAGCTATCGTCACTACCGAAGGAACAACTGACCTTTACAGTAGCCGGACCAGACGGGGTTGCGGCTCATACGTTGAGCGCGGATGTGCTTACCGCCTTTATGAGCCGCCTGAAATAGAAACGATATTTGCCGTTCCGTCCGCCTCTTCAGGAGCCGCTAAGCGTTCATCTCTGCTGACGGAATATGAAGAGCGACGGAACTTGGGCGTCGGATCGAGACGCCAGAGAGAGATGTCGAACCCGATAGAAAGGCTCTGTTGCAGTAACGGGGTGTCGTAGTCTGGAGTGGTTCGCCGAGGAGCCCTTGTTCATGTTCAAGCGCCGTCGTTTCCCTGTGGATATCATCCTCGTGTGCGTTCGCTGGTACTGCAAGTATGGGATAAGCTACCGGGATCTAGCGGAGATGATGCAGGAACGCGGCGTAGACGTGGATCCGACCACGATCATGCACTGGGTTCATCGCTATGCGCTTGAGCTTGAGAAGCGGGTCCGCTGGTACCAGGGGTACCGTGCGACCTCGTGGCGAGTGGACGAGACGTATTTGAAGGTCGGTGGCCACTGGAAGTACCTGTTCCGGGCCGTCGACAAGCATGGCCGGTTGATCGATTTCATGTTGATGGATCGGCGAAACACCCGTGCGGCCTATCGTTTCCTGGGAAAAGCGCTGACGACAATGCGCCACTGGCCGCCGACCTCCATCACCACGGACCAACTCGGCTCATATCCAAAAGCCATTAGCCTGCTGCAACGAGAAGGCAAGCTATCAAGCAATACCAAGCATCGCACGTGCAAGTATCTGAACAACATCATTGAAGCGGACCACGGCGCACTGAAGCGAGTCTTTCGCCCCACGCGAGGCTTTCAGACAATGAAGACGGCAGCCGCTACGATGAAGGGGTTCGAGGTGATGCGGATGATCCGCCGAGGACATTGCATCACGTGTAAGCCGCATGTCAAAGACGAGGTGCGCTTCGTAAACAAACTGTTCAACATCTTCGATATCGCTGCCTGATGCAAACCGCTCAACGGACGAACTGCGACCAACAGAGTTAATGCAACAGAGCCCTCCAGGGACATGATCCACACTTCAGGAGTCTTATTGAAGCTCCTTCAAAATATTTCTACAAAGGCGCTTGGTTGCCGATATCCGCTTAAACGATGTGGCGCATGCCACGATCTGCGACCCGTTCACAAGTTTCGACACAACCATGCAGACTCGTCGGAGTGGGGGAGACAAGTTCTACGTAACCGAAACTTGTTAGCGAAGACGAGGCTCTGTCATGCGTCAGGCTCCCGCTGGGATGCTCTGGTTTCACCAAACGGTTCATTCGGCGGTCACAATATGACCAGTCAGCGCTACAACCTTTAGGGCATTGTTCCCGTAATAGCTCGTGCGATCATCTCGTTCAGGATTCATTTGCTGAGCTGTAACTCCTGATCTGCCTCAATTTACTCTCTCCCCATCTTCCATTGATGTTTCGCGCGTACTGATCACGCGCCCACATTTAACTCCTTCGCCGGAGTAAATTCCCGTTGGGTAGTGCCAAACAATGGGATAACCACCGGCGTTCGCAGACGTGCACCCTGTACCTCTTTCTGTCCTGTTCCCTTGCTCCCTTCACCCTGTTCTGTGTTGAGCAAACTCTTTTACATACAGGACATGATGACAACTTCAAAAAGAATGACCGCTTCCGGGACACGCATCCCAGTTGTTCTCCTTCACGATGCAGCCATCGATGAGTTCATCTCATCCATGCTCCTTAGTGTCATGCCGGGTATCGATTTGCTCGGTATTATTATCGTCAATGCAGACTGCATCGCTGAACCGGCCATGCAAGCCTCCTCCAGGCTTCTTCAGTTCATGGGCCGCACCGAAATCCCGGTGGCGCTTAGCCGCGCTCGCGGATGGAATGCCTTTCCGTGGGCCTACCGAAAGGACTGTGTCTGCTTTAATGAGCTTTCTATTCTGAAAGAGTACAAACCGCAAGTTCCCACGCCGCCGCCCGACGGCGAAGCCCTCCTGGCAAAGCTCTTGCGTGACGCTATCCTCACCAACCGCCCCCTCACTCTTCTCATGACCGGTCCTATGACACCGCTGGTCGACACCCTCAGTAAGGAGCCCTCGCTCGCCAAAGGCGTCGGTCAGATCGTCTGGATGGGCGGAGCTATCGATGTCAACGGCAATCTGGACCCACACACCATCAACTCAGTCGTCGCTAACACGCACGCTGAATGGAATGCCTTCTGGGATCCGTACTCGGTCGAAGCTATCTACCGGCTGTTCGGCGGCATCAACATGTTTCCGCTGGACATCAGCAACTCCGCTCCGGTCACATTGGAGTTCCGCAATGCGCTCAAGCAACAGGGTGAAAAGTATCGCTACTCGCAACTCGCCTATGAAGCATATAGCCTCGTTGCCAGCGAGCCCTTTTATCGCCTCTGGGATGTCACAGCTACCTGCTGGCTTACGCGCCCTGACCTGTACACGCCTGCAACCACGATGCCGCTCACCATTGAACAGTGGGGCTTCGAACAGGGTTGGATCCACAAGCCGCTCACGCTCGGAGAAGAGAAACCGCAGAACGTCTTCTTTAGCTTCGCGGACCTTCCGGGCTTCTACAAGTATGTTTTGGAGCTGTTAGCCACTAATGGCGGCAAGTAAACGGAACCAGCTATCTCCGCCAGAACGATGCAGTCCTAGCACGCTTGAAACTAACTCGTACACGCAGGAGCACGAGATGTCGATACGAAACTTACTGTCAACTTTGGTGATCGCCATAGTCGCGACTACTGCCTCGGGTCAGCTCCCGACTCGAGCGCAGGAGAACGCAGCGTCCATTGCCTTCCGCAACGCGGTTGTTCCTGCGCCCCTAAAGCCAACAACGCCTGTTTTCAAGCTTAGCCATACCTACCCGCAGAGCATTCCCGCAAAATGTGAGGAGTGCGGGTGGCTCAACATTCCTGTCAACTTCGCCACGCATTTCCCTGCTGGTTCTAAGAAGATCGAGTCGCCGCAGTGGCATGGTCAACACTGGGACGAATACATCAACGCCATCCTCAACTATGTGAAGGAAGACCAAGACCCGCAGCTCTCGAACGAGATCGGCTGGAAGACCGCCGTCAAGGGTAAAACTCGTTGGTTTAATGTGCCGTGGATGGCCTACGACCCTACTGCCGGCCGCGAGTACGTGCATGGCACCACGAACGAGCGTACTGCAACACTTGGTGATCTCGTGCAAGGTTCACAGCAGGGGCCACATGTTCAATTTTTCATGGCCGGTGAGAAGGAATCCTGCAAGGCCGACTATCCCTGGGGCTTTGAGTCTTGGTCCGTTGGCTATTACAACGAATTTGGTGGTTACGCCCTCGGTCGCACTATACCCGCAAGTGGCATCCCGCAAATGGAAGAGTATCTGGGGACCCCAGTTCCGGCTGGCCTACCTTTCCCGACAGGAACTGTCGTCGTCAAGATTCTTACCTCCAACATTCCCGTCGACTGCGTTCCTTTCCTCCATGGGTCACCCGAATGGATGGTCGATCGCCACAAATACACGAAGGCCAATGGTTACGAATGCGATCGTGAGGTGCAGTCCGACCATGTCGTCCAGGTCGATGTCGCCGTCGTCGATCGACGCTCACCAACGGGTTGGGTGTATGGCACCTTCGCTTATGACGGCAACACCCCCGGCATCACCTTCTGGGATCACCTCGTTCCCGTGGGCTTGCAATGGGGTTCCGATCCGTGGACCTTTCCTGCGGTTCCGCTATCTGCCAGCTTGCCCCTGCAGCAGAGCGTCATCAACACCGATTCCGCCACCTTCCAGCACCTTGGTTGTAAGGATCGCCTAGCTGGTCCGGTCGATAACCCACAATCTTCCTGCACTTCCTGTCATGCCAGCGCTTATGCAGCACCTAACGGAGCCCCTGGCATCATGGGCTCCAATGTTCCACCTAGCTTTGGCTTCAACGGCATGTGCCAGGCGTACTCGCTCGAGAACTCAGCCTACTTCCAGAATCAATCTGCCCCTCAAAGGTTCCCAGGTGGCCAGTATGGCGATGCCTTCACTATGGACACTTCTCTACAGCTTGAAGTTGCGTTCACCCAATATGGCTACTACAACACCGATCGTGCACCGCAGGCCTGCGCAGATCCTAACCAAATCACCCCCCCACGTAAGGCAGCCGAGGCAGCCATTCAGAAGAAGGTCTCCAAATGAAGAATGTATCCCGTCGTAATTTCATGGCGCTGGCGGCTGGAGCTGCCGCCAGCGCCGCTGCCCCGTCGATAAATGCGCAGCAACCGACATCGCACCAAATGCCGATGGAAGAAGCGCCGCCGCTTCCCCTGCGGCCTGACGAGGAGTATGTCGTCCCGGATCATACTCTCGAGGCCAAGTGGAAGATCATGACACTCGATGGCGTGAAGGTGAAAGTTCGTACTTACAACGGCAACATACCTGGTCCGCTCATCGTCGCCCAGGCTGGAACAAAGCTGAAAATCCGTCTCAAAAACCTGCTCACTCCTTATGATTCCAGCGCATGGGATTCACGACAAATGAATGTACCTCACATGCTCGACCACACTAATCTGCACCTGCACGGCCTCGACGTCGCGACCCACATCTTTGACCCACCCGGTACCAGCGACTGTGCCGCGCCAATGATCTCGATCGGGCCCAATGAGTACAAGGATTACACGTTCGACATTCCGCAAGATCAGCCTCCAGGGCTAAGGTGGTATCATCCGCACGCGCACGGCGCTACGGCAGTCCAGGCGGTGTCGGGCATGGCCGGCGGAGTCATTATCAAGGGAGCGATTGATGAAGTGCCTGAGATCAAGGCGGCGCAGGAATTTCGAATCGTCCTTCAGGACATTGGGCTCTTCGAGACCGATGAGCCACACGCCGACTATGCAGAGAGTTATGAGCCTCGCCAGAATGCCATGTGGCAGACTTATGGAGGTAATGTCACCATCGACGGTAAACCGACGAATCCTTCGCAGACATGCGGCTTTACCACTGGCGATTACCACCTGCGCTTCTACCTGGTGAATGGCAAACCCTATTTCAGAGAAGATCACAATCCCGATAAGCCCACTGCGCCCCATGGCACTGAGTTGAAGCCGCATCCTGTTGTGTTCAAGATGCGCCCTGGCGAAGTCGCTCGCTTCCGCATGCTGAATGGTTGTTCCGACCTCATGATGCCCATTCAGGTTGAGAACCATCCGATGCACTTGCTGGCCATGGATGGCAATAACTTTGATCAGCCACATGTGAAGGAGTACGTTCCGAACGCCCCACAAGTCATACTCGCCCCGGCTAATCGCGCGGAGTTCCTGATCAAGGCATCCAAGCCCGGAAGATACAAGATCCTGCAACTGTCACAGGCTGCACAATTCCTCGAGGCTGGGCAGAAGACCATCGCCATCATTGAAGTCGAGGGCGAACCCATGCACATGGAGATTCCGCGCAAACTTCCAACCCTCACGCGCTATCCGCCTATCAGCGACGACGAGATTGTACGCAGGCGACGCTTCGTTTTCAGTGGACTCTATCCCGGTAAACAGAATCCAACGGTCGGTATAGACTTTCGTATCAACAACCAGCTCTATGATGAGTTTGCGATTCCCACCACGGTCTTCCTGGACACATGTGAAGAATGGACCATTGAGGTTCCCGACGCAGCACGTGGAGGCTCGGAAGGTCATCCCTTTCATATTCACGTCAACAACTTTGAAGTGGTCTCTATCGCAGGAATCGTGCCTCCTCATCGCCTCATTCAGGACACAATCTGGGTCGCGCAAAATACGGCAACCGTAATCCGATTGAGGTTCAAGCAGTGGACTGGCAAGGCCGTGTTCCATTGCCACATTCTTCCGCATGAAGACACCGGGATGATGCAAAACTTTCTCATCGCGAAGACGATGCCAGTACACCATCATGAGCGCGGCATTAAGTCGCTCGAAGAGAAAAGTAGTCTCAGCTGCCACCAATGACCGGCACCGGGGGAGATTCTAGGCCAGTGTAGTCACAGAGGAGGATCGTAAGGTCGTCATTCTGTGTCTCGGACCATTGCTGGACGGAGGAGATGATCTTGTCGGCTGCGTCTGTGTGAGAGAGGTGAGCGGTTTCGCGAACTAGATTGCTCAGACGTTCCGGGCCGAACTCTTCTTGGAGACCGTTCGCCGCTTCAAGCAGACCGTCTGTGTAGAGAACGAGGCGATCGCCGGGTTGGATCGGGTGTGTGAGCGTAGCGTAGGTGGCGAAATCGAAGGCAGCGAGCATCAGGCCATTTTCGGTGATTTCCGTGACCACACCATTTCGGAGCAGAAGCATCGGAGGGTGGGCCGCAGCGGAATAGCGCAGCTCCTTGGAGAATGCATTGAGATAAACGTATCCGGCAGTGACAAATTGGCTCTGTGTGTTGCCGCAGAGGCTGTTGTTCATGCCGAGCAGGAGGTTGGCGGGGCTATCGGCGTTGTTGTGCTGGTTGGTGGCGGCGAGCTTGACCATGGAGGCGATGAGGGCGGCGGGGACTCCGTGGCCGGAGACGTCGGCAATAAGGATGCCTGCTTCGTGATCGCTCGCGACGATAAAGTCATAGAAATCTCCCGCGACGGAGGTCATGGGCAGATAGCGCACCGCAACGCGGAAGCTGGCGGAGACAGGAAACGATGAGGGCAGAATGGAGAACTGGATTTGTCGGGCAATCTCGAGCTCCTTCTGGATGACGGTGAGTTGTTGCTCTGTGGCGAGGGTGCGGCGTCCTGCGACGATGCCAAGGGAGGCGAGAAGGATGACGAAGCTGAACGGTTCAATGTTGTAGTAATGGCCGAATATACCGGTGACGTTGTCGAAGATGGCGCAGGCAATGAAGAAGAAGAGGCCGCGGCGGATCAGGGTCGTGTCTGATGAATCGTATCGCTTGCGACGGAGGTCTACGATCAGGACGATCAGAGCGACGATGACGACTGCATTATTGACGATCCGCAGGGACATCTGGGGACCGACAAAGAATGTGGCGACGGCCAGACCGAGTTCAACGGGGACGAGGATGGCGATGACGACCTGTCCGGCGCGGTCGAGCAGATTCAGCGCCCGAAAGAAGAAGAACGCCGGAATTGGAACGAGAAATCCGACGGCAATCACAATACTTTGAAAGACCGGCGGTCGAAGGCCCAATGCCCACAGAAGCTGGTAGTTCATCCCAAGACGGGCGCCGTAAAGGACTGCAAAGAGAGCTAGCCAGAGAAGCAGCGGATCGCGCCGCCGACGCAGAACGGAGAGTGATGCTGCGAGCAGACCGATGGTGGTGATGGCCGCACCGAGAAAGAGATAGATCTGAGCATGGTTGAAGACCCGCAGAATCTCACTTCTCGTCAACTGTGGGTCAGCTGGAGACATGGGAAGACCATGGTAGCCGACCAGTGGTGTGGCGCGCCATTCGAGGTTCCGAAGTTGCATTGGAATGACGCGCCTTATGGCGTAAAAGAACACTAACTCCAAGGGCGAGGTGTGGGCTCGTGGAGAGATAAAGAAAATGGATAGGGCCGATTGGGAGTTTCTGGTTCAAAATGGTAGTCCCTTTGATAGCCCCGTCGTTTCCATTATCGCTCTCGTGAAGAAGAGTCACTGAATCTAGAGGGCGCAAACAGCAGTAGTTTGTGAATACTGAGTTGATTGAGAGCCGCGGTATCATCTGTGGCGCGACGTTGTAATCCCACGGAGGCAGGGTGGAAGTCATCGACCTGCGTTGTGTGGATCTCGGCGATCTTCTGCTTGTCGGACTTTCGAAGGTACCAGCCGCACACAGTTCATACTCCTTGGGAATGGATCATGGAGATCAGAACATTTGGGGGGCGACTGGAGTCTATATACACGCTCCCATCAGTCATCTTGATTTTGCTGCCAACTCGTCCATGGTGTTCCGCAGAAGAGATAGCGATGATCTGCAAAATGTTTACGTGAACCCCATCACATTCAATGAATTTCATGCTTCCTCCGTAGAGCACATCGGGAATCCCAAAAGCCGTTTTGAAGCAACTCGATTGCAAGGGAGCTGCATGATCCTATCCCCCCAGCTTGTCCATGATCGATTCGATAGCGCCGCTCCATCTGTCCTCGATGTCCATACGCAGTTCATCCAGTTCGTCAGCTGTGGAGGAAGGAAGGCCCTTGTTCTTCAAGTACTTTTTTAGCAGGGCTATGTCTCCCTCGAAATGGTGCATGCTGCTGTGTTGGGTAGATACCAAGTGTTCGCGGACGTCTTCCTTATCAATCTCTGGTTTAGGCGGTTCTTTAGGTTTCGGGGCGGACGGACTATCCAGAAACCGGAGGTCTGAAATCATCACGCGGAAACGCTGTAAGGTGGTGTCCGGGATGTGGAGATTCACCTCCTTACCACTATGCGAGGTGCTGAGTACGGTCCATACCGTGTCGCTGGTGCCCACCATCACCCGATCACCGACGACCGGCATGCGGTCTGGCTGTTGCTTTTCTGGTTCCGCTTGCTGTCCCAGTGCATCGGCCAAGCGTTTGGAGAAGTCTAACTCTCCTGCGTCGCTTGGTGGTTTTCTTCGCGTGGCCATATCTGGAACAGCTTAACACTGTCCCGCTAAACCACTGGATAAAGGATGCTCTTCAGGATGCAACCTCTCCATTCGACTTTGCGCGTGGGAGGGCCTAGTGTCACATCAGCCACCCGTACACGCGTTCGACGCTTCGCCGTCCGCAACAGCCTTGGCCCCCGTTAGGGGTTGGCCGTGTGTTCAATTCTCCAAGTTGGAAATGATTCAATACTCCGAACCATAAGGGCGTCAGGGCTTAGGCTGACGGTGCGTCCGTAATAGCTGCTTCAGGCAATGACGCGATGGGTATCTTACGTCGCGAACATTCCGACCTTGTTGTCTTCTGTCACACGGTGAGCCTGCAACAGCGAGAGAAGATTTCTCTTGTGGCGCGCAAGCTGAACGTGAACGTGCGCGTGCTGAACGTCTTACCCCTCTCAACGATGACTCCCGCTCCAGACGAGGCAGCTCCTGATCCAGGACGTCTGTTGGCGAAGGTGAATGAGACCCTTCAAAATGCTCTTGGCGAACAACAGTCTTCCGACTAAGGGCATCAATCTCTCCATGGATAAGCTCATTGCTGACATCAAGAGAGTCCTCGAAGAGAACGATCCGACAATCACGGTCGAGGAATCGCTTCCACCTACCGAGCCCAAGGACGAGGCGAGATCGAAGTCAAATCCAGACATGCCGATCACAAAGTGAAATCGGTAAAAGTATGCAGGTCAAGCTCCGACATCACAAGCGTCTCAACTAATGCGTCAATCACGCGGAACACCAAAGTGAAAACGTGACGACAGCTTAGAGAACCTAGACTGGCTTTGTGGTCGGTAGCATATACCGACGAAAGTAGTTCCAAAGAAGGGCTAAAAGGCGGCCTCTGGAGAATCGAGAAACCCGCTAATCTGCCCTACTTTGGAAATACCTATTTGTTTATTCTATGAGGCTCGTAGTTTCCGCTTGAGACAGCCAGCTGCTGCGAGAAGGCCAGTTCCCAGCAAGGCGATTGAAGAGGGTTCCGGAACGGCAGGCGTAGAAGGTGGCGTGTTGATTCCCGACATTCCCGTCGCGCCGGCCGCATTCATGATGTCGGCTGCGAAGTAGAATCCGCTGCTGTTAGCGATGAAGTCGCTGTAGCCGATGCCAGACCCGTCGAAGATATAGCATCTCGCAACTGCCTCATTCGAAGTGGCAAATACAGTCTGGTGCCTCTTGTAGCCGTAGCTGAGTGGCCGCCCTGAGTCATCTCTTACGCCACTTATCTCCCAAATTTTTACGCCAGATAATTTTCAAAGCAACACATGAGAAATGATTCACTGTACGCTGACTCGGCCATTCGTGTCCTTTCAGGATGCCGATCCATTATCCCTTATGCCATAGATCCAGCTTGCGTTATTGCCTGATTGCGTTATATCGGGATCATGTCCGTGCTCATGGGTATGCCGACATCTCGAAAGCTGGCCAGAGGTGTTATGGGTCGAGACGAGCTGGCAGGAAGCAGTTGAATCAATTGAAGGGAAGCTGAAGGAGTAGCGTCACGCACCCCTCCGGGCATCAGATCGCATCCAACCGTTACAGGAGGGTTTGGAAATGCCCTCGGACCCTTATAGAGACAGCCAAGCTCTCCACCGCCAGACCCCATGTCGAACTGCGTGGGTGCCGGGGAGGCTCCCCCAGGCTTCGACATCGCGTACGAAGGCGCAAACTGGGAGGTCGTCGTCAGGGCCAAGTCGTACAGGAGACGGCGACCTACCCCTTCTAGTGATAGCGATTTCACAGAGCAGCCCTCTTCGTCATTCTCTTTGGGATTGCGTTTACCCTTTTTCTTGCCCTTTTCAAGCCCCACAATGGTTGGGCGAACTATTAGCTCCAAACAATGTGCGGACGTTTCTACAGACGCAGGGACAAGCAGAAGATCGCCGAAGCCTTCCATGCAACACGGGTGGATGACTTTCCTCTGCCTCCGTGGGACTACAACGTAGCACCGAGCACCATGCAGTCGGTTGTACGCACAAATCGTGACACGGGTGAACGTGAGTCGGTTCAACGTGATTGCGCCCGGCTATTTGAAAGTGGGCCGGATCAATCCTTGAAGTTGGCATTTGAGAAGTAATCTCCTGAATAAGTGCATTGGCGATTTTGCACCAACTCAGAGTACTAAGCGGTTCACTGACCGGAAACGCGTTTTTCATTGTGGATGAATGCCTGCATAGTGCGGGCAAACTCGTCAACGAACACTTTAACGCTGCTGATATGCTGAAGGCCCGGAGATGTCGAACGGTGTCGCGATCGCGGGAATTCGGATCAACAAAGCGCTCGACGCGCTCGGAAAACGGCAAAGACGGCGCTAATTTCTCTCAGCCTGCGTATGGAGTCAAGTCGGATCTAGCTTACCCCTGATGCTTCGACGAATCTCGGTGGGGAGCCTGGTTCGGACATGAATGCCGATAAAGCGTCAGGTATCCTGCATGGAAGTTTCGAACGCATTTCGAGAATGCCGGAAACTTTTCCGGCGATTGACAACGCAACGGTATTAAACTCAATATCCTTATTTCCGGTTGAGAGTTTTTGTACACGGAATAAGTAAGCTATGTTCCAAGAGGATGTCAGCTGCGCTTCGGAGATCGGAAAATGCAAACTGCGACATTTCGGCTATGTCAAGCAGTGAGTGTT
>Ga0193743_1000738_pt1 | contig 25568 bp, 17 predicted proteins | sample L2c2metaG_FD_143038 | JGI IMG/M metagenome (GOLD analysis project Ga0193743, IMG submission 143038) | Soil microbial communities from a riparian zone of the East river system, Colorado, United States - L2c2 | ecosystem: Environmental > Terrestrial > Soil > Riparian zone | place: USA: East River...
GACGCCAACAGCTACTTCAACAACCAGAAGAACCTCCCCAAGTCCGAGTACCGCCAGAATCAGTTCGGCTTCACCCTCGGCGGTCCAGTCGTCCTGCCTAAGCTCTACAACGGCCGCGACAAGACCTTCTTCTTCGTCGACTACCAGGGGACCCGCATCATCCAGCCCGCACCGGCCACCAGCACCGTCCCAACCGCCGCGATGGCCGCCAGCGGCTTCACTAACCTGCAGGACCTGATCACATACAACAAGGGCACCCGCACCGACGCGTTAGGCCGGAAGTTCTCACTCGGCACGGTTCTTGATCCCGCCACGACGCGCTCGGTCGCCGCAGGCGCAGTCGATCCCGTCAGCGGCAGCGTCAACTCCTCCAGCAAAGCCGTCTTCGTCCGTGACCCCTTCTACTCCGGAGGAAGCGTCGGAGGCATCACCGACTTCACCGGCAGAACTGCGATGCTCAACCAGATTCCGGTCAGTCGCGTCGACCCGAACGCTGTGAAGCTCCTCAACCTGTATCCCGCTCCCACAAGCAGCGGCCTCGCCAACAACTTCTACTACTACACTCCCAAACAGCCGCTGAACATAAACATCTACGACATCCGCATCGATCACAACTTCAACCCCAACAACATCATCTTCGGGGTCTTCGATAAGAGTTACTACGACACCACCGTTCCCGGTAATCTTCCTGGCCTGGCTGTAGGACAGACCGGTGGACGCAACGACAGCCTGCCCGCCTACATGGTCGCCGCCGGTTACACCCACATCTTCACTCCCACGCTCACCAACGAGATGCACTTCGGCTACACCCACTCCGGAAAGTATCAGCGCTCGTTCTACGGCAATACCTTCGGCATTCCGGAGCAGTACGGCATCAACGGCATCCCGCAGGTCGCCGAAAACGGAGGCATCTCTCCCATCAATATCAGCGGTCTCAAGGGACTGGGCGTTGGCAACTTCACACCGACCATCCAGACCGTCTACAGCATCGAAGGCTCGGATTCCGTCACCAAGGTCTATCGCAACCACACCTTCAAGGCCGGCTTCCAGATCGACAGCCTCGAGGGCGATATCTCGCAGCCCCCGCAGGGCCGTAGCAATATGACCTTCAACGGACAGTACAGCGACATCCCGAACCAGAACAGCAGTCTGAACGGAATCGCTGATCTCCTCCTCGTACCCACAGCCTCCAGCGTCGGCGGACCCAATAATGTTGGCGGTATGAGCACCTACGGGGGCTCCAACGTCTCCACTACGCGCGACCACCGCTGGTATGCCGGCGGCTTCTTCCAGGACGACTGGAAGCTGACACCGGAGCTCACCCTGAACCTCGGGCTTCGCTGGGATTACTTCACTCCCTATGTCGAAGTCGATGGGCGACAGGCCAACTTCATCGCCGACGGCGGCGGCAACGGCAACACAGGAACCTACTACATCCCGAACAAGGGCTGCAAAGTAGCTCGCTCTGCGGCGTTCGATACTCTGCTCGCGACAAGCGGGATCAAGTTAGCCTGCGTGGACGACATGGCTCTGGGCAGCGCCCAGCCCACGAACTTCGCGCCCCGCATTGGCTTCGCCTATCGCTTCCGTCCTTCGACTGTCGTTCGCGGTGGCTACGGAATCGCATACGGCGCGTTGGGTAATCTCGGTTACGGCGGAACGCTCGGAACCAACTATCCGTTCGTCTACACCAGCACCTTCAACAGCAACGACTCGCAGACACCGATCACCACTCCCGGCGGAAAGACGGCAACCCTCGAGACCGCCTACAGCTCCATCAACCTGCAGGACCCCACTATCAACAGCGGCCTTGGACTGAATCTCTACGGCCGTCAGCACAACTTCCAGACGCCCTATGTCCAGACCGTGAACCTCACCGTTCAGGATCAGTTCACCAATCACGACTCGATCCAGATCGCCTACGTCGGCACTCTGGGCCGCCATCTCGACAACCTCGGCGGGCACAACTCGCTGACGAAGATCCTTCCTCCGGGCACCAACGTAAACGCAAACGTGCCCTTCACCCAGTTCGCTCCCGGCTCCACCTATGAGAGCACCGATGGTGTCAGCAACTACCAGTCGGCGCAGCTGACCTACGAGCATCAGGTCTCGCACGGCCTCTCGCTGCTGGCCAACTACACCCTCTCCAAGTGCATGAGCGACCAGAAGACACAGGCCAAGGCTACCGGCAACTATCGCGCGCAATGGCTGCCGGGCTTCGGCATCGCCGGCGACAACGGCCTCTGCGACGTGGATGCCATGCACGTCGCCCACATCTCGGGAACCTACGCTCTTCCCATCGGACATCAACGCGCCTACCTGGCCAACACGAACGCCTTTGTCGACGCAATCGTTGGAGGCTGGTCGGCAAACTTCATCTACAGCTATCAGAGCGGACAGCCCTTCACCATCGGCTGCCCCATCGCAACCACATCGGGCCTCGGCTGCAATGCCAACGTCGTCCAGGGAGCGGATATCTACGCCGGCCCGCACAACCAGACCCAATGGCTGAATCCCGACGCCTTCGCAAACCCCGCCAAGGCAACGGCTATCGGGCAGACCGACTACTCCGTCCTCGGCGGTGGTCCCCAGCAGGCACGCGGCCCCGGCTTCAACAATCTTGACTCCTCCATCTTCAAAGACTTCAACGTGAAGGACGCAATGCAGGTGCAATTCCGTGCTGAGGCCTTCAATACCCTCAACACGCCTCAGTTCGCGCAGCCTGGGTCGCTCGACTTCACCAACAAGGCTGCCTTCAGTTCCATCACCAGCCTGCGTAACAACGCTCGTCTGCTGCAGCTGGCGCTGAAGCTATCCTTCTAATCTCTCGCCCTCCCTGACGAGAGCGGCGATGCGGCCTAGCCTCAGGTCTGCATCGCCGTTTTTGTCTTTCCGAGACCGAATTCTCTCCCTGCTTCAGAACCGTCATTTACGTCTCAGGCATATCGCGTGGTAAATATGGTGACGGCTCAGAGCTGACTCCAGGCTCTTCGCCGTCCTTCAAGGATCGCGCATGATACGTCTTCTTTCCGCTCTTCTCTCCGGTGTGTTCGTCCTCTCGCCCGCGCTCAGCCTCGCTCAATCCGGTTCGCAACACGACCGTCCGCAGGAAGGCGGCCAGCCTCCGGCCTCGGGAGGCGTCAATACCGGCGGAGTCCATTCCGCTGTCTACGATCCACTGCACCGCCCCATCACCGCAGGCGGCTTCGTCAAGAGCGGCCCCGTCGTATTTGAAGACACCACCGAAAAATCCGGCCTCGCCTCGTGGACCCACACCATGGGAACGAAAGAGAAGCGTTTCATCCTCGAAGCCAACGGCTCCGGCGTCGGCCTGATCGACTACGACAACGACGGCTGGCTCGACATCTACCTCGTCAACGGGTCGACCTACGATGCGCTCGCAGGCAAGGCCCTCGCTCCGAAGGCCGCGCTCTTTCACAACAATCACGACGGAACCTTCACCAACGTCGCCGAAAAGGCTGGCGTCACCAATGAGCGCTGGGGATTCGGCGTAGCCGTCGCCGACTACGACAACGACGGCTGGCCCGACCTCTACATCTCGAACTTCGGAAAGAACCGCCTCTATCACAACAACCATGACGGAACCTTCACCGATGTCGCCGAAAAGGCTGGCGTCACGTTGGGAAACTGGTCGACCGGCGCAACCTGGGGCGACTACGACGGCGATGGCAAACTGGACCTCTTCGTCCCCGGTTATATCCACTACGACCCCGCCACCGCTCCGGCGCCCGACAAAAAAGATTCCTCCAACAGCTTCTGCCAGTTTCGCGGCGAAGATGTCATGTGCGGTCCGCGCGGACTGACGGGCGAGCCTGATCATCTCTTCCGCAACAATGGAGACGGAACCTTCACCGACGTCAGCGAAAAGGCCGGCGTCGCCGACAAGGGTGGCTACTACGGTCTCGCCTCAGCCTTCGTCGATGTCAACAACGACGGCAAGGTCGATCTTCTTGTCGCAGACGACTCCACGCCGAACTATCTCTACCTCAACAAAGGCGACGGCACCTTCGAAGACGTCAGCTACGCCTCCGGCTACGCCCTGAACGAGAGTGGTCGAGAGACCGCCTCCATGGGGATCGCCATCGGCGACTACCGGAACACCGGCCTCGTCGATCTCTACAACACCACCTTCTCCGACGACTACAACCCCCTCTATCGCAATGACGGCAACGCCAACTTCACCGACGTCAGCTACCAGCTCGGCCTGGCCGAGCCGACGATTCCCTTCCTCGGCTGGGGAGACGCGTTCCTCGACTTCGATAACGATGGCTGGAAGGACCTCATCATTACCAACGGACACGTATACCCGCTCGTCGACCGCATGCCGTGGGGAACAACCTACGCGCAGCGACCTCTGCTCTTCCGCAATCTCGAAGGGAAAAAGTTCGACCTCTTCCCTGCTGTGGAAGGCTCAGGACTCGCTCGCGTCGTCGCGGGACACGGCCTTGCCGTCGGCGATCTCTTCAACAATGGAAAGCTCGACGCCGTCATCAACGTGCTCGACGGCCATCCCTTGCTTCTTCGCAATGTCTCGCCCGATAAGCATCACTGGATCGATCTGAAGCTCGTTGGTGAACCAAAGAGTCCGCGCGATGCCGTTGGCGCGACCGTCTATCTCACCGCCGGCGGGAAAAAGCAGCGCGGAGACGTCATCGCGGGAGCAAGTTACGCCTCCACCCACGATCCTCGGCTCCACTTCGGCCTCGGAGACGCTGCCGCGATTGATTCGATTGAGGTCCACTGGCCCAGCGGGTCCATCGAAAAGTTCCCCGCACCCAAGCCGGACCAGATCCTTACCCTGACCGAAGGCAGTGGAACTCGACCATAGCACCGCCTCAACCTTTTGATGGATAGCCAACTCATCCCCAGGTTCAATAGAATCGGCCCCGCAATGAGATTTAGTTTCTTGTCCCGGCGAATCGGCCGCGCCCTCGTTGGAACCCTCCTGGGCGCTAGCGCGGCATGTTTTTTCATCGGGGCGCACACGTCCACGGCATACGCCAATCACGATCCCGCACAGCCCTCTCAGCGATCCGCCTATTCGCAGTCCGTAACCGGGCACTACAACTACCGCTTCGGAGCAGACCAGTCTTTTCTGCCCTCGCTGGCCACCACCGACACCGGCGAGTTCATCGATCCCAAAACCTTCCCCACCGCGAAGTACTGCGGTCACTGCCACCAGGAGGCTCACACGCAGTGGCGTCAGTCCGCGCACGCCAACTCCTTCCGTACCCCCTGGTACACGCGCAACGTAAACCTGCTGACCGAAGAAAAGGGTGTTGAGTTCACACGCCACTGCGAGGGCTGCCATAACCCCACCGCGCTCACCTCCGGAGCGTTGACCAAGGGCTCTCCCGTTAATCGCAAGTTCGACGAAGACGGCATCACCTGCTCGGTCTGTCACTCCATCCAGAAGGTCGATACGCGCGGCACAGGAAGCTACGTGCTCGCGCAGCCCGCCATCCTGGTGGATGAAAACGACAAGCCCATCTATGGTGAGGTCTCCGACAAGCAGATCCTCATCCACCTCGACCGCCACTCCAAAGCCGTGATGAAGGACTTCTACCGCACCAGTGAGTACTGCTCCGCATGCCACAAGGCCGCACTTCCCCGCCAACTCAACGACTACAAGTGGCAGCGCGCCATCTTCCTCTACGACGAGTGGCAGCAGTCCAGCTTCGCCAAACAGTCTCCGCTGCCCTTCTACACCAAAGACTCCGTATCCACCTGTCAGACCTGCCACATGTCGCGAGCAGAGCTCACCCTTTCCGATCCCGGCGCGAAAGAAGGCAAGTTCGCCAGCCATCGCTGGCTCGGCGCCAACACCATCATGTCGAAGTTCTACAACTACGACGTGCAGCTGGAAAAGACCATCGCTTTCCTGAAGAACAACGTCTTCAACATCGACCTCTTCGGCCTGGAGAAGAACGGCGGCAGCATGACAGCGCCGCTCGGCGACGAGCCCGTCTCCATCGCTCCCGGAGATACGGTCACCGTCTCCGTCATCATCCAGAACAAGGGCATCGCGCACAGCCACGTTCCCGAACAACGCGACATGTACGAGAGCTGGGTCGAGTTCGAAGCCAAAGACTCCGCGGGCCGCGTCTTCTCGCACTCCGGAGGCCTCGAACCCAACGGCGATCTCGATCCGCGCGCGCACAGCTTCACCAATCGCCTGATCAATGCAAAGGGAGAGATCAATGCTCTCCATCAGGTCTGGGACAACCGCGTCGTCGCTTACAACAACACCATCACCTCCGGACGCTCGCAGATCGTCCGTTACCAGTTCCGCATCCCTGCTGACGCCAAAGGCCCCATCTCGGTCACCGCTCGGGTGAACTATCGCCGCTTCGATCAGCACTTCATGGACTTCGCCATGCAGAAGCAGCACTACCCGCAGCCGATCGTGGACATGGCCTCGCGTACCCGCACCTTCCAGCTCGGCACCAACCCGGCTTCTGCGCCCGACCCGGTGGACAATCCCCTCTGGATGCGCTGGAACAACTATGGCATTGCCATGCTCGACGCCCAGCAATACGCCGAGAGCGTGCGCGCCTTCCAGCTGGTCGCGAAGCTGCGCCCCGACTATGCCGATGCCTATACCAACATCGCCATCGCCAACTTCCAGTGGCAGCGCTATGCGGACTCGCGCACAAACCTGAACAAGGCTCTCGAGCTTCGCCCGCACAACGCCCGCGCGCTCTATTACCTCGCGTTGGTCGAACGCAATCAGGGAAACCTCGATGCAGCCATCGCCGACTTTCAGGAGGTCATCGCCCAATTCCCTCGCTCCCGCGACGCTCATCGCGAGCTCGGCTTCTCCTTCTATCAGCAACACAAATATGACCAGGCCCGCGCTGAATACGAAACCCTCCAGACCATCGACCCCGACGATCTCGCCGCGCACTACATCCTCTCCATCGTCTACCGTCGTCTCGGAATAAACGACAAGGCCGCCTACGAAGCCGCCGCCTTCGCCGACCAGAAGGACGATCCGACCGCCAGCACTTATGCGCTCGAGTTCCTGCGCAGCCACACCGACATCGCCAACGAGACCGTGCCCTGGCACACCCACACCGATCTACCCACGGAATCGCCCCATCCGAAGCAGGTCGGAATGCAGGCCCAATGAACCGCTCACGCCTAGCATTCTTCCTTCTTCTCTCCGCTGTACCTACTCTCTGTCAGCAGCCCTCACCCGCAAGCAATGACCCGCGCACCCGCGGAGCGCAAGCGTTCACAGAAAACGGCTGCCCGCAGTGTCATACCATCCGTCAGCACGGCGGAACCAAGGGCCCCGATCTCACCAGCGTCGGCCGCCGGCTCAACGAAGAACAGATCCGTTCGCAGATCCTCAAAGGCGGAAAGCAGATGCCTGCCTTCGGCGGAATCCTCGAAACCTCTGAAGCCAATGATCTGGTCGCCTATCTGCTCTCGCTTCGCGACGATGACAAAGCAACGAAGAAACCATAGCAGGAGAAATCAGAAGACCCCGGCTGATAAACGCTCTACCATTCCATACAGCACTCCACATGAGGTCTTCTCTCCATCGCGCAATCCGTTGGCTGCCGGTTTTGCTGCTAGTCCTTCCTTCGCTCTTCGCGTCGGCCAAGGCAGCGTCGAATCTGGGCCACCAATCATGGACCACAGAGAACGGCCTCCCGCAGAACAGCGTCCACGCCATCTTTCAGTCCCGAGACGGCTACCTATGGATCGCTACCGAAGGGGGCATCGCCCGCTTCAACGGCATCGAGTTCAAGATCTTTCAGCGCGAAAACACTCCGGCCATCACCAGCGACGACATCTCCTGCTTCGCCCAGGGGAACGACGATGCCCTCTGGATTGGCACCGCCGACGGCGTCCTCCGCTACCAGCAGGGATCGTTCCGGCACTACGGCACCGCTCAGGGACTGCCTTCCTCCGATGTTCTCTCCATCGCCGCACACGACAACTCCATCTACGTCCTCACCGGAGCAGGTCTGGCGCAGTTCAACAGCAATGGCTTCACCGCGCTCAACACGCCTTCCACTCCCACCGCAATCGCCTTTTCGGATGACAGCTTGCTGATCGCCACCCGCTCCGGCCTGTTGCAGGCGCGCGGAGCAGCCGTCGCGCCTGCCTACCAACAGCTTCTCTCTGTCATGCAGCCTGTACAGGCCTTCGGATATCTTCCCGGCCACACTCTGTGGCAACGCACCGCAGCCAGCCTCACTTTCACCGTGAAGGGCAATCCACGCACGCTCGGTTCATCCGCATTCGACGGAGCCCGCATCGAAAGCTTTCTACCCGGCTCGCGGGGCGGGCTCTGGATCGGAACCAGCAAAGGCCTGTACCACCTCGACGACCCTCTCTCGCCTCCGCACCTTCTCGACGAACTCGGCGCCGACAGCATTCTCTCGCTCCGCGAAGACGCCGAAGGAAATCTCTGGATCGGCACCGATACCAGCGGCCTCCACATACTTCGCTACCGCAACTTCCGCTCGCTGCCCAGCATCAGCAATCGCATGCTGACGGCACTCACCCAAACCAGCGATGGAGCCATGTGGATCGGCTCCAATGGCGAAGGCCTCAGACGCTGGCTCGCAGGAAAGCAGCACTCGCTCTCCGCACACGACGGTCTTCTCAGCGACATCATCCTCTCGCTTGCCCCAGGACCCAACGAAGATCTCTGGGTCGGCACCCCCGACGGGCTCAACCATGTACAGGGAAACCGCATCACCTCCATCACGTCCGCCGACGGCCTGCCCGACGACTTCATCCGCTCCCTCCTCCTCGATGAAGATGGCACACTCTGGATCGGCACCCGCCGCGGCCTCGCCCATCTCGACGGCAAGAAGATCACGACCATCACCCACACAGACGGGCTCGGCAGCGATCTCGTCGGAGCCCTCGTTCGCCCTGTCGGATCAAACGATCTCTGGATAGCAACTCTCGACGGTCTATCCCTTCTTCACAACGGTTCCATCAGGACCTTCACCATGCGGGATGGTCTCTCCGGAAACATCATTACCGCATTGTTCCCGGACACGCAGGGCAATCTCTGGATCGGCACACGAGACAACGGCCTCACCGTCCGCACTCCTGACGGACGCTTCCTCGCCTTTCATCGCGCCGAACTACCTCAAGCCCTGCCGCAAACCGTGGACTCAATCACAGGAGACGACACCGGCTCTCTCTGGCTCGGTACAGCGCATGGAATCTTCCGGGCCCGTCTCTTCGATCTGCTCGCCTGCGCAACCTCGCCTTCCTGCCCTCTCCACATCGACCACTACGGAACCTCCGACGGCATGCCGACAGAAGAAGTCTCAGCCGTCGGACATCCAGCCGTATGGAAGCTCTCCAACGGAACCCTCTGGTTCGCCACTCGCAAGGGCGTCGCCATCGTCGATCCCGCACACCTGTTCTTCAACCAGGTCGCTCCACCTGTCGCAATCGAGCGCTTTACCGTCGACGATCGTACCGAGTCCAGCGGCGTCAGCATTCCCCCCGGCCACAGCCGTCTCGCCTTCGAGTACGCCGGCCTCAGCTTCGTCGCACCCTCCCGCGTTCGTTACCGCTATCGGCTCGAAGGCTTTGACAGGCAGTGGACCGAGGCCGGTTCGCGCCGCACAGCGTATTACACTAATCTGCCTCCCGGCCGCTATCGTTTTCAGGTGCAGGCGGCAAACAACGACGGCCTCTGGAACGAGCGCGGAGCCGAGCTCTCCTTCTCCATCCGTCCGCCGTTCTATCGCACGCTCTGGTTTTTTCTTCTCGCAGCCGTGCTTCTCGTCGGTTTTGCCGTCCTGCTCTACCGTCTCCGGTTCCGCCGTCTGCGCTCGCAGTTCGCCGCCGTGCTTGCCGAACGCAACCGCGTAGCCCGCGAGATCCACGACACTCTCGCCCAAAGCTTCGTCGGTGTATCCGTTCAGCTCGAGCTCGCCACGCAGCTTCTCGCGCAACAGCAGGTTGACGCTGCCCGTCAGCAGCTCGACCAGACCCGTGCCTACGTCCGCGAGGGCATCGCCGAGGCCCGGCGCAGCATCTGGGATCTGCGCGCCGCAACCGCGCAGAACACCCTGCCGACACGGCTGACCCATCTCACCGAACAGTTCGGGTCGAACAATCTCAAGCTCCAGATCCAGATCGGCGGAACCTATCGCCCTCTCGATACGATTGTGGAAAACGAAGTCCTCCGCATCGCCCAGGAGGCACTCACCAACGTCGTCCGTCACTCCCAGGCCACATCCGCTACATTAACCCTCAACTATGAACCAACGCGGCTCATGCTGATCGTCACCGACAATGGCCAGGGCTTCTCCACCGCCAAGGAAGGCCTCTTCGCAGCCCAGGGACACTTCGGCCTCCAGGGCATGCGCGAGCGAGCGCAGCATATCGACGCGCAGCTCTCCATCTCCAGTTCTCCCAGCCAGGGAACACAACTCACCCTTATAGTTCCCATAGCCAAACAGAAAGAAGAACGCATCGATGGCTGATCCAATCCGCATTCTCGTAGTCGACGACCATCACGTCGTCCGCCAGGGCCTGGTCGCCCTTCTCAACATCACGCCCGAGATCGAGGTCGTCGGCCAGGCCGCGGAGGGAGTCGAAGCCATCCGGCTGTACCGCAGCCTGCGCCCTAACATCACCCTCATGGACCTCCAGATGCCTGGTCTCTCGGGTGTCGAGACCATTCGTCGCATCCGCAATGACGATCCCGCCGCGCGCTTCATCGTCCTCACCACCTTCGACGGCGATGAAGACATCTACCGCGCCCTCGAGGCCGGCGCCCGCGCCTACCTCCTCAAAGGGATGACCGTCGAGGAGCTGACCTCCACCATCAAGGCCGTTCACTCTGGCAAAACGCGCCTCTCCCCGGCCATCGCCGAAAAACTCGCCGAACGCATGAGCGGTCCAGCCCTCACCGCGCGAGAGCAGGATGTCCTCGAGCGCATCGTCGCCGGGCGCTCCAATAAAGAGATCGCATCCGATCTCCAGATCTCCGAAGCCACCGTGAAGACCCATATCAACAGCCTGCTCGGAAAGCTCGGCGTCGGCGATCGCACTCACGCCGCCACCGTCGCCATTCAGCGCGGCATCGTCCACCTCAAATGAGCCCATCACCCATCATGCGTACTCGCAAACTCTCCATCGTCGTACTTGCCACATCGCTATCGTTGTTCTCTGGCCTCATGGCGGCGCAATCCAAAGCCTCCTGGCGAACGGCTACTCCCGACGAGCTAGCCTCGGCCCTTCCCGCCCGCGCCCCGGTCGTGCGCGAGCGCATCGAGACCGAGATGCGGACCGCATCCGGAATCATCGATGCGCAGGGAAAACTGATCGCAGGCGTCGTGCTCATCACCGCCGGCTACTCCGCCGACGGAAAATATTCGCACTACCTCCTCGTCCAGTCTCCCATCTCGTTCGGCGATGTGGCTCTCTCCCCAGGCAGCTACGTCATCGGATGGACGCGCAAAGAGGGCTCTCTCTCCATCACCTTCTATGACGCATCCACCGGGACAAAGCGCGGAACTGCTTCCGCAAATCACCTGGCAACGGGTTCGCGCGTCGAAAGCTTCCGCATCTGGCCTCCGGGAGACCGCGCCATCCTCCAGATCGGACGCTTCGCACTCCCCTACACGCTCGGCGAATAGATCAATTGCCCGTCGCAGGCTTCTGCTCGGTAGAAGCCTGCCCTTTGCGGATCTCTTCGCCCAGCAGAATCGCCTCCGCAATCTCCAGCATCGATTTTCTGCGTTGCCTGCTCTCGCGCTGCATCATGCGGTAGGCCTCCTCTTCGCCAACGCGCATATCGCGCTGCAGAATTCCCTTGGCCCGCTCCACTGCCTTGCGCGCCTCCAGTCTTCCTGCCAGCTGCGCGTTCTCGTTCTCCAGCCGCGCTCGCTCCACCTCGGCTCCCACCAGATAGCCGATCGTCGACAGCAGCCGCACCTCGTTGGTGGTGTGCTGGTATGAAAGACGATGCTGCAAGTTCATTACGCCCACAACCTTGCTCGCACAAAGGATCGGCGTCGACAACATCGCTTCAAAGCGGTCTTCCGGAAGGTTCTTGAATGGCTTGAACCGAGGATCCTCTGACGCATTCGAGGCCAGCGCCACCGGCTCACGATGTTCGGCCACCCAGCCCGTAATGCCCTGCCCCAGCTTGATGCCCAGATGATCCACCACATCCGCGTGAGGATTCTTCGACGCCCGCAAAGTCAACTTGTCTCCATCCAGCACGTAGATAAAACAGGAGTCGCACGGAATCACCGTCGTCACAAAATCGACGATCCTTCCCAGCACCTTATGGAACGAATCCGCCGAAGCAATGCGGCTCGTAATCTCGTGCAGAAAATCGATCGGAGCCATCGTCTTCTTATCTTCCAGCGACACGTCGACGGAGGACTTCTCTGTCTCGGATGCCTGTGCTCCCGATACGTGCGATACCGCCAGCCGCAGCCCCGCCTGTCGCGCGCTCAGGCTGCGGGCGCCGTTGTTCTTCTTCTCTTCCACCAGCTTCCCCGCCAGCTGCGCGGCCTCATTCACCAGAAAGCCCATCTTCGGATGCGACGGTTCAAAGTCCGGTGTAATTCCATACTGATTCAGAGCCTCGGTGGTCGTCGGCCCGATCGAGGCCACCGCCATCGACCGCAGCCCCACCCGCAGTTCATCCACAGACTCCATCTGCCCGGCCACCTCGAACAGATGGATCACCTGCACCGCCGTCGTAAACAGCACTACATCCACGCCTCCGCTAGCCACTCCGAGTACCGCCTCGCGCAACGGCCGCAGATCCTCCGGCAACGCCCACTGATACACCGGAACCTTGGTCACCGAAGCCGTCTTCTCCGCCAGCGTCTCCAGCAACTCCGGGTTCGAGGTCCCATACTCCTGCACCGCAACCCGAAAACCGGAGAGCGCCTCGTCATACTCCTGCTCCACCGCAGTCACCATCTCCCGCCAGGTATTCGGCTCTGGAGCCAGCACCGCAATCGGAACCCCCAGCTCCTTCAGCGCCGCAACCGGCTTCGGTCCGCGCGCGGCAATGCGCGTCTTCTTCAGCGCCGCAAGAAACTTCTCCCGCTTGCCCGCCTCCTCCACGATGCCCATCAACGACCGCACGCCCACGCCGGTAAGAAAGATCACCAGGTCGAAGTCGCCAGCAATCAACCGGTCGATAAACTCCAGCGCCAGGCGGTTCGACTCCAGCGACACCTCGCGCATCGCCGGCACAACAAAAGGCTCGCCCCCGTAGGTCCGGATCAGCTTCGTCATCTCGCTCGACCGGCGCGACTCAAGTGAGAGAATCCTCAATCCATCAAAGCTTGCTGGTGCCATTACGAACTCCCGAAAAGAGCCACAAAAGCGGCAGGTTGCATGACTACGAGGTGAATTTCAGTTTAAAAGCGGGTCTGTTGCTCATCATTCTACAGACAGCTTTCAAATCGGCCAGCGCAATCTTGTTCGCATCGCCTCAATCTCAGCAAAAAAATCGCACACAAAGACCGAATCCAGTCTCACGTGCTCCGTCCCTTTGCTTACTTCGCCGCCGTAACCTCTGCTCCAGGCACAACACTCTCCGCTAACGCCAATGGCTTGGATTGCACCAGCGAGCCCGTCCCTTCGCTCAGTACATCGCCCGCCTTCACGCTGTCGAATAGGTGCAGAAAGCGCGCGACCAGCCCCGTCCATCCGGTTTGATGGCTCGCGCCGATCCCGGCGCCGTTATCCCCATGGAAATACTCATAAAACAAAAGGTAATTCTTCCAGTGCGGATCGGTCTGGAATCTCTCCGTGTCCCCATACACCGGCCTCCTCCCCTCTTCATTCACGCGGAAGATATTGGACAGCCGGTCGCCGATCTCGTGAGCCACCTCGAACAGGTTCTTCTCCACCCCCGAGCCCGTCGGGCACTCCACCTTGAACGAATCGCCGTAGTACTGGAACAACAGCAGCAATGCCCGAATCAGCAGCGCATTCACCGGCATCCACACCGGCCCTCGCCAGTTTGAGTTCCCCCCAAACAACCGCGTCGTCGACTCCGCCGGCTCATACTGCACCGTATACCTCGTCCCATCCAGATCGAAGACATAAGGATTCTTCAAATGCTCCCGCGAGATCGACCGGATCCCATAGGGCCCAAGGAACTGCTCCTCGTCCAGCATCCGTTCCAGAACTCGCTTCAGATTCTCCCGATTCAGCACCGACAACATAAGCCGCCCATACTCGCCCGGAACATCCGGCTCATGCAGATTGCACGCCAACTCCGGCCTGCGTTCGAAGAAGTTCTTCACCCGCGCCATCAGCCGCGGATACCTCTCCACCAGCTCCGGCGGCAGAATCGACACCGCCGCCAACGGCAGCAGACCCACCATCGACTTCAGCTTCAGCCTGCATCCCTTTCCATCCGGCGTGTACAGCACGTCGTAGAAGAACCCATCCTCGCTGTCCCACAGCTCGTTCTCGCTGTCTCCCTGGGGATCCATCGCGCCCGCGATCCACAGAAAGTGCTCCAGAAACTTCACCGCCACATCCTCGTAGCTCTCATCTTTTGCGGCCAGCTCCAGCGCAATGCTCAACATATTCTGGGAGAACATCGCCATCCACGCCGTGCCATCCGCCTGTTCCAGATACCCTCCATCCGGCAGCGCCGCACTTCGGTCGAAGACTCCGATGTTATCCAACCCCAGAAATCCGCCCTCGAAGATGTTGTGACCCGACCGATCCTTCCGATTCACCCACCAGGTAAAGTTCAGCAGCAGCTTTCTGAAGCAGCTCTTCAGAAACTCAACATCACCCTCTCCCCCGCGCAGGCTCTTCTCTGTCAGGTACACATACAGCACCGCCCACGCATGCACCGGCGGATTCACATCGCCGAAGTTCCACTCATACGCCGGAAGCTGTCCGTTCGGGTGCAGATACGTCTCGCTGATCATCAGGGCAAGCTGATCTTTGGCAAACTCCACATCCACCATCGCCAGCGCTACCGTATGGAACGCCAGATCCCACGCCGCATACCACGGATACTCCCACTTGTCCGGCATCGAGATGATGTCCGCGTTCAGCATATGAAACCACGGAGCATTCCGCATCGTCCGCCTGCGGCCCGGCCCCGTCGGGCTGTAACCATGCTCGCGCAGCCACAGGTCCAGGTCGAAATAGTAAAACTGCTTCGACCACAGCATCCCTGCCAGCGCCTGCCGGGTGATCGTCTGATCGCCGGGCGAGCTCGACGGTGGACATACCGCCTTATAGAACTCGTCCGCCTCCCCAATCCTCTCCGCGAATACGGCGTCGAACCCAGCTCCGAAGGGAGCCACGATCTCCGCGTTTCGTGAGAGTCTTAGCTTGACCACCGCTTCGCCGCCCGCGGGGACATTCACCTCATACAGCGCCGCGGCCTTCGTCCCCTTCCGCTCCGGATTCACCGCATCCTTCGCCCCGTGGATCACATACTCATGAAACGCGTCCTTCACAAACGGAGTCGAATTCACCGCCCCCGACAGCCTCTTCTCGTTCGACTCGTTCTGCGTAAATAGCAGCTCTCCGGCGCCCTCGCAATGCAGGAAGTACTCTCCCAGCCGCTCATGCCGAGCCCCGATCACCGCCCCCGCACTCGCCGCCCACATCTCCGGCCTCGGCTGGTCCTTGCCTGTCCACCACTCGTTGCGGAACCACAGCGTCGGCAGCACACGCAACGGTGCAGCTTCCTTCCCGCGGTTCACGGCCGTAATCCTTACCAGAATCTCTTCCGCATCCGCCTTCGCATACTCCACAAACACATCGAAGTAACGGTCCTCCTCGAACACTCCCGTGTCCATCAGCTCGTACTCATGCTCAAACTTCGTCCGCTTCCCGTTCGTCTCCACCAGATCGTCGTAAGGAAACGCCACCTGCGGGTACTTGTACAGGTACTTCATGTATGAATGCGTCGGCGTCGAATCCAGATAGAAGTAGTACTCCTTCACATCCTCGCCGTGGTTTCCCTCCGCATTCGTCAGTCCGAACAGCCGCTCCTTCAGGATCGGGTCCTTCCCGTTCCAAAGCGCCAGCGCGAAGCAAAGGTGTTGGTGATCATCCGAGATCCCCGCAATCCCATCCTCGCCCCACTTGTACGCCTTCGACCGCGCCTGGTCATGCGTGAAGTAGTTCCACGCATCTCCGTTCGGCGAGTAGTCCTCCCTCACCGTCCCCCACTGCCGCTCGCTCAGGTAAGGCCCCCACAGCTTCCACGCCTTCACCCCGCTCTTCGCTTCCTCAAGACGAACCTGTTCCACGCCGGCCATACCTCACCTCATCGAAACGCGCTGAGTCCCGAACCCGATATCTACAGACACTAGGACCGCCGCCACCTACCGTCAACCAGCACACCGAACACAAGCCAATTTTTAATACGACTGCCCATCTGCTCTCTCGGCCCTGCTCCCTGGTTCCTGGTCGCATGCTCCAAACCGCGTACAATCACATCCGGCGGCACAAGCGAGGTTTCTGTGATCGATACACCCATTCTCCTTCTCATCGTCATCATTGCGCTTTACCTGATCAGCTCCATCAAGATCCTCAAGGAGTACGAGCGCGCCGTCGTCTTCCGCCTCGGCCGCATCTCGCCCTCCAAAGGCCCCGGCGTCATCCTCGTCTTCCGCCCCCTCGACCAGATCGTCCGCGTCTCCCTCCGTCAGGAGGCCATGGAAGTCCCCCCGCAGGACATCATCACCCGCGACAACGTCACCCTCAAGGTGAACGCCGTCATTACCCTCCGCGTCATCGACCCCACCAAGGCCGTCATCGAGGTCGCCAACTACATCTACCAGACCTCGCAGTTCTCCCAGACCACCCTCCGCTCCGTCCTCGGCGAGGTCGAGCTCGACGAGCTTCTCGCCCACCGCGACCGTCTCAACCAGCGCATCCAGACCATCCTCGACGGCCACACCGCCCCCTTCGGAGTCAAAGTCGTCTCGGTCGAGGTCAAGCAGGTCGACATGCCCGAAACCATGCTTCGCGCCATGGCCAAGCAGGCCGAAGCCGAGCGCGAACGCCGCGCCAAAATCATCCACGCCGAAGGCGAATTCAACGCCGCCCAGAAGCTCGTCGACGCCGCCGCACTCATGGCCACCCAGCCCATGACCCTGCAACTCCGTTATCTCCAAACTCTTACCGAGATAGGTGTCGAGAAGAATACGACCATCGTTTTTCCGCTTCCCATGGAGCTGATGACGCTGTTGAATAAAACAGTCCAGACCGCGGACGCCGCGAAGGGCACCTTCGGGCATCAGGGCGGAACCGGCATCCCGCAGGCTCCCACCCCGCCGCCCACGCGCTCTTCGGCTGAACCCATCGAGTAGGTGCCTCACGACGGCTCCTGCCCAACACAAGGATCCCATCGTGAACACCCGCTACCTCGAAGACGACGACCTCGACACCGAATCCAGCCGGGAGCTCTCTCTCAGCCCATCCACTCTCCTCGGTATCTTCTTCCTTCTCGCCATCATCTGCGCCATCTTCTTCGGCTTCGGCTACAGCATGGGCAAGCGCTCGGCCGCCTCTACCGCTACCTCGGCCGACAACTCCGGGACGGCTCCCCTACGTGCCACCGGCGACTCCAAGCCCGCCCCGGGCCTCGCTAACCAGGACGAAGACCTCACCCCCGCCGATGCTGCCGCGGCAGAGACCGCCTCACTGCAGGCAAAACCCCAGCCCACCGTGGTTGACACCGCCGCGGAAACCCCCTCTCCCAGGCCTCGCCTCGAGCGCACCGCCACTATTCCTCCTCCCACCCCTCAGCTAAAACCCGCCGTAGCCATTAAGCCCTCGGCCGCCACCACGCCCTCTCCTGCCGCGCCCCCCACTCCCACTCCAGCCCCGCACTCCGCAGCCGCTGGAGCCCCGGCACTCGTCCAGATCGCCGCCGTCTCTCATCAGGAGGACGCCGACATCCTCGTCAGCGCCCTCAAGCGCAAGGGATACACGGTAGCCGTTCGCCACGAACCCCAGGACAAGCTCCTCCACGTCCAGATCGGCCCCTTCCCCATCCGCAAGGACGCCGACACCATGAAGCAGCGGCTCAGCGCCGACGGCTACAACGCCATCGTCAAATAGATCACCCCTCTCCCAGATCATCGGGGTAAGCAGAAAATTCAACCGAAGTATCCCGGATCGCGCCTATACTGTCTCCGTTACGGAGACACAAACCATGCGCGCTGCATCCGCGATGCTCCTCGCCTCAGTCTTCCTTGCACCTCTCCTTCCAGCTCAGAATCCTTCGCCGCAGAACAATAACGTCTATGTGCTCCGCGACGGAGGAACCAGTGGAAGAATGGAGAGCATCACCGTCCCGCCCATAGTCGGCGCCCCCTTCAGCCTCACCCTCATCACCGAATGGTCCCGTTCTCTCGCTGGCAGCGGAACCGTCACCCTCACCAATCAGCGCCCCATCATGCGCGACGGGAGGGGACGAATCTACCAGGAGCGCTGGTTCCTCGTGCCCAAGGGAGGCAGCATTAAATCGCAGCTCGAGATCATCCAGATCATGGACCCTGTCCAGCACACCTGGTACAACTGCGCCGTTCGGTCGAAGATCTGTGAGCTGCTCAACTTCAACATGCGTACCGATATGGTCTACAAACCCTCCATCGGCGTCTCCGGGCCTCTTCCCGACGGCAAGGGCTATCGCCAACACGAGGAGCTCGGAACCAGCAACACCAGCGGCGAAGACGTCACCGGCTACCGCGATATCCTCACCCTCAACCCCGGAGTCATGGGCAACGACCAGCCCCTCGTCAGCACCCGCGAATCCTGGTACTCCCCCCACCTCGGCATCAACCTCATCTCCAAAGTCGACACCCCCACCACCGGCAAACAGGTCTTCACTATCGACAGACTGACTACCTCCGAGCCCGACCCAAAATTCTTCGAAATCCCCGAAGGCTACAAAATCGTCGACCACCGCAGGCCGGAAGGCAGCGGTTCTAACTAAACGCCATCGTCAAGTAACAACTCCACTAGAGAATGACAATCGACTGACAACTTCCTGCTCGCAGGGCCCCTACACTGACCCTGTCATGCCCGCTCCGACCGAGATCCCCTCACAGATTTCCTGGTTCCACGACCGGCCAGACTCTTCTTTTGCCCCCATCCCTGAAGCCCCATACTTCGACTCCGCACTCCAGGCCTGGGTCCTCAGTCGCTACGCTGACGTAGCTGCGGCTCTGCACAGCCCATCTCTGCTTCCGGTCTCTCTCACCGGCTCCGAATCACCGGCCGCGATCAGCAACGAGGAGCACCGCGCCATGCGGGCAGAAACCCTTGCTGCCCTTCCCGCCCCTCAACTGCGTCTTTGGCGAAACCAGTTACTCCGTCACGCCGAAGAGCTCCTCTCCCAGCTTCCCGCAGATCGCCCCGTCGATCTGCTCGGAGAATACGCCCGGCCACTCTGCCTCTCTCTGGCCGCCACGATCACCCGTGTTCAGCACGATGACCCCAAAAAACTCTGCGAGCACGCGCGAGCCATCTCCGCCTCCAGCGCCGATCCCTACAACCCTTCCCTGCGAGTCCCATCCAAATCCGCGGCGGCTCATCTTCAGCCCTTCTTCCCTCCCGGACCCGAGAGCCTGCGCCGCTCCGGCTTCGTCGCCCTCACCCAGATCATGCCCGCTCTTCTCGGCAACACATGGTTTATTCTCCTGCAGCACCCCCATCAGTGGGAGCACCTCCATCGACATCCCCGTCTCATCCAGCCTGCAATCGAGGATCTGATGCGCCTCTCCGGCCTCACCCGCACCCTTACCCGTCAGGCCACCGCAGACATCCACCTCAATGGAACAGACATCCGCAAAGGCCAGCGAGTCATCCTTCGCCTGATCGCAGCCAACAAGGATCCCGAGGTCTTCGACCATCCCAGCGAGCTCAATATCGCTCGCCGAACCGCGAAACACCTTTCCTTCGGCGCAGGTCCCCATGCCTGCACCGGAGCAGGACTGCTTCGCATGATCGCCGCGGCCACCACCGTGCCTCTGCTATCCCGCTTCGCTGCCGCTCCGCTCGCCCACAGAGTCGACTGGAAGGGCGGGGCCACCTTCCTCACCCCACAATCCCTCTGGGTCCACCTGCACCGATAGCGCGGTCTCCACCTCGAGATCACAGGACATTGCTCTCTGCGTCACACTTCGTAAAAAGGCGTCAGCCGCTAAGGAAATTGAGTTTTGCTTAAGGGCACGGCTTCAGCCGCTAAGGTCTCTTTCTTCTAAGGCACTTTTCAGCCTGGGATGCGATCGTCCGACGCGAGATCACCCCTCCACCGGCTTCATCTCCTCCGGCAGCTTCTCTGCAATCTCTTCCCGAACTGCCCGCAGAAGATCTTCCCGCGTCTCAAAATCCTTCGGTTCAATCACCGGCAGCAAGCGTACCCTCACCACTCCCGGCGTAATTGCAGCACTACCCTTCCGCATCATCTTCTCCGTCCCCGAGATCGCTATCGGCACGATAGGAGCCAGAGTCTCCATCGCCAGAAAGAACGGCCCTTTCTTGAACGCCGAAAGCCGTCCATCCCGCGACCGCGTTCCCTCCGGAAAGACCAGAATATTCAACCCACCCTCCAGCGCCTTTCCCGCCGCCGCCACACTGGACTGCGCCGACTCGCGCTTGCCTCCTCGCTCCACCGGGACAAATTGCCCCATCCGCATCGCCCGCCCCAGGATCGGAATGCTCATCAGCTCCTTCTTCAGCAGCACCGAGCACTGCCCCGGGAGCACCGGGAGCACCACTGGAGGATCCAGATTCGACACGTGATTGCACATGTAGATGCAGGGTCTCCCTACCGGAACATTTTCCAGTCCCGTCACCTCAATCCGGATCCCTGCCGCCCGAACTCCGGCGTTGGCAATCCACATCGCAATTCGGTACAGCCGTTTGACGTTACCCACCAGTAACGAATATGGAATTCCAATAACCCCGGCCGGAACCCCCAGGGTCAGGTAGACGAACAGAAGCTTCAACGTGGCAAACATTCCACTCCGCAGCATATCGTAAGCATGCAACGACAGATGTCGCCTTTGCTTGCATTCTCCCGCTCTCGTAACTGCGTTCTCCGGGTAGAAACTTCCTCAAGGAAGAAGAAAGTCCGCCCTTTGAAGAGATATCCGGTAGCTAAACCATTCCCTTTCAATACGCTCCGAAATGGCTGCTCAATTGCCTTTATCTCAGTGAGAATTTCTGTAGAAAAATATCTGGGATTTCCTTATTCCCCGCAGAACTCTCGTACGAGGCTATCTTCCAGGCCCTCTCTTTTCGTCCCTGCCAACAATTCGAAAGGTAAGGATTATGAGACGCTCTTCGCAAGTCTCCCTCTTAGGGGCGATGTTTGCGCTGTTTACCGTTTTCGCTTCAGCTGACAGTATCCAAATCGGCAGCTACCAGACCGGTGGCCCAAACCTCGGCAACAACAACACCGCAGTAGCCTTCCTCGGATCATCTTCAACAACTTACGCGCTTAATCCAGGCTCCGTTTGGGCACCGGCAGGTCCCAACTCTGTCTGGGTCTCCAATAACCCTGACTCAGGACCCGGCGGGAGCTATGTTGCACCCTCCGGCAACTACTCCTACACCACTACCTTCAATACTTTAACCGGCAATACCTACTCCGGCTCCCTCTGGATATTGGCCGATGACACCACTGCGATCCTCTTTAACGGCCACCTTCTGGAATCTGCAGGTATTTTGGGCTCCGATGCTCACTGCGCTGATGGCCCCCCAAACTGCCGTACTCCCACGCAAATCACCCTGCCATCCGACTACTTTCTCACCGGATTAAATACCCTGCAGTTTGATCTGCAACAGACCGTCCTTTCTGCCGGGCTCGATTTCTATGGATCGGCTGCCGGAACTAGCGGCACGTCACCGGTCCCCGAACCAGGAACTTTATTTCTTCTCGGAACAGGTTTGATCGGATCGGCTGGCCTACTGTCGCGCAAATTCAGATCTTCTCTCTGAACCCAAACCAACAACCTTTGAAACCGAGTGCCCCATTCATACACAGGGTGGGGCACCCGCCAAAAGTGTGGAGGAATCTTACGCAAATCGCTCTGCCATTCGACCGACGATGGCTTTTTCCGTAATAGCGCGCGGCAGCTTTTCGTAAATTCCGCCGAAGCCTCCGTTCGACAGAATCGCAATAATATCGCCGTTGCGTACCTCAGGAGCAAGCGCAGCCGTAATCGCATCTGCGTCCTGATGCACCACAGCCGGAACTCCACGCTCGACCAGCCCATGAACGACTCGCTCCGGGTCGAGCCTCTCTGCAGCCGGAATGTTCTCCGATTTGAAGACCCCGGCCAGCACCACCTGGTCTGCCAACGCCAGGCTTTCGATCAGCGCCTTTTCAAAGATGTTTCTGCGCAGCGTATTGGATCGCGGCTCCAGCACCGCAATTAACCGCTGCCCAGGATAACTCTCCCGCAACGCCCGAAGCGTCTCACGAATCGCCGTCGGGTGATGCGCGAAGTCGTCGATGATCGTCACACCCTCGGCGACCGCCTTCACCTCGAGCCGGCGCTTCACGCTGTGGAAGGTCCGGAGCGCCTCAACGATCGCCTCCACCGGAATCCCCTGCCCGGCGGCCAACGCCGCCGCCGCCGTGGCGTTCAGAGCATTGTGCTCGCCGGCCATCGGCAGCGAAAGCTCCGCGAACCGCTCGCCCGAGCGCCAAAGCGTCCACCGCGTCACCGGCCCATCATGACGAAGATCGGAGATCCTCCAGAAGGAGCCCTCCTCAAGGCCGTATCGCTCCACCGTACAGAACGCCTTCGCCACGCACTCCGTAACGTTCTCGCTGCCGTCGTAAGCCACCACGCGGCCCCGTCGCGGAACCAGGTTCACGAACCGCTTGAAGGCCGTCTTCACCGACTCCAGGTCGGCATAGATGTCCGCATGATCGAACTCGACGTGCGTCAAAATCGCAGCGTCCGGAAAGTAGTGCAGAAACTTTGGCCCTTTATCGAAGAAGGCCGTGTCGTATTCGTCGCCCTCCAGGATAAAAGGCTTCGTCGGACGCACCATGAAGCTGGTGCCGAAGTTCTCCGCCACGCCACCGATCAGAAACGAGGGCGCGAGCTTCGGATCGCCCTTCGACGCCGTCTCGTAGATCCACGCCAGCATGCTGGTCGTCGTCGTCTTGCCATGCGTCCCCGCAACCACCAGCGGCTCGCGGCTGGCCAGAAACTCATCGTGCAGCACCGCTGCCATCGAGCAGAACGGGATCCTCTCGTCCATCACGCGCTCCAGCTCCACGTTGCCGCGCGAGATCGCATTGCCGACGATCACCAGATCGGGCCGGCGATCGAGATTGCGCTCCGCATAGGGCTCGTGCACCGTGATGCCAAGCTCCCGCAGCAGATCGCTCATCGGCGGATACGCCGCCGCATCCGAGCCGGTCACCGTGTGACCCTGCTGCTTCAGCATTCCGGCAAGCGAAGCCATCGCTGTGCCGCAGATTCCTATGAGGTAGATATGTTTCTGCATTGCGCCAAAGAAAAGACTACCCTGAAACCGCGGCCGCAAGAAAGCTCAACCGTGGATTCTCTCCATCTGAAAGATCGAGCCGCGTCGGAACTCCCAGCGGAAGCGTACGATTCGCTCCGTGCACATGACCGCACCGCAGCCCGATCGCAACCGGTCCTGGAAATTCCCGCAACCCATGCAGGATCGCGCTTTCCAGCAGTTCCCGCTCGTCCTCGTCGACACACTGCGCCATATCGCCGAAGACGATGCCGCGAACGTCCTCAAGCCTGCCTGAGTAACGCAGGTGCAGCAGCATCCTGTCCCACTGATAGGGCTTCGTCCCGATATCTTCCAGAAAGAGCACGCTTCCCCGAAGCTCCGGAGCGTACGGCGTTCCCAGCCCGGCCGCAAGGATCGAGATGCAGCCGCCCAGCAGATTTCCCTCGCCGACGCCCGGCTGCAGCACCCGCAGACCATCGGACGCATCCAGCGACCACGCGCTTGCTCCTCCAAAGGTGCTGTGCCAGCTCGCAAAGTCGACGCCGCCCTCGCGGGCAAAGTCGGCCGCAACCATCGGAGCGTAGAAGGTAACCAGGTTCGCCTCGTTCTGGAACCAGCTGTGCAGCGAGGTGTGATCGCTGTAGCCGATGAACGCCTTAGGATTGGCGCGGATCAGATCCGCGTCCAGATGCGCCAGCAACTCCGCCGAGCCCCATCCGCCACGCACGCAGAGCACACCATCAACCTCAGGATCGGCAAAGGCCCAGTGCAGATCCTCCAGCCGCTCCGACAGAGTTCCCGCGTAGTACAGCGGACCTCCGCCAAACGCATGCCTGCCCAGCTTGACGCGATATCCCGCTGTCTCCACCGCAACCAGACCACGCTCCAACAGCTCGCGCTTCGGCGTGCTGGCAGGAGAGATCACCGCCAGGGTGGCACCCGGGCGCAGCGCACGCGGCCGGGTGAAGGCTCGCCCAGACGCGCTCACATGTCCACTCATAGGCCAGCAACCTCACCGCGGCAGATGATCTCCGCAGGCCCGGTCAAACGCATGACCTGATCGTTTGCCAGCCACACTGTCCGCTGCGCTCCGCCCTCGGCCACGGCCTTCAGCTCGCGGCTCACTCCACGCAGCGCTATCGCGGCCGCCGAGGAGGCGCAGGTTCCCGTACCCGACGAGGTCGTCGGGCCACAGCCGCGCTCGAAGATGCGAAAGGCGATCTCGCCCTCGGAGAGTACCTTCACAAACTCGACGTTCGTTCCGTGTGGAAATAGAGGACTCACGCTGATCTGTCCTCCCAGCTGCTGCCAGGAGAGACCGTGCGCTCCGAAGTCCTCTGACTCAACGAAGATCACAAAATGAGGATTCCCTACATTGACCATCGCTCCAGCTACATGGCCAACACCGGGAAGCTCAATCGTACGCTCCATCACTCGTGGAACTCCCATCTCGCTCTCGATCAGGTAGAGCGGATCGGCGTCTTCGACCACGCGGCAGCTTCTTGGGCCTCCGTGCGTCCCAAGCACAGCCTCGTCCAGACCCTCCGAACTAGCCAGCCACGCCGCTACGCAACGGGTTCCGTTGCCCGAGAGCTCGGCCTCGCTGCCATCAGCGTTGAACAGGCGCAGAAAGAATTCGCCGTTCGGCCTGCGCTCGAGGAACTCGATTCCATCGGCTCCGATGCTGGTGTTGCGGCTGCAAAGCTTCCGGGCAAGCGAGGCGTGCTGCCGCGCGGCGACCGTCTCCTCGAGGATCAGAAAATCATTTCCGCATGCATGTGCTTTTACAAAGGGGATCATTGGTGTCTTTATTCTTCCTCAGGATCGCCGAAAACCACAACCTGATCGGCGCCATCGCTACTGCGAAGCTCTCGAATCAGCTCGACGTGGCGCCGTCGTGCGGCAGGAACCGTAAACGTCATCCTCTCGAATCCATCTACACTCTCCCGGTCTACGATGTTGAGCCGAATCCCCATTCGATCGAGGACACTGAGCACGGCGACATACATCGCCTTTCTGTCGGATCCTCGAACCTCGTAGAGCATGGTGATATGTTTCCAGCCCGCCCGCGACTC
>Ga0193743_1000739_pt1 | contig 25544 bp, 20 predicted proteins | sample L2c2metaG_FD_143038 | JGI IMG/M metagenome (GOLD analysis project Ga0193743, IMG submission 143038) | Soil microbial communities from a riparian zone of the East river system, Colorado, United States - L2c2 | ecosystem: Environmental > Terrestrial > Soil > Riparian zone | place: USA: East River...
CGGACAATGCTCGCGCAATTATCGGCTCCATCAATCTTGCTCCGGGCAGTTTCGATAGCCGTCGCGAACTCGCAATCGCGGTCGACGATGAACATGTTATCCATCGAATTCACAAAACACTTCACCATGACTGGGAGCAGTCCTCTCCGCTGGATCTTTCCGACGAGGCGCTGTTAGCGGATCTCAAAGAATATGGATCGGAAGTTAGAGAAGGCCTCGCGATCAGCGGCAGCGAGAGTGAAGAATGAAGCAAAGCACTCGTTGATTCGAGTGCCGCCATCATTACCCCCCAGCCGGCGGCGGAAATCAGAGCAGCAAAGACCGAACACTCACGTCGGATGGCTCCGAAGGCCTCCTTGCCGGGACTGGCCGTGGTGAGGTTTGAAGTACTGAGGAGAGGCCAGCGTATCCGCATGTCTGCCAAGCACCCATACTTTGAGAATGTCGGCGAAGTAGGGAGCTTCCATCTCGGGCGGAAGGAGGGAGTCGAGTTGATCTCCACTCAGCGCGGGTATGGAGGGATCATCTCGTCTGGCCAACAACCATCTTGTCGATCATATCGCAGTGGTTACAGCAATTTGTCAGCGGCATGTCATCGCTACCCTTAAAAAGGGCTGTCGGTCCTGGCGAGATGTAGCGACAATCCGATGACAGGATTGGGACGAAAATTTGACACACGCGCGCGCTCAACAGGACACATTGGTGAAGAGAGCGAGCGATGCCGAAATCTATTTCTTCTTCCCGGAAGGTGGTTTTTTTCTTTCCGTCCTTTGCCAGTTCTGAGGCCACAGCCCCGCTCGGTGTTCTGGCAGTCGCGACTCCACTGATCCGTGCCGGATATCAGATCGTCCTGATCGATTCGACGATCACGCCCGATTATAAGAAGCGTGTCCTTGAAGAGGTTCGCGATGCGGTCTGCCTCGGCATTTCGCTGGTTACGGGGCCTATGATTCGCGAGACGGTCGAGATTGCGCGAGCGGTCAAGGAATGGAATCCGGAGTTCCCCATCATTCTCGGCGGGTGGCATCCTTCGCTGCTTCCCGATCAGACCCTGCAGGCGGAATGTGTTGACTACATCGTGCGCGGCCAGGGCGAAGATGCGTTGCTGGAGCTAGTCAGGCACCTTGAAACCAGGTCCGCGCCGGATCTCATTCCGGGTATCGGTTTCAAGCGCGGCGGCAAACTCATCCTTACTCCGGAGCGGCCGCTGAAGCCCCTCGTAGACATGCCTCCGAAGGCGTACCACATCGCCGACTTCGACGCCTATGAGCGTGGCTGCGGCAAGAGATGGGCCATGTACACCTCGAGCCTGGCGTGCCCGTTCAACTGTGCGTATTGCACCAATGCAGGCGTCTACGGACGCAAATGGAATGCCCTGCCGCCCGAGCAGTTCGTCGAAGAGACCGTCGATCTCACCAGACGCTATCGTCTCGAAATGCTCTGGGTGGTCGACGACAACTTCATGGTCGATCTGGACCGTGCACGCGGCATCGCAGAAGGACTGGTGCGCGCGGGCTCGCAGTTCAAGTGGAGCATACAAGCGACGACCAATATGGTTGCGCGGCTCACGCCCGAAGATCTCAAGCTGCTTCGACGCGCTGGGCTGCACCAGATCTGCCAGGGCGTCGACTCAGGATCGCCCAAGATTCTGCAATTGATGAACAAGACCTTTCAGGACTTCGATCAGATTTACGAGAGCGCTGCCCGATGCCTCGCCGCCGATATCCGGCCTTCGTTCAATATCATCTTTGCCTTCCCCGGTGAAGGCGCTAAGGAACGCCGGGAGACTGTCAGCTTCATGATGGACGTCTGTCGGCGCTTCCCCGGTGCTGAATTCTGGACGAACATCTTCACGCCCTATCCCGGTTCACCGATCTTCCAGCACTGCGCAGAACATGGCATTGAGCCGCCCAAGAGCCTTGAGGCCTGGGCCGACTTCTTTCCCCGCTATACCCAACTTCCATGGCTCAAGGGGCGCGACCATGAAAGGCTCCAGGTCACGCGTGATTATCTTCGTATCGCCTTTGACAGGATTCCCATTGCGGCTGACACTCGCAGTCCGATTACGCGAATTGTGCAGAAGTCCATCTCCCTGCCAGCCCGCTGGCGCCTCGACCACGATGTCTACAAGTATCCCGTCGAGATATGGCTGAATAATAAGCTGAAGAAAAGGACGGCTACCGGTAAACCTGCAGTCGACGCGAAGAGACTCGCTAACACACCAGCGGAGGCAGCGTGCTGAGGACGCGGGGCAAGGTAGTTCTCTTTTATCCGCCGTACGACGGACCTCCGCTCGGTTCGCCCCTCTCGCTGCTGTCGCTGGCCGGCACGCTGCGCGAGGCCAACTTCGAGGTGGTGCTGATCGATGCCGCGATTGAGCCGCGATATCTGGACCGCATCGCCGAGGAGTGCAAATCGGCACTTTGCCTCGGCATTTCGGTGCTGACAGGTCCCATGATCGGGGGAGCTATCAACGCAGCCACTTTCGTCAAGAGCCACGCACCAGATGTATGCGTCGTCTTTGGCGGGTGGCACCCGACGCTCTGTCCCGAGTCGACCCTGCGTGAGCCTTATGTAGACGTTGTAGTGCGCGGGCAGGGTGAGATCACTATCGTCGAGCTCGCAAGCGCACTCGCCGGCAAACAACCTCTGGATCTCATCGCGGGCATCTCGTGGAAGAAGCAGGGGCGGCTGATACAGAATTTCGAGCGGCGAGTTCAACCCGTCGACACCTTCGCTCCGCCAGCATTCGACATGACTGATTTTGACGCGTACGAGCGTGTTTCCGGCAAGCGTGAGCTGGCATACGCCACGAGTGTCGGCTGCCCCTATGCCTGCAACTACTGCACAGATATGGTCGTGTACAAACGCCGGTTCAATGCGTACGCCGCTGAACATGTCGTCGCGGAGCTCACCGGTCTGGTCACGCGCTATCGAATCACACATGTGGCTCTGCTGGACTCCAACTTTCCCGTCGATCTGAAACGGGCGATCGCCATTGCTCGTGGCATACGCGACTCCGGCGTCAGGTTCACCTGGACCTTCCAGGCGTCGACGGATTTCATATGCCGTATGAGCCAGGACGAGGTCCAGCTGCTTGCCGACAGCGGCGTAAGTTACATGGGTTTTGGCACCGAGTCCACTTCTCAGTCCGTGCTCAAGCTGATGAACAAGCGTCACCAGCGTGTCGATGAGATGTACGAGACCGCGCGCAAAGCCAACCTCGCCGGCATCCGCATCAACTTCAATCTCATCCTTGGCTATCCGGGCGAAACGGAGGCTGACCGGCTTCTCACGTTCAGGACCATGAGCGACATCGGGCGCCAATTCGGCAATGTCCGTTTCTCGCCGAATATCTTCACCCCTTACCCCGGTATTCCCATCTGGCCTCAACTTCGCGAGCTCGGAGTTGTCGAACCGCAGACGCTGGAGGATTGGATGTCAATGCCACTGGGAGCCAACTTGCTGCCCTGGTTGAGAGGCCGCGACCTCGTCCGGCTGGAACGGATGCTCGCTTATTTTCTGCTGCTCAACCAGACACGTCGTTCGCAGAAAACTACGTTCGCCCAAAAGTTCACCAGCTTCCTCGTCCAGGCACCCATTCGCTGGCGCCTGGACTCCAGCTTCTTCTCCTTCCCGTGGGAGATCTGGCTTGCGCAACTCTCGGAGCACATTGTCAAGCGCCGCTCTCTTATCACCGGTCAGTCATTGCCTGCGGAGCCAGCCAATGTCTGCTGAAACATTTTCGCCCGGAGGTGACATGGCAGATGTTCTGCTGACGCACTCCTACCACCTTGCCCGCGATGCAAAACAATTCAGGAAGATGCAGCCCTATCCTCCGCTCGGTACGCTTTATGCGGCGAGGGCGCTGCAGTCCGCCGGTATGTCGGTCGCTGTCCACGACACGATGTTCGCCGAGCCTATCTCCGGCTTCCGAGCGGCACTCGAAGAGCACCGCCCGAAGATCGTCGTTATTTATGAGGACGATTTCAACTTCGTAACCAAGATGTGCCTGACGCACATGCGAGAGCTGGCAAGCGAGCTTGCCGCCATCGCCCGCTCCGCGGGAATCACGGTGATCGCCCACGGATCCGATGCTACCGATCATCCTCGGGACTATCTGGACAACGGTGTCGACTTCATCCTGAACGGCGAGGTGGAGCAGAGCCTTGTCGATCTTTGTGATGCGCTTCTGCATTCGCGGAGGTTGCCGGCAATACCCGGGCTGGTGCACTACTCCGCCGCGAATGGCGGCCTGGAGAGCCCCCTGCCTGCGCCGACCAATCCTTCCTGGGCGACCCTGCCGCGGCCGGCGAGAGAACTCATCGACCTTGAGCCGTACCGGCGTGCATGGATCGAAGCGCATGGCTACTTCTCTACCAATGTCGTGTCGAGCCGGGGCTGTCCCTATCACTGCAACTGGTGCGCGAAGCCTATCTCCGGCAATCGATTCCAGTTACGCGCTCCGGAAGAGGTTGCCGCGGAGATCCATGAACTCAAGAGTCTCTTCGGCGCCGAGCATATCTGGTTTGGCGATGATGTGTTTGCACTGGATCGCCACTGGGTGCAGGAATTTGCAAATGCCGTCGAATCCCATGGGGAAGTCGTTCCGTTCAAGATTCAGTCGCGGGCCGACCTGATGAGTGACGCGACCGTTACAGCTCTGAAGCGAGCGGGCTGCGCTGAGATATGGATGGGCGTCGAATCTGGTTCGCAGAAGATTCTCGATGCGATGAAAAAGGGTTTGAAGCTCTCCGCTGTCTATGCCGCTCGAGAGAGGCTCGCAACCGCCGGCATACGAGCGTGTTACTTCCTTCAGTTCGGCTATTTGGGGGAGGGCTGGGCCGAGATCTGCGAGACGGTGCAATTGGTGCGCCGCACGCGGCCCGACGACATCGGCGTCTCAATCTCCTATCCCCTGCCGGGCACGGGCTTCTTCGAGCGCGTTCAGACGCAGTTGGGGAGAAAGCGCAACTGGATCGACAGCGACGATCTGTGCACGATTCACATCGCCAGCTATAACGACACCTTTTACCATGCTCTTCGCGATGCATTGCACGCCGAGGTAGCTGCATCGCACGCACCCTCCGGTTCATCCGATCCGTCCACCTGCGAAACCCTATGGAGCCGCGTGTACGAGATGGAGCCCGCGTGCAGAAACAGGAACGTACTGTCCCTGCCTCCCGAGACCGCTCATAGAAGCGCGCAGAGCACATTTTTACCGCTGGAAGGACTGTTCGCGGGAGCGAGGAGATCCTGATGCCAGACCTGCTGCTCACGCACGGTTACTTTCTCTACGAAGATCCCAAAGAGATGCAGATCATGAAGCCGTATGCGCCTCTGGGCATTCTGTATCTCTGTTCGCACCTGCGGCAGCAGGGCTTCCAGGTTGAGGTCTTCGACACAACTTTCTCGAGCCGTGAGTCGCTCTTCCGCCACCTTGAGACAGAGAAGCCATCTGTGCTTGGCATCTACACCAACCTGATGACACGGGGCAATGTAGTGGAAATCATCCGCGTGGCTCGTGAAGCCGGGTGGCGCGTCATCGTCGGCGGACCCGAGCCCGGAGCATATGCGCAGGAATTTCTGGAGTCGGGCGCGGACTTCGTCGTCTTCGGCGAGGGCGAGTCCACGATGCAGGAGCTGTTGACCGCGTTCAGCAACGGTGCCGAAAGATCCGGCAATGCCTGGAAATCGAGGGTCTCGGGCACGGCATATCTCGATGACGAAGGAGTATTTCATCAGAATCCTCCGCGCGCACAGATCGCTGATCTTGACGCGCAACCCTGGCCTGCACGTCAAGCAATCGATCTGCATCGTTATGTCGACACCTGGCGAACCCACCATAAACAGGGATCGGTCAACTTCATCACCGCGCGCGGATGTCCGTACAAATGTCGTTGGTGCAGCCATCAGGTCTACGGCCAGACTCACCGGCGGCGCAACCCGATCAAGGTCGTGGACGAACTGGAGTGGCTACTTACCGAGTACACGCCGGATATCGCCTGGGTATCTGACGATGTCTTCACAATCAACCATGAATGGATACGCAAGTACGCCACAGAGATGCGCCGGCGCAATCTTCATATCCCTTTCGAATGCATCTCGCGCGCCGATAGACTCAACGAAGAGATGCTCGATCTGCTCGCGGAGCTGGGTTGCTTTCGTATCTGGATCGGCTCTGAGAGTGGTTCGCAGAGGCTGCTCGATTCGATGGATCGCGGTGTGAAGGTGGAGCAAGTGCAGCGGGCCGTGGAGATGAGCCGCGCTCGCAAGATCCAAAGCGGGATGTTTCTGATGTGGGGCTACGAAGGTGAGGAGATGGAAGACATCGAGGCCACTGTCCGTCATGTCAGCAACACCAAACCCGATATCTTCTTCACTACTGTCTCGTATCCGATCAAAGGCACCCCTTACTACCAGCAGGTTCAAAGCAAGCTGGTCCAGCTGAAGCCCTGGGCGCAGAGCTCCGATCGCGACATCAAGATCGCGGGCCGCCACTCCCGGGCTTACTACGCGCATGCAGATAAGTTGCTTCGCGATGAAGTTCAGCTTGCCAGGCTGAGCGAGGACCCAGCAGCAAACCCGGCGCTTCTTGAGGACCTCACCGTAAGCATTCGAGCATCCCGGGACGGACTTTTGGCCACCCAGAGTGAGGTGGAGGCATGAGCACCGAAAGAACGATTTCATTTACCAGCTGTCCGGAATCGGCTTATGCAGTATCGGCTGCCGGCGCAGCCTTCGACCGCATCGCACAGGACTACGATCAGAAGTTTACCGATTCGCTCATTGGCCGAGCACAACGCGATGCAGTATGGAAGGTTCTCAGAAGAACCTTTCGAACGAACGACAACATTCTCGAGCTTAACTGTGGCACCGGCGAAGATGCGATCTTTCTGGCTAGCAACGGCATTTCCGTATTCGCTCTTGACGCTTCGCCGCAGATGATCTCCAGAGCCGAACAGCGCCTTCAGCACAATTCGCCACAAATTCCCGTAGTCTTCTGCGAACTGCCAACAGAGCGCATCGGAGAGCTCCATCCGGAGGCGCAATTCGACGGCGCGTTTTCAAACTTCTCGGGATTGAACTGCATTGCCGATCTTGACGCAGTCGCCTCCTCCCTTGCAGGCCTGGTAAAGCAGGACGGCCGACTGGTCCTTTGTTTTTCGACACGCTTCTGCCTGATCGAAATCCTGTACTACCTCGCGGTCGGACAGTGGCAGAAGGCGTTGCGGCGCTGCAAGGGATACACCAACGTGACAATCGACGGGGTGCAGTTCACCGTCTACTATCCATCCCTTCGCAAAATTCGCCGATCCTTTGCGCCGGATTTTCGACTCTACTCCCGCACTGGAATCGGAGTCGCCGTGCCGCCCTCCTATCTTGAAGCCTGGGCCCACCAGCATCCCCGCCTCTTCCGCTTGCTCGGCCGTCTGGAAGAACGGCTGGCCACCCTGCCCGTTCTCCGCAGCACCGGTGATCATGTTCTGCTCTGCTTTAAGAGGGTGTCCAGATGACCGCGGCGCATGTAGAGGCGATCGAGGGGGCCGAAGGAGGAATCCAAAGTTGGGAGGTAACACTCCTGTGCTGGCAATGCGGTGCCTCGTTGGTAGAGCTGACCCCAGAGACGCGGACCGGGTCCGGGATACGTACGTGCCAACGTTGCGCAATGACAACGCAATACAGAGACGGCATCTGGAGAGCGCTTTCGCCCAACGATGTTGATCACTTCCAGAGGTTTATTGTCGAGTATGAATTGATCCGTGCCGCCGAAGGGCGCGGCAGTACCCAGTCGGAGTACTACCGCAACCTGCCGTTCAAAGATATCTCCGGGCGGAATAGCGACCAGTGGGCGATACGAGCACGCACCTTCCGTGCGATGGAACACTCCATCGTGGCGCCGCTCGCAGCGTTCAATCAGCGCCCCCTCCGCATCCTGGATCTGGGTGCGGGCAACGGTTGGATGAGTTACCGGTTGGCTCTTCGCGGACATCTACCCGTCGCCGTCGATCTTTTGACGAATGATCGGGACGGTCTCGGGGCGGCCGCACACTACAACACACACATCCATCCATTGTTCCCTCGCGTTCAGGCAAATCTCGACCGGCTTCCCTTCGCGTCATCCGTCTTCGACCTGGTCATCTTCAACGCGTCGTTCCATTACTCCGTGAACTACGAGCGAACCTTTGCGGAAGCTATGCGGTGCACGCGCTCAGGCGGCAGCGTCGTGATAGCAGACACGCCATGGTACGCAGAAGAAGAGAGCGGCAGAAGAATGGTCGAGGAGAAGCGTAAGCGGTTCTTCGCAACATACGGGTTCGCCTCCGACTCGATCTTGAGCCTCGAATATCTCACTCCAGATCGTCTGCATCGATTGCAAAATGCGTTCGAATTGCAATGGAGCTGCATAAGCCCGTTCTATGGGATTCGCTGGGCTCTCCGTCCGCTCCGCGCAAAGCTCGGACGCCGTCGTCCTCCATCACAATTCCGCATCTATGCGGCACGGGTCCGCGCATGATCATCCTCTACCATCCGCGAGCTACGCGGCCTCGCAACCGAAGGCTGCCCCTTGCCGTCCTCACGCTTGCTGCAGTGCTCGAAGGAAGAGAAGAGTACGAGATCGTCGACGGGAATCTCGAGGACGATCCGACCGCTCGCATCTTGGAACTTATCAACCGCCACAACGTTGAATTGCTGGGCGTCTCGGCAATGCCGGGGCCGCAGATGGTGGCAGCGATGGAGACCTCTCGTGAGGTTCGTCGTCTTCATCCACAAGTTCCCATTTGCTGGGGTGGCTATTTCCCATCTATCTATCCCGAGGCTGCGCTCAACGCGCGGTACGTGGACTTTGTCGCTCGCGGACAGGGCGAAGATACCCTCATCGAGCTTCTCGATGCGCTTCGCGGCAAGCGAGCTCTCGACTCGGTAAAAGGTCTTTCGTACAAGGACATCTTCGGCCTGCGTCGCGACAATGGGGAGCGACCGATGAAAGGACCGGATGAGTTTCCATGGTCACCCTTTCACCGTCTCCCTATCGACAAATATCTACGTCCGTCTTTCTTTGGCAAGCGCACCGCCGTTCATCATGCGAGCATCGGCTGCCCGTTCAACTGTAGCTTCTGCGGTGTTCACGCAGCCTACGGCAATAAGGAGAAGATGGAGTCGCCGGAGCGAACGGTCGCTATATTGACTCATCTTGTTGAACACTATGGCGCGGACTCGGTTCAGTTCTACGATATGAACTTCTTTCTGCGCGAGGATCACGCGAGGGAACTCTGCGATCGCATGGCGCATTTGAATCTCCGCTGGTGGTGTGAAGCGCGCGTGGACATCATGTCCCGATACTCGGATGAAACATTCGCCGCAATCAAGCGGGCCGGATGCGCAATGATCTTCTTCGGAGCCGAGTCCGGTTCAGACTGGGTGCTCGAGGAGATGCAGAAAGGCATCACTACACAACAGACCCTCGAAATCGCCCGCAGAACCCGTCAGTTCGGCATCATTCCCGAGTTCTCGTTTGTCATTGGAAACCCCAACGATCCTGACCGCGACACACGCGAGACGATGCGATTCATTCGCCGGATCAAACACATCAACCCGGATTCAGAAATCATCATCCAGCACTACACTCCCACACCTCAGCCGCACGACGCGGGTGGCGAGATGTACGGCAAGATCGAAGTTCCATTTCCGGATTCGCCAGCCGGGTGGGCGGCAAAGGAGTGGATGAACTTCACTCTGCGCATCGATACTAACGCTCCATGGCTCAAGCGCCGGACCAAGAAGCTCATCGACAACTTCGAGATCGTCGTCGGTTCACGTTGGCCCACGGTTCAGGACATTCGTGCTCCGCGCTGGAGCCGCCGGCTTCTGCAAATTCTCAGTGCGTGGCGCTATGCCCTGCACATCTATAGCTTCCCTTTCGAGCTGCATATCGCCAATCAGTTCATCGCGCTGCGCAAGCCGAAGCGGGAGAGCCTGTGAAAGCAGCCGCCTCGACTACGATCGCATCTCTGACTGAACCCGACGCCAGTGTCTTCAATCGCTGGGCGCGGGTCTACGATGCTCAGTCCAACCCGTTGCTGTTGCTGGAAGAACGCAAAGCTACGCCGCTTCTGCCGCCAGTTCGCGGAGGCAATGTTTTGGATGTCGGGTGCGGGACCGGCCGCTGGCTCGCGCAACTGGAAGCACTTGACCCAGTCTCGCTCACGGGCATCGATTGCTCCAGGGCTATGCTGGAGCGGGCTCGCGAAAAGGTCCTTCTCACAACGAAGCTCGAACATGGCCACAGTTCGGCGCTGCCAGGCAAAGATGCCTCGTACACCTTGGTCATGGCTTCCTTCCTGCTGAGCTACGTCAAGGATCTGCAGGCATTCGCTTTCGAGTGTGCTCGCATCGTTCGGCCTGGGGGCTGGATGCTTGTCTCCGACATGCACCCCGTGACAGCGGCAGAGCGAGGTTGGAAACGAAGCTTCCATATTGATGGCACAACCGTTGATATAGCCGTTCATTCCCGGTCTTTGGCGGAGATCATTGCTGTCTTTCAGCAGAACGGATTCGAAGTCGGGGTTCTCAGTGAACCTACATTTGATGAACCTGAGCGGCGGGTATTCGAGGATGCCGGGAAGCTTGCCGAGTACGAAAAGCTAGCTGGAGTTCCAGCAATCTACATCTTGAAGCTGCAAAAACAAAGGCCCCGTATGGTGCTGCAGTTTCCTGCACAGGGCAAGGCGCTTCAGCTTACGAATGCACGCATCGCCACAGGCCCCACTACCTGGAGAGACGGTGCCGTCTCGATAGATGATGGGCGCATTGCCAACATCCGTGACCACGCCGACGTAACAGCGCAGGCACTCAATCTACAGGATTTTGTGCTTCTCCCAGGGTTGATCAATTCGCACGAGCATCTTGAATTCGGACTATTTCCAAAACTCGGGCGCCCCGCGGACGCTCCCGCCTATCGAAACTCTACAGAGTGGGCGAAGGAGATCCATCAGGTCCACTCCGGCATCATCGAGCGATACCGGCAAATCCCGAAGAAGACTCAACTGTGGTGGGGAGCCATACGCAATATTCTGTGCGGCGTCACAACCGTTTGCCATCACAATCCGCTCCATGAGGACCTGACACACACCGATTTTCCCGTGCGCGTTCTCTCTCGCTTCGGCTGGTCGCACTCGATCACATTTGACCCGGATGTGAAGGAGAAATTTCGGCGTACGCCGAGGGAGCAACCATTCATCCTCCACGCGGCAGAGGGCATGGATGACGAGAGCAGGAATGAACTTATCCGCCTTGACCAAATGCAGGTGGTGGATGAACGCACCGTGCTCGTTCATGGGCTGGCATGTACCGCAAAGGAGATATCTTTCATCAACCAGCGCGGCGCTTCGCTGGTGGTGTGCCCGACGTCAAACTTGTTCCTCTTTAGAAAAACTCTTCAACACGCACTGCTGACTTCCGTCGAGCGAGTAGCACTTGGTAGCGACTCGCCAATCACGGCGGCGGGCGATCTGCTCGATGAGATCGACTATCTTTACACGCAAGCCGGACTCAACCCGGAGATGATCTATAGCATGGTCACCACCAATCCTGCGGAGATATTTCATCTCAAGGATGGCCAAGGACGTATCGCCGAATCCGGCATCGCCGATCTGATCGCCGTTCGCGGCCACTACGATGCCCCTGCACGCGCCATCTCGGAGCTCGCCTTCGGGGACGTGGAGTTGGTTTTGCTCGCCGGTCGAGTCCAGATGGCATCGCCTCATCTCTACGCACGCCTGCCGTACCATCTGCGTTCCGGCATGGAGCTCATCAAGGTGGCAGGTCATCAACGCTGGATTCGGGCGCCCTTGCAGGCCCTGTTCGCGTCTGCGGAGTGCGTCCTTGGCCAGCAGAAACTGCTGCTCGCGGGAAGGGAGGTGCGTTATCTCGGCACTCTATGAAATTCAACCCGCGCCGCCGGCGCATCTTGAGGGATCGCGGATTACCACGCTTCCCATTCTGCTGCTCAGTATCCACAGTCAATGCAATTGCCGCTGTGTGATGTGTGACATCTGGAAGCGGAAAGATGGACGCGAGTTTCATGCCGCCGATCTCGAACGGCATCGGAAATCAATACGAACGCTCGGAGTGAAGCACGTCGTGCTGACCGGCGGCGAGCCTCTCCTCAATCGTGAGCTGGACGCGATCTGCGAGTTCTTTCGCGATCTGGGCCTTCGCGTCACACTCCTCACCACCGGGCTCCTCCTGCAGAAAAAGGCAGACATTGTTGCCCGTGGCTTCGACGACATCATTCTCTCGATCGATGGGCCGCCAGAGATCCATGATCGAATTCGGCGCGTCTCCGGGGCTTTTCGGACTATTCAGGAGGGAGTGTCGGAGGTGCGCGCCCGCCGGGCTGGAATCCCGATATCCTGCCGAACCACAGTGCAGAAGCTGAACCATACACATCTTCGCGCCACCGTCTCCGCCGCCCGATCCCTGGGACTCGACAGTATCTCCTTCCTCGCCGCGGACATCTCATCAGCAGCTTTCAACCGGGAGGAGCGCTGGGCACCCGAACGACAGAACGAAATTGCACTTAGCAAAGCCGAGCTGATCGCACTGGAAGAAGAGATCGAGCTTCTGATCCAGATACACCAGGAAGACATCGATCGGGGCTTCATCGCGGAAAGCAATGCCAAGTTACGAAGGATTGGAGCTCGTTTTCGTGAACACATCGACGGTACGCCGCCAAGGGCTCCGATCTGCAACGCTCCATGGGTCTCTGCCGTAATCGAAGTGGATGGGGGTGTGCGCCCCTGTTTCTTCCATCCTCCCATCGGCAATGCACATCAGCTCACATTGGAAGAGGCAATCAATACCGAGACTGCCCTGTCGTTCAGAAGCGGCCTGAAGATCGCCAGCAATCCCACCTGCCGGCGTTGCGTTTGCTCCTTGAACTACGCTCCATGAGCAGGGCCGCCGCTTGCGGACGAAATGTTAGCAAATTCGTCCGGATTGAACTCTAGGCTCTTCCAGTCTGTAAAAGACTCCTCGCAGTGGCCAGTGCAGGGCGCAGCCGATCAGGAGCGCCAAGATGGCCTAGTCGCGCTGCCCCTGATTCGCTCCATTCTCGAAGGGAAATCATTAGAACCGTCAAAGATTACCTGGACGACTCTGGCATGGCGTTTGCACCTTAAGGCTGTGTCAGGCGCTCTATGCAAACCAATTCTGATCTCGTAAATGCCGTTTCCGACGATGCCCCAATCCTCTTGCGCGCACGGCTCATTGCGCCAACAGCGCTCAGCGAGGCGCAACGGCTTACCCTGCACAGCCTCTGCCTGCTCTTTACTCGGGCAGTCAACGCAAACATGACACGTTGGCTCGGCGTACCGTTTACTGCCAGTCTTGCAGGAGTCGAACGCACGCCCTTCTATGAAATCATCCACTCACCCGAGGCGGAAACGCATTATGTGACAACACTGGCGGTGGGGCCCGCATCCCAGCCAGCCTTGTTGCAGATGGATCTCCCTCTGGTGTATCTCTTCGTCGAACTCCTGCTCGGCGGGCCAGGCGGTACATCACTCGAACGTGAACCCACAGAAATCGAAGGGTCGATTGTCCGCAGCGTTGTCGATCTTATCTGTCGCGATTTGAGTACCGCCCTCTCCTCGCCTGAGTTGGAGATTCGCAACGATCCCTCCCTTCCACCCCGCTCCATTGATCGGCTGATGCCCACAATCGAAAGCACTCTGTCGCTTTCCTTCGATCTGATCTGTGGTACACAGCGCGGGCGCATCGTATTCACGCTTTCCTCAGAAGCGGCGAAGGTCTTGATCCGCTCACTCGATGGGCCACCCAAGACCGCTCGACAGACATCGCCGGAGATGCGGAACGGTCTCCTAACGCGGTTGCAACGAACGATGCATTTCGCGACGCTGCAACTGCCGGCTGTCCGCATCCCGCTGAGCATCGTCCGCGGGCTGAGCCCGGGAGAAGTTCTTACCTTCGACCTCTTTGAGGACACTCCCGCGATTTTCTCCATCGCCGGCAGGCCAGCCTTCTATGCCACTCCGGTGGATGCTCAATCACGACGGGGGGCGTACATCGCCGCACCGATGGAGTAGATCGCACAGAGGCGTAGCTCATGAAAAACTAGCTACTGTATGTTTGGGATCGACTTCGGAACAACCAACAGCTCTATTGCACGGGTAGACGCTCAGGGGAGGGTGGAACTGGTTCAGTTCCCTGCCGCTGGCGGCCCCGTCGCCGCGTATCGCTCTCTTCTCTACCTCGAGCAGACGAAAACCAGAACACGGTCGCAACTGCATTCGTGGAGCGGCCCCGAGGGTATCGAGCGCTACCTCGCAGCCGAACCGAAGGGCCGGCTGATTCAGTCGCTCAAATCGTATCTCTCCAGCCGCACGCTCACCGGGACAGAGGTCTTCGGCCGGCGGCAACTATTGGAGGACCTGGTCGCCCGTATCCTCGCCGATCTGCGCAAACACGCGGAAGGCTATTTCGGCTGCCCCGTCACCACCGCCACAGTGGGCCGTCCGGTGCACTTTGTCGGTGCCGAATCTGCCGGCGACGATGCATTCGCGCTCGAACGCCTGCGCGAATCATTCTCCAGGGCTGGCTTCACGCAGGTGGAGTTCGAATTCGAGCCGGTGGCCGCTGCTTACCACTACGCGTCCACTCTGACCCAGGAAGAACTAGTGCTCATTGGTGACTTCGGGGGCGGCACCAGCGATTTCTCACTTTTGAGGTTACGGCCCCACGCCCGTGAGCAGGAACAGCGGACGGAGCTGCTCGCCACCAGCGGTGTCGGCCTTGCCGGGGATGCCTTCGATGCTCGACTGGTTCGCCACCTCGTGTCGCCGCACCTCGGTGCAGGCGCGCTCGAAAAGTCCGGCGACAAAACCCTTGTCGCGGTTCCAAGCTGGGTCTTCGTGCGGCTCGAACATTGGCATCACCTTTCCTTCCTGCGCACCCGCGCGGTCAGCGAAATGCTGCGTGCGGCTCGCGTTCGGGCCTTCGAGCCAGAGAAGATAGCGGCGTTGTCCGAGTTGATCGAGTCCGATCTTGGCTATCAACTGCATCAAGCAGTCCAAAGCACCAAAATTGCGCTCTCCAAAGAAGACCAGGCCGAGTTCCGCTTCCGCGATCATGGATTCGACCTGCGCGCATCCGTCACGCGCGGCCAGTTCGAATCCTGGATTGCACCGGATCTCACAGTCATTGAAAAGGCTATCGAAGAGGTGATGACCAAATCCGGCTTGGAATACAGCGCCATCGACCGCATCTTTCTAACCGGGGGCTCCTCGCTGGTACCCGCCGTCCGTCGAATCTTTGACGAGCGGTTTGGCCGCGACCGCGTGCGCACCGGGAACGAGTTCACCTCGGTGGCAAGCGGCCTGGCCTTGCGTGCACGTGCGTCTCAGCCTTCTCTCGTCGGATAGCCGCGCCACCTCTTTTGGGGCCTTGCATATAATTGCCGCCGTATGCCGTACATCCTTTCTCTTGACCAGGGCACCACGAGCTCACGCGCCATCCTGTTTGACCAGCAAGGCAGTAGCGTAGCTCAGGCGCAACACGAATTCGAGCAGCGATTTCCCAATGCGGGGTGGGTGGAGCATGACCCATACGACATTCTTACCTCGCAGCTGACGGTGGCCGTGGAGGTACTGACGCGCGCAGGTATCCGGCCGCGCGACGTCGTATCGCTCGGCATCACGAATCAACGCGAAACGACAATCGTATGGGATCGCGAGACCGGAAAGCCCGTTTATAACGCGATCGTGTGGCAAGATCGCCGTACCGCGCCACTCTGTAGCCGCCTACGCGACGAGGGCACTGAGGGCATGGTGCGGGAGAAAACAGGACTGCTGCTGGACTCCTATTTCTCCGGTACGAAGGTCGCCTGGATCCTCGACCATGTGGAAGGTGCGCGCCAACGCGCCGATGTCGGGAAGCTCGCATTTGGCACAGTCGACAGTTGGCTGATCTGGAATCTGACCAGCGGCAAACGGCACGTCACCGATCAGACCAACGCGTCGCGCACTCTGCTCTACAACATCGTGCAAGGAAAATGGGATTCGGAGTTGTTGCGGCTGCTGAATATTCCCGAGAGCATGATGCCGGAGGTGATCTGGTCGAATGATCGCATCGGCGAAGTGACCACAACGCTCGGCCTCGGCTCCATCGCCATTGCGGGAGTGGCGGGTGATCAGCAGTCGGCACTCTTCGGACAATTATGCCTTTCGCCGGGCAACGCGAAAAACACATATGGTACCGGTTGCTTTTTGCTTCAACACATCGGCGGCCAGTTCGTCCTCTCTCAAAACCGGCTCATCACGACCCTCGCCTGCAGCCTCAACCGCAAGCTCGAATATGCTCTGGAGGGTTCGATATTCATCGGAGGAGCAGTGGTTCAGTGGCTACGGGACAGCCTGGGCATCATTCGCAAGTCGGCGGACGTGGAGGCACTCGCGGCGACGGTCCAGGACAATGGCGGCGTTGTCTTTGTGCCCGCTTTCGTTGGCTTGGGTGCGCCACATTGGGACCCGTACGCGCGCGGCCTGCTGATCGGCCTGGAACGCGGAACGCAGCCAGGGCACATTGCGCGCGCGGCGCTGGAGAGCATCGCGTTCCAGGTAGCGGACGTGATCGAGGCCATGGATAAGGAAACGCAGAATCCCTTTCGTGAGTTGCGCGTGGATGGCGGCGCCGCGGCGAACGACCTGCTGATGCAATGCCAGGCTGATATCACCGGCATCCCCATCCTGAGGCCGCAGCAGGTAGAAACAACCGCGCTTGGCGCGGCGTACCTCTCGGGGCTGGCGTCCGGCTTCTGGGAGAGCCCTCAACAAATCGGAGAGCTACGCGGGGAAGGTCAACGCTTCCAACCCAATCCGGATCGCACCACGGCGCAGCAACAGCGCGAGCGTTGGCGTGAGGCTGTTTCACGCGCGCGAGGCTGGAACCAGCCGGAGAGTTCGTCCGATGCGAAAGGAAAGACCGCGTGAAACGCGACGAGATGCTGGCACGCGTCACAGCGCGCACCAACCCCTGGGACATCGTCATCATTGGCGGCGGCGCGACCGGCATGGGCATCGCCGTCGATGCAGCCACACGCGGATATGAGGTTTTGCTCCTGGAACGCGAAGATTTCGGGAAGGCAACATCGAGTCGCTCCACCAAGCTGGTGCACGGCGGGGTGCGCTATCTGGAACAAGGCAACGTCACGCTGGTGATGGAGGCATTGAAGGAGCGTGGCCTGCTGCGCCAGAATGCGCCCCATCTCGTACACGATCTCGCCTTCGTCGTGCCCAGCTATTCCTGGTGGGAGACCCCGTTCTATGGAATTGGCCTCAAAATTTATGATCTGCTCGCGGGTAAGTATGGATTCAGCCGCTCGCGCGTCCTTTCGCGCGAAGAGACTCTCGAACGTCTACCCAATATTCAGACCGAAGGACTGAAGCAGGGCGTCGTCTACTACGACGGCCAGTTTGATGACGCACGACTGCTCATCCATCTGGCACAAACCGCCGCCGATCATAAAGCCACGTTGCTCAACTACGCAGGCGTTACTGGAATCACGAAGGATGATGACGGTTTCGTGAATGGGGTCCTCGCGCTGGACAGCGAGACCGGCAGGCAAATCACCGCGAAGGCCAAGGTCGTTATCAATGCCACGGGCATCTTCACGGACGAAGTGCGGCAACTTTCCGATCCACAGGCGAGCGCCATGGTGGAACCAAGCCAGGGCATTCACCTGGTCTTCGAGCGCTCATTCCTACGGGCCGATGCCGCCATTATGGTGCCGCACACCAGCGACGGCCGCGTGCTCTTCGCCATTCCCTGGCACGGCCATACCGTGGTGGGCACCACCGACACACCCATCGACAAGCCTTCCTACGACCCATTGCCCATGGAGCAGGAGGTCGACTTCATTCTTGAGACAGCGGAGCGCTATCTCAGTCGCCCTCCGCGTCGAGAGGACATCCTCAGCGTCTATGTGGGCATTCGCCCTCTGGTGAAAGCCGCCGGATCGGATTCGGGCAAGACATCCGCTCTTTCTCGCGACCACACCATCCATGTCGATAACTCCGGTCTGCTCACTATCGCGGGCGGCAAGTGGACGACCTATCGCCACATGGCGGAGGATTGCGTCGATCACGCCATCACGCTTGGACGTCTTGATGAGAAACCCTGCGTGACACGCGACATGCACATTCACGGCTATCGCGAAAAGATCGACGATCTCGGCGCCCTTGGCGTCTACGGCAGCGATGCCGAAGCTATCCAGGCTCTCGCGGCAAGCGATCCTTCACTCGCTGCGCAGCTCGACTCATCGCTTCCCTACATTGCGGCCGAAGTTGTGTGGGCGGCACGCGAAGAGATGGCGCGTACCGTGGACGATGTCATCTCACGCCGCACCCGGGCCCTCTTCCTGAATGCAAGGGCGGCGCAGCGCATGATCGAGCCTGTCGCCAGGTTGCTGGCGCGGGAGCTCCGCCGCGACGAAGCATGGATACGCAATCAGATCGACTCTGCATCTGCACTCGCAGCAAAGTATGTTGTTTCGTAAATAGCAGATCCTGAATAGGGTCGAAGGAGAACACCGGGCATGCTGCGTACCCCACTGCTGGGCGAATTTATGGGCACTCTCATGATGATTTTGCTAGGCAACGGCGTCGTCGCGGCCGTTTTGCTGAAACGCACCAAAGCAGAAAATTCCGGATGGCTCGTCATCACCGCCGGATGGTGCTTTGCCGTGATGTGCGGAATCTTCACCGCAAACCTTTTCGGCAGCCCGGATGCGCATTTGAATCCCGCTATCACGCTCGCATTTGGCATCAAGGAGGGCAGCTTCGCGAAGCTGCTTCCATTTGCTCTGGCGCAATTAGCGGGCGGTTTCGTCGGCGCGGCGCTGGTGTGGTTGCATTACGGTCCGCACTGGGCAATTACAGAAGACCCCGACGCCAAGCGAGCCGCTTTCTGCACCGCTCCCGCCATTCGCCATTGGCTATGGAACCTGTTGAGTGAGATCATCGGCACCTTCGTCCTGATCATCGTCGCCGGAGGTATCACATCCAAGCTCGTGCTCTCCACCGGCGCCGCGGCCGGTGTCACTCCGTATCTGGTTGCTTGTCTGGTCTGGAGTATCGGCCTCTCGCTCGGCGCAACAACCGGCTATGCCATCAATCCCGCGCGCGATCTCGGCCCACGCATTGCCCATGCCGTGCTTCCCATCGCGGGTAAAGGCGGATCAGACTGGGGCTACGCACCGATTCCTATCCTTGGACCGATGATCGGAGCGGGCCTGGGCGGACTCATCCTGCGCGCGCTCGGCGCATAGAGCAAAAGCACAGACAGTGTAAGGCAGCGCACAACTCCGAACGCAGCCGTTCTATCAAGGAACGGCTGCTCAGAACCGATTCCGTTATCTGTGCTTTTGCTTTAGCTACGCGGCTAAGCGCGCATCCTCGCACGCTCCACGCACCACCGCACAGCTTCCGCTACATCTCCAGGCCGCTGAAGGTGCAGCCAGTGACCTGCCCCCTCAAGTACCCGATGCTCAGCCTCGACCAGCCCCGCCAGCCAGCTATCGCGCTCACGCAGCTCCTCCGTCGTCGCCGAAGCTGCGGAGAGAACGGCAACCGGTAGCTCCGTAGGCAGTGCCGGAGCTCCGGCATCCACCGCGCAGACGGGCAATGCTTCCAATATGCTCGCCATCGCGCGGAAGCTATGCGGCCGGCTCCACTGCGCCGCAACCAGCGGCCACAATTCCCGAGGCAGATTGCTGACCTCGCCGGTCAATCGTTCCAGGGTGGCAGCACCCGGCCCTGCGGCATGCCTGCCGATCTGCCGCGACCAACGCTGGCCTCCATGGAGAAGCAGCGTGAGCGCGGCACGTACGACACCGAATTCGGCCAACCACGCGCCCCTGCGCGAGAGCGTCGCTCCGACTTGCAAGCGGTGCTGGTCGGCAGCAGAGCACTCCGACCAGGCAAGAAGCGAAACCGGTTCCACCAGCACCAGCCCTGCGACCTGCTGCGGAAATCGTTGCGTGTAAGCAAGCAGGAGCAACGCACCGAACGAGTGACCAACCAGCACAACGGGCTCCCCGCCCCCCGCCCAGGCTGCAACGGCATGCAGGTCATCGAGCATCTGCGCCAATGACGGTTGCGCGTAGAGCGGTGTACTCCATCCGAGGCCTGCACGGTCGTAGCTGGTTGTGCTGCTGTGCTCAGCCACCAGCGGCTGGACGCGCGCCCAGCTCAGAGAGCTTGCCGCCAAACCCGCTTCGAAAACAACCGCGGGCTGTCCGCTTCCCTGCTGCTGGACGTGAAGATAGCGGCCGCGGCGCGAGAGCAGGAATCCTTGTGGCGGATAACGTCCAGCATCCCGCTTGAGACCCGCACGCTGAAAGAGCCACCCAAGCCCTGCGACGGCAAAGGGCGCAATGGCCAGCGCTGCCACAGCTCTTTTAATCCGCAACGACGAGTTCTCCCGGCAGGATTGGCCGCGTCCGAGGCAGCAGACCACCTGCAGCCGCAGCCCCCATGGCCAACAACACCGTGCAGTATACGGCGAGCTTCAACACGTCTGCGCTGTGCGAGCGCGGCAAAATCTTCCAGAGGATGAGGAGCACAATTTGCGCCACCGTAACCGCCCACACTGTGCCGTAGAAATATCGCCGCTCCCAACCCTCGCCTTTGGTGGAACGGCGTACCCGCGGCAGCAGACCCGCAAGACCGAGCAGGACGATCCCAAGGAGGATTGCAGGGTACACGCGTGCATATATCTGCTGCATATACCAGCCTCCCGTTGCAACAGCGATCAACAAACCCAGCAGATTCATCAATGCAAAGTTGATCGCAGCGTTCCAGCCGAAGGTATAACAGACGCGGCGATAGAGAGGATTTGGTTTGTCTTCGGTGAAACGCAGGATGTAAGGTCCAGGCTCTGCGCCGGGAAGACGTCCGCGCAATGCCGCAATGCTCGTACCGATCAGAACCACCGCCAGCCACAGGGCATTCCAATGGTTGCCCCGGCCGGCAAAGATGTCAAAGGTGAGTGGCCCCGGCGCGAGGAAGAAGACGAATATCCAGATAGGCCAATGCGCCACCCGATAGGACACTGTATTGCGCTCGCGCATCTTGCGCTGATGGGCATACTCGACACGACGCGACGTTGTCATCGTCCCTCAACGGTTCGTCATCCGGAAATGATGGCGGGCAGAGAAAGACTCTTCGACCTTTGCCTCTCGAAGCCCTATAAATACTGAATAAATGGAGCCTTGCCAACCCTGTCGCACGATAATTGTACGATTTTCAGCAAGAGAGCCCTCCATGTCCAATCAAGCCGTCACATTGTTGCTCGTAGCGAAAACGGAAAGGGTTGGCGGCGCCTGCCCGTGGCGTTCGGCCGCAAACGGCAAATCCGTCCCCAATACGCTCTGGTCGATGACCTTCCAGTCCATTTCCCAGGCTCCTATTATGCGCTACGCCACTTCGAGGGGTCGAAGACTGTGTAGACCACAGTCGGAGACAACGCAGCGGACGCTTTGGCCGCGCGCGATCGTGACCAACATCTCCGGCAGGCCAAGAAACTGGCAGTCAAAGCTGGCATGACGGTGGTCGAAAAAGACGAGGTTTCCCATACGCTGCTCTCCCTCAAGAAGAAGTGGCTGCAAAAGCTGGATGCCCGACAATTCCAATGTTGGACGGCTCCGTGACATCGCACACCATTTCCAGAATGGTTGGCGCATTTCTGATTCGCTTTGCCTGCCTCATTCGCGCAAGCCTGATTGAGCCCGATATTGCGGAGCGCACCCGTGGGCTTTTGCTCTCTATCTCTCGAGATTCAGTCCGTGCCAGCCTGACCGCCGCGATTAAGCTGCCACTAGTCGACGGTCGCACTAGCTCCGTCTGAAGTCGCCAGGTGCGGCTGGCACCGGAAATTCATTTCCGCTATTCTCTGGTAGGCAGCCTGTCGATTATGTTCTTTTCTCAATCTGCTCGGATCTTTCACGATGATGAGGAGGGGGTATATTGAGCCATTTGCCCGAGAATAGTGACCATCTGCGTGAGCTGCGCGAAAAATTGCGACAGGACTCCCGCGACAGCTTTCAGCTGCTGGAGAATTTTTGGGACAACCCGATCTGCTCCATCACCCACGATGAAGCCAATCAACGCATCATCGTGGCTTGGAAGCAGTACGCGACCAAGATCCAGCTCCGGTATATCCATGAGAGCCTGCTCACGCTCATCTGCAAGCACGGCGTCTACAAGATTCTTGGCGACGACACAGCTCTGCTTGCCATCCCTTCAGAAGACCGGTTCTGGATTATCGACGAGTGGTTTCCGCGGGCCATGGAATGCGGCCTGCGCTTTGCCGCCAGTAAAACGCCCGCCTCCTATTTTGGCAAGCTCGCCGTCAGCCACATCCAGTCGGCGGCTCCCGCCGGCATAGAGTGCCGGTCCTTCGAGCAGTTGCACGAAGCGAGGGAATGGCTCGAGACTGTGACGGCCGCGTAGACTGGCCAGCCCCGCACACAACCGATCCCGCTTGCGTTGGCCTGCCTCAAAGTGGATCGCGATCCGCTGTACCCTCCGTGCGCGGGATCATGCGATCCAGGTGATGCGAATAAGCAACTATCGGCGCTGGAACGCCTGACAAAATATGCGGTGCGTCTGACCCCCAAATGAAAATCGTGCATGTTTCCGCCACTTGTCCGACAAGCGACCACTCGGGAGTAAGCGACGAGATGCGCTTGTCTATGATTCTGGTGCCGGGCAATCGGCAGCGACGATTGTCACATGACGTCGTAGACATTTTCCATTTCAATTCTTTTCGAAAGCAATTGATTCGCGTAGCTAATGCATCGCTTCCGCCGCAGCAGCTCCCTGACCAGGCTTGTTCTTGCTCAGAATGAAGGCGCACGCCACCATGCCCATCGCCATCCAGCTGAGCAGCCGGTAGATGTCCTGATAAGCCATCGCAGCCGCCTGCTGATTGAGCTGCTGGTAAATGACAGCTCGTGCCATGTGGCCGGGGCCCGGACCTCTGCCAGTACCACCAAAGAAGGAGGTCAGCGCGTTGACATGGCTGACGAAGGCCGGATCGCCGGGCCGCATGTGCTCCTGTAGGTGGGCCTGGTGGAAGAGAGAGCGGTTGGTGACAATTGCTCCAGTAACGGCAATGAAGATGCTGCCGCCTACGTTTCGTACAAAGTTGATAATCCCCGAGACCTGATTGCTCGCCTCTTTCGGAAGTCCGACATAGGCTGCGGTGGTAATGGCGATGAAGGCGAATGGAATCGCGAACATCTGGAGAATTCGCAACCAGGAGGCAAATCCGAAGGTCATGGTGAGCGTGAAGTGAGTGGAGGTGTAATAGAACGCGCCGGCGAAACAGGCGAAACCGAATGCAGCCATATTTCTCGCCGGAAACCTGCCGGTGGCTATTCCTCCCAAGGGCATCATGACGAGCAGGACAAGTCCTCCGCCCGCGAGTGCCTCTCCGGCGCGGGTTGCTGAGTAGCCCATCAACTGCTGCAGGAACTGCGGCTCAAGTACGGTTGCGGCATTCAGGACGCCGCCAACCAGGATCATGAGTAGGCAGCAGATGGCGAAGTTCTTGTACTTGAACAGCCGCAAATTCATGATTGGATTCTTAGCGCGCCACTGCCACCAAATGAGGCCGCTCATACCCGCAACGAACAGGAAGCAGAAGATGCGGATGAAGGTGGAGGCGAACCAGTCGTTCTCTTCCCCTTTATCAAGCATGATCTGCATGCCGCCCATAGCTACCGTCAAAAGCCCCAGGCCGATGTAGTCCAGTTTTTTGGCGCGATCTGCCTTGATCCAGGGTGGGTCCTGGACCAGGCGGCTGACCAGAAAGAACGCGAGTATGCCAACGGGCAGATTGATGTAGAAGATCCATCGCCACGAGTAGTTGTCGGTGATCCAACCACCGATTGTCGGTCCGAGGGACGGTGCAAGTACGGCGACGAGACCATAAAGCGCGAATGCTTGGCCTCGTTTCCGCGGTTCGAACGAGTCCGCCATGATCGCCTGCGCCATCGGCTGGAGCCCGCCACCTCCGACGCCTTGAAGGACTCGTGCCAAGAGCAAGATCGGGAGTGTTGGCGCGATGCCGCAAAGAAAGCTTGCGGCAGTGAAGATGGTGATGCAAAGCATAAAGAAATTCTTGCGGCCGATGACACTTGATGCCCAGGCGCCAACCGGCAGAATGATCGCGTTAGAGACCAGATAGCTGGTGAGGACCCAGGTTCCCTGACTGGTGCTGGCACCGAGATCGCCGGCAATGTGCGGGAGTGCCACATTTGCGATCGAGGTATCGAGAACCTCCATAAAGGCAGCCAAGGCAACCGTTGCCGCGATCAGCCAAGGGTTCGCCTCAGGCTTCCATTGCTCGCTACTACCGACCTCTCCGGCCATCCACTTCTTTCACCTATGGAACGAATCTAAAAGCTTCTCGATCATGGCCGCAATCAGACTCAATTGATTCCATTGGCGTGTCAATTGGCAGCGTCGGCATTCCCATAAAGACATACTGTATCTGAAAGCGTATTGTATGTACAGATTGGGTCAAAGACGGAAGGATCGCGATGCCTGATACGGCCGGGTGGCGGGGAAGGACAGCTCCCGTCCCCGCGCACAAATGGTCAAAGGAGGAACGCAGGTGAAAGGCGAAACTGAGAATTACCGGATCGCGTACCTGACGTGCGTATTCTACGCATTCGTGATAATTGTTCTTGCGGCGGTTTTCCTGCTTTAGCGTTTTTTTTCATTTGCTCACGCCCCGAAAGTGGAGCGTAAGCTCTCAACGAATTCCCTGACTGGTGGCGCTTGTGACCTCAGACACCGTTGTGGACGGTCGCCCTACAGCGTGGCGCCTGAGTCGATCTCAATGACCTTTATTCCGAAGCGATCCGTTACTTCACTTGAGGTACTCAGATGCACGGTTACAGGGAAACCTTCCTTCCTCCATGCGGCGAGTCCGCCCTCGAGAACCCAGACGTTCGAGATGCCCATTTTTTGTAAGGCAACTGCCACGCGCGCACTGGTTAACTCCCCGGAAGAAGAACAGTACAAGACAATTCCCACGTTCTCCGGTACGACCACGCGGATTCGGCTGCGGAGGCGAGCTGGGTCCATCCGAACAGCTCCGGGAATACCCGCAAGGCCCTCGTCCCCCTCTTCGAAACTCAATAGATCGACGATGGCGACCTGCTCTGCTGAAGCGATCTTTTTATGGAGAAGTGCAGACGTAATCCTTCGCAGGCGTAGATGGCGCAGCATCTGCACCATCACCCACGCACGCCGGCCAATGTAAAGTGCGAGTGGTATACCAACCGCTGCGACAAGCACATCTCCAAACCTGGCAATGAACGCAGCGATGACTGCCAGGCGCCTTGCAAAAAGATAGCCAAGGCCGGCATACAAACCCGACCACAGGAGCGAACCGAGAGAGTCATACGCAAGGAATGCGAGTCTGCTGGAACCCTCGATTCCAGCCAGCGG
>Ga0193743_1000740_pt1 | contig 25520 bp, 24 predicted proteins | sample L2c2metaG_FD_143038 | JGI IMG/M metagenome (GOLD analysis project Ga0193743, IMG submission 143038) | Soil microbial communities from a riparian zone of the East river system, Colorado, United States - L2c2 | ecosystem: Environmental > Terrestrial > Soil > Riparian zone | place: USA: East River...
GTCAGACCACACTCCTCACTGGGATACAAACCACCAGCACCGGAGGCTTGGCTGATCTCAACAGGCAAGGGGCATGGAGAAGTGGAAACCGCTACGCGCTTCCCACTTCTCCACACCCCCGACGGCGGCTATCTGAACTCAAAGATAAACGCGCTACACTAACTCCTCACTGGTACAAAAGATCGGGCAATCCAAGAGCTACCCTCACCATTCCCCTGGGGCATGGCTTTCGTTCCCTGAAATCACCCGCGAGAACTTTGACGCTGCCCTGTTTGATTTGGACGGCGTATTCACGTCGACGGCCAAACTTCATGCTGCCGCGTGGAAGCAAACATTCGACATGTTTCTCAAGGTCTACGCTGAGGCGCGGAAAGAGACTTTCGTCCCCTTCGACATCGGCAAGGATTACCGCTTATACGTCGATGGTAAGCCCCGGTTTGACGGAGTCCAGAGCTTTCTTACATCCCGCGGAATTGTTTTGCCCTATGGCGCGGCTACCGATCCCCCCACTGCTGAAACTGTTTGTGGAGTCGGCAACCAGAAGAACGAATTGGTGAACGAGATCATGGTCCGGGAGGGGGTCGAGGCATATCCGGGATCGGTCAGGGCGGTGAAGTTACTGAAAGAGAGAGGAATCAAGACAGCGGTAGTTTCTTCGAGCGACAACTGTGCGGCGGTTCTCAGGGCGGCGAAGATCGAGTCGCTCTTCGAGATCCGTGTCGACGGTCAGACCGCATCAGACCTTACTCTGGCGGGAAAGCCTGAACCCGATATGTTCCTGGAAGCCGCTCGACAACTCGGGATCGGGATCGCGCGAGCTGGAAACGTCGATGAGCTAAAGAAGCAAGGGGCGGACCTCGTAGTCGAAGACCTTGAGGAATTGCTTCCGCGAAGGTCTTGAGAGGCAACATGCTGAAGCGAGAAATTCAACCATTTCCGACCTTCATTTATCCGCACGACCCATTTCGCCTGGTGGAGAACAAATTCAACCGTCGGCGGTTCGATCCCTTCTCTGGCCACCACCAGCATCACATCTTTTTGACCGGTGTATGGAAATCCCAAGGTCGTCTTCGGGTATTTCCGGCATTTATAGCTATTTTTTGGGATTTTGTCCTCCAACGCAATTCCAACCCACCAAAAGAATTCCATCAACGTATTGTCAATTACTTAGGGCTCTTTTGAAGCTACCGACTATGCCATCTAATTCGTTGATAATCGCTAGTTACGTCACAAATAACCCAAAGGTCTTGCCTGCTTAAGGGATCATCCAGCGGGGAGGTTGAACGGCGACGCACTGACAGTTGCATTGAGCCTGCGCCAACCCGACACTCTCTTATCTGCTTCTGGCGCGCCGGGCACACATCGGGAGAAGACAGAAGATTGTTTGATCAAATCGGGCACATCCTGCACTCTTCCTACGGGGTTATTTCCTGGTGCGGCTGGAGCGAGTTGCTGGGAGATTCCGGCAGACCGTTTTCTCGCCCAGACTCCTGCCTGAATACCCAAACCCTTGATCTCAGAGGAACGCCCTGTGAAGGTTATGGGCCTATATAGTTAGCTCTCTTTCGCAAGTGGAACGATCTCTAGCTAGGACTCTTAGCCCCACCCCGCGCAAGACAACGATGGTGTTCGATCTGTTTGCAAAGTCCGCAGTTAGCAACCGGTGCAGTTCATCAATACGGGCTGTATGTCGGTCTCCAAACGACACGATGATATCGCCTGGAATTAAACCCGCTTTCGCAGCAGGACTCCTCGCGTACACTTCATTGACCAGTACCGCCGTATTGATCGGCAGCTTGTATTCATAGGCCAAGCGACGGGGCAATGGAACATTTTGAACCGCGATCCCGATCCAACTGCGACGGACGCGACCATACTGAAGCAGTCGCGAAGCCACGAACTTCGCAGTGTCAATTCCAATGGCAAAGCAAAGCCCTTGCGCGAGCAGAATCGTGGCCGTATTGATGCCAATCACTTGGCCCCTGGAGTTCAATAGCGGTCCACCAGAATTGCCGGGATTCAGAGCCGCAGAGCCGCATCCGTTTGAATGATTTCGTCGATCAAGCGGCCACCCGCCGAGCGCATGCTGCGGCCCAATGCGCTGACCACCCCTGCCGTGACAGTGGACTGAAAGCCAAAGGGATTCCCAACCGCAATTGCGAGCTGACCAACTTTCAAATCCCGTGAGTTGCCGAGAATGGCGGGAGCGATCGATGGGCACTGCGCCATCCGAACAGAACACATTGAGTTCGATCCATTGAGCCAGGACGTAGTTGATCGCGTCGAGAAGGACTTTGCTTGCCTCGACCGCAGCGATACTGAAGGATGAATCATTCCATCCTCCGGCATGAGCGGAGGAAAACGACTATTCCTGTTGATTTTCAGCAGCCGACATTTCAGAGCGGTATTTTCCTGGAGTCATTCCGACCAGGCGCCGAAATACCGTTGTGAACTGGCTCTGGCTTGGGAAGCCGCTCGTCAGTCCAGCATCCACTAAGGACACTCCAAGGTTAGTCAGCAGGCGTTGCGCCCGTTCGACGCGACGGTGATTGACGTACTGATGCGGAGTGAAGCCCGTTGATTCGCGAAAGAGCACTGCAAAATGTTGAGGACTCAAGCCAACGACCTCCGCCTGCGCATGAATGGAGAGATCCCCTTCAAGGTGCTCTTCAATATATTCACAGATGCGTCGCTCCCTGGTCGGGCCCAGGCCGCCACGAAAATAAGCAGTGTTATCGGGGCGAATGGCGTAGGAGCGTAAGAGATGGACACATAACACGCTAATGACTGCCTTAGCAAGGTCATCGTGCAAGGTACCGGTTTCGCATTCAAGATAGAGGCTGCGGGCCAACTCCTCTATAAGCAGGTTCCGTACAAGAAAATGCGGTTGCAGCTCATATGAATCCTGCTGAAGCACCTGCCGGGAATAGCCGCAAAGCATTTCAGAGCGCAGGTAGATATGAATCAGATCAGCACGTCTCTGCCATAGCGTTCGATGCGGCTCACCTGCGGGAATTATGGAAACCGCGTTTCCAATGAACTCCTTGTGCTGCTTGAGTTTTCCTCCCGCCCGCCATTCCGCGCGCATATGAGCCGGCTCCAGCCCCACAGTGACTTGTACACAATCGTGTATGTGCTCACTCCATGTGCTTCGAGGCTGCTTCGCCATGTAGATGCTGAAACCGTCTCCATCGAACCAACAGTGGTCAGGCGGGAGCGGATCGTTAGCCCCGACCAAAATCGCGCGTTGAGCGCCTTGTTCCATTACGGAACAAACCTCTGGAAGCATTTTAACGCTTCCTGCCTCACACCTGAAGATTCCTAAAAGTTGAGAAGAAGCCAAAATACGGCTCGGAGACGTTTGGCACACACTTTAGGAGTGGGGTTGAAGCGAGCCTACATCGACTTTAATCCCAGCATTCCAAGGAGAACTTATGAATACTGCAATCGCAACACGGCCAATCCCAGTCGCGAAGCTCACTGAAGTTGCCAAGCTCTTCAAATACAGCATTCGAGCGCGGCGAGCTCTACTCTCGGAGCGCAATCCATTCCGGAGGAGTACATGAATCCCAAAAAACGTGAAAACAAAGAAGCGACCGATAGCGCTCTTCCGCAACATCGTATTCTCTGTGTGGACGACGAGATAGTGGGAACCACACTTCGCGGTCGAATTCTTGAAGAGCAAGGTTACTCCGTCGTTCTATATCATTGTCCGCTCACAGCTCTCCGTTGTAGCCTCGCCACCTTCAGTCTCGCGGTTGTGGATTTCGAGATGCCTGGATTGAATGGGCGGGAGCTATTCTTGCGCATGAGAGCATTGGGAGCCAGATTCCCTATAGTGTTACTCACCGGATACCTCGACTCGCTTTCCTATGAAGATCGCGTTTTATTTGCTCGCTGCATAGATAAGGGTAAACCTGTCCAATACCTATTGGAGACCATCGCAGAATTTTTGAGTTCAAATCAAATTCCTGACTTTGGCACCTAAACGCTACCCCACGGGGAGCTCTTGGTCTGCCCGATCTTTTGTACCAGTGAGATTGATTAGTGTAGCGCAGCTATCTCTGAGTTCAGATAGCCGCCGTCGGGGGTGTGGAGAAGTGCGAAGCGCGTAGCGGTTCCCACTTCTCCATGCCCCAAGCTGTTTGCCAACCAAGCCTCCGGCGCTGGCGGTCTGTAGCCCAGCGAAGAGTGTGGTCTGATCGTGTTGTAGTGAACTCGCCAGTGTTCTGCCAGCACTCTGATTTCCTTCAGCGAGTAGAAGATCTCGCCATTCAGGAATTCACGGGCTACCTGGCTCTATGTAAGCTGTCTTCGCTCCTGTTCCGGCGAGCCACTGGCGTAGACCCTGGGCGACGAACTCGGGGCCATTGTCCGAGTGAAGATGCTCCGGCACTCCACTCTTTACGGCCGGGAAATGTTTGCGGAGAGAACTGGATCGAGGAATGGATACGTCCCGTCAGAAAGACGGACGCGGATTTTCATACACGCGGCCCTCAGGTTAATACCGACCCAAGAGCCGCTTGCCGCATTTTCTGTAACAGGTTGTGTAACAAAACCAATAACCCGTTTAGAATCAATGGACTCGCGTCTGGGGTCAAAGAGGCGGAGATCGCTGAGCTGGAGCGGGCTCATTGGTGTTGGTACCGAGCACGGTCTCTGCTCATCGAAACTGCTACTAAGCACAGCGAGCGAGATCGATGATCACAACAGACCCACAGGGCATCGATGAAGCGCTTCTTGAAAACACCTGAATACTGGCGCCGGTAGATGTCCCTGGTTTCCTCATCGAGACTCAGGTTGTCGTCCAGCGTGAAGACCTGATACCAGACAAGATCCGCCATCTCGGCGTTGTTGATCACCTCTCGATATAGATAATGATGAGGAGAGTCGGTATTGGTCGTGGCATAGAGCCGGGCGCCCTTAGGCGACATACGGCTCGTCAACATTAACCAGAAGCTCGGGGAACCATTGTGGCTTCACCGGCACGCCGTAGCGCAGCAGTTGGTAAGTGCGCAGGTTGGCCTGGAAAAGGGTACCGGTGCTGTCCGCGGCGGCCATCAGCTTCTGCAAGGCGGCGGAGATGTGGGCCTCGGAATAGCCGCGTGCTTTCAGGTTCGCGCGGAGCAGTTCTGCCTCGAGGCAGCGGTTGTTCTCGCGCTTATTCCATTCGCCAAGGTTAGCGGTAGCCGAGGCAATCGGGGCGCGTCTTGTCCGTGAAAGGGATTCATGGACCGGTAACTGATTGAAAATAAAGGCTGCGGATGGCTGCCACAGCACCTCTACAGGAGGGTTCAGGAGCGTTTATTGGACGCCAGATTTCTGGCCTTGAACGCCCGGTTCGAGGAGTGCAAAGTCCGCGCCACAGGATTCTTCGGGACTTAGCGGATTTGATTTAACTGTTCGCAACAGCAGGGAGTCGATCCCTCAAAAGCGTGGGACCGCGCGCGAGTATTCGTGCTCAGCCGTCGCCTGAGACGCTCAGGCGACGGCTGTTCCGCGGCGAGTGCTACTGCTAGGACCGTCGATGGGTCGCTAATCGTCTGAACAGATCTTCTGCTTTTCGGGCGCGGGCGGCTCAGTCGTCTTGGGAACAGGAACCGTTGTTAGTGCATGAACGCCATCCTCGCCCATGTCCACGAATTGGCCGCCGGCGGAAGCCAGACTGATGCGATGATTTCCGGGCGTTGAGTAATCGGCAAAGCCATACACAGCCTTGGTGTCTGCGGCGACTGGGACATCCAGGCGGAAGGTTTGCCCCGGGACCAATTCCCAGGAGTAGAACTGCACTTTGGCTTTCGCGCCGCCACGGTAGTTGCAGCGCCCCTTGGCACTGAACCAGGTGGCGGCATCGAGCTGCGAAATCTGCTTGAGCAAACCCCTGTTCCGGACGACCACTACGTCGAAGGGCACGACGCTGTCGATATTGGCATCCGAAGCAACGTTTACCTGCAGAGCAAGAGTCGGCGGGTGTCCGATGGCCTGCTTCATGGACTTGCCGGGATGCGTAAGGGAACACCCGGCAAGCATGGACGCGGCCGCGAGCGTCGAAAGCGCGAGTTGATGATGTACGGTCAGGGTGTTCCCCTTCGCAATAACCCTCTCGAAGGTACAACAAGATTCTGTTCCAAGCCGCGCACGAGGGTGAATTCCATGGACAGGTGGAACCAAAGCGAATATTGACGCTACGCGGCGGTCCGGCCACTCTTATCCAGAGTGGGGCGCGAGCCGCCGGCTCCGAATTGAGGTTCCATGGTGCAAGCTGAAACCGATCTGGGCAACCTGGCGTTTCAAGCTGAAGGCGGCGATGCAGGCGCGCAGTACCGGCTGGGAGTGCTATTCCTGCTCGGCGATTCGGTTGAACAGGACATGGAAGCTGCGAATCGCTGGCTGACCAGAGCCGCAGCCCGGCAATACCCAGGGGCGCTCTCGCTCGCAGAAAAGCTGGCTACCTGGAGCCAACTCGAGTCAGAACGCGAGAAGAAATCAATCCGGATTCTGGCCAGAGCGTGGATGAAGTCACGCTCTTCCGCTGCCTTCAGATTTTATCGGGATGCCATCCGGTCCATTCACACGTCGCCTCTCCGAGTCTGGACTGGTAGAGTGTGGAAAATACAAGGGCAAGATTTAATAGCGAATGTGTGCTTTCAGCCTCAGGTTGAGGCTTCGGAACTCCCCACTCGGCGGAGAGAAAGATTCCAATTTCGGGACTCGGCGTGAATCCGGGAATTGCGGATGTATCAACAGACATGCGAGTGTCCAAGAGCGCCCGCAGACTCTTTATGAGTCTCAAGGTCAGGCGACAGGACATTTTCCCCCGGTTAGTGCGGGTTGGCGCATGGCTGGCAACGATAACTTCGGCGCTTCTGATTGCACTTGCGATCCTGCACTCCGCAGTAGCGGCGCTTTCTAGCGTTGCAGCCGGAGCCGCAGTCCGCTGGCTGGGGCAGGCTCTCAACTTGAAGCAACTGCGCCGGTCACCTAAGCCCGCAGAATTGGCCACTTTCACGTTTCAAGGCGAGGTGATTCTCTGCATCGTCGACGAAGCCAGAATCCTTCGCTACACAAGCGCCTGGCAGTGGCGCATCGCCGCGGCGATTGCGGCCGGGGGCATCTGCCTCGGAGCGCAGCACCTGCCTGTTCTGAAATTCAATCTGTTGCCAGAATTCATTCGGAGCCTGCACTGGCTTTATCCCCTGATCGAAGGCTGCTCCGCAATCCTGCCTGTGATTTTCTGCATACTGTTTATCCGCGCGAAGGGCCCGGAACGCCATTGGGCCGGCGAGGCGAAGGCCGCAATTGAGGCCCGGGTCACGGCTTCGGTGAGTTCGATTCTCAAACCTCGGGAGCTTGACGGGTTGGCGGCGGGAGTCGAGGTGTTATGGCACGCGTTGGGGTTGGAGCGGCGTGGAGAATACCGCGCGGCGGTTGCAAAGCACCTCCGTGCACACACCGTTGCGGCTGCATTGCAACCTGAGACTGCGGACATCATCCTGGACACGATGACCGAGTTGGCCCGCCAGGACCTGAGAGACCTGAGCGCCTCGCTTGAGTCGTACCGGGCCGCGGAACGCCACATGAAAGCTGTGCAAACGCTGGCTACGGCAATCCGGGAACCCTGGCACGAGATGAAAGCGGAAGAGCTAGGCACTGAGCTCGGGCATCTCTTGAACCTTGCGTCCGAGCGCTGCTGGGAGGAGCTACAGCGGAGAGCAGTGTGGCTTGAGAACGAACTAGATGGTCTCCGCGCCACATTAAGTCAACATTCGGCATCCGTGCCGCCGGTGGTGCTGGCGGCGGGCAGCGACCCTTACCGGGTGCTCGGAATCAGCGTCGATACCCCTACCCCACTGGTCAGGAAGCTGCGGCTCAGCCTGGCTCAGCTTTATCACCCGGACATTAGCCACGGCACCCGCAGCAGTGCCAAAATGGCGGAATTGAACGCTGCCTACGACGCCGTCATGAAGGACCGTGAGAGAGAAGGCCGGCAGGGCGTACATGCGAATACAGGCTGATTTGTGCGTCACCCTGTGACAGTGGGTTTGTACGTCATACTGTGACAGTCCTCCAGCCAGCGCAACAAACGGGGGCCTTTGCGCCACGGTCGGCACTGAGAAACTCCAACGTCAATCACAGAATTAAATTTTCACTGACTGCAACATCTTGACTGTGCCACACTTGCAGTTGCATTTTGGGCACAGGGACCTGCTTGACCGCGAAAACGTTGGATTTGCCCCAGTTGATCGAGTGGCACGAGGGCATGCTGCTCACTCCGCAACACTTTCAGCAATCCGCTGCCCGCAGCGAGCTGCTGACCCAGTTCATGTTTACGCATGGCGGTGGTTATCGCTGGGGGCTGATTGATCTGAAGATCGATCAGGCGGCGCTAAGCGGCGGAGTCCTGCGAATCCTGAACATCGAAGGCGTAATGCCGGACGGCCTGCTAGCGCTGGGCGGGAGCGAGCGCGGTATCGAACTGGAGTTCGACCTGCAGAAGGCGGAGGGCAATCCGGCCCGTATCTATCTCATCTTGCCCCGCGAAGCCGCGCTCTACGATCGATCCGATTACAGCCGCTACGAGGCCTTCGCGACGAAAGACGAATTCACCTCCGACAATATCTCGGGCGCGCAACCGGCCAGGATTCCCAGAGTTCGCGCCCGGTTGCGGTTGGCCAGTGGAGAATCCAACTTGAGCGGGATGACCGCTTTGCCCCTGATCGAATTCGCCGTCCAGGGCACAGTTTCGAAGGAGACGGAATACATCGCGCCGCTGTTGCGTATGAAGCCGGGCTCGGCGCTCACGAACCTGTGTGCCCCGGTGAGGAAGAAAGTGCGCGAGAAGGCAACTGAGCTGGCGAGCAGGCTAAGTCCCGATGCGCGGTACAGCGACATGGCAGGGCTGCAACAACTACAGTGGCTGGTTTCAGGACTGCCATTGGTCGAAGTGCTGTTGGGGAGCGATCAGGCGCATCCATATGCCCTTTACCTCGCATTCTGTTCGATGGCGGGTAGCGTCGCCTTCCTGAGCCATGCCCGCGTACCTCCGATTTTCGACCCTTACAATCACAACGATCTCCGGAGCAGCTTCGAGGAAGTCCTCAGCTTCATCGAACTCGCCCTCTCTGAAGGACTGATCGAAAACTGGATTGGTCAGCTATTCACAAAACCTGCGGAAGCAGACTCGCGACCAGGTGACCAGTATTTCGAAATCGCGCCAAGCCTGGAGAACGCGTTTGGCGCAGACGCCGATTTCTCCGCGCCTTTCCTCGCCCTGATGTTGCGGGGGCCATCGGATGCAATGACGGCATGGGGAGAATCGTGCCTGCTCGCAGGCGAGGATGCCATCTTCGATCTGGAGATGAGCCGGAGTCGTGGCGCAAGCTGCGAGCGGGTCGACTCCCTCGGAGACTTGGTGCCAACGCCCGGATCGGTTCTCTTCCGGGTGAAGAATGAGGGAAAATGGCTCAACCCGAGTAACAAGCTGGTTCTCAAGGCCGCTAAGCAGGAGGCGAGCATGCCAGACGCCGCCACGCTGTTCATTAGGAATCGTTCGCAGACGATCAAAGGCAGCTAGGCCATGCGGGAGCGAAGCCAGAACTCATATCCGCTGCTGCGCGAGTTTCGTGAATTCTATGCGGAGGTCGCCCGCCTCAGGCAGATGATCGCAGAGGCTCGCGCGGCCGACGAACCGGGCTCCGGCTGGAATGCTTCCGGAGTTGAGGCGGCACTTCCGGAAGCATCCCAGGCGGCGGAATTGTCACTGGCCGTTGAAATCGCCGCCGACGCGACCACTAGCCGCGTGTGGTGTGAGATGACGAGCTTTCTTGACCGCAAAATGTATGAGGTCAAGTCCGCGGCCAACTCCGCTTCAAACGACACTCTCCATCAGCTTGTCTACATCATGGCAGCTTATGCCGACGAGACGTATGTGTGTCTAATCGAGTGGAGCGGAAAGGACTATTGGCGCGACAACCTGATGGAATTGCGCCTTTTCCATTCGCAAATAGCCGGCCAGGATGTCTTCCGCCGCATCGATCGGCTCCTAGCGCGGCAGGACTATGGCACCGAAGAGCTGGCCGCGGTCTACCTGATGACCCTGGCACTTGGCTTTAAAGGACAATATCAACGTGACCCTGGCTCTATCGAGATCTACCGCCGGAAATTGTTCGACAGATTACTGCTGACCAATCCCGATTTGAAATGGAACGGACGGCGGATATTTCCCGAGGCGTATCGCCATACGGTGACCGAAGGCTCTCCGGTCATGCTGCCCGAGCCAAAAAAATGGTGGGGAGTGGTAGCCGCGATCGTGGGAGGGTGGTTGATCTTGTCCACTCTTGCGTGGCTCGTGCTCGTCAACCCGACGCGGAGAAATCTAGCGATCGCCAGGCACGCTCTGGACATAGTTACGAATCAGGGTTCCTCGTCAGACGTCTCAACTAAATGGAGAGCGCTCCCCTTCCCGCTACATGGCGGGGCTTTCCAGCTTGCGCTGCCGTCGGCGCTCCCCATGAACCAGGCTCGCCCGGGCAGCATTGAAGCCAGCGTCGCACCGCTTCTTATCGCAGTAGACGGGCCCGGAGGGCCGGACGCGGTGTCGCGACTCCATGGGTGGTTGTCTTCCGGCCTCACCAGCTTCCAGCGCAACCCTTACGGCGCGGCTCCGCAGGCTAATTCAGTCGCTTCGGTTGAGCAGGTCTCGGCACCGAACGGCATTATGGCAGCCACCGGGACAGTTTTTTTCCTGATCGACCCAGGCTTGAACGCCCAGGATTTGGCGCTTCACCCGCTCCTGACACTTCCGATCAATGACAAAGCAGGAGCGACATCGGTCACACTCTACTTCTCTGACCGAATAACGGCGGTTACCCAATGACCTGCTGCCGCGAAGCTAAGAGCCGCTTCGAGCAAGGGAGATCGCGATGAGAATCTCCTTTGCGGACCCAACCTTCCTGACGATTCTGCTTGTAGCGGTGATTCTCTTTGCACTTCTCCTGATAGCGGTCGCGGTGTTCGTGGTGCTCAAGTCACGGAAAGAGGGAGGCGACGCGAAGCCCGAAGACGGCGAGGGGAACAAGCCGAAGTGGTGGATGCCGCCGCGGACGCCAGGCATGGCGACAAGCTTCCGCGAGGCGATGCGTCGTCTAAGTAACCGCCTGCCGGGATGGGATTCCCGCTATCGCGTGCCCTGGTATGCGCTGGTTGGGGAACCGGGATCGGGCAAGACCACCATCGCCGATACCCTCGCCGGCATCGGCGCCGATATAGTCGAACCCGACATCGAACCCGGCAAGGAAGACTATGCTCCACGCTGGCTTCTGCTCGACCAGGCGGTGTTGATCGATATACCGGGAAAGGCGTTTCTATCGACGGAGGCGCCGCTTGCCGCAGACGCGGAGAATCGCGCTCTGCTACGCCACGGCTCGCCCGATCGCACGGCATGGAGGAGCTTCCTGCGGCTTTCGGCACGCTATCGGCCGCGCCAGCCGCTCAATGGGATCGTGCTGACCATTCCGGCGACGGAGTTGCTCGAATCCAGCGATGAACCCGAACGGCCGCAACGTATTACCCGGATCGCGGAACTCGCCCGGCGGCTCGACGACGTGCAGCATTTCACCGGCCTCAAGCTGCCGGTTTATATCCTGGTGACCAAGTGCGATGCCGTGACCGGCTTCGTCAACTACTCGCGCATTATTTTTGAACAGGCGTCCCGCAAACCGGCAGAGCGGAACGGCAGCCTCGCAGCAGAGATATCCGACGATCTTTTAGGGTGGTCCAACCCCCACCTCCTGGACACGACCTTCAGCCCCTCATGGGTGGACGAAGCCTTCGACGACACGAACGAAGTCCTGCTCCGCTTTCAGCTGGAGATGTTGGCCGAGAGCGAGACAACAGCCGCGGCCGACGGGGTATTCCTCTTTCCCTTCGAGTTGCAGAATCTCCGAGCGCCGCTGCGGGCCTTGCTGAACGGGGTTTTTCGGACAACCGCCTACCACGGGCCGCACCTGCTGCGCGGCATTTACTTTTGCGGGCGCGAGGGCGCGAGCCTCACAGAACTCGCAAGCAGCGATGCGACGCCGGACCGCGTACCGGAGTATGCCCTGCTTGAGCCGCGACCCAGCCGCCTGATTTTTATCCGGCATCTTTTCGAATTCAAGGTCTTCGCGGAGCGCTATCTGGCCGTTCCGATGGCCCTGGGGGTTTTTCCCCGCAACCGCTCGGTACTCACCGCGCAGATAGCAGCATGCATTCTGGTAGTGCTTCTGGGCGCTGCGTCATTCAACGCGTGGGGACGCCTTGGCAGGCTCCAGATAAACCACATCGAGCCGGTGCTGCAATCGCTTGCGACGAATTTGGATAGTATTGCCGTCTCCTCGGGAGGCAGTGTCACACCTGCTGTGGATATCTTTAATACCCTGGGCGCGTCGCGTGAGAACAAGTACTACTCGCTGGCCATGCCGTACTCCTATATCGACCTTGAGGGCATACACCATAGTCTGCGCGAAACATTGGAGCGAACCTTCGAGGTGGTGGTTTTGCGCTCCTGCAAGGACGCGCTTGAAAGCCGGATCTCGCAATTGGTCAACTCCGCTCCGCCAGTCATAACAGCGGCGAGTTACTCTGCTTCGGGCTACTCGCCAGGAAACGCCTGGGCGGCCGATCCGGCGTATCGGGAATTACAAAGGTATCTTTCCGACCTGCAGGCTTTGCACACGAATATCGACCGCTACCGGTTTATCAGCAGCGCCAACTCCGGCAGTTTTGTGCAATTGAACGAGTTGCTGCACTATCTTGGCGGATACGCTCTGCCTGACAGCAGCCGATTCGCGCACGACCCCGACTACCAGCGCCTGCTGCTAAATGCAGCCTGGCTGCCCCTGGAAGTTCCACCCGATTACGACGAACAGACGGCCATGGCCGTGAAAAATAGGATTGCCAGCTTTTACCAAAGCTGGTTCGACTCGAATCCACTTACGCCTGAGGTGCAATGGCTGGCTGGAGACAAGGGACTCAAGGGCCTGATCTCGAATCCGGCCGCGCTCTCTAACGACCAGCTGCGCGCGATCGTGAGCCATGCGCAGGCCATGGACAACCAGCTCAATAACGGCACCTACGATTGGCTCGCGGAGAATTTCAACCGCGAGAGCTATCCCGCCCTCGGTCCAGAGCTTGACGAGATGCCCTTCGCGGACAGCCAGTACACGGACCAACTTTCCACAGAGGGCACGCAGAATCTGGACGCCCTGAAAACTGCCCTCCAGACTTCGCCGGCGATGCTGACGATGGAAAACGGTAAAGTCCGCGAGGCCGAGCAGGTGCGCACGCTGGCATCGGTTGTCGATTCCCTGCTCGATTATGAAGTGATGGCGGACACGGACGAAATCCCGTGTCGGCCGTTGCGGCGTGGGGATGTGTGGAACCAGGCCGACCTGGAGAAAGCTCAGGGCCTGGAAACAATGCGCGTCAAAATAGAAGGCGAGCTGCTGCCGGACCTTCCGGGAGAATACCGGGAGGCGATGCGCGGGCTCGTCGACAGCCGCGCCGCCGCGAATATCTCAGCGGTGCTGCAGCGCGCGGCCTCGCGAAACCCAAACGCCGGCGACGCGCAGGCCGCACTCGAAACCGAGATGCGAAACCTGAACCAGTCACTCGACCTGCTGAAACATCTCGACGAGGACCTCTCCGACCTTCATGCGACAGCGGAGGAAACCTGCCTCAACAGGTCGCTGACTCAGCAGGCGAGCGCGTTGCTGGTCAGGATTAACCAGCAGTTGCCGGCCCTATACAGCCCTGGCACGCCGACCAGCAGAGATGCGGGCGCTCTACCAGTTTCGCAGTGGATTTATGGGGTCAATTCCGCCGATGACTTGCAGGTCTATCTGTCGACCGAACGCCAGAAGATTGAGATCCAGGCAGGCGACGCCGTCCCCCTGGTGCAACTGCTGCGCGACGAGGGAGGCCACTCCACTCTGCTGGCCAAATGGCGGAACATCTCTCAGGATGTCGAAGCTCTTCACGCGAAAAAACCCGACAATCCCATTCAGACTTTGGAAACCTACATTGCAACCGACCTGGACAAAGTCACGCCGGAGGATGGCTGCAAAACCATAGGCCAGCGACCTTCCACCGACGTTTTCCTCAACGTGCGTGCCGAACTGGCCAGGATGGCCGTCGATCGCTGCCACCAGGTAGCTGTTCTTCGCTTCAACGAAATGGCCGCGGATTTCAACCGGAGACTGGCCGGGCACTTTCCGTTCTCGCAGTTTCTGGACACGCGTTCCGGCTCGGAAGCCACTCCCGCTGACATCGCAGAGTTCTATCAGACGGTTGACCGGGACGGAGCCGGCCTCGATAGTGTCGTGCCTGGTGTGGTGAATACGCCGGCCGATACTGCGGCCTTCCTGAATGCGATCGTCGGGGCTCGCCCACTGATCTCCGGGACAGCGAAAGACCCCGCTCCGGCGCTGGGAGTGAGTGTGCATTTCCGCACGAACCGCAACCGCGAGATTTTCGGCAACCGCATCGCTGCGTGGAAGCTGCAAATCGGCCAGCAAATCCTGGGCTTCCCACCCGATTCCGGCGAAGGGCCAACGTTGATCTGGCATCTCGACGATCCCGTGACCTTGACTTTGCGCTATGCGAATAATTCGCCGGAAGTTCCTGCTACCGGCAATCCGTCCCAGGCGGCCCAAGTACAAGGATTGACCGTGGAAAATCAATATAGTGACTCCTGGTCGTTGTTTGCCCTGCTGAGGGATCATCCACCGGGACCGGCCGATCCGCGGAACCAGTACGCTTTCACGATACCGAACACGTACTCCGCTGGATCAGGGAGCGCCGGGAGGCCTCCCGACACAGTGGTATATCTGCAGGTCGATCTTCTGCCAATCGGCGCGAAGCCCGGAGGCGAGACGCTGCCGTTCCCTCATTTTCCTTACAAGGCGCCGACAGCGACGCTGAAGCCTACTCACGGAGACTGATGATGGGCCCTGCTCGTGACTCGCTCCTTACCGATCTCGATCACCTGATGGCTCCCATCTCCGCAGAACACCCCTGCGGTGAATGGCTGCACTACCAAGGCACCTACGACCAGGTGCGCGCGATGAGACGGGAGGATGATGCCGGGCTGCCGCAAGGCGTCTGGCAAAGCGAATTGAAGCGGGCCGACTGGGGTGCGGTCGAAACGCTATGCGCCGAGGCGCTGGTCCACCGCAGCAAGGATCTGCAACTGGCCGCGTGGCTGCTCGAAGCATGGATTCAGCTGGATAGCTTTGCCGGAGCCTCGCGAGGCATCGAGCTGATGCGGCGGCTGTGCTCGGATTTCTGGGAACAGATGTATCCAGCGCTCGACGGACAAGACCTGGCAGCGAGGCTGGCACCGATCCAATGGGTGAACGAGAAGCTGGCCCGGCGGCTCCGTCTGCTGCGCCTGACCCGGCCCGGCATGGAAAGCGTTCCTGCCTATTCGTTGGCAGACTGGGAAGTAGCGTTGCGCAACCCGGGCAATGGAGGGCAACAAGAAACAATCACCATGGCGAAGTTCCAGCAGAGCGTGATGCTGACCAGCTCCCAATGGTTCATGGCGCTCAGGCAGGAGGTTCTCGAGAGTATCGAGCGGGTACGGGCGTTCGACGAACTTATGGATGAAAAGGCGGGTAAGCTGGCTCCCGGACTGCTGCAGTTCCGGAGCGAGGCCTCGTCTGTCGAGCAGCTGCTGGAAAGCATGCACTCGATGACGCGCGTCAATGAACCGGAGCCGGCGAAAGAAGCCAGCTCGGCACTGGCGCTGGGGCCTGCATCGGAGTCGTATCCGGCCACCGTGGAATCGTTATCGCCAGCCGGCAGCCAAGCTGAATTCGATACATCGCAGAATCCCGCACCTGCAGGAGTGCGCATCCGGACACGCACCGATGCCTATCGTCTCCTGGAGGAGATCGCGGCCTTCCTTCACCAGAACGACCCCCACAGTCCGACGCCATATTTGATCTGGCGCGCGGTCGCCTGGGGCAACATGCACTTCGATGAATTGCTCCCGGAGTTGGTGCGCGATCAGGGCGAACTCAGCGATCTTGTCAGGCTGCTTCGCCTTGATCTGCCTGTCGCTGAAAAATGACAACCGATTTAGGACAAGGATAGCTACAAATTGCGCGAGGCCAAAAAATGTTTGTGGAAAACATGGAGTTTTGTGGTTAGACTACAAAGCGCTTGGCTGGTTACCTTTGAACCGAACACTGCGTGAAAAAGGTAATTAATCAAAATTGCTGTTACGCATTACCCGCGTTCCTTTTCGGCACGGGCCCAACAGTTCACCTAATGGAATGGGGGAAATCATGGCAGAAAGCATTCAGCACAAGCTTGACCGGGTGCGGCCACCGCGCGTCCAGATCACCTATGACGTACAAATCGGGGACGCGTTCGAGGTCAAGGAGCTTCCGCTCGTCGTGGGCGTGCTCTCAGACCTTTCCGGTCAATTACCAGAAGGGACCACCGCACCGAAGCTGCGCGACCGGAAGTTCGTCGAGATCGACCGGGATTCCTTCAAGGGCATCTTCGCCAAAATCAATCCCAGATCGAGTTTCACCGTCGACAATCTGATGAAGGTCAAGGCCGCGGACGCTACCGATCAGCCTAAGCTGCCGGTTGAGATTACTGCGGAAGCACGTCCGAAGCTCGACAATTCAAAGCCACTCGATGCCCTGCTGGCAAATCTGCTCAGCGATGACCCTCTCTACATGTTTCACCCTCTGTGGGTGATCCGGCACACGCCCCAGTTGAATACGCTCTACGAAGCTCGCAGCCGGCTAAGTGACCTGCTTAGCAAGCTGGACGGCAACGACAAGCTCGAAACGGAATTGAAGGCAGCCGCAAGCGACGTCAACAAGCCAAAAGATCTGGCCCTGGACGCCTCCAGTTATCCCGAGCCCAAAGATCCTAAACAGCTTAAGGCTCCCGAAGCGCCGAAGTCGTAGCGCCGAGCGCCAGCGAACTCGATAGAACCTGGGCGAGGTTCGAACCGACGCCTCTGCGGTTATGAGTCTGCCTTCCAATCTGAACAATGTTGTTCAACGGCGATGAGCGCACTGTGCGCCACCCAAGGAGAAACCCAAATGCCGGACGCTACGACACAACCGAATGGCGATTACCTCTCAAAAATCGTGACGCAGGGAGGCATGGTACGGGCCGATACGAACGGCAAGTCGGGTCCAGAGCTTGCCAGACTGCAGGTGATCCAGGAGGAGCGGAAGAAAGACGCCGAAAACCTGGTGAGGGAATTTCTGGAGCAGGTTTCCTTCGATCCCTATTACAAAGCAACACTCAACTCCTGGTACGCCGACACCGACGGGACGCTTGCGGAAAAGTATCCCGATCAGCCGGGGCTGGCGGAGCGGATTCGCAAGGTGCTGCAGGGCGACAGCAGCGATATAGTGGCGGCCATCAAGACCCGTATCGCACAGATCGATGAGCTGTTGCAGCTGCAGCTGGACCAGATCCTGCACAACCCGGCATTTCAGGCGCTCGAGGCGTCCTGGCGGGGTCTGCACTATCTGGTAGACAAGTCAGAGACCGGCACGCATCTCAAGATCCGGCTGCTGAACGCCAGTAAAGCGGATCTGGTCAAGGACATCGAGAGCGCGGTTGAATTCGATCAGAGCGCGCTCTTCAAGCAGATTTATGAAGAGGAATACGGAACCTACGGCGGCAACCCCTTCAGCGTCCTGGTCGGCGACTATGATTTTGGCCGCGATCCAGCAGATATGGCAACGCTGACCGGCATCTCCGGCGTGGCCGCGGCAGCTCATGCCCCATTCATCGCCGCAGCTAGTCCTCAACTTTTCGACTGGGCGAGCTACACGGAGATGAATACTCCCCGCGACCTGGCCAAGATATTCGAGACCGCCGAGCTGATTAAGTGGCGCTCCTTCCGGGAGAGTGAGGATTCGCGCTACGTGACACTCACCCTGCCCCGTATGATGATGCGCTACCCCTATGGGCCGAAGACCAAGCCAGTTGACGGGCTCAATTACACCGAACAACTCAGCGGTAAGGAAACGGATCACGAGAGCTACCTGTGGGGCAACCCGGCTTACGCACTTGGAGCCCGGATCACTGATGCGTTCAGCAAATACCGCTGGTGCGCCGCGATCCGTGGGGCGGAGGGCGGCGGCCTGGTCGCCGACCTTCCTATCTACACTTTCAAAACGGACAATGGCGACATCACCTTCAAGTGCCCGGCCGAGGTCTCCATCACCGACCGCCGCGAGAAGGAGTTGAACGATCTCGGTTTCCTGGCTCTCTGTCACTGCAAAGGGACGGACTACGCGACATTCTTCGGCGGCCAGACGACCAATAAGCCGAAGAAGTACAACCTCAGCGCAGCCAACCGCAACGCCAACATTTCGTCCATGCTGCCTTACATTCTGGCGGCCTCCCGCTTCGCTCATTACCTCAAAGTGATGATGCGCGACAAGGTCGGCTCTTTCATGACGCGAGAGAACGTTCAGAACTTCCTGAACCAATGGATCGCCCAGTATGTGCTGCTGACCGATGACGCGCCGCAGGCGGTGAAAGCGAAGTTTCCCCTCCGTGAAGCTCGAGTTGACGTAACCGAGCTTGCGGACAAGGTTGGAGCTTACAAGGCCATCGCTTTTCTCAAGCCGCATTTTCAGCTCGACGAGCTTACCGTCTCTCTCCGGCTGGTAGCAGAACTGCCGCCACCGGCGAAGTAGCCACCACCCGGGAAGAAACCGGGTTTCGTTCGAACTAAGCACCCAGGAGAAAATGGCATGGACGTACTCATTCTCGATCTCAGCTCTGCCAAGATCAATGGAGAGTCGCAACTTACGGACTACGCAAACATGATCGAGCTGCTTTCCTACAGCCACGGTGTCGCCCAGCAGATCACGGGCGACCAAAGCAATACCAAGCGAACCTCAGGCAAGCCCAATCACCAGGACTTCACAGTCACGAAGTACCAGGATCTTTCCTCGTGCCAGTTGGTCGATTTCTGTAACCAGGCAAAACCTATACCCACCGCGAAGATCACGATTGGCCAGAACGACAACGGTAAGGTGACCAAGCTCTTCATCTATGAGATGACCAACGCGCTCATCTCCTCGATATCGGTAGGCGGAGGCGGGGGCGGGAAGCCGCAGGAGACCGTCACCTTTAATTACACGAAGATGTCCTGGAACTACGCAGCGCAGAAATCCGACGTCACCGACGCGGGCAATACCTCGGCCACATGGAACCTCGCAACCAATTCCGCGACCTAGTACGGCATCCGCGGCTGGTCGCGGGCCTGTCCGTCCCGCTCTTCGACCGCTTTCTCGAAGACGTGGATGACCGGCGCATTGTCGAGCCCTACCGCATACACAGTCTCGAGCTGCTCCTCGAGTCGATCCAGAAGCAGATCGAAAATCTCCTCAACACCCGGCTGCCGCCACGGCGGCGGCCGGTCACCAGCTGGGAACCCGTATCCGAACCTCAGACGGTGTTGGATTACGGGTTGCCCGCATTTTCGCCGCTAAGCAGCGGCAGTCCCACCGACTCGAGACTGCTGCGTGAGACGATCCTCAGGAAAATCTCGTGCTTCGAGCCGCGCCTGGTCGACCCGCAACTGGAGTTACACAACGACCCTGAGGATCCGGCGGGCATCACTGGAACGCTGCGCGGGAAGGTGAGGCTGAATCAGCTGAACCAGCCCGTGTGCTTTCCGGTGAGCCTGCGGGATCATGGCGAATCAGCCACGATCTCGCCAGCCGAGACGGAGTAAGCAGGGCTAAATCGCTCGTCAAGCCTTGATACGTATGGAAGTTTTGCCCGCAGAGGAGTGATGCCAGAACGGAATGCGCGACAATGAAGACTTTCTGCAATATTACTTCGATGAATTGAGCTATCTGCGCGACGCCGGACGCAGCTTTGCGAGAGAACATCGAAAAGTCGCCGCCAGGCTGGAAATGCCTCACGGCGAGACCTCGGACCCGCATGTTGAAAGGCTGATCGAATCCTTCGCGTTCATGACGGCGCGGCTGCAGCGGCAAATGAAGGCGGAGTTCCCGGACATCACCACGGCCCTGCTGGGGGTGCTCTATCCGCAACTCACTCAGCCCCTGCCGCCAATGGCGATCGCCTGTTTCGACGTCAGCCCGACGATCAAGGGGCTAACCGAGGGATTTCCGATCCGGCGCAAGACGCCGCTCTTCGCGCAGGACACGAGTGGAATGACGTGCAGGTTTCGGACCTGCTATGACACCATGCTCTGGCCGGTATCCGTCGTCCACGCCGCCCTGGACCAGGCCGAATACCATGACCTCGGATTCGGAGGCACTGTTCTCTCTATCCGCCTCAGGGCCAGGGAAGATATGCTGCGAAACCAGGCTTTCCTGCCTAGCCTGCGTTTCTTTCTCGACGGTCCTCCTGAACTGACCGGAGCCCTCTACGAAATCCTCTTCGCAAATACAACCAACGTATTGCTGGTGGACAAGAGCAATCCCAAGCCAATTTCCCTGGGGGCAGGCGCGCTGCGGAAGATTGGCTTCGCGCCGGAGGAAGAGGTATTGCCCTATCCACCGAATGCGCTACCTGGCTATCGGCTGCTGCAGGAATATTTCAATTTTCAGCAGAAGTTCCTTTTCTTCGAGGTGGACCAGCTCTCAAAACGGCACTGCGCCGCCAATCCGGAAGCGGCGGCTTCAGATACTCTCGATCTTCTGTTCGTGCTGAGAGACCCTCCGCAGCCCGAACCGGTCGTTTCGGCGCGCAACTTCCGCTTAGGCTGCACGCCGATCATCAATCTCTTTCAGAAGACAAGCGAACCCATCCGCCTCGATCATCTTCAGCTCGAGTACCGCCTGATTGCAGACATCCGTCGCGAGGCGACCACTGAAATCCACTCGATTCTTGGTGTTTCGAGTTCTGCGAATCCGGCGGAACGCTCGCGAAACTACGAACCGTTCTTCTCCTTCCGCCACTCCGCCGCGGGTGTCGGCCCGCAGGCCTTCTGGCTGGCGCGCCGCGTGCCGGCCGATCGCGACGACGTGCGCGGCACGGATATGTACCTGTCGTTCCTGGACCGCTCTTTCAACCCAGCCGTGCCCGACGACCAGGCGGTCTTTGCGCACATGTTGTGCACCAATCGCTGGCTGGCAAGCCAATTGCCCGACCGCGTCGAACTGAATATCGAGGAAACAACGCCCGTCCTGCGGATCGCGTGCGTGACCAAGCCCACCGTACCGCTCTACCCTCCCCTGGGTGGCCCGTCGCTGTGGCGCTTGGTGTCGAGCCTTTCGCTCAACTCTTCCTCGCTGACCGGTGATCGCCAGGGGCTCGAAGCTCTGCAGGAGATTCTCCGGCTCTACTCATTTACCCAGCATGCGTACGCGGATCAGGAGATCGAGGGCATCCGCGAGATGCAGACCCGGAAGGTGCTTCGCCGCTTCGGTCCGGACGCCTGGCGCGGTTATCGGCGCGGCACGGAGATCACCTTCGTCTTCGACACCATGAAGTACAAAGGCGGCAGCGCTCTCCTGCTGGCTTCGGTGCTGCGGCACTTCCTGGGGCTGTTTGGATCGCTAAACACCTTCACTCAGGTAGTAGCTAAACGTAGCAATATCGATGGCGAATGGAAGCGCTGGGCACCGCTGGATAGCGAGCAGGAGATTTTATGAGCGCCGACGAATCGTCTATCGCAGCTCCGCTACCGGTTAAGAGCGATCTGCGATGGGGCTCCGGTGCCTCGGCGCAAGACCGCCTTTTCGCCGACGGCGGCCGCTTCAACTTTTATCAAGCGGTGAGGGTACTTTCGATTTTGCTCGCTGACCCTGCCGCACACGGGTCTGTACCAGTGCGCTTCCGCTCGCGCATGAGCTTCGACTTTCCCGGCGACGATATCGAAGCAGTCTCGCCCGCCAGCGCCGATGAGCCGTTCCCGCAGATGTTGGTAAACTTCCTCGGCCTGGGGGGCGCGCATGGCCCGCTGCCGGTGGTCTATACCGAGCAGTTGCTCCGGCCGCGAAACAGCGCACTGCGCGACTTCCTTGACATCTTCAATCAGCGGCTCATCCTGCTCCTTTACCGAGTGCATGAGATGCACCATCCGGAGTTGACCGCAGGCTCTCCTGACCAGGGTCTTGCCGCGAATCACCTCTATGCATTCTTCGGGCTCGGCCGCGACCCGGACTCTGCCGCCCGCAGCCGGCTCTGGGTGCCGGACCGTGCGCTGCTCCACTACAGCGGCCTGCTGGCGCACCGCCCGCATTCCGCCAGCGGCCTGGAGCGTCTGCTGGCTGATTACTTCCAGGTCGATGTTGCCATCGAGGAGTTTGTGGGCGCGTGGCTGGACTTGAGCGAAGATCAGTGGACGCGGATTGGCGCACGTGAGGGCTGCAATCATGGTCTGGGTGACGGCGCGCTTCTTGGCAGGCGAGTCTGGGACCAGCACGCACGGGTCATTATCCGCCTCGGTCCCCTAGACCTGGACACCTTCGAAAGGTTTCTGCCGGATCGCATAGCCTACAAACCGCTTCAGGACCTGACGCGCTTCTACCTGGGCGACGAAATCGACTTCTCCTTCGAGCTGGTGCTCCGCGCCGAGGAAGTGCCGTCAATAGCTCCCTTCAATGTTTGCAACGGCGGAGCGGCAGTCCGCCAGGCGGAGCTCGGACGGCTTTCCTGGCTGGAGGCGGGCAGGAATGGCGGCGGCAAGAGCCAGGTCCAAGATGGCGTAGTCATGATTGATGGAGATCGCTGAAATGGGCACCTTCGTCCAAAGCGCGTTGCCGGTACGCATCACCACGCCTTTCGGAGAAGACACACTGCTGGTGCGCAGTTTTCGCGGTGAAGAGGCGATTTCGGAGCTCTTCCGCTATGATCTGGAACTCTACTCAGAGGACGCCTCGCTCGATTTCACACAAATTGTCGGCAAGTCCGTGACCCTGCAAATCCAGCTCTCCGACGGGAGCTTCCAGTACGTTAACGGCATCGTAGGCCGCTTCACGCAGGCGGGAAGAGACGAGCGCTTCACCACTTACCTCGCGGAGCTCCATCCATGGCTGTGGATGCTCACCATGTGCGCTGACTGCCGCATCTTCCAAAATAAGAACAGCCTGGACATTGTGAAGCAAGTCTTCTCCGATCTGGGCTTCAGCGATTTCTCCGACAAGACCACGGCCTCGTTCAACACTCGCGAGTACTGCGTGCAGTATCGCGAAACAGCCTTTGCCTTTGTCAGCCGGCTCCTCGAGGAAGAAGGCATCTCGTACTACTTCACTCACGACTCCTCCAAACATATGATGGTGCTGGTTGACGACGGCAGTTCATGGGGTGCGTGCCCAAACGTGACGTCTGCCCGCTTCGTCGGGGCAGAACCCAAATACGATTCCGACGACATGGTGCTCGATTGTGTGATTGATCAGTCGGTGACGGTGGGTGAGTTCAAGTCCGACGACTACAATTTCACCATCCCTGCCACCCAGCTGCTCGCCACGGCCAGCGGCAGCGATACCAGCCGGTCAGTCTATGAGTATCCGGGGCTCTACAGCGCGCAGAGCGATGGCGAGAGCATTGCCAACCGTCGGCTGGCGACGCTGCAAACGGAAGCGAAGACCCTGCGCGGCTCCAGCCTGTGCCGGTCGTTTCATGCCGGATCCAAGTTCACCCTGGCGAACCACTACCGCTCGGACTTGAACTCGAGCTACGTTCTCCGTCGCCTCACCGTACGCGGTACTAGTCAGGACGATTACTCGAATTCTTTCGAAGCTTTTCCGGCGGATATCACCTTCCATCCGCCGCGGACCACACCCCGGCCAGTAATCGCGGGAACTCAGACGGCTACCGTGGTGGGCAAGACGGGGGAAGAGATCTGGACGGACAAGTACGGGCGGGTCGTGGTGCAGTTCCACTGGGATCAGGTCGGCCAAAATGACGAGAAGAGTTCATGCTGGGTGCGCGTGGCCCAGGGATGGGCCGGGAACCTGTGGGGCAGCATCTTCATTCCGCGCATAGCGCAGGAGGTGGTGGTTAGCTTTCTCGAAGGCAACCCCGATCGGCCTCTGATTACCGGCTGTGTCTACAACGCGCAGCAGCAGGTCCCGTACACATTACCCGACGATCAGACCAGGAGCACGCTGAAGAGCAGCTCGTCCAAAGGAGGCACAGGGTTCAACGAGATCTGTTTTGAGGACAAGGCCGGTTCGGAGGAGATCTTCATTCAGGCGCAGAAGGATATGACTATCAGCGTCCTGAACAACGAAAGTATTACGGTGACAGGCACACGGATGCTGAACGTCACCGGCAATGAGACCCACACCAACAAGGCCGATTACACCTCAAATATCTCTGGAAATTTCACCCTGCAGGTGGGCGGCAATCTGACCATCGAAGCCGGCGGCTCCATAAGTATCAAATCTGGTACTGATTTCACCAACGCCGCCGGAACCTCGCTGACCAACAAGGCGGGCACCGATATGATGAACGACGCGGGAGTCAGCTTGACCAACAAGGCGTCTGCCTCCCAGACAGTCGACGGTGGTGGCATGCTGACCGGTGCGTTTCGCCCCGACCCAGAAATTTGTAGAGGAGGTAGCGACCACAATGGCGATGCAAGTATGCATGGGGGCAACCATGATGTGCAGTTTCGGCGCAACCCCTTCAGCCCTCGTCGTGCTGCCGGAAAACAAGACGCTCACTGGGACGCCCGCGGCCACCATTACGGACAATAAGCCGATTGTGAACATCCCACCCTTCGGCATGTGCTCGGCCCCGACTAATCCGGTGGTGATCACGGCGACGGCGGCTGCGCTGGGGGTGCTGACCCCCATGCCCTGCGTTCCGGCAACAGCGGCTCCATGGGCGCCAGGCGCGCCTACAGTGCTCATCGGCAATACTCCGGCGCTCGATTCCTCGTCCAAGGTGATGTGCAACTGGGGTGGGGTGATCCAGATCACGTCTCCTGGTCAGGCTACGGTGCAAATACCGTGAGCGCCGTCTACAACTTCTCCCTCGACCGCAGACGGGCGCTGCTGCTTGCCGGATGCACTGCTGCGGCTGCCGTCCTTCTATTTTTCGCAGGGTCGATTTCCGGAATCCTTTATTCAGGCGGCCGCCCGATCCTAGCGCGGGCTACGCAGCCTGCCCCCATCGCGAAGCCGATGCAATCGCCCGCAGCCAACCCGAAAAATGCTGCCGCACCGGCAGCGCTAGCTGCGTCTCCAATTATCGCCAGCGAAGCGGCGCAGACTTCTGCCCCGGCTGCAGGAGCACTCGCATCATCAGCAGTTGAAGCTGCGCCCGTGCCGCAGGAGCCCGCTTCAGCCACAGTGTCCGTCGCCTCGACGGCGGAGACAAAGACAGAGGTGTCAACGCCGGCAGCCTTAAATGCCGAGGCGAAGCCACAGCAGGCAGTTGTTGTCGCCGCGTCACGGCCGGTCGAGGCCTCCTACGCCATTCCTCTCGCCGTCAAGGTGGGCTCCTTCTCGGTGAAGGAGAATGCCGAGGGACTCATGCAGTCGCTCAAAGACAGA
>Ga0193743_1000741_pt1 | contig 25516 bp, 19 predicted proteins | sample L2c2metaG_FD_143038 | JGI IMG/M metagenome (GOLD analysis project Ga0193743, IMG submission 143038) | Soil microbial communities from a riparian zone of the East river system, Colorado, United States - L2c2 | ecosystem: Environmental > Terrestrial > Soil > Riparian zone | place: USA: East River...
GCTGCGCGGCATCACAGCGAAGGTGCTCACCGAGTCGCTACGGGCGATGGAACGCGACGGCCTGATCACCCGCACCGCCTACGCGGAAATCCCACCCCGGGTCGAATACGAGCTGACCCCACTCGGCCGCACCCTCCTGGAACCACTGGCCGCCATTTGCGCCTGGAGCGCCGCCCACCTCCCCGAGGTCCTCCGCCTCCGCGACGAGCGGGCGGCATAGCCGCCCCCCGCGGGCGTTGCCTGTGGGGTTTGGGGTAGGGGTGGGCCGGTCGCGGGCGGTCTCGGAGATTTAATTCAAGACCCGGATGGCTCCGATGGGGTCAGCAGAGCGGCCACGGCGGGCTGGTCGAAGTAGCGGGCCCAGTCACCCGGCGTCGCGCCGAACCGGGCGTCGCGCACGCCCGAGTCGGCGCCGCGGGCCAACAGCTCGCGCGCCAGCGCCACGTCGCCGGCCTCCGCCGCCGCGTGCAGCGCGGTCTGCCACGGGTCGTCCTGCGGCACGTCGGTGCGGCCGAGCGCGTCGACCGGCCACCCGGCGTCGAGCAGCAGCGCCACCGCGCCGGGACGGCCGTGCGCGGCCGCCCACACCGCCAGCCCGGGGCGCGCCGCTCGCAGGTCGGCGACCACCGACGGGTGCGCGACGCGCAGCCGCGAGCATGCCGCGTGGTCGGCCGCCAGCGCGGCCGCGACGAACGCGTCCGGTGGCGCCAGCTCCGGTGCCGGCACGCCGAGCGCCGCCACGATCTCCGGATAGCCACAGGTCAGCGCCAATGCCGCCGGGGTCGGCCCGTCGTCGAACGGCGACGTCACGTCGACACCGTGCGCCGTGAGCAGCCGGACCCGGTCGGTCATCCCGTGCGTCACCGCCCACCGGAGCTGGTAGCGCAACAGTGCGGCCGCGCTGCCCAACCCGTACAAGAACAGCAGTTCGAGGTGGCTGTCGTCCGCCGTGAACATCCGGTTGTAGAGCGCCTGCGCATCGTCGGGGTGAGCGCCAGCCGCGAGCAGCACCCGGGCCAGCGCGATCGCGTGTGGGTGCGGCGGCTGCCCGCGCTCGCCGCCGCCGAGCGCGCCGGTCAGCGCCGTGAACGGCGGGTCGAGGCCGCGCCAGTGGAAGCTCGCGTTCGGGTCGGCGCCCGACGACAGCAGCAGCCGGGCCGCGCGCAGGACCGCGGCCTCGTCGAGCGCCGGGTCGTGCCGGGCGTAGCAGAGGTAGAGCAACGGCGGCCAGTCGTGCGGGCCGCCGGGGCGGTTGGCGGCGCCCGGGTCGGCGTCGAGGATCGCGGCGAGTGCGTCCACATCGGACGCAGCGGCCGCGACGTGCGGATCGGTGTCGGTCAGTTCCGGATGCTCGGCCAGCACCCGCGCGGCCGCAGCCGCCCGTCGGGGCGCCTCGTCGTCTTCCTCGGCGTAGGACAGGCAGGCCAGGCGAAGGTAGGCATCGGAGTGCGGCTGCACCTGTTCAAACTACGGGGTGTCTCGCGGATCAGGCGGCACCACCCTGATCCGCGAGACACCCCCTACGGGTCTAAGGTCGGCTTCGTGACCAGCACCGCCCTTGATCTGGTGACGCGCGCGGAGATCGCGCGGGTCGCCGACCTGATCCGCCCGCACGTCCGGGAAACCCCCGTGCTGACCCTCGACCGCGCCGACTTCGGTCTGGCTCCCGGGCCGATGGCCGTGAAGCTGGAGTTCCTCCAGCACTCCGGCTCGTTCAAGGCCCGCGGCGCGTTCGCCAACCTGCTGCTCCGCGACGTCCCGCCGGCCGGCTTGGTGGCCGCGTCGGGTGGCAACCACGGCGCGGCGGCCGCCTACGCGGCCCGGGCACTCGGCGTGCCGGCCCACGTGTTCGTGCCGACCGTCTCCGCACCCGCCAAGATCGCCCGGATCCGCGGGTACGGCGCGGAACTGGTCGTGGAGGGTGACAGCTACAACGACGCGCTGGCGGCCAGCGAACGCTTCCGGGCCACCTCGGGCGCGCTGCGCCTGCACGCGTTCGACGAGATCGAGACCATGCTCGGCACCGGCACGATCGCCGTCGAGGTGGCCGCGCAGATCCCTGGCCGGACCACCCTGCTGGCCGCGGTCGGCGGTGGCGGGCTGCTCGCCGGCCTCGTCGCCGGCCATGCCGGCCCGGTGATCGGGGTCGAGCCCACCGGCGCCCCGACGCTGCGCCGCGCCCTCGACGCCGGCGAGCCGGTCGACGCACCGGTCGGCAGTGTGGCCATCGACTCGCTGGCGCCGCTGCGGATCGGGGTCAACACCTACCCGGTGATCGCCGCCGGGGTTCGCGACGTGCTGCTGGTCGAAGACGACGAGATCGTGGCGGCGCAGCGGGCGCTCTGGGAGACGCTGCGGGTGGCGGTCGAGCCGGGCGGCGCGACCGCCTTCGCCGCCCTGCTCAGCGGCCGCTACACGCCGGCACCCGACGAGGTGCCGGTGTTCGTGCTCAGCGGCGCCAACCGGACCCTCGGCTAGCGCACTTCCAGCGTCACCCCGTCGGGCCGGGCCGCCACCAACGAACCGATCACCGGGTAGCCCGGCACCTCGCCGGCGATCAGCAGGCCGCCCGAGGTCTGGGCGTCGGCGAGCAGCAACAACTCGTCTTCCGACGCGGAGCCCGGGTCGAGGTGGGTGCGGACCCAGTCGAGGTTGCGCCGGGTGCCGCCGCTGACGTAGCCGGCGGCCAGCGCGTCGCGGGCGCCGGTCAGGTAGGGCACCGCCGCGGCCGAGATCCGCGCGGTCACCCGGCTGGCCCGGGCCAGCTTGTGCAGGTGGCCGAGCAGGCCGAAGCCGGTCACGTCGGTCGCGCAGACCACGCCGGCCTTGAGCGCCGCGGCCGCCGCGTCGCGGTTGAGCGTGGTCATCGCCGCCACCGCTTCCGGGAACACCTCGCCGGTCTGCTTGTGCCGGCTGTTGAGCACGCCGACGCCGAGCGGCTTGGTCAGCGTCAGCGGCACCCCGGCCACGCCGGCGTCGTTGCGCATCAGCGCGGCCGGGTCGGCGAGGCCGGTCACCGCCATCCCGTACTTCGGCTCCGGGTCGTCGACGCTGTGCCCGCCGGCGACGTGGCAGCCGGCCTCCCGGGCCACGTCGAGACCACCTTGCAGGACCCGGGCGGCGAGTTCCATCGGGAGTACGTCGCGCGGCCAGCCGAGCAGGTTGACGGCGACCACCGGGGTGCCGCCCATCGCGTAGACATCGGAGAGCGCGTTGGCCGCCGCCACCCGGCCCCAGTCGTAGGCGTCGTCGAGCACCGGGGTGAAGAAGTCGGCAGTCGCGACCACCGCCGTGTCGCCGTTGATCCGGACCACCGCCGCGTCGTCGCCGTCGTCGAGCCCGACCAGCAACTCGCCACGCCCGTCCGGTGCGGTGGTGCCGACCAGGCCGGCGACCATGCTCTCCAACTCGCCGGGTGGGATCTTGCAGGCACAGCCGCCGCCGTGCGCGTACTGGGTAAGCCGGTAGGTCATGCCGCAATCCTGCCTCGGCGATGGCAGAGTTGCGGGGTGCACGTCGTCGCCACGGCGGGTCACGTCGACCACGGCAAGTCGACGCTGGTCCGCGCCCTCACCGGGATGGAACCCGACCGCTGGGCCGAGGAACGGCGCCGCGGCATGACCATCGACCTCGGGTACGCGTGGACCGACCTGCCGTCCGGCGCCACGCTCGCGTTCGTCGACGTGCCCGGCCACGAGCGGTTCGTGCCCAACATGCTCGCCGGCGTCGGCCCGGCTCCGGCCACGATGGTGGTGGTCGGCGCCGACGAGGGTTGGATGCCCCAGTCGGCCGAGCACCTGGCCGCGCTCGACGCGCTCGGCGTGACGCACGGGCTGCTCGTCGTCACCCGCTCGGACCTCGCCGACCCGGCCGCGGCGACCCGCAGGGCCCTCGACGAGATCGCGAAGACCTCGCTCGGCGTGGTCGAGGCGGTCGCGGTCAGCGGCGCGACCGGTGCCGGCCTCGACGACCTGCGCGCCGCCCTCGACCGGCTGGTCGCCGCGCTGCCGCCGGCCGACCCGCACGCGCCGGTCCGGCTCTGGGTCGACCGCTCGTTCACCATCCAGGGCAGCGGCACCGTGGTCACCGGCACGCTCGGCGCCGGCACGCTGCGGGTCGGCGACACGTTGGCGGTCGGCGACCGCGAGGTGCGGGTGAAGGGCCTGCAGTCGCTGGGCCGGGCCTTGGACCCAGTGGCGGCGGTGGCCCGGGTCGCGGTCAACCTCCGCAACGTGCCCAAGGACGCGCTGGCCCGCGGCGCAGCACTGCTGACTCCGGGCGCCTTCCGCCACACCGACCTGGTCGACGTGCGGGTGCACGGCGGCCCGGTCGCCGACCTGGCGGTCACCCTGGTCCTCCACATCGGATCCGCCGCGGTCGCCGCGACGATCCGCCCGCTGGGCACGGACACCGCCCGGCTGCGGCTCCAGCACCCGCTGCCGCTGCGGATCGGCGACCGCGCGCTGCTCCGCGACCCGGGCCGGCACCACGTCGCGGGCGGTGTGACGGTGCTCGACACGCTGCCGCCGGCGCTGCGCCGCCGGGGCGCGGCCAAGACCCGGGCGATCGAACTGACCACCATGGACGGACGCCCGGACCCGGCCGGCGAGCTGCGCCGGCGCGGCCTGCTGACGGGTGCCGACCTGCGCACCCTGGGCGCGCCGCCGCGAGAAGCCCCGCTGGTCGGCGACTGGCACGCCGACCCGGCGCGTTGGAAAGATCTCAAGATTCGCCTAGCGACCGAGGTCGACCGCCACGCCACGGCTCACCCCCTCGAACCCGGCATGCCGGTGGAGGCACTTCGCCGCGCGCTCGACCTGCCCGACCGCGCGCTGGTCGAGGCCCTCGTCGAGCCGCCTTTCGTGGCCCGCGACGGCCGCGTCGCCCGCCCCGGCCCGGCCCTGCCGGCACCGATCCAGCGGGCCCTCGACCAGCTCGCGGCCGACCTGACCGATCGCCCGTTCCACGCACCCGACGCCGACCGGCTGCGCGCGCTCGGCCTCGGCCCGCGGGAACTCGCCGCCGCCACCCGCGCCGGCGCCCTGGTGAAGGTCGCCGACGGCATCGTGCTGCCACCGGAGTCCGTGACCCGGGCCTTCGAGGTGCTGCGCGGCATACCGCAGCCGTTCACGCTCAGCGCCGCCCGCCAGGCTCTGGACACCACCCGCCGGGTCGCCGTACCCCTGCTGGAGTTGCTCGACCGGCGCGGCGCCACTGTCCGCGACGCCGACGACCGGCGGACCGTCGCGGGTCCGCCGGCCGGCGGGCAGTTCCCGGGGGTGGGGATCGACTAGAAGACCACGAGCGGGTCGCCGAAGAAGTCGGCGATGAAGTTGATGAAGAAGAAGCCGAAGAAGACCACGTTGAGCCCGAGCAGCACGTAGTGCCAGGACCGCGGCCGGGCGGCCCGGGGCAGCTTGGCGTTGAGATACATCAGCATGAACGGGTAGATCAGCGCGCCGAAGTTGGACATGTTGGCCGACCACTGCACCAGGTTGACCGGCACCGCGAGGTGCAGGATCACCCCGATCACGACCAGCAGCACCAGCATGAACGGGTAGTAGAAGCGGCGCGGGTCGCCCGCCAGCAGCCGGCGCAACCGCGGGCTGGTGGCATTCGCCGCGTCGGTGGTCACCCGCACCATGCCCTCGAAGATGCCGAGTTGCGTGCTGAACAGCACCAGCACGCCGAGGACCAGCACCAGGTAGAACATCCACCGGCCGTATTCGGCGTCGAGCGCCGACGCGACGAAGGTCGGCACGGTCGCCGCGGTCGGCTTCTCGCCGGAGATGTTGACGGCGTGCGCCATCAGGATGGTCGGCAGCAGCATGCCCAGCATCGCGCCGATGAAGAAGACGCCCCACATGTCGGTCAGCAGCAGCCGGTACCAACGCTTCCAGCGCGCCGTGTTGGCCGCGTCGTCGGGGAACGTGACGCCGGAGGCGAGCACCTCCCGCCGGTCGCCGCGCAGGCCGGAGAGGTAGCCGGTGCGGAAACCCATCCCGTAGCCCTTGTCGCGGTAATGGCCCATCACATACCAGTTGAGCCCGGACGCGAGGGCGGTGAAGCCGGCCAGCCCGCCGAGTTGGGTCGCGGTGATGCCGGCCGGCGGCGCGGCCGGGGTGAAGAACCCGCGGATCCCGTCCCACCACAGGTCGAACGGCACCACGAACAGGTCGATCAGCAGCAGGCCGACCAGGATTGCGCTGACCATCACCCAGTTGGCGAGCTCCAGGGCCCGGCTGATCCGCTTGGCCGCGACGGTGATCAGGAAGACCAGCAGCAGTAGGCCGATCGCCCACAGCCGCGGCTCCTCGGCACCGGCCTTCGGGATGCTGCCGTGCACGAGCGCGTAGACGCCCTGTCCGGCCGAGGCCGCCCAGCCGCCCGCGATGAACGCGAAGATGATCACGAAGACGGACAGCGGCACCCAGAGCTTGAAGCCGGGCGGCACCCGGCCCCAGCCGACCACCGGCGCCTCGCCGGTCGCCAGCACGTAGCGCGAACACTCCACGTTGTAGAACGTCTGCAGGACGGCCGAGACCAGGATGACCCAGCCGATGCCGACGAACCCGTATTGCCCGACGGCCTGCGGGCCAAGTAGCCACTCGCCGCTGCCGATCGAGATGCCGAGCGCGATCAGGCTCGGGCCCAGCGCGTATTGGATCAGCTCGCGGGGCCCGATCTTGCGAACCCCGAACACCTCCTCGGGGTCGGGCAGGTCGGCGATGGCCAGCGGTGGGCGGCTGACGCCGAGCTGGGCGGTTCCGGGTGAATCGGGACGGACGTCGAACGCTTGGTCCATGGCGCCTCCTCAACTGGAAGAGCCCCCCGGGGGACAGACATTCATCCTCGTGTATGGATGGTCGCAATGGCAACAGTCCAGATCAAGGTCGAACAGCGTAAGGTCAGGTAATGGACGGGCACGGTCTGGTCGAGCGGCTGCGCCGGGCGGTCGGCGACCGCTGGCTGCTGCTCGACGAGCACGATCTGCGCACCTACGAGTCCGACGGGTTGCTGCAATATCAGCAGGTCCCGCGCCTGGCCGTGCTGCCCGGCACCGGCGACGAGGTGCGCGAGTGCGTCGCCGCCTGCGCCGCCGCGGGCGTGCCGTGGGTGGCCCGCGGCGCCGGCTCGGGCCTGTCCGGCGGCGCCCTCCCGATCAAGGACGGCGTGCTGATCGTGCTGTCCCGGCTCAACCGGATCCTCGAGGTCGACCTCGACAACGGTCGGGTCTGCGTCGAGCCCGGCGTCACCAACGCCGCCGTGTCGGCGGCGGTCGCGCCCGACTTCTTCTACCCGCCCGACCCGTCCAGCCAGGTGGTCTGCACGATCGGCGGCAACGTCGCGGAAAACTCCGGCGGCGCGCACTGCTTCAAATACGGCTTCACCACCAACTACGTGACCGGGCTCGAAGTGGTGCTGCCCGACGGCGAGCAGGTGACCATCGGGGGCAAGGCGCTCGACGCACCCGGGTACGACCTGCTCGGCGCCTTCGTGGGCTCCGAGGGCACGCTGGGCGTGGCGACGAAGATCTGGCTGCGGGTGGTGCCGGTGCCGGAGGCCACCCGCACCCTCGTCGCGTTCTTCGACTCCACCCGCCAGGCCGGCGAGGCGGTTTCCGCGATCGTGCAGGCCGGCATCGTGCCGGGCGCGATCGAGATGATGGACGCGACCACCATCCGGGCGACCGAGGAGATGGCCCACGCCGGCTATCCCGTCGGCCGCGGCGCGGCGCTGCTGGTCGAGCTCGACGGCGCCGAGGCCGAGTGTGACGCGCAGTTCGCCGAGGTCACCGCGATCTGCGCCGAGCAGGGCTCCGACGACGTGCGGGTCAGCCGTGACGAGGCCGAACGGCAGCTGTTCTGGAAGACCCGCAAGGCGGCCTTCCCGGCGATGGGTCGGATCTCGCCAAACTACTTCGTGCAGGACGGCGTGGTGCCTCGCACGACGCTGCCCGACGTGCTGGTCCGGATCGACGAGCTGGCCGCCGAATACGGTCTCGTGGTCGCCAACGTCTTCCACGCCGGCGACGGCAACCTGCACCCGCTGGTCTGTTTCGACGCGGCCGTCGCGGGCCAGGCGGCGCAGGCCGAGGAGCTGGCCGGGCGGATCCTCGACGTGTGCCTGGAAGCCGGCGGCTCGATCACCGGCGAGCACGGCGTCGGCGTCGACAAGCGCAAGCACATGTCCAAGATGTTCGCCGAAGCCGACCTGGCCGCGTTCCAGCGGCTGCGCTGCGCCTTCGACCCGGAAGGCCGGGCCAACCCGGGCAAGGTGATGCCGACGCCGCGGCTCTGCGGCGAGGTGCCGGGCGTCTACCGGCAGCACCCCCTCGAAGCAGCGGGCCTGGCGGAACGGTTCTGATGAGCACGGCGTCCGCGGTGCGTCCGGCCAGCATCGACGAGGCGGCGGCCGCGGTCGCCGAGCTTTCGAAGCAGGGCGCACGGGTACGCCCGGTGGGCGCCGGCAGTCGTGCGGAGTGGGGCGGTGCCGACGCCGACGGCACGGTGACCGTCCACACCGGAGGGCTGGACCAGATCGTCGCGCACAACCCCGGCGACTTCACCGCGATCGTGCAGGCCGGCGTGCCGCTGGCCGCGCTGCGACAGCACCTGGCCCGCGAGGGGCAATGGCTGGCGCTCGACCCGCCCGACCTCGGCGGCACCGTCGGCGGCCTGGTCGCCACCGCCGACTCGGGCCCGGTCCGGCACCGCTACGGCGGCGTCCGTGACCTGGTCATCGGCATCACCGTGGTGCTCTCCGACGGCTCGGTCGCCCGGTCCGGCGGCACGGTCATCAAGAACGTCGCCGGGTACGACCTGGGCAAGCTGTTCGCCGGCTCTTACGGAACGCTCGGGCTGGTCGCCCAGGTGGCGCTGCGCCTGCACCCGTTGCCGGCCGGCACCGCGACCGTGGTCGCCAGGACCGGCGACCCGGCCCTGCTGACCGCGGCGGTCCGCGCGATGTCCCGGCACCCGCTGGAAGCGCAGGCGCTCGACGTCGCCTGGCAGGCGGGGGAGGGCCGGCTGCTGGTCCGCTTCGGCGGTGTCACCGCGGCCGCCCGCGCCGGCCACGCGGCCGAACTGCTAAGCGACGTCTCGGGCTCGCCGGCGGCGAGCCGCGACGTCGACGTCTCGGTGGTGCCCGACGACGAGGAGATCTGGGCGGCGCAGCGGGCCGCCCAGCGCGGCCCGGCCGTGGTCAAGGTCTCCGCGCTGCCCACCGACCTGCCCGCGGTGATCGCCGCCGCCGGCGACGCCGGCCTGGTGTCCCGGGCCGCGCTCGGTGTCTGCTGGCTGTCCTTCCCGGCCGGCGCCGACCTGGCCGAGCGGGTCGCCGCCGCCCGTGCCGCGCTGGCACCGCACCCGACCGTGGTGCTCGACGGGGCCCGCCTGGTCACCGCACCCTGGCCGGAGCCCGACGCCGGCGTAGGCGCGCTGATGCGTCGGGTCAAGGAGCGCTTCGACCCGACGGGCACCTTCCGGCCCGGCAGCTACGTGGGAGGCATCTGATGACCGACACCGCGTGGGACGCCCGCCGGCCGCCGGACCCGGAGCTCATCAAAGACTGCGTCCACTGTGGCTTCTGCCTGCCCACCTGTCCGAGCTACGCGGTGTTCGAGAACGAGATGGACTCGCCGCGCGGGCGGATCGTGCTGATGCGGGTCGGCCACGAAGAGGGCAACGTCCTGTCACCGTCCATGATGGAGCACTTCGACCGCTGCCTGGGTTGTATGGCCTGCGTGACCGCCTGCCCGTCCGGCGTCCAATACGACCGGCTGATCGAGCAGGTCCGGCCGCAGGTCGAACGCAGCCCGCTGCGCTCGCGCACCGAGCGGCTGCACCGGGCCGCGATCTTCGCGCTGTTCACCCACCCGGCGCGGCTGCGCGCGCTGGTGCCGGCGGTCGCCGCGCAGGGCCGGCTGCGCCTGCATTCGCTGTTCGGTGACCGCGCGCTGCATACCCGGATCGGCGCGATGTTGTCCCTGGCACCTAGGGTGCCGATGCGGGCGGCGACCCGGCAGTTGGCCGTGGTGACCCCGCCGGCGGCCGGCGTCGAGCCGCGCGGCCGGGTGGCGTTCATGCAGGGCTGCGTGCAGCGGGTCTTCTACGGCGACGTCAACGCGGCCACCGTGCGGGTGCTAGCCGCCGAGGGCTGGGAGGTGCACGCACCCCGGCGACCGCGCTGCTGCGGCGCGCTACCGCTGCACTCCGGTCTCGAACCCGAGGCGCTGAAGCTGGCGCGGGCGACCATCGCCGCCTACGAGGGCTTTGACGAGATCGCGGTCAACGTGGCCGGCTGCGGCTCGGCGATGAAGGACTACGGGCACCTGCTCGCCGACGACCCGGCCTGGGCGGCGCGCGCGGCCGCGTTCTCGGCGAAGGTGCGCGACGTGCACGAGTTGCTCGACGCCCACCCGGCGCAGGCCACCCGGCACCCGGTCGAGCTGCGGCTGGCCTACCACGACGCCTGCCACCTGGCCCACGCGCAGGGCGTGCGGATCCCGCCGAGGGCGCTGCTGCGCGGGATTCCCGGCGTCACCCTGGTCGAGCCGCGGGAGTGGGAGCTGTGCTGCGGCTCGGCCGGCATCTACAACCTGCTCCAGCCCGAGGCCGCGGCCAAGCTCGGCAAGCGCAAGGCCGACAACCTGGCCGCCACCGACGCGGACGCGATCGCCGCCGCCAACCCCGGCTGTGCACTGCAGATCGCCGCGCACCTCGGCCGCGACCGGGCGATTCCGATCTACCATCCGATGACGCTGTTGGACGCATCGATCCGAGGAGTCGCACCATGACGCTCCGCCCCGTCGACCACCCCGACCTGAGCGAACGGGGGCGCGAAGAGATCCTCTCCGGCGCGGCGCTGGCGTTCCTCGGCGACCTGCACGACCGCTTCGACGCCCGCCGGCGCGAGCTGGTCGCCGCCCGGCGGTCGCGCCCCGCGCCCAGCGACTTCCTGCCGGAGACCGCCGACGTGCGGGCCGGCGACTGGCGGGTGGTGCCGCCCCGGCCCGACTACGCCGACCGCCGGGTCGAGATCACCGGCCCGACCGACCGCAAGCTGGTCATCAACGCGCTCAACTCGGGCGCCAAGGGCTTCATGGCCGACTTCGAAGACGCCAACAGCCCGACCTGGAGCAACCAGGTCGAGGGACAGGCCAACCTGGCCGACGCGGTGCGCGGCACGATCTCCTACGACGCCTCCGACGGCCGCCACTACGCGCTGCGCGACGAGATCGCGACCCTGCTGGTCCGGCCGCGCGGCTGGCACCTGCCGGAGAAGCACCTCGTCGCCGCCGCCGGCGCGCCGGCCGCCGGCTCGCTGGTCGACTTCGGGCTCTTCGCGTTCCACAACGCCCAGGCGCTGCTCGACCGCGGCAAGGCGCCCTACCTCTACCTGCCCAAGATGGAGCACCATCTGGAGGCCCGGCTCTGGAACGAGGTGTTCGTGTTCACCCAGGAGGCGCTCGGCCTCCCGCACGGCACCTTCCGCGCCACCGTCCTGATCGAGACGCTGCCGGCCGCGTTCCAGATGGAGGAGATCCTCTTCGAGCTGCGCGACCACTCCTACGGGCTGAACGCCGGCCGCTGGGACTACATCTTCTCGATGATCAAGTCCTACCGCGACAACCCGGCCTTCGTGCTGCCGGACCGCACCTCGGTGACGATGACCGCGCCGTTCATGCGCGCTTACACCGAGCTGCTCGCGGCGACCTGCCACCGGCGCGGCGCGTTCGCGATGGGCGGCATGTCCGCGCTGATCCCGTCGCGCACCGACGCGGCGGCCAACGAGCGCGCCGTCGACGCGGTCCGCGCCGACAAGCGGCGCGAGGCCGGCGCCGGGTTCGACGGCACCTGGGTCGCCCACCCCGACCTGGTCCCGGTCGCGACGGCGGAGTTCGACGCGGTGCTCGGCGACCGTCCGAACCAGATCGACCGGCAGCGCGACGACGTCGCGGTGAAGCCCGGCGAGCTGCTCGACGCGGCAGCGACGCCCGGTGCCATCACCGACGCCGGCCTGCGCAACGACGTCAGCGTCGGCTTCCGCTACATCTCGTTCTGGCTCTCCGGGCGCGGCGCGGCCGGCATCAACAACCTGATGGAAGACGCCGCCACGGCCGAGATCGCCCGCAGCCAGCTCTGGCAGTGGATCCGGCACGGCGTCACGCTCGACGACGGCCGGCCGGTCACCCGCGCGCTGGTCGAGCGGGTGCTCGAGGAGGAGATGACGACGATCCGGGCCGAGGTCGGCGAAGAGACCTGGCAGAAGGGCCGGCCCGACGAGACCATGGCGGTGTTCACCGCGGTCACGCTCGGCGAGACCATGCCGGAGTTCCTGACGCTGGAGGCGTACGACCGGTTGTAAAAACGCGATTCGCGTTTGCCGCAATGCACAGATCGGGTATCAGGCCTCACCCGCGCACCGCGGGAACAAGACCTGGGAGGAACCTGTGCGGACAACCGGGATCGGTGGATTGATAGTCGTGATCTGGCTGATCATTGGCGCGATCGCGGCGGGACAGCGCGGCTACTTCAGCAACGACGACACCAACTGCGCCGAGGCGGGCAACACGATCGTGACGATCATCGCCGGCCCGCTCAACTATTTCGGCGTCAACCCGAAGGTCGGCTGCGACCTTCCGCAGCCGTCGAAGTAGGCCCCACCTGCGCCCAGCGGATCGTCGGGCGGGTCCAGTCGGCGCCGACGGTGACGCCGCGCAGGTAGGTGTCGACCAGGTGGGCCTCGTCGCAGAGGCGCACCGGGTCGGCCCGGCCGGTCGACCGTCTCCGGTCATAGACCCGGCCGAGCACCAGCACGTCGAGTTCGTCGGCCGGCACGGCACGGCTGCACCGGCAGATGTAGCGCCGGAGCCCCCGGATCGTCTCGGCGGTCATGTCGGCGCCGCAGGTGCCGCAGTGGACAAGGCCATTCAGGAGCCCGCGGGCGACCGCGGGCTCCTGCGCTGATTCGGTTCCCATTGGTCCCCAGGCTATTCACCTGGCGTTCATCATCACAGTGGGTCGTCACACCGATGGCAGTCCGTCGCGCTATCGCGTCCGCGCGGACCGTCGTGCGCGCCGATCAAACGATCCCAAATGGGTGCTGACCAGGCGCAACTTGCAGATTGGAACTGCTAGTCGCCAGCCCCCGCGGCCCCCGTGGGCCCGCCGGTCGGGTCGTTGGTCGCCGGGGGCGTGGTCGGCTGCTGGGTGGGCGGGTTCTGGGTCGGTTCGTCGTCGGGCGTCGCCGTGGCTCCGCCGGTCGGCTTGGTGGTCGCGGTCGGCTGGCCGCCGTTGCGCGGCGAGTTGGTGTTGCGCGGCTTGGTCGTGGTGCTCAGGGTCGGTCCGGCGGGCACCGCGGGACCGGTGTCGTCCGGGCTGGCGCTCACCTGGGCCGGCTGTGATGGCACCGTGCCGCCGTTTGGCCCGTCGTTGCCCGGGTTGGCCAGGGCGAACATCATCACCACGGCGGCGACGCCGATCAGCACGGCCGCGACGATGCCGGCCCGGTGGGTGGTGGTGAGCCGCTTGCGCCGGCCGGGGACGGGTGCGGTGCTGGGCCCGGGCGAACCCGGGAAGCCGGGGGAGACCGGGCGGGTGCTGGTGCCGGTCAGGCGTGGGTCGCTGCCGGCGAAGGTGTCGCCGGGGCCGCGGCCGACCGGTGCCGCGCCGGGCGCGTACCCCCCGGGACGTGGGCGGGTCGTCGCCGGGCCGCCGGCCAGCAGGGCCGTCGTGCCCGCGCGGGTCATCGACGTCATGGTCGTCTCGGCCGGCGCCGGCCCGATGGCGGCCTCCGCGATCTGGGCCATGGCCGCGGCGTTCTTGAACCGGTCGGCCGGCTCCTTGGCCATCGCGGTCGCGATCACCGCGCGGACCGCGTGGGGCACCTCGTCGGGCAGCGGCGGCGGCTCCTCGTCGAGGTGCGACAGCGCGATCGTCAGGGCGTTGTCGCCCATGAACGGCGGGTGCCCGGCCAGGCAGTGGTAGCCGACCGCGCCGAGCGCGTAGATGTCGGTGGCCGGGGTGATCGCCCGCTTCGCGACCTGTTCGGGTGCCATGTAGAGCGCCGTGCCGACGAGTTCGTTGACGCCGGTCAGGCTGGCCGCCTCGGCCGAGCGGGCGACACCGAAGTCGACCAGCACAACCTGGCCGTTGGGGCGGACGATCAGGTTGCCGGGCTTGACGTCACGGTGCACGACGCCGGCCTCGTGGGCGGCCTGCAGGGCGTGGGCGGTCTGCGCCACGATGGCCATCGCCTCGGCCGGGCTGAGCCGCTCGGCGGTCTTGATCCGCTGCGACAGCGGCTCGCCGTCGACGAACGCCATGACCAGGTAGACGACCGTCTTGCCGTCGGGGTCGGTGTCCTCACCGAAGTCGTAGACGTCGACCACGCCGGGGTGCCGGAGGGTGGCCATGGTGCGCGCCTCGCCGCGGAAGCGGGCGCTGAAGCCGGGGTCGCCGACGGCACGTGGATGCAGGACCTTGACCGCGATGGTGCGGCCCAGGACCTGGTCGATGGCGCGCCAGACTTCGCCCATACCGCCGCTGGCGATGGGCTCCTCCAGCCGGTAGCGCCCGCCAAGCGCGTCTCCGGGATTGAGCATCATGCCTCCGTACCCCGTGTTGCGAGGTGTTACGCCCCGCCAGGGCAAGACCGTGCCCTCCCCCGGGCAACCTTAGCGGCCCGGTCCCGGCCGGCACTGCGCGCGGGGGTCCATCGATACGGTCAGCGTCGCCCGCCCGCGCAGCTTTCCCACCGGCATGGGGTCACATGTCCGATCCGTGACTGCCGTCACGGCTGAGCCCGTCTAACGTCGGTCCGTCCACAGGCGAAGGCGGGTGCCCCGGTGAGTGCGATCTTCGGCGAGACCTTGCGGTTCCAGCAGCGCGACGGCGACGACGTCGCCCTGGTGGTGCTCGGTGACGAGATGTACGCGCGCTACGAGACGCCGGACGGCTACACCGCCGTCTACGACCACGAGAGCGGCGCCTACTGCTACGCCGACCTGGACGCGGGCCAGTTCGCCTCGACCGGGCGGCGGGTCGACGCCGGGCCGCCACCGGCCACCGTGCAGCGGCACCTGCACGAGGCGGCCGAGGTGCGCAACGACCGGGTCAAGGCCCGGCACGAGGCGATGGTGCCGCCCGGGGAGGTGGCCGGCGGGCGGGAGAAGTTCCTGACCTTCGGCCCGAGCGGCGGGCTGCTGCCCGGGCGCCGGCTCAGCTCGGGCACGGTCACCGGCCTGACCATCCTGATCGACTTCCCCGACACCCCGGCCGCGGTCGGCACCGACGAGGTCGACGGGCTGCTCAACGCGCCGGCCTACCGCGGCGGCGGAAACGCGACCTCGGTGCGCGGCTATTTCCAGACCATGTCGACCGGCCGGCTCGACTTCGGCAACGTTGTCATGGGCCCGTTCCGGATGAGCCGGCCGCGGCTGGCCTACGCCAACACCGAGGGTCTGCTGGTGCCGGAGGCGATCCAGCTCGCGGTCGACGCAGGCGTCGACCTGTCCCGGTTCGACTCGTGCAACGAGGGCATCGTCGACTCGCTGTGCATCATGTACGCGGGCCAGACCGAATACAAAGGCGACCTCTGGCCGCACAACTTCGTGCACCGCAAGGAATACAACGGGGTCCGCACCGAGCTCTACATCGTCACCAGCGCCGGGCGGTCGGCCGAAGACCTCAGCATCGGCACGTTCTGCCACGAGGCCGGGCACATGCTCTGCCGCTTCCCCGACCTCTACGACTACGGGTTGGCCGAGCGCGAGGGCGACGACTTCAAGAGCGCCGGGGTCGGCATGTATTGCGTGATGGGCGCCGGCAACCACCTCGACCGGGGGCGCACGCCCGCGCCGATCAGCTCCTACCTGCGGCAGCTCGTCGGCTGGACCGGCACTGAGGTCGACCTCACCGCGGGCGGGCGGTTCTCCGCGAAGCAGGGTGACTACGACACCGTGCTGCGCTACGCGACCGGGCTGGAGAACGAATACTTCCTGGTGGAGAACCGGTCCCGGGCCGGGTTCGACCAGTTCCTGCCGTCCAGCGGGCTGGCCGTCTACCACTGCGACGTGCGCGGCTCCAACGAGTTCCAGCAGGGCACCCGCGAGCAGCACTACCAGTGCGCCGTCCTGCAGGCCGACGGCCACCTCGACCTGGAGGCCAACGTCAACCAGGGCGACGGCGGCGACCTGTTCGGCCGGGTCGAGGGCACCGCGGTCTCGCACGCCACCCGGCCGGCGACCCGCCGCTGGGACGGCACCGAGTCCGGGCTGACCATCTCCGACGTGTCGGCGCCGGGCGAGGTGGTCACGTTCCTGGTGGGTGAGGTCGGCGACGCCGGCGCCACGGTGGTCGGCAAGTCCGAGCCGGCGCTGTCGATCCCCGACGGCGGTTCCAACGGCGTGGCCGACACGATCACGTTCGACTCGCCCGGCACGGTGCGCGCGATGACCTTCGAGGCCGACATCACCCACCCGTTCGCCGGCGACCTGCGGATCGTGCTGCTCTCCCCGACCGGGCGCCGGGCGGTGCTGCACGACCGGGTGCGCACCGGGCGCAACCTGCACCTGGAGCTCGACACCGAGCCGCCGTCGGCGCTGGCGCCGATGGTCGGGCAGCCGGTCGCGGGCACCTGGTTGCTGCGTGTCACCGACGCGTCACCCGACGACGCGGGCTCGCTCGACCGCTGGCGAATCGAGATCACCGTCGGCACATAGCCGGATTTGCCAGGAAATTCATAGCCGATCCCCATAGTCTCCCCAGCGGGATGACGCAGAGTGCTCCGAGTCCCCTATTGGCTTGGAGAGAATTCACATGCGACGACCCAGGAAGCTCGCGCTTGTCGGGGCCGGTGCTGCCGGCGTTTTGGCGATCGGTCTCAGCGTGCCCGCGTTCGCGGCCGGCAACGACAGCCCGTCGCCTTCGCCGTCCACGTCTTCGTCCGCTCCGGCGGACAAGAGCTCGGACTCGGCGAAGCCGGACCGGGCTCAGGCGATGAAGGACCGCCAGGAGAAGCTGGCTGCCGCGCTCGCCAAGGAGCTCGGCATCGATCAGACGAAGGTGTCCGACGCGCTCACCAAGGTCCAGAAGGACCTCGCCGGCGACGCCAAAACACAGCGGACCGACCAGCTCAAGAAGCGGCTGGACCAGGCCGTCAAGGACGGCAAGCTGACCCAGGCCCAGGCCGACGCGATCATCGCGGCCGCGTCGAAGGGCGTGCTGCCCGGTGGCGGCGCCTGGGGTGGCGGCAACTGGGGTGGCGGCGGCGGTCACTGGCGTGATGGCCAGGGCGGCCACGACTCGAAGTAGCCCCGTTCTGCATCAACCCCTTACCTAAGGGACGCCGAACCCGCGCGCGACCGGTGCCAACCCCCCGACACTGGTTCGCGTGCGGGTTCGGTGGTTGGTGGCGGTGGTCGCGGCGCTGGGCGTCGCGAACTATCTCAACAATGTCGCGCTCCGCTGGGCGTACCCGTGGATCTCGGTCCTCGAGGCTCTGGTCCTGCTCGGCCTGGCTCGGGCGGCGGGCCTGACCGCGGCTGATCTCGGGCTGGCCCGCTCGACGTGGCGGCGCGGCCTGCGCTGGGCCGGCGTCGCGGTGCTGCTCGTGCTCGCCGGCTACCTGGTCGCGGTCTTCCTGCCGGCAGGTCGGGAGGCGTTCTCGACCAGCGGGCCCATCTCGGCGTCGGCGGTGCGGTCTACGCGGCGTTCGTCGGCGTGCCGGTCGGCACGGTGCTGCTGGAGGAGATCGGCTTCCGCGGCGTGGTCTGGGGCATGGTCGCCCGGCTGCGCGGGCCGGTCTGGGCCACCGTGGTGTCGTCTGTGCTGTTCGGGCTGTGGCACGTGCTGCCCTCGCTCGGGCTCGGCCGCAGCAACCGGGTGGTTGGCGACGTCTACGGCCCGGCGGCGGGGGCGGTGACCGTCTCGGCGGCGTTCGCCACGATGCTGGCCGGCGTGGTGCTCGCGTCGTTGCGCTGGCGGACCGGAAGCCTGCTCGCCCCGGCCGGACTGCATTGGGCGACGAACGGTCTGGCGTACGCGGTCGGTGCGGCGCTCTGGGCTCTTTCGGATTAATGCCACGAAACCCCCTCATCATTGGTACGAAGAGGTGTGGGCGATCGCCTGGTGCGCTGGGGGCTCCCACGAGCCGCCAATGCCGTGCCCCTCTTGATGGAGTTCATCGTCGTCGCTGTGGCGACGGTACTAGCCATCCGATTCGCCCTGTTCATCACCGGCTATCCCCAGTTGGGTGGCTCCGGCCTGCACATCGCGCACGTCCTCTGGGGCGGCCTGCTGATGGCGGTCGGCGTGATGGGTCTGCTCTCCTTCAACGGACGCGTGATCAGACCCGTCGGCTCGTTCCTGGCCGGCGTCGGCTTCGGACTGTTCATCGACGAAGTCGGCAAGTTCTTGACCAGCAACAACGACTACTTCTTCACACCAAGCATCGCGATCATGTACGTGCTGATCGTCTTGCTGGTGCTCGGGATCCACGCCCTGCACGGGCGTCGCCCACTCGGCAAGCGCGAACTCTATGTCGCGGCGCTCAACACGGCGGCGGCCGGCGCGTCGAACGGGATGACCGACAACTCCCGCGCGCTGGCCCTGCGGCGGATCAACGCGGCGGCTGACCTGCCCGGCGCGGCGCAGGCGGCGGCGCTGGTCCGGGAGATCCCGTCCGGACGTGCCGAACGTTACGACGTCAGCCAGATCGGCACCCGGGTAGCCCGCAAGATCGCACGAGCGCTGCGCACCCGGCCCGCGATGATCACGACGGTGGTCCTGCTACTGCTCCAGACGGTGGTGACCCTGGGTATCGCGTTGCTGATCGTGTCGGCGCTGATCGCGCGCGAAGTGGGCGCGAACGCCGACCTCCGCTTCACCGACCCGGTGCCGACCGCGGTCGGCGGCGCGAGCGCCATCCTGTCGGCGGCCTGCGTCGTCTACGGCGTGATGCGGCTGCGGCAGAAGCGGCGGGTGACGGGTTATCGGTGGCTGCAGCGCGCGGTGCTGATCGACCTGCTGCTGACCCGGGTGTTCGAGTTCGCCGTCTACCAGTTCGCGGCCATCCCGGCCCTGGTGATCGACCTGCTGCTGCTCGGGGTGCTGGAGTTCGCGATCCGCAACGCTGTGGCCAAGGAGGAGGCCGTCGACGACGGTTCCGCCGAGGCGGCGGAGGCGGGCCGGCGGTCGCCTGCACTGGGCGCGGCGCCGGTGGCGGCGCGGTCCGGCTTGTCAGGGTCTCTTCCGGCCGGCGCGGTGGCGACGGCCTCGCTCGGCGACGCCGACGGGGTGCGCAACGCCGCGGACATCGGGCCGTTGCCGGCGGGGCCGCCGGGTGGGTATCCAGGGGCGTTGAGTCCGTCGTTGGTCGCTGCTTCCGGGTCCGCGATCGTTACGGGTCGGCCGTCGGCGGTGGCGGAGCCGTCGCCTGGCGGTAAGTCGTTGCCGGCCGAGCCGCCAGCTTTGGGCGGACCGGCGGCGGCGCCGGCCGTGCTGCCGGGTGCGGCGGTGGGCGGCCCAGGTCCGTACTTCGCGACGTTGTCCGTGGCCGGTGCCGCGGATCGTGGGCGTGAGTCCGATGGCGCTGGGCGTTCGTCGTCTGGTGCTGTGTCCGTTTCTGGCGACGAGATTGGCGCTTTGCCTGGGTCCGGCGACGCGGTGCCTCCCGCGGCCGGTGGTTCAGGTGGCGACACGCCCGATTCAGGGCCGGGCTTGGCGTCGCGGATGCGGTTGGCGTTCACCGGCGGGTGCCGGTCGCATGCCGGTGTCATCGGCGGCGCGCTGTCGGCCGGATGCGGCGCCATCGCGGGCGGGCTGGTGGCGGGGGTGTCGACGCGCTCGGCGGCCGTGCACGGTGACAGCCCGGCGGCGGCTGGCGGTGACGCCAGCGACATCGTCGGCGAGGTGCTGGACGACGCCGGCTCCGGCGACCACGACGCCTTGCCGCCGCTGGGTGGCACCGCGGGCGCGGCCGGCGATGAGGATCCTGGCGCCGTGGGCAGTCCCGGCGGGGGAGACCGCGGCAACGCACGGCCGCTCGGCGGCTCGGCGGACGGCGTCGCCGGCACAGGTGGGTCAGCCAGTCACGACGTGGAGACGGCTGGCGGCCCGGGTAGCGTCGGTGGGCAGCCGCCGCCGGCGACGTGGATCGGGAGCCGGACCGGCAACGCCGGCAGCGGGCGCTACCGCTCGGCGGAGCGCGGCGAGCGCGCGGCGAAGGCCAACGCACGCGAGGAGCCCGCAGCCGGATCCAATGTGGAATCTCAGCGGCGAATGACGCCGCCACCCCTGTCCTGAGTGGGTTTCCGGGCGCCGGCGGGCTGCCGGCGGGAAACCCTGCGCGGCAATCGCCCCGGGCGTAACGTGAGTTCATGGCGGTTATCGGCATCGACATCGGCGGCTCGGGCATCAAAGGCGCCATGGTCGACATCAGGCGGGGCGAGCTCACCGGCGAACGCTTCCGGGTGGATACGCCGCAACCCTCCAACGTCAAGAGCGTCGTCGCGGCGGTCGGCGAGGTGGTCCGCCACTTCGGGAGGCGGCCGGAGCGGGTCGGCATCACCTTCCCCGGCGTTATCCAGAACGGCTTTGTCCGCACGGCGGCCAACGTCGACAAGTCGTGGATGAACACCCCCGGCGCCCAGCTCTTCGCGGAAGAGTTGCGCAGCCCGGTGGCGCTCATCAACGACGCCGACGCGGCCGGCATGGCGGAGATGGCGTTCGGCGCCGGCAAGGGGCGCAAGGGCAAGGTCGTGATGCTGACCTTCGGCACCGGCATCGGCAGCGCCGTCTTCATCGACGGCATGTTGGTGCCCAACACGGAGTTCGGCCACATCCGGATGCACGGCGTCGACGCGGAGAAGCGCGCGGCCGCGAAGGTCCGCCAGGACGAAGACCTGGGCTGGGGCGCGTGGGCCAAGCGGGTCCGCAAATATCTGCAGCATCTGGAGCAGCTCCTCAGCCCCGACCTGTTCATCGTCGGCGGCGGCGTGAGCCGCAAGTCCGACAGCTTCCTCTCGCGGATCGAGGTCGAAACCCCGGTCGTGCCGGCGATGCTGCTCAACAACGCCGGCATCATCGGTGCCGCCCTCGCGTCGCCGCAGGCCCGCAGCGGCCGCGCCGCCGCGACCAAGGCGAGCGCCGATGGCCGCAAGTCGACGCCCAGCAAGTCGGCTTCGACCGGTGGTGCCCGCAAGGCGTCGACCGCGCGGAAGTCGTCGAGCGCCCGCAAGTCGACGTCCGGCCCGAGCGCCTCGACGCCGCGCAAGGCGACCAAGACATCGACGGCTCGCAAGGCGACCAAGTCGTCCACAGCCCGCAAGTCGACGGCGGCGCGCAAGTCGACGGCGGCGCGCAAGTCCACGGCGGCGCGCAAGTCGACCTCGACGCGTAAGGCGACGACGGCGCGCAAGGCACCGGCCACGCGCAAGTCGACCACGGCGCGCAAGTCGACCGCGCCCCGCAAGGCATCGACGGGTCCGGCCCGCCGGTCCGCCGGCGCGACCCGGAAGGCGACCAGCGCCCGCTCGACCACGGCACGCAAGTCGACGTCGGCACGGAAGTCGACCTCGGCGGGCCGGAAGTCGGCGAGTGCGGCCCGTAAGACGACGTCGGCGGCGCGCAAGAGCGCGAGCGCGGCGCGGGCGACGACCGCGAGGTCGCGTGCTACCGCGACGGGCACGGTGCGTAAGTCGGCATCCGCGGGGCGGAAGTCGACGAGCCCGGCCCGCAAGACGTCATCGGCGGCGCGCAAGAACACGAGCACGGCACGGGCGACGACCGCAAAGGCGGCTAAGCCGAAGTCCACGACGAGCCGGGGGTCCGCGCGCAAGACGGTGGCGGGGGCGAGTCGGTAGGGCGTTTGGCTGGTGGCGGAGTGTCGTTCGGCGGCGCCCCGCCACCGACGTCCGCTGTCCCTGCCCTGGGCGCTCCGCGCCGCTCCAACCGCGGCCGAACTTGCCTTGTCCGACTGTCGTCGTCAATTATGGATCGCCATAGTGGCTGTGTCCGGATAGGACAGAGGTGTCCTCATCGACAGGCTCCGATGTTTGGCTTAAATCTCGCCTGCGCGTCGGCGGTCACCCGGACGTCGGCGCCGGTCGGTCGTGGAGGTGTGGCGGCTACCTCGGCGGTGGGGTCGGGTGTGGCCGGCACGTAACCGGCTGGTAACGGAGTTCGTGCCCGTGGCACGGGCGGTCTGGATGGGTTATATGCTTGCAGAGTGGCAATGATTGACGACGCCTCCGTCACATTGAGGGTGAGCCGGCTGGACCGGCCTGATGTGGTGGTGTTGCGGCTCGCGGGGGAGCTCGATCTGAGCACCGCCCCCTACCTCAGTGAACGCATCGACGAGGTGGTCGGCGACGGCCGCAACGCGATCGTCATTGATCTTCATGATGTGACGTTCTGTGACTCGACCGGAATGTCCGCGTTCATTCGGGGCCACCATCTCAGCTCGGCCGCCGGCGGCTCTCTCCGGCTGACCGGCGCCCGCGGGGTCGTGGCTCGGGTCCTCAAGATCAGCGGTCTGGACACGCTGCTCAGCGACGACTCCTGAGCCGTCGAGGTCGACACACCCGACCGTGGGCCAATGTGGATTTAATTCCGCAAAACGCCCCGAAACGGGTTATGCCTCGGGAGGATGGCCGGGAGGGGAAACGACTGGCTACCTGGGGGCGAGCTAATGGACTTCTCCATCGTCGAATCCGGCTACGACCGCGACGAGGTCGACAGTTGCCTTCTGGATCTGGGTGAGCAGCTCGCGAGCGCGTCGGCGCAAGCTGAGGGCGCCACCAGCATGCGGATCGAGCTGGGCATGGTCCGCGCCGAAGCCGAGCGCCTGCACGAGATGCTGCGTGCCCGCCCGGCCGTCTACCGCAACACCCTCCGCATCCAACAGATGGTCACGCTCGCCGAGGAAGAGGCGGCCGACATCGTCGCGGAGGCCCGCGAGACGCTCGCCAAGGCCCGCGAAGACGCGCAGCGCATCCGGGCCGAGGCCTACAACGACGCGGTGAAGGCGCGGCGTGACTTCGAGCTCGCCCTGGCCGCCCGCCGGCGCCGCCAGAACGGCGCGGAGAAGGTCCTCTCGCAGATCAGCTTCGAGCCCGCGCCGGCCGGCGCGGCGGGCATCGAAGCCACCCCCGCCGCCGCGCCCGCCAAGGCCGGCCGGGCGGCGGCCGGCAGCAAGGCCACGAACGCCCGGGGGACCGGCACGGCGCCCGTTGCCAAGGGCGCACCGCAACGCAACGACGGCGCCCATCACCACGAGTCCGGCCAGGCTGCCGTGAAGGGCAACGCCGCGGCGGGCAAGCACGATGCGACCCCGTCGGGACGCCCCTCCCCGACGCCGGTCAACGGCGAGATCGCCCCCGTACGTGGCGCCGTCCCCCTCAGCGACCCCGCCCTGCCGCCGGAGAAGACCAGCAAGGGCGGCCTGTTCGGCAAGGGTGGCCTGCTGGGCAAGGGTCGCGCGAAGAGCGGCTCGGCCAAGGACGCCAAGCCGAACACACCCGCCGGCAAGGGCCGCAACGCGGGTCCGGCGGCCGGACCCTCCCCGAACGATGTCACCCAGAAGGCCACCGGTCGCGCCGGTGTGGCCGGGAGTGGCGTCCAGTCGCCGGCTGATCGCGGAGCGGCGGCGGGCAGCGCCGCTGGGCCGGCCGCGGCGCCGGGCGGCGCGAAGGCTCCGGCTGCGGGCGCTCCCACCGGGAGCGCGCGCTCCAACGGCAGCGGTCGGCGCCCGGCTTCGAGCCCGAGTGGCGAGAAGGCCCCGGCGGCGGGTGCCACCGCGGCTCAGGCGGGCGCCAACGGTGCAGCGGCCGGGCCGGCCACGGGTGCGGGCAGCGGGAAGGCTCCTGCGGCCGCGAACGGTAGCGGACCGGCTGGTTCCAGCGGCGGTGCGCCCGGGTCGGCTTCGAACCCCAGCGGCGGGAAGACCCCGGCGGCGGGCGCGGCGGCCCGGTCCGGCGAGGCGGGTTCCAACGGCAGCGCTCCGCGTCCGGCTTCGAGCCCGAGCGGTGCGAAGGCCCCCGCGGCCGGTGGCGCCACTTCGGGCGGGTCTGGGCAGGCGGGTTCCAACGGGTACGTCGGGCAGCCGGCAGCCAATGCGCGTGCTGCGACGACCCCTAACGGCGCTGCTGCCATCGGCAAGGGCGCGGCTGCCGGTGCCAAGCCCGCGACCTCGGGCAACGGCGCTGGTACCGCGAGCAGCGGGAACAAGGGCGGTGCGGCAACGGCCGGCAACGCGGGTACGCCGTCATCGGGCGACGCTCGCACGACGCCCGGCACCAACGCCGGCAGCGCTGGCAGCACCGCGCCCCAGGGTGGCGCCGCGGGTGCGGCGGGTAGCGGCAGTGCGGATGGCGCCGCAGCGAATGGCGGGTCGGGCGGCACGGCGGCGGCTGGCAACGGTGCCGCAACGGCGCGCAACACGCGTGCGGCGGCCGGGAACGGTTCCCGTGCGGGTGCGGCTGCAGGGGCCGGCGGCGCCGCTTCTGGGAATGGTCCTCGCGCTGGGGCTGGCGGCGCGGCCGCTGGTGCTCCCGCGGCGGGCGAGAGCGGCCGGTCCAACCCTCCGGCCAGCGGCCGGGCAGCCGGTGGCACGCGCGGCTCCAGGTCTGGTGCGAACAGTGGGCGGCCGGCCAACGGGGATGGGCGCAACGGTGGCGCCGGCCGGCCGGCGCACAGCGGTGGCAACCGGCCCGGCGACAGCGGTTCGCGGCAGAGTGGCTCGTCCGGCAACGGCCAGGCCGCGGGCGGGTCCGGCAACGGCGGCAGTAAGCCTGCCGGTGGTGCGTCGGGCAACGGCAAGGCGGTCGAGAACGCGGATAAAAGCCCAAGTGGCCATACGGCCGCCCGTCGGGCGTCGGAGATACCGGTAGGAAACGGCCCGCGAGCCGCAAGCACGCCAAGCGCCGGCGTCGCTGGTAGGACCACCACCGACGTGCCGCTGCCCCCGCAGGACGTGCCTCCGGGGCCGCGCGGCCTGTCCGCCAAGGCGGACGTCGGCGACAGCGGCGCGTCCAGCGCAACACCCGGACTCGGCGGGCGGGAGGCGCAGTCGCCGGTGCCCAAGCTGCGCTCCGGGGCGCCGGGAGCCGAGACCGGGCGCGGCGCGGCCGGCGCTCGCTCCGCCGCGGGCCAGCCGGCGTCGACGACGCCCAAGCCACCCAGGTCCGCGGCCCCGGCCACCGGCACACCTGGCGACGACGGCGAGGCGGCCGACGACGGCGAGGCGGCCGACGACGGTGAGGCGGCCAAGGACGGTGAGGCGGCCGGCGACGGCGAGCCCGGCGCAAAGGCCAAGGGGAGCAAGGGCGAGGAAACGGACGACGCCGAGAACGCGGAAGCCGGCGAGAAAGACGGCAAGGGCAAGGGCCGGTGGCCGCGCCTGCGTGGGCGGCGCACGGCGGTCATCCGCTGAGCGCGACACCCCCGAGAACGAGAAGACCCGGGCGGCCGGATGGCCGCCCGGGTCAACACCCGTGAGTGGGCTCAGGTGA
>Ga0193743_1000742_pt1 | contig 25470 bp, 15 predicted proteins | sample L2c2metaG_FD_143038 | JGI IMG/M metagenome (GOLD analysis project Ga0193743, IMG submission 143038) | Soil microbial communities from a riparian zone of the East river system, Colorado, United States - L2c2 | ecosystem: Environmental > Terrestrial > Soil > Riparian zone | place: USA: East River...
TATTTTTCAGGGCAACGTCATCATCCACGATGACAATTTCGACCGGGATGCCTTCTGAACGCGCCATCTCGGCCGCCAGACCGAAGTTCAGCCGGTCGCCGGTGTAGTTCTTGACCACCAGCAGCACACCAGACTTCGTCGCAACTACCTTAATGGCGGAGAAAACGGAATCGCTGCTGGGCGAGGTAAAGACTTCTCCGGCCACAGCAGCGCTCAGCATGCCCACGCCGACATAGCCTGCATGAGCCGGCTCGTGGCCGCTTCCGCCGCCGGCAATTACTGCGACCTGTTGGTTATTGTCGTGTCCCGCATCTGCGCGCACTATGACTTTATGTCCCAGTAGACGGGCCGAGCCCGGGTGAAGCACGACCAACCCTTGCAGCATTTCTTCCACGGCATCTTCCGGACGGTTGATGAACTTTTTCATGGGAAATCCAATGTACAGCGTTTCGCGAGGAGAATGGCGAGCAGACTTTTTGAAACATAATTGCGCCTAGATGGCTAGATGAATCGGGAGCGAGTGTCAGTTGGTGCTAACAGGGCTTAGCACTCATCGATCCATTTGGATCGGTTGACGTTTCGGGCAAGTGCCGCATAACAAAACGAAGCCGCGAGTCAAACTGCTGCGTGAGTGAGCGACGTAGATTAACTATGGCCTCACAGTCGGGAGTCAAAGCATTCTCCTCGGATATCTGCGGCCAAGCACGACTGTAGCCACGACTGGGTTTCAAGGTTTCGTGAGCAGGTAGTTGTGTACACGGAGCCAATTTTCCAGGAGCAGAGGAAAGATGCCCAGTTCTGGATACTTCGTCTGGTCGTCCCCCATGTGAGTGCCGTGGGGGCCACGCTCAAAGATGTGAAGTTCGGCAGGGACTTCGGCCTTACGAAGAGCATTGAAGAAGACCGTGGCGTTCATACTGTTCACCTTCTCGTCGAACTCGGTGGCGTAGATGAAGCTGGGGCTGGTGTCCTTCGTAACATGGTCTACCGGGGAGATGATGTGATTAAGTTCATCGCTGGGCGTAGGACCAGTGAGCGAGATGATGGACCACGAGCCAGGAATATCGCGGGTGACGGTGAGACGCGCGTAGTTCAAGATGGCGAAGTCAGGGCGAGCGGAAAGCTTGTCGACGGCATCAGCGGATTGCCCAAAGTCCTGGGTGGTGCCAGGAGGCAGCTCTGGCAGACCGTGCGGGTTACCCGTAGCAAGGAACCCGGCAAGGTGGCCGCCGGCGGAGAAACCCCAGACACCGATGGCGTCCGGCTTCAGGTTCCATTCACTTGCATGGGCTCGGACGTAGCGAACGGCCCGCTGGCCGTCGATCTGCGGAATGGGGTAGAGGTAGCGCGGGCCGAGGCGATACTGCAGCACATAAGCCGAGATGCCGAGTTTGTTCAACCAGCGGGCCTCCCGTGCACCTTCTTGCTCGGTGACGAGGTGGTTATAACCGCCACCGGGCAAGACAATCACAGCAGTATGAGGGCCGGGGCCGGAAGCAGGGTAGCTCCAAAGCTTGGGCTGGTCGTCGAAGGTGTCGCCAACCGCCCCAGGCGCACCGTTTGTCCACAGGACAATCGTCTCTTTCGCGTCAGAGGGAATGGCGGTGCCAACAGCAGAAGAGGACTTAGTCGTCTGAGCGACAGCGGACAAGGCTAGAGCAAGGAATAGGGCGGCAATCTTCATGTCCTGAAAAGAATAGATGACAGTATGGGGAGTATGGAAGGTAGAACTATGCCGAATCGACTGATGGAGCCATTTTGGACGATCGTGGGGCTAAAAAGGCTTTCTTCGATCAGGAATTCAAGTCAGACGATCACTTTGAAGTAAGGGATAATGGGTCACCATGAAACTCGGTGTCAACACGCTTATCTGGTCCGCTACCTATGACAACTCGGTCGAGGAGGTTCTTCCCACGATCAAGGAAAAGGGCTTCGATGGAATAGAGTTTCCTATCTTCCGAGCAAATGTATCTCCTGCGCGTGTTCGCAGCGCGATGTCATCAAATGACCTTGAATGTAATACAGTGAGCATTTTTGTCGACGGTTTGAGTGCGATCAGTGACGACGCCACGATTCGCAAACGGTCTATCCAATGGTTGAAAGATGCTATTGCGATTACGGCGGAGTGCGGTGCTAATACCATTGCCGGCCCACTTTACTGTCCCGTCGGATATCTACCAGGCAGGCGCCGTACTGCTGACGAGTGGTCGTGGGCGATCGAAGCGTATCAGCGGGTAGGCGACACGCTGACTGAACACAACGTCTCCCTCGCCATTGAACCCCTTAATCGTTTCGAAACTTACTTTCTGAACACCGCGGAGGATGCCGCCTTGTTAGCGGAAGAAGTTGGCCATCCGAACATCGGAATTCTATACGACACCTTTCACGCAAACATTGAAGAGAAGAGTATCGCAGCCGGATTGCTTAAGGTCGGAAAGTATTTGAAACTGATTCACACATGCGAGAATGATCGTGGAATCCCTGGCTCGGGCCATGTTGAATGGGAAAGCGTCTTCGCCGCGATTCGCCAACTTGAATATAATGGCTGGCTTACTATCGAGAGTTTTGGATTCGCGTTAGGTGATCTTAGCGCTGCTGCAGCAATCTGGCGAGACATCGAATCCAGTCCATCCGCTATTGCTTATGAAGGAATTCGCTTTCTGAGGCAAGTGGCTGGCGGGAACGGCGAGCGATCGCGCAAGGCCGCGAGCCAGACAAGTTAGTTTGGAGATAACCTCCGATCGATCTCATAAACGAGACCTGCTCGTCCCAATTATCGTTATCGAGTTAGCCAAGTTGCTGAAACGCCGATTTCGCGGGAAGATGAACTGGGTCGAAAAAGCCCGACTATTGCTAGGCCGAACGGCCTATCTAAGTGAGCAGTCATCTCAGGAGATCAAACAACATGCACCAGATAGCTATCTTGTTCCTGGCAACATTCTCTGCCGCCTCTGTTGCTCAGCAGTCGCCCGCCGTGAACTCTCCCCGCCCCGCTCCTGCTCCGCTGCAAGTGCCAACCCCCCATTATGTGACCTTGGTGTTGACCGAGGACGTCAACGCATCCGCCGACACAGTTTGGGCGCGAGTAGGCAAATACTGTGACATCGGAAAATGGGCATTTCCCGACTGCAAAGTACTTGCAGGCGACGGCGGCTATGCGTCCGAGCGAAACATAGTGAACGAGGTGTTGGTCGGCAAAACCGACCACAGCTACACCTACACGCAGCCCGTACGAAAAGACACCAAATACAACCTTTATCATGGCACGCTGGAGGCGGTGCCCGTTACAGCCAAAACATCGCGCCTCATCTACAGCTTTTTCTACGACAACAGCATGCTCGCTGACGATGCCGCCCGCGACGCCGAAATCGACACCCGCAAGAAGCGATTTACCGTATTTCTTCGGAACATGAAGACGCTGGGCGAAGGCGGGAAAGTGCCACCCTCGGCTAAGGAAGCCATTCAACCACCAAGCCCCGCACCGGATCAGCTGCAGACTCAAAATCCCCACTACGTCGCCATACCTATGACCGTCACCGTCAATGCACCCGTGGACACAGTCTGGGCTCGCGTTGGCAAATACTGCGACATTGGCGAATGGGGCATTCCAAACTGCACTATTCTCTCCGGCGATGGCAGCCTGGGCACCGTCCGGTCTATCGGCCATGAGGTACTCGTAGGCAAAACGAAATACAGCTACACGTACACCCAGCCGGTTCGCGAAGGCGTTACTTACAACATGTATCACGGCTCACTCGAGGCTTCCCCTCTCACCGACAAAACTACGCGCCTGAGCTACACCTTGGTCTATGACAACAGCATGCTCGCCGACGATGATATACGGAATAAGGACATCAGCAACCGCCGGACTCGGTTCACTAAGATGCTTGAGAACATGAAGGTTCTGTCCGAAGGAGGAACGCTGCCCGCAGGAGCATTGGGTGCAAGTGCTGGCGCCCCCTCGCCCCATTAATCAGCGATAGACCTCCATATCCAAATCAGGCCTCGAAGAGAGCAACCATCATCACGGTCGATCTGCAGATCAGTAGCGGCAAGTCGGCTTATCGGTAGCAATCCTGAGCGCATTGGCAAAGACGTAGTTTTCGAAAACTACTTTTGTGGATCTGTTCTGCGCCCGAACCGCGCACACCAGGCGAGACATCCTGTGACCCATGCGAGCCACCTCTAAAGGTGATTTATGGATCTTTCGAGCACAAGGAGGGTTCGGAAATCATCTTTTATGACAGCAACGCCCAACTTCTCTCGCCGCCCCGTCTCAGTAACACCAGCCCCTAGAATAGCGATCTTCATTAGCGAATCTCCGAAAGCATTGCATTATCCCTGTCCAAAACAATGTTCGAGGTAGTTAATAGTTTTTCTCCTGTAAAGATAGAGTTTGCACCTGCAAAGAAGGCGAGAAGCTGTCCTTCTTTGCTAAGGGTCATTCGACCGGCCGCGAGACGGATACGGGAGCGAGGCATCAGAATTCGTGCGACTGCAATTGTTCTGACGAGGTCCGTTAACTCAACCGGGGTAGAAGCTCCAAGTGGAGTTCCTGGGATAGGCACCAAAAGGTTTATCGGTACCGACTCAGGTGGTGGCTCCATTTGGGCAAGTTCACTCAGAAGAGAACAACGATCCTCTTCTGTCTCCCCGATACCGAGGATTCCACCGCAACAAACCGTAATTCCCGCAGCCCGAACGAATCTAATTGTTTCCAGCCGTTCATCATATGTACGCGTAGTAACGATATTTGGATAATGTTCACGGCTCGTGTCTAGATTATGGTTGTAGGCATCGAGGCCGGCTTCTTTCAAACGGTAGGCCTGATCGGCATTGAGCATACCGAGTGTGGCGCATGCCTCAAGGCCAAGCGCTTTAACTTCTCGTATCATCGCAACCACACGTTCGAAGGGTTCACCGTCTGGAGCATTGCGCCATGCAGCCCCCATGCAGAAACGCTGTGCACCCTGCGCGCGCGCCTGGATCGCGGACGTGCGGACCTGTTCGACAGAAAGGAGGGGTATTCGTTTAAGTCCTGTCTTATGGTGTGCCGATTGAGAACAATAGTTACAATCCTCTGGACATCCACCTGTTTTGATGGAGAGAAGAACGCAACGTTGGATCTCTTCAGGGGCATGAAAACTACGATGAACTGTGTGAGCTCGATAGAGAAGGTCGAATAGTGGAAGTCGGTACAGTTGCAAGGCTGTTACAGCATCAGTCGCTGCGTTCAACGTAAAAGACTCCTTAAGCTTCTGTGAGTTTGCACTCACATTTGAGTGTGATCAAGGATGTTTTTGTATTGTTATATATAGTTGAATTGATAAACCATATGAACGCCGCAACCGTGTCTCGGGGCCAGTGCTTCATAAGCATGCCAGTTTGAATCCGAACTTCTCCTCGCCTCACATTCAATAGCGGTTCCAGGGCATCCCCCTTTTACAATGTCGTCACTACCACGCGTTACATCGTGCCGACCGCGTTTCTCGCCAGGCTCCGCGGATATCAGCAAAACCAGCGAGGGCAAGGATCGCGCAAATCAGGTGGCCGGAGTACCCGTCTTCGCGGGTCGCACTGTACTACAGAAGGGACCACGCAGACCTATCAGTACCTCACCAAGACGGCTTTTGTATTGCCGTCTGCAACATGCGCGTGATATGGCAACGTGAGATCGCCGACGATCCAACGGAAGTCTAGGTCATCCGCACGAGCATTTGAGTTGATTCGGTCGCTGCTTATGCCCGTTCCAGGTCGATCAAACAACTCCGTCCACACCAATCCTGGATCTAGCGCCATCTGGGTACCCCAACACAGTTTTCAAGGCTTTAAAAGCTGGCAGCGATCCCGCCGCCCGTATATTGGTCTCTGGGACTTCAACGAGAGTAGCAGGCGCTGCCAATCCCTGTTACAAGTACCTTTGGATAAAAGTCATTTCGCATGAATCTTCGTTCTTTGCTTCTGAGTCTCGTCTTCGCCGCAAATCTGAGCGCTCAAGTGCGTGTCATCAACGATGGATTTCCGGGGGAAAACACCTCCGAACTCGACGCTCGTCTTGATAGCGCACTTCAGCAGTTCAATCCTAACTATGTTGTTCTCTTCGCGGGAGGCAACGACGCGCTCAACGAGAAGAAGTTTCTCGCGGCCGACGAGACCGGGGCTCATCTGAAGGCGATGGTTGCTCGCGTAAAAGCCCGGGGCGCTCAGGCCATCTTGGTCACCGTGCATGATCCTGACCTTACCCGGCTGATGGCCCGACACAAGCAGGAAGCATATGGCGATATTCCTCCGTTGCAACGGCTTGCTATGGTCAACGAACAGGTGCGCGGCGTGGCGCAGGTCGATCATGTGCCATTGGCTCCGTTTTCCATTGTGCTGAGCAAGGCTGGAGGGACAAACGCCGAGTTGAGTACCGACGGAGTCCACCTTACGGCGAAGGGCTACGCTCTACTGGCCGGAACGGTTCGCGCGCAACTCCCGAAGCACCTTCCCGCCGATGCAATTATCTTATGCTTTGGAGACAGTCTGACGTACGGAATCGGAGTGCGCCCACCGAACAGCTCTGAGACGGCTGAGACGTATCCGTCACAGCTCCGCGCGCTTTTGCATTAGGACAAGTGTATCGGCAGCTGGATAGAATGCCATGCATGGCTGCAACGCTTGTACCGCAGGTACCTGAAACAACAGAGATGACCGAGGCTATTGAAGCGCATGTGCATCACGTGCTGCATAGCTCTCACTTTGCGCGAGCCGAGACACAGCGCAAGCTGCTGCAATATCTCTGGGAACATCGCTCTGAAAGCGTCAGCGAGTACGCACTGGCGACCGAAGCTCTTGGGCGTAGCGCAAGCTTCGATCCCACTACGGATGCTTCAGTCAGAGTCCACATCTCTCGCCTGCGGAAAAAGCTGAAAGAGTACTACCAACTGGAGCCCGGAGAACCAGAGCTGCTGGTGATTCCCACCGGAACGCATCAGCTAATGGTGCAGGACCAGTCGCTGCACACCGCCGCCCCAGTGGTCGACGAAGCGGAAAGCCCACAAACCCCTGGACGTTCGTATACGATCCAGATCCTGTCGGGGATCATCGGGGTTCTCCTCATTGCGATTGTATGTCTTGGCTGGAAATATAACGCCATCCATTCTGTTTCTGAACGTCCAAAGCCGAATGCATTCTGGAATTGGTTTCTGACAGGCACAGCACCGATCAGAATCATCCTCCCAACGCCAGTCATCTTCGGCTTTAAGGATCATCCTACGTACCGGTTGCGCTCTACCTCGGTCAACGACTTTAACGATGTGCCCAAAGACCCGGAGTTCGACAAACTGACCAAGACTCTGGGAGAACGAACCTTCGAGCAGCCTTACACCGTAACGTGGGATACTCTGGCGGCGATCGATATGGCACGCTACCTCGACGGCGTAGGAGCCAAAGATCGTGTCTCGTTTAATGTAACCCGCGATCTCTCGCCTCTGTTCCTAGAAAACTCGAATGTCATCGCCGTTGGTACGCACCAAACTCTTCAGCCTCTCAACGATTACCTGCAGGCGATGAACTTTTCTCTCGCGCCGGCTGAGTTGCGGGTAACGAATACAAAGCCCCGGCTCGGGGAGCAGAAAACCTACGAGATCATTCATAAGAGCCGCTACCGAGAGGTCCGGCCCTCGATCCTGGCCGTGCTGCCTGGACGTGCACCCGGGCTGAAAGTAATGCTTCTGCAATCTCGAGATACAGGCGCTCTTGTCGCACTTATTTCCTCAGCTGCAGGGTCGAATTCAATCGAGGAGATGTGGAAGAAGGAAGGATCGCCAAAGTACTTCGAGATAGTGACCTACACCGAGGTGGAAGGAAATGCTCCGCTGCGGACCTGGCCTGTTGCGATCCATACATTTACCTCGCAAGTGCCTGCAGATTCAATGTAACAGCGCGTGCCATTCGCTCGAAAAGTCTCCGAGTTATCGCGCGGGTGGCAGTATGTTTTTCCATGATCGGAAAATAAAGATCACTGCTCCATTTCGCTTCCATATCCTCATCGCTTCAACATAGCCGTGCCGCCAATAGCAGCTTCGACAACAACACCCCGTCGTCTGTGGCGGCATGGCTTCGGGTGTAGTTACAGCCTATGCAGCAGCCAAGGAAGGGCTCAAGCCGTCCAACTCAATCCGAGCTCTCATTTGGAGGTGTGCAACCGGAGGGACATCACCTCCGAAGTATCGAGCAAGAAGCTATTGGACCAAGCGTCTAATAAGAACTAAGTACATGAAAACAATCATGCTGTTACGTTACGTAACAGCATGGTACTTCCCAATACCACTCCACAAAACGAATAGTGGCGAGCCATAGGGAAATAGGGTGTCCAGCCTAGCTGAAGATGCCCGTTCCGTTTCAGCACCAGCTCTCATCAGATGAGGCCACTATGAAGTTTTGTTTTAGGGCAGTAGCGCATTTCGTTGCTCTCGGTCTGTTCCTCTTCGCCCCGGCTCTCCTACAGGGGCAGGTCGCAAACGGAGTCATCACCGGGCGCCTGACCGACACAACGGGAGCCGTCGTACGCGATGCTCAGGTTACTCTTACCAAAACCGATACTAGATTCACCATCTCTACACGGAGTAACGGGGACGGCATCTACTCGTTCCCATCGCTTCAGACTGGCCCCTACAAGATCCAGGTCTCACAGAGCGGCTTCAAGAATGCAGAAACGACTCTCACCCTGGCGGTCGGACAAACGGCCAACATCGATCTGGGCCTCGAGGTCGGCTCCAGCACCGAGACCGTAAACGTCGAGTCGGCCGGCATGGCCGATCTCGAAACCAGCGATTCCACCGTGAGCTATACGGTAGGTACGCGGCAGGTGAGCGATCTTCCTCTTAATGGGCGCAATCCTTATGGGCTGGCAGCTCTATCTCCTGGCATCAATCCAGGAGGCGGCTTCGGTCAGGGTGTCAGCCAGGTTCGTGGTGCGGTGGTCGCGACAGGGACCAATAACTTCGAGTCCAACGGTGGACAGTCGGGATCGAATGAGGTCTTTTTCGATGGCGTTCCGGCGACCGTATGCTGCCAGGGCCAGCCGGCCCTAACTCCATCAGTTGAGGTCGTCGATCAGTTCAAGGTCATCACTTCGACTCCTCCGGCGCAGTTCGGACGCTCCTCGGGCGGCATTCTCAACATTGTGTCGAAGACCGGCACTAACCGATTGCACGGTACCGTCTATGAGTTTCTGAGGAACGAGAAGCTGGACGCTGCACCCTACTTTCTGAAGTACAACAACACGCCACCCATCCGTGGCCGGAACGACTTCCGTGCGCCGCATAAGTTCAATCAGTATGGCTTCTTCGTAACCGGCCCGGTATATCTACCCAAGATCTACAACGGCCGTGACAAAACCTTCTTCACCTTTGGTTGGGAGGCATCACGCAACGTTCTCTATGCCCCGGTAACCGCGACAGTGCCGACTGCGCTTCAGCGCCAGGGGATTTTTACGGAAGCCCCCGGTCAGATCTATGACCCCTACAGCACAAGCGGCAATACGCGTCAGCCCCTTCCCGCGGGTTGCAACTCCGCCGGCTGCTTCGGCGCAGGCAAGATCGTCCAAAACATCAACCCTGTATCGCAGAAGCTGTTGCAGTTCTTCCCCCAGCCCAACGTCGCTGGACTGACCAACAACTATGTCTACGCCAACCGCACAAGCGATCAGGTGGACCAGTTTAACTTCCGCGTCGATCACAACTTTTCGTCCAAACAGCGTGTCTTCGCACGTGGCACTCGCGATACCAACACGCATCACGAGAACGATCTCTTCAACCAGGCTACTGGCCCCAGCGGCATCAATCAGACCCTGCGTGCCTATCTCTTAGCACTAGGCGATACGTGGACGATTACGCCACGGCTGATTCTGCAGACCAATTACGGCTTCGCTTACCAGAAGAACTTCCAGATCCCACAGAACTACGGATATCAGGCGTCTGACTATGGCTTCACCAACTTGGACAGTCAACAACAGTTGGCCGGTCTTCCCTACATCACCATTAACGGTAGTCCCACCAGTGGCGGCTATGCCGGCATCTCAAATGCGGCCAACACCAACCGATGGGAGCATTACAGTCACTTTCTGGAATCGACTGCGCTATGGCAACTCAGAACGCACAGCCTTACATTTGGCTATGACGGCCGCCTTATCCTCGAACACCAGCAAAGCGCAGGCAACGGCCCGGGCACACTGTTGTTCGATACAACCCTGACCAACGGCCCTAACGTTACTAGCTCAGCTGCCTCCAACCAAGCGCAGTTCGACTCCTTCGCCGCCTTCCTGATGGGAACCTTCACCAGCGCCACTCTCACGCGCCAGGTGCAGCCAGCATACGATTCCTGGTATCACGCGATGTATCTCCAGGACGACTGGCGCGTCAATCCGCGACTGACACTCAACGTCGGTCTGCGGTATGACATCGAGACCGGCTACGCCGAACGCTATAACCGCTGGGCCGACCTCGATCTAAATGTCGCAAACCCTCTCTCTTCGGCCGCACTGCCATTCACTGGCGGAGCACGCTATCTCGGAAGCGACTTTCCCAACCGCACATGGAAGACCGCCTACAACAAGTTCGGTCCACGTATCGGACTCGCGTTCCAAGCCTCAAATCGGGTTGTGCTGCGCGGAGGATACGCTTTGATGTATCTTCCCACCTCTCAGCGATTTTATGGCACGTCAACACTCGGCTATTCACAGCAGACCCAGACCAACTATACGAGCACCAGTATCCCCACGACGATGATTGCCAATCCTTTCCCTAACGGTGTGATTCTGCCAGCTGGTCCTGCTGCAGGCGTAACCGCAGGCACGGGAACTTCGGTGGGTGGAGCGGTCTATAACAATCCACTGCCTTATTTCCAGCAGATCAACGCCGGAGTCGAGACGCAGATCGCACAAGGGGTCGTATTACACCTTAATTATGTTGGAAGCCACGGCGTCCATCTGCCGATCAACTACCGGCCCAACGATCTGCGCGATCAGTACTGGGGTGCTCCGGGGAGCCAGTCGCAGATCGACTACCTCAACGCACAGGTCGCGAATCCCTTCTATCGCAACACCGCAGCAGGGCCGCTGGCCACCTCAGCCACGATGCAACGTGTGCAGCTTCTCTCGCTCTATCCGCAGTACACGCCGAACACCGGAATGGCGAATACCTCTCTTACTGTCAACCAGCTCGGCATCGGAGCATCCATCTTCAACGCTGCGCAAGCCTTCATCACAATCCAGCGATCGAAGAACCTTTCGGCGACGGTCAGCTATACCTTCTCCAAGCTGATGGGCAACACCTCTCCCCTGCTCACTGGCTTCCTTAATCTCAACCAAACACCAAACTTCCAGAACAGCTACCACATCCGCGACAAGGAATGGTCGATCATGGCCACCGATATCCCTCACCGCCTGGTCACCAATGCCAATTACAACTTGCCCTTCGGACGCGGCCAGCGCTTCGGCAGTAATGTTAGGCCGTGGCTAAACCAATTCGTCGGGGGCTGGTCGCTTAATACCATCGTTGCGATTCAGTCCGGCTACGCGCTTGGAATCACGCAGACGGGGGGCCAAGCATACTCTGGCTCGCGTCCCTTCTTCGTGCCGGGAGCCAAGCCGCTCACATCGGGCGATGTACATCAGCGTCTCGGCGGTACAGGGCAGCCGAATGCTTATCTCGACGCCAATGCCTTCCGCAAAGCAAACGCCTTTGAGCTTGGCGACGTGCCCAGATCCTCCGGAAGACTCCGCAGCCCCGCAGGGTTCCAGGACGATCTCTCCCTGCTTAAGAATTTCCCCATCCACGAGAGCATGGGCCTGCAATTCCGACTCGAGGCATTCAACCTGCTAAACAAGGTGCAATTCGGTGTGCCAAACACCACCCTAGGTTCAGCCAATTTCGGCTGGATCACCAGCCAGGCAAACTCACCTCGCAATATCCAGGCGGCCCTCAAACTATTGTTCTGAGTAACGGCCTCCAATTTTGCCCGGGACGCCTTGGGTGTCTCCGAAGGCGTCGCATCATGGAATCCGATCATTCTGAGAGTCGAAATATCCGCGCTCAGCCGACACGGAGAGAAACTATTTTGATTCAGTGTCCGAAATGCAGGATTCCAATCACTAGTAAGATTCACCCCGATTGGCCCTTCCTCGGAAATTCCGGATGCGATGTAGTTGCAATAGAACGCAGAAAGTTTGGCCCTCGTCATACGACACCCGACTTCTCGTCTAATTTATGCGGGAGTGGTAAGGCGGTTCGGCGAAATCGGAGCAATCCGCCATGCAGTCAGCTTCGTCTCGTTTTCGTGCGTCCGCACTAAAATATCTGGGGCAGTTGAGCCAGAGTGATAGAAACGCTTGGTGTAACCAATACGCTCGCTCACGTTTAACTCAATCACGGAGCCGTCGACGAAGACATGCAGGATCGGCACGTCGTTGGCCTCCAGCATAATATCCTTACCGTCTGCTACAAACGCGTGCTTTTCGGCCGAGTAGCTCACGTGCAATAACTCCACAGAATCTGTGCTCAGCGTGAAATCAAAGGTCTTGCCCTTAATGCCCGAGCAAATCACCTCGCCTGAAGCGTTCCGCAAAACGCTACGCACTCCGGGACGTGCCTTCTCCTGCGGCACAACACCCGCACGCAATGTCGCTGTCTCTGGAAGAGTCCGTAGACGAACGGTCCCGTCTTTATCGAGATTCATCACCCGTGGAAGACTCATCATGCCCGACCACCCAGCCCCTCGCATCGCAGCTTCCGTTCGCCGCTCTGGAATCCATCCCCACAAAATTCTGCGACCCCGGACATCGAGCTGCGTCTTCGGTGCATAGAACGCATCGAGGTCCAGCAACCCCGTTTTCATGCTCTGGAATTTCATCGTTGCCTCATCGAGGACGCCCGACAGCCAGAACACTTTCCCCAGAGTCGAGTAGATAAGCACGTAGCCACCATCCAATGCGAAAAACTCGGGGCACTCCCACATCTCGCCATCGTCACAGGGATTCGCAGTTGGCTTACCATTCCAGGAGCCGCTAATAAGTTCATGCATATACTCCCAGCTTTTAAGGTCCCTTGAGCGGTAGAGCAGGACACAGCCCCCAACCTTCGCGATACCCGAACCAACCGTCATGTAGTACCAGTCGCCCTGCCTCCATGCCGAGGGATCGCGAAAGCCGGTAATCTTCATCCCTGCTGGTGGGAGCGGCACAATGGGTTGGGGATCCTTGGTCCATTTCAAGAGCGCGGGATCGTCAGACCACGCCAGGCATTGTGATTCCTGGATCTTGTCCGATCCGTCGCGAATTGTAGCGAGTTCCGGACTGCTCTCCCTGGCGCCGGTGTAGACGACATAGACACGCTCGCCTACCTGAATTGCGGAGCCGGAAAAACATCCATACGCATCTGGACTGCCGGGCGTCGGGGTGAGCGCAAGCGGTAGATGCGACCAATGAAGCATATCGCTGCTGACCGCGTGATTCCAGCTCATATCACCCCAAGTTGCTGCGTGTGGGTTGTACTGGAAGAACATGTGGTAGCGACCGTTGAAATAGATCGGGCCATTTGGGTCGTTCATCCAGTTTTTTGCCGGCAGCAGATGGAACTGTGGCCTCATCGGGTCGTGAGCGAGCCTGCTTTCGACGCCCGTGTCCACAGGTGTCATCATCTGTGCCATCACATCGCGCGACACGATCGTCGAAACTACCAGGCTAGTTGCTGAAGACAAAAAATGGCGACGCGTAATTGAAGCATGATTTCCGTTCACCTGTCCCCCGTTACGAAACACCAACTGATGGAGCTGTTGTACTACTCCTTCATCGCGGCTCACGCTCACAGTCTTGCGACTCATAGTCATGGCGAACGGCACTCGTGAGAGTGGGCGAGTCACTGGCCTGGTAATTGAAAACTGGTGTGTATAAACGAGCTAACACCTTCATTCGCGGCCTTATACACCTCTCGCGTCGCCTTTGTGAAGATTAGCACTCAATGCGATTCAAGAATGAACATACTACTGCTGCCCAGAAGATTACTCCCTTTCATACAACAGTGTTATGGTGCATGACTGCCACTTTCGTCAAGGCGAATGGGTTACTCATAATCCCGTTCCGATGCTCGGTAGAGGATGGACTTCCGCTACCGGGGCAAGAGCCAAGCTTTGCCAGCGATTTACCTCATGCCCGACAAATCCCATTTTGCTTTTTATCTTCCGATTGCAGGAGCAGTGCTATATTGCCCCACGTAAGCCGGTTAATTATGGGGAGTTTGATGTCTATCGGATTGAGATTTTCTTCGCTCGCAGCGTGTGCGTTCCTACTTGTTTCATCATCGTCCCGCAGTATTGTCTATGGTCAGACGTCAGCGTCCGGCTCGGTGAAGGACCGTGTCCTAGGCTCGCAGACAAGGCGGCTTCCCAAACATTTTGCTGACGGCTCCGACCTGCCGAACGGCTGGCGAATTACACCCGCCGGCAAGGCTGTGGGGGAGATGAACGATCTGGTGCTGAATCTGGTGTCCTCGCCGGACGGTAAGGTTGTGGTATCTGTCAATTCGGGCTTTCTGCCACATGGCATTGACCTGTTCGATGCGAGGACGCACAAGCATCTCCAGCACATTGAGCTGCGGTCGACGTGGCTGGGCATGGCCTGGTCGCAGGACGGCCGTACGCTGTATGTTTCGGGCGGGAATGCATCCGGGGCGAAGAACAAGGCGGAGCCGGTAGCGCCGATCTACACATTCACCTATGCCAACAGCAGGCTGAGCGAACAGCCGACGGGCAAACTGGTGGAGACGATCGATCCGAAGCTGGTGTGGTGGTCCGGGTTGGCTTATCTGCCAAGCAGACATCTGCTGTATGCGGCGAATCGCGGCACGGGAACGGGGCCGGGCGACATCGTGGTATTTGACGCGAAGACACAGCAGATTGTGACGCGAATTCCAGTCGAGACGACGCCGTACGAGACGCTACTTACGCCCAATGGAAAGCTCCTGTTTGTGTCGAACTGGTCGAGCGAGTCGGTGAGCGTGATTGACACGGCAACGAACAAGGTGGTCCGCACGCTTCATGTAGGGATAAACCCGAACGATATGAAACTATCTTCGGACGGACGCCTGTTCGTTGCATGTTCGAACGACAACACGGTGTATGTGATCGATGCGAACGAGCTGGAGGTTATGGAGCGGCTGTCGACGACGCTGACGCCGCTAGCTCCGGAGGGCTCCACGCCCGACGCCCTAGCAATCGACGACGCTCGCAAGCTCTTGTACGTTGCGAATGCGGACAACAACTCGATTGCGGTGGCGCATATTGAGAACCGTTTGCACAGCACGGTGGTGGGCTTTATTCCGACGGGATGGTATCCCTCGGCGCTGCTTTTGACAGAACAAGGCCGCACGCTTTACATCGGTAATGCCAAGGGAGAGGAGGGCCATCCGGATCCCGATGGTCCGCACTTCGGTAAAGAGAGCGACAAGACGCTGCAGAAGAGCAGCCTCGAGGTACTGCCAGTGACGGAGCTGAAAGAGAAGCTGTCGGTGTGGACGCGCCAAGTGACGGAGAATACGCCGTATCATGACTCGCTGCTTGCGGAGGCGCGGATGCCGCAGGAACCGAGCGTCATTCCACAACGTGTGGGAGAGGCCAGCGAGATCAAGCACATTATTTATGTCATCAAGGAGAATCGGACATACGATCAGGAGTTCGGCGATATACCGAATGCGAATGGCGATCCGAAGCTCGTACTGTTTGGCGAGGAGGTGACTCCGAACCAGCATGCGCTGGCGAAGGAGTATGTTGTGCTGGACAACCTCTACTGCGATGGCGAGGTAAGTGTCGACGGACATTCGTGGTCCAATTCGGCGTATGCGACGGACTTCAACGAGAAGCAGTGGCCCCCGGAGTATGGCGGCCACAGCGCTGGATCGTATGGCGTGCACGCGATGGTTCCTTCGGCAGGACATCTGTGGGATCTTGCTCGAAGAAAGGGGCTGACATACCGCTCGTACGGCGAGAGCGCCGCGCGCGCTAGCACGGCTACCGGCGCGACGATGGAGGCTGCGCCCGGATCCGACGGGCTGGTGGGACATGTCTCAAAAGAGTATGGTGCTGGGCTTGAAAACCGCGATACGGACAAGATCGCAGTCTTCCTGCGGGACTTCAAAGAGTTCGAGTCGAACCATGATAGTCCGGATCCAATGAAGCGCCTGCCTAATTACATTGTGATGAGCATGCCGGAAGATCACACGCGCGGCACAGCTCCGGGAGCCTATACGCCACGGGCGATGGTGGCCAATAACGACTATGCGATCGGGCAGCTGGTGGATGCGGTAAGCCACAGCCGCTTCTGGCCGAATACTGCGATCTTCATCATTGAGGACGATGCGCAGGACGGGGCAGATCATGTTGACGGACGGCGCACGGTGGGACTAGTGATCAGCCCGTATGTGAAGCGCGGCATGGTGGACAGCACGCTGTACTCGACGAGCTCGATGGTGCGGTCGATGGAGCTGCTGTTGGGGCTACCTGCGATGAGCCAGTACGATGCGGCGGCGATGCCGATGTATGCGTCTTTCGGCACCACTCCGTCCGCGAAACCGTTCAACGTGATCAAACCGATGATCGATGTGAATGCGAAGAATACGAAGGATTCCTACGGCGCAAAAGAGAGCAGCAGGATGAACTTCAAAGAGCTGGACCGCGCGCCGATGTATGCGCTGAACGAGATCCTATGGAAAAGCATCAAGGGTAAGGACTCGGCGATGCCGACGCCTGTGCATCGCTTCCGACCGTTGATCGATGTCGCTGAATCGGGCAAGAACGGCAAGGATAATGACGACTAATGACCGAAACGTCGGAAGGCCTCGGTGATGTCGGAGGCCTTCCATTTTGGCGCAGCATCAATAAACGTTATAAAGCGAGGTCGTTGGTCACGCGTCGCCACGTGGCCTGTGCTCTGACGATGCCGGGAAGGTCAAGAGGATCGACCTAAAGAAATTGTTGGTGCCTCCAAGATAGAGACCAAACCTCCCCCGGCTCATTAAGAATAAGTATATTGTGGAAGCCGCCGCGCGCTAGATTGCTCGGCGTCGCTCTCTTCAACTGGCCGGCAGCACTTTTGGATAACCGCATAAGCACATCATCCGCAATTTCGAGACCTCCTACCATCCATTTTTAACAACGTTAAAAACTTTCTTGTGGCATTTCTTTCATCATTGATGATTCTTTGCTTGATTTGGTGTTCTCCTCGCAGTCAACGCTTCTGAGAACCTTGTATCGATTAGCTAATAGAAGGGGGATTCGCCTGCTTCTATTCGTCTTAAAACCAATAGCCGGCAAGCGGCGAATACATCGATTCAACTGGTCCAATGCCATCGCTTATGAAAATTCTGGTTATCGAAGATGAGGTCAAAACGGCCAAGTTCCTCAAGAAAGGGCTAAATGAAGCGGGCTTCGTCGTCGATATCGCCAAAGATGGCTTTGAAGGTCTCCATCTGGCCAAGGAGGCTGAGTTCGATCTGGTCATTCTGGATGTCATGCTGCCCAGCTTGGATGGCTGGCATGTGCTTGCCCAATTGCGTGAATCGGACCGGCGGTCTCTTGTCCTATTGCTGACCGCCCGAGATTCGATACGGGAGCGCGTGCAGGGATTGGAGCTCGGTGCCGACGATTATCTGGTAAAGCCCTTTGCCTTCTCAGAATTGCTGGCGCGTGTCCGCTCGCTGTTGCGCCGCGGGCCGGTTCGAGCCCAGGAAAATATCCGCATGGCTGATCTGGAAATTGATCTGCTGCGCCAGCGCGCAATTAGAGCCGGCCAGCGGCTGGACCTGACTCCCAAGGAGTTCCTTCTCCTGACGCTGCTGGCCCGGCGGGCAGGTGAGGTGCTGTCCCGCACTTTGATTGCAGAAGCGGTCTGGGACATGAACTTTGACAGCGACACCAACGTGGTGGACGTGAATGTGAGACGACTGCGCGCCAAAGTAGATGAACCATTTTCACTGAAGTTGATCCATACCATACGGGGCGCGGGCTATGTCATGGAATGTGACTAGGAGTTTCTCGCTGCCTGGAAAGTGGTGGGACACTCTGGCCTTTCGGTTGACCGCGGGGTATGCGATTTCCGGCCTGCTCACAGTGTTCTTTGCTACCGCGAGTCTCTATGTGGTGCTGGTCTCAGAGCTTGACCGAAGCACTGACTTGTTTATTGCGGATAAGATCAATGTGCTTCGCACCATGTTGCGAGACCGGCCAAACGACATCGACGCCCTGCGGGAAGAGGTCGAACTGGAATCAGCGGCGCGGCGCTATGAACAGTTTTATATTCGCCTTCTCGACGAAAAAGAAAATCAAATAATGGCAACGCCAAGAATGGCGGAACAATTAGATCTGCCGCGATTCATTGCTTTGGCTCAAAAACACTCGGACCACGCCATTGCCATGAAAGGGCGGCGAGGACAGGCCTTTCGCGTGACGAGCGCAGAAGTGCCCGTCAATTCCTCCCCGGCCCATACGGACACTATCCAGATTGCGGTGGATGTTTCGCAGGAAGAGGTATTGCTGGATCGTTACCAACGCTGGTTTGGAGCAATTATGCTGGGGGCGTTTGTGATCTTCCCGGTAGCGGGATACCAGATTGCGCGCCGCGGAATACGTCCCGTGGAAGACATGGCGACTACGGCACGGCATATTAGTTCTACCAATTTGCGCGAGCGCATTCTGGCGGAAGGGTATCCCGTCGAACTGGCTTCCCTGGCCCACACCTTTAATAAAATGCTGGATCGCCTGGAGGACTCCTTCGAGCGAATTTCTAGATTTTCCGCCGATATTGCGCATGACCTGCGCACTCCAGTGAATAACATCCGCGGCGAAGCCGAGGTGGCTCTGGCACGGGCCCGAACGGTCGATGAGTACCGGGATGTGATTGAGTCCTGCCTTGAAGAGGCTGTGCGTCTATCCGATCTCATCGGGGCTCTCCTGTTTCTGGCCCGCGCTGAAAGCCCGTTGGCCCATCCACATCGTGTGCCGGTGAATGTTGGCGAATTACTGGGAGGAGTGCGCGAGTATTACGAAGCCTCGGCTGCAGAAGGCGGCGTTTTGCTCACCGCGGTTCTGACCGTCGAACCGGTATTTGCTAAATTAGATCGCACACTCATACAACGGGCCGTGGGGAATCTGATTGCAAATGCCGTGGCCCATACTCCGCCGGGCGGTGCGGTGGTGCTGAGGGCTAATGCGGACACTACAACAATTCGCATCGAAGTTTCGGACACCGGAGAGGGCATTCCCCGAGAGGCGCTGCCGAAGGTGTTTGACCGCTTTTACCGCGTCGATAAATCGCGGTCTCAGGCGTCAGGCGGTACCGGCCTAGGGCTATCGATTGTGCAAAGCATCATGGTGCTGCACGGCGGCAGCGTGGAGATTTCCAGCGAACCGGGCCATGGCACATGCGTGACTCTGCACATACCTGCCGCGTAGAGTCCAGCAGACTAGCTGAAGAAGCAAGTTTCGGTCATAGGGGCTCATTTAGCGGGGATTGCCTGCGTCGATAAAATAGAACCTGCTTTTCTCCGCTCGAGCGTTCGCGGATCCTCTCGAGCGTTGCATTCTTCTGGATGAGAGACCACGTCTCCTGCCAATGGAGAATGTGGCCGTCCTCATGCTCCTCGATGGTGAAGACCAGGCTTGAGCCTCTACGATAACCTTGGTATGGAATTCGTCTCCGTCCCCTCCTGTGGATACCGAGACTTTTCCATTGATCACGTATTTCTGTACCGCGTGCCTGGAACGCGCAGAAACATGTGCAATCGATGTTTCAACAACAAGTTCAGCTCCGTGATGTTCAATATGGAGTGTTACCTCGCCGGTGCGTTTCGGCTGGCAACGATCATTGTCCTGTTCCCACAGACCAGAGAAATCCGGAGTTGTCTGAGACCGTGCAGCGGTCGTAATCAGGAGCAGGACGAAGCACATCTTCAGCGAACGATGCATCCACTTTCTTTTGTTCTTCATTTGCGCAATCTTTGCAGCAACCGCCCTCCGCGGCCGCAGAAAGGATCCATCAGCGAACATCAGAACGCCACCCGTAAAGCGAGCTGAATCTCTCGTGGGGTTCCAGAGCCGACTGGGCTCACGGGGGTTGTGGTATTCACTGTCTGGATGACGCTGCCGAAGCCGGGAACACCGAAGACGGACTGCGGCAGCCCGTATTGCGGATGGTTGAAGATATTGAAGAACTCAGAGCGGAACTCGAGATGCGCCCGCTCGGACAGAGAAACAGATTTGGCGAGGCCAAGATCGACCTGCCATGCGCCGGGGCCGCGCAAAAGGTTTCTTGGCGCGTTACCGAACGTTCCAGAAGCGGGCACGGCAAATGCCGCTGGATTGATCCACTGCGCGATGCTCTTTCCCCCGGGTGGGGTTAGGGACACGCCGGGTACGAGATCGGGTCTCTGATCTGTGCTGTTGCCATCCGGGACACTTGCGGAAGAGCGATTCACCAGCACATTGACGGGGAAACCAGTGCGAGCCTGGGTGGTTGCAGTAAGCTCCCATGAGCCAGCGATGGCCCTGATAACGCCAGGCCGGTTCAGATGTGCTTTATGGGCGCCGAATGGTAGCTCGTAAATTGCATTGACATTCAGAACATGACGCGCATCCCAGATGCCGCTGGCACGTTCGCACGACGAGCATGCTACGTTTTGAGGGACCAGCGAGTCACCATCGCCACTGCCGTTCGAGCCGTTATCGATCTCATGCGACCACATGTAATTGGCTGCGAACAGGAATCCGTGCGAAAAGGATCGCTTTATAGCAGCCGAGAATCCCTGGTAGCTGCTGGTATCTTTGTTGCCACGCCAACTCACCTGACCGAAATTAGAATAGGGACGAGTTCCCGTAGCTGCATTTACAACATTGACTTCAGAGAGAGTCAGGAGGTTCACACCGTGGCTTCCAACGTATGAGAGCGTACCCACGAACTCTGCGGGAAGCGGATGTTGCACTGAGAGCCCCCATTGCTCTATGTAGGTGTCCTTACGCCGCCGGTCGTCAGCGCGGGGGGAGACAATTCCGGTGGTACCCGATAGGAACGGGGTGATGGGATAGCTGAGATTTGGGATGGTTTTGTTCGACAAGGAGTATGCAAAGACTTCATTGCTGATAGGAAGGTTCTGATCATCGAGTTGCCCGTCTTCGTGATAGATTCCGAATCCCGCCCGAATCAACGTCTTTCCATTCTTTACCGGAGCCCACGCGAACGCGATCCGTGGATCGATATCGCCGTAGTTGGGCTGACCAAAGCTGGCCCCTATGCCGCAGAAGCCCTGCGGCCCGCATGTGGCGAAGTCGAATGGATTTGCCCGTCCCTGCACCTCGTGAAAGATGTTGAAGAAGCTATAGCGCACACCCAGGTTCAGGTTGAAGCTGGGCGTCCATTTGAATTCGTCCTGAATGTAGCCGTAGAACTGGGTCTTACGCAGACCGTTGACAGGCAGAGTGCCATTTAAGGTAGCTGAACTTACGCTGTTGGTATCGAAGGCACCCGTTGAAGCGTAGGTGATGGTTCCACTCTGGGTGTTTCCTTGATTCAACTGAATGCGCCGGATCTCCATGCCGGCCTTCAAGGTATGCCGTCCGTCGATCCAAGTCAGATTGTCGATCCATGAAAAGGAGTTTCCAACGCCTGTGCTGATGCGGTTGTTGTTCAGCGTAGTAAATCCGGATATCGATACGGCATAAGAACTGCCAGTGTGATTGATGTCGTAGGTGTTTGCCGTGCCGCGGTTGAACCCGGCCTTGAACTCATTCACCAGATAGGGACTGAGGATGTGTAGCCACTCGATGGCCCCGTTCACCGGTGCCGATGTGAGCTGCTGCAAATCTTCGAGATAGTTGCCCGAGCTTGCCAGTGGCTGCGTGTTGACAGCCCGGTCAAAGTTGAAGCGCACGTAGGCTGTGTCTTTTTCCGAGAAGTGCTGATCGAGTCGCATCATGGCTGAGTTCTCGTTCACCACCTGCGTGCCATTGCTGACAAATTGATCTATCTTGGGGTCGTTGGTGGACATGTTGCCGAGCGGAAAGCCACTCATGATCGGCTCCAACTCGGGCGAATCTGCAAGGACCTTGGCGCGGAACGCACGGCTTGGCACGTAGCCACTAAGGGGAAATCCCCAGCGTTGTCGATATCCTTCATAGGACAGGAAGAAAAACGTCCTGTCGGGCCGGATGGGACCGCCCAGCGATCCGCCGAACTGGTTGAGACGCAAAGGCTGCTGCGGTGTCGTTGTCGCTGGTACGGGCTGCCGAGCGTCGAAAACATTATTGCGTAAAAACTCGAAGACATTTCCATGCCACCGATTGGTGCCCGAGGGAGAGGTGACGGCCGATTGCGGCCCTCCTGTAGCGGCAGCTTCGGCGGTTCCCAGCATTGAATCGATACGAAACTCCTGGATTGTGTCCAAGGGGATGGAAAGCCGCACGTAAGGCTGTTGAGCCTGATTGATAACGTTGGTCGCATCGACTCCATCAAGCGTAAAGTTGTCGTCATCGCGGCCTCTTCCCACGAAGCGAATCGATCGCTGGTTGCTGCCCCCGGTATCGACGGCACCAGGCACCAATGCAGTCAAATTCGCCCAGTTGCGGCCATTGAGCGGCAGTTTATCCGCCTGTATCTTCTCTATGCGTGTTCCCAACGCGTCAGAGCTTCTGTCGATCTGCTCTGAGATAGTAGAAACCTGCACTTGCTCCTCGCGTCCCGCTACCTGCAGGGTTACGTTGAGAGTGCGCGTTTGTCCGATCGCCTGCTTCACCTCGACGAATGTCAGCGGCTTGAAGTCGGGATGATTAAAAGTGATCTTGTAAATGCCCACCGGCAGCTCGGGAATGTCGTAGCTCCCATTGGGGGAAGATATAGTCTCGCGCCGCAGTTGAGTTGCATCCTGCACGGCTGTAATGCGCGTGCGGGGCAGCAGCTGGCCTGTGGAATCTGTAACGATGCCGGTCAAACCACTGCGATCGACCTGTGCGAAGCATGATGTGGCAAGAAACAAGGCCACATTGAATGCGATTAGTACGAAAAGACTACGAAGCTTAAAAGATCTTCCAACGAACGGAAGATGACGCTTCACACTACGATGCATACAGCCTCCCAGCGGGGAAATGGGGTGCTAAAAAATGAGAACAGAAAGTGGGAGTATCGTGGCACTGTTTGCCACTACGGTCGTCTTTCCGGTTCAAGTTACCGGAATAGATAAAGTGACAATTCTGTAATTATCGGGAAATCATTAGAGCCGCGTGACATCGATGTTAACGCTGTATCAATACCAGCATCCTCGACAATTCCTTTGAGCACACGAGTTGTCGTTGTCGATTCCTACACAGCACAGCGTCGATCCGATGACTACGAACGAGGCTCTGCCGCGGGCTATTCGATCGTGGAGAAGAACAACAAGAGAAAGAAATGAGCTGTTGACTGGGGCCCCACCCGAACTGCGGTCTGCGCCGGCAAGATGACAAATTTGTAATTTCATTGTCATGCTGCTGTGCGGCGCTCCTTTTTACCTTCGCTTCTATACGCAGTTCATAGGCCCGCGGCGCACCGTCTGGAAGATTTTGTAACTATGGTGCGCAGTCGGCTGCTGATTCTACTTCCAACCCCCAAATGTCGCACGGCTGATTTCGGCTGAGCGATGAAAAGCTCTAGGAGAAGAACGGTATATGCCCCGAAAGACGTCTCGAAACTCCCCCCGAACCAACTCTCGGTTCGACCGTCTACGTCCGCTCGCCGGTCTGGTAGCGACAATGCTGAGCGCTCCAACGCTCTTTGGTCAATCCCAACAGTTTCCAACCTACTCCACTGGCCCGCAAACGAATGGATCGTGGGTAGTCAGCAGTGGCCAGATCATTACGCCAGCCGGAAAGCAAGTCGATCTCGGCATCCGGGTCCGTGCGAAAGCTATCGCATTGAATCCGAATAAGAAGAATCATAGCGCTGCCGTTCTCACTATGGGAGCAGCACAGGCTGTCGAAGTGATCGACACCAAAACCGGCGATGTGCTGCAGAACTACATTCCATTCGGACACGATTCAAGCGGCAGCTACAGCGGCATCACTTATTCGCCCGACGGCAAGTACCTCGTTTTCAGTCAGGACAGCAGCAACGTTACCATTGCCAATGTTTCTCAAGAAGGCCTGCTACAGGACAACGCCCAGGTCAAAGTGCCGGCGAACAATTCCTTCGGTGATTGCTTTGCGAACAGTCCTGCTGGCGATGGTGTTCCCTGCGGCACGTTCTGGACCGGCGGCACCTCCTATCCTGGCGGCGTCGCAGTCTCGCTGGACAGCAAGACCGCTTATGCCCTGCTGAACCAAAACAATACTCTTACCAAGATCGACCTGACTGCACCAACTCCAACGCAGGGGGAACAGATCCGCGTCGGCAATGCTCCTCACAGCATTGTGATCTCAAGCGACGGAAATACCGCCTACATTAGCAACGAGGGTGGACGGGCCGCTACGGAAGGTGACTTCCAGATCTACTCGGCCGGAACTGAAGTCGTCGCGGACCCGCAGGTTGGCGCTGCGATTACTGGTACTGTTTCAGTGGTAAATCTGAAGAAGATGAAGGTGACCGCCACAATCCAGACCGGTCTGCACCCAACCGGAATGGCATTTTATGGAAATGCTCTGCTGGTCGCCAATACCTATAGCGACACCATTTCGGTAGTCGATATGGACACCAATCAAGTGGATCGCACGATCGATCTCGGACTACCGATCAAGCTGCCCGGTAGAAAAAACTCGATCTATGGCGCCGCTCCTAACTCAATCGCGGTCGACGCGAAGAACGGCATTGCATATGTTGCGCTTTATAACGCCAACGCAATCGGTGTGATCAACCTTGCCCGCGGTGTCAATCCTGTAATGGGGATGATTCCAGTAGCCTATGCGCCGAGCTCCGTGGTACTGGACGAAGCGCAGAAGGTGCTCGTTGTTGCCAATGATAAGGGCATTGGCGCACGCAATTCGTTCGAGACCGACTTTGGGGTTACCGACTACAACACTCACCAGGACAACGGTACCGTCAGCATCGTTCCCGTGCCGAATAATCAGAAGCTGGAGGCGATGACAAAGAAGGTCTTCGAGAACAACCACTGGGATCTAAAAGAAAACATTAAGGCAGCCTCTGGTGGCAGCCAGGATGCCACGCCAGTGGCAATCCCGAAGAAGATCGGCGATCCCTCGCTGATCAAACACGTCTTCCTGATTATTCGTGAAAACCGCACCTACGATCAGATTCTGGGCGACGTGACCTCTGGCGATGGCGATCGTACGCTGGCGGTATTTGGCGGCAAGGATACGCCGAACGCGCATGCACTGGTGAAGCGCTTCCCGCTCCTCGATAACTTCTATGACCCGAGCCGCCAGTCGGCCGATGGTCATCAGTGGATTACTGAGGGCATGGCG